>Ga0105252_10000634_pt1 | contig 20363 bp, 38 predicted proteins | sample EasRivMeERMZT100_FD_89675 | JGI IMG/M metagenome (GOLD analysis project Ga0105252, IMG submission 89675) | Soil microbial communities from meander-bound floodplain in the East River, Colorado, USA - East River MetaG ERMZT100 | ecosystem: Environmental > Terrestrial > Soil > Floodplain | place... | reverse complement strand
GGTGTATCCCGAGTTCTGGGCCATCGCCCCGGTGGCCTGGCGCAGCGGGACCAGCCTGATCATCCCGTCGATGGCCGACCGTGTGCCAACCGGCGTCGGCTCCAACATCGTGGGTGCCGCGGTGGGGTCGAACTCGCGGGTGATCACCGCCGCCAACCTCCCACTACACCAGCACACCATCGACCACGGCCACCCCGCCTTCACCGATCCAGATGGCATTCATCAACACAATGGCGACGCCGCGTCGAACGGCCAACACAATCACGGCACGTCGCCACTGGTCGCCGGTGGCGGCCAGTACGCCCCGTACTTCGCTTCTGCTGGACCCAACCAGCCCGGCACGATTCGCATCGGCCCACAGAACCCTGGCCAAGACCTGCTCTACATCGGCTACTTCGATGGCACCACGTTCAACGGGTCGCACGTCCACTCGGTTACCACCGGCCCCAGCCCGTCGCATGTGCACAACGTCAGGGTCACTTCTGCGATCGGCCAGCTGAGTGGCACCGGCGGATTCGCCAACACGGCGCTCGATGTTCGCCAGCAGAGCATGGCTCTGTACTTTGAGGTCAGGGTGGTGCCGTAATGGCTAGATGCCGATGTAGCGAAGCGATCTGCAACTGCATGCTGACGACCGGCGCGGGCTTGGTGCTCAGCGGCAGTGGCAGCCCCAACGACCCGTGGGTACTCTCGGCGGACCCGGTGTCCACCGGCACCATCAACGTGCTCGACACGCCCTCGCTCGACCTGGTGCAGACCGGCGCTGGCGTGGCCTCCAACCCGACCATCATCAGCGGCCACGTGCGCCTCAACGCCATCTTGCAACTGCTCAACAGTGGCGACGTGCAGTTCACTGTGGTGGGCAGCGGCACCGATGGATCGCCTATGCAGATCAGCGCCGACCTGGCCTGCCTCGACTGCGACCTGCCGGGCAACACTGGCGACGTGCTCAGCCGCCAGGCTGACGGCACCTACGCGCCGTTCCCCGTCACCGTGCCTGCCGGTGTCATCATCCCCGAGCCGGGCGGCGGCATCGCAGGGGACGGCACACTGGCCAATCCCCTGCGGCTCGACATCTGCACCTATGCCGAACTGAAGGCTGCCTGCTTCACGCCCTAGAGCACGAAGAAGGCGACCGCCAGCAGCGTCAGGCCGAGCGGCACCAGCATTGACTGCGCCTTGGGCGACACCGTGGTGGTGATGGCCATGAACAGCGTTGCCAAACCGAACGCGATGGCGGCGAGTAGCAGCAGGAAGTCGGCCAGGTCGACATGGCCCTGGGCAATGGAGGCGAACATCATGGTCGCACAGTACCCACTGGCGCGACAGTCGAAGCGCACGCACGCCCAGCCGGGTGGTACACGCCCTTCCAGGCGAGCACCCCCGTTGAGCACAGCTCGCAACGCACACCTGGAATCGGGCAGAACACGCGGGACCGCAGCACGCCTTCGCTGTCGGTCCACACGTGCGTCTGCTGCCATTCGTAGGTCACGGCCATATCCACATCAGCAGGCGGAACATCGTCGCCATGAAGATGAGCAACAAGGCAATAGCCACGACGTAGGCGATGCCTTCGCTGATGTACTTCGTGTTCATAGCAGCGCCTTGGCGATGAGCGCGTACAGGCAGAGTGCCAGCAGCGGCACAACGACGTAGGCAGCTATCGCCAGGGCGCGTTCTGCGGGGTTGTAGGGATCGTCCATGTTGTTCCTTTCAGGTAGGGGCTGGTGCGCAGCCGAGTTCGTGGGTACTCACCCAGTCATGTCCGTTCCACAGCGACTCAACGCCGCAGTTGGGGCACACCGGGGCGGGTGTGTCGGGCAATGGATCACCGAAGTCGAAGTCATCGGTGAGTCCGATGATCTGTGCCGGTGGCACGGTGTCGGGATTGGCCACCACGTCGAGGTTCTGCCCGAGGTCGGCAGCCACAATCGTGACGCTGCGCCAGGCGTTGGCCAGCGACTTGACGATCCGCATCTGGTCGCCGTCTGGTGGCAGGGTGTTGCCGTCGTCATCGGGGTGGGCGTTGGCCATCACCACCGACCCGTACAGGGGCCTCCCGGCGTACATCGACGCCGGTACGTTGAGCACGCTGCCGTTGAGCATGCCCTCGTCATCGACGTAGAAGCCGATGGCATCGTTGGCAACGGTGAAGTCGATGACCGCATGGCTGGTCCCCTCCTTGATGCCCTCGTAGTTGTTGGGTACGAGGGCAAACCTGCCATCGGGATGGATTGCCAGTAGCTCATTCATCGGGCAGCCATATCTGTGCGGCGTCGGCCTTGCGCTGCAAGTAGGCCAGGCAGGCGGGGTCGCCGTCGCAGCTTTCCACCAGGGCGGGCAGGCCGGTTTCCATCGACTTGTCCACTTCGGCGCGGGTGGCCTCGCGCCCACGGCAGTACCACTCCACCCGCTCGATGCGCACCGGCCCGTCGAGCCGCTGCGTGCCGATGTTGAACAGCAGTCCCGGCCCATCGCGGTACACCGTCCAGTAGCGGACGACGATGAGGCAGGTCACGCCGGGGTTGCGGGTGATCATTATCCCCGCCGGGTCGGTCAGGCCAACGTCGGGCAGGCCGGTCTCGCGCCGGGTCTTGTCGGGGTTGGTGAGGAACGGGCAGTGCGTTGCCGAGTACAGGGCGCACTCGTAGTGGCTCGGCGGCTCGGCGCTGTTCAGGTTCACCAGGCACATTGGCCCGGCGGTGAACACCGCGTACTTGCCGAGCGGCTGCCCGCACACCCAGCACATTCGGTTCATCACCGCATTGCGCATGTGGTGGCTCGACATCAGCCGGAAGTCCGGCTTGCCGTCGATGTACTCCACGAACTTGGGCACCGGGCGTCCGGCTTCGTCTTTGGGTAGGTTGCGCATGCGCGATGGCATGCGCGCTTCGTAGTCAGGCATTCAGGTTCCTTTCATGGTCCGCCCGTCACCGGGCAGATGGTTGCCAGCGCAGCATCGAGCTTGGCTGGGTCTGGGTATATCTGGGCGAGCTTGAACGCCGCTCGTTCGCGGCAGGTCTTCGGCTCGTCGTTGTGGGTGGGCAAGATGGCGCAGCTGGTGATCAATCCGGCGGATACTGATATCCCCGCCGCCGCCACCAGTCCACGAAGTCGAAAGCCAGTGCGTACACCAGCATCGGCAGCCACACGACCACCAGTAGCAGCCGTCGCCAGCGGGGGTCGTCGTAGAAGGCCCAGTACGCCCCGACCCCCGCCAGCAAGTACACGATCACGGCGATCATCCGGCATCTCGCTCCGCCTGACTGACATCGAGGTCGAGGATTCGGTCGATGTAGGCGATGCGCGCCCGTTGCTTGTTCATCTCCAGTTCAACGAGCAGCCGCAGTTGCAGCAGCTCCTCCGTGGACATGACGCTGACGTTGGTGGCCCACACCTCGTCCGAGGTCGCACACACCGCCCACAGCTGAGCGTTGGTCACAGCGCCCACGGTCCCCATCCCCCAGCTCGCTCATAGACCATCAGTGCAACGTTGGCATTGGTGCGAGCGTCGAACAACTGATCGGAGCTGGTGACCCCGTGCTCGGCAAGCCACCCCTTGTGCACGTTCCAGTAAATCTGGAACAGACCGAAGCAACATGCGTTGCGTACCTCGGGCTGGTGGCGTGACTCGCGCCAGGCAATCTGCACGGCCCGATCTTCCAGGTGGTCGGGCCATACCTCGCGGATGATGGCCTCCACGTCACCCACCGGCACCGGCTGGGGTGCCGGTGGGTTGACACGGACCGCAGGGACGGTTGCAGTCGCTGCCGATGGTATGGCCGCATTGAGGCTGGCCCACGTCTGTGTGCCCGCCACACCGTCAACAACCAGCCCGTTGGCCTTCTGCCAGGACCGCACCACGCGGGCCGTCTGTGGCCCGTACACGCCATCCACTGCGATGGTGTAGCCGTAGGACCGAAGTAGGTATTGCACTTCGAGGGTCCGTTGCGTAACACTTGCCGACCGAGCTGGTGCGGATGCAACGGGACGGGCTTGCGAATTGGCTCCAACAGCGGGCATGCCCAAGACGAGTAGTGCGGTGGACAACGTGACAGCTGCCGCCTGCAAACGTCTTGGGCGGCTCCGCGCAACACCCCTGATGTATCTGTTCTTCATGTGGTTCCTTTCATGTTTGCTCCACGACCGGATGATCGCGAGAGGTTTCTGGCCGGACGAGTTCACTGCATTTCGTCCAGGTAGCCGGGGTTGTCCGGTATCGGGATCAGCTCCAAGTCCTTGCCAATCGACCGGAACATCGCCTGTAGGTGCATCATCACGTCGACAATCGCCGCCGTGACCATGCTCTTGTCACCGGGGTCTTCACCGTAACCGTGGGCCACCAGCCCGCCGTGGCTCTCGGTGCTGATGAACACCACGCACTTGTCGGTGTCCAAGTGCTCAGGATGAGCGTCGAACAGGTCGGTCATCGAGTCAACGATGCGCTCCATGCGATTCTCTGCCGTGTGGCGCAGGTTGCCACCGGGATCGAGAATGTTCGGCTCGTTGAGCACGTCCATCACGGTGATGGCGAGTTCCTCGGCCGTGGCCACGGTCCACCCGGTGTTATCGACCGGGTGGTTCTCGTAGATCGCCTTGGCGATGCGTTCTTGCAGTGTTGTCATGTTTCTCCTTCGTGTTGTGGGTTCTTCCAAATCTTTCGCTGACGGATTGCCCTGACCAGCGATCGCGACACGCCGAACTCACCAGCGATAGCGAGGTCGTGGCCAGTGCTCGCCCTGATGGCGTCAACCTGGTCGGCGGTCAACTTGGCAGCCGGGTTGCGTTCCCCTGTCATCACGGGTGGCGGAGAGTGATGCCCTCGATCCCGTGTGTCCTTGGCGTTGTCAGCGTGCGTGCCCAGCAGCAGATGGTCGTATCGGAAGCACGGCGGGTTGTCGCACTTGTGGCGAACCACGCCACCGGCGGGGATCGGACCGTGTACTTGCTCCCAAACCCAGCGATGTATCCGCTGACCATCCTGCCTGCGCCCGTAGCCAAACTCTGTGACCGCGCCCTGCCACAGTCGACATGGCGTGTCCTGCGGCGTAGGCGCTGGATGGCTGACGAGACTGCGACGGAAGTACACCCGTTGCCAGGTCACTCGTCCTCCACGTGCAGGTGCTCCTGCACCCATTCCGGATGCTTCGTGCGAAGGTGCCGGTCCATCTGCTGGATGGTCCGCTTGCAGTCTTTCACCGGACAGACGGCAGCCGCCGCCCGGCGTTCCAGCTTGCGCTTCTCGCGCTCTACGCGCTTGCGCTCAAACACCTCCATGTCGGCCTGCCTCCAGGCGTAGCGGGCGCTCTCGGCCTCCGCCTCCGCTGCTTGCTTGGCAGCGTCGCGCTCGCGTTCCAGCCGCTTGATCTTGGCCTCGGCGCTCTCTCCGGTGTAGTGCTGGCCGTGCCCGTTGGGGCAGTAGAAGCTGCCCTTCGTGGTCAGCCGCAGCAGTTGCTCCTTGAGTTCTTGAGGGAGAGCGAACAGCACGCCACACTCACAGCACTGCTCGGTCACCAGCGTCACGTCAACGCTGATGGTCGTGCCCCTCACTTCTTGTCCGCCAGCTTCAACATGCGGTCGAGCCGGTCGTCCCACTCGCGCAGCGTCTTGATCTCCTCGTTGATCTCCAGCCGCTGCTGAACGAGCAGCTCGATGCGCTCGCGCACGTTGGTCAACGTGGTGCGGGTGACACTCACCGCCTTGTCGAATGGCGTCTCCGTTGGCGCGGGCATGCCGGGCAGTTCCTGGTGCGCCCATCCCTGGTCGGGTGTGTCGGTCATAGTGTTCCTCCTGTTGTTTGGTCCCCCTCGGTTGATCGCCACAGTGCCCCCGTTGTGAGCATGGCCAATGTCATGCGCGCTTCCTCGACGGCGGCGACCATCGCCTTGAGGCGGGTGATTTCCACGTGCGTCCACAGGCGGCGGCTCCCGCTGCCGTGTGCCGGGTGCTCACACGTGATGATGCCCGTTCGGTCCCAGTAGTCCAGTTGCCGATAGGTGATGCCAACCAGCGCGCAGACTTCGTGAGGCCCGTACAGATCTTCTTCCAGCTGAGTGTTCACGCTCATATCCTTTCTGTTCCGCGTATGTGTATCTGACGCCACACCCAACTTCCCCGCCGTTTGGCGTGGAAGTCGCAGTACACGAACGGCCTGTCGCTGGTGTGGAACCACACCCGATGCACCGCCTCGCGGCGACAGTGGCCCACGCAGCAGTTCACCGCAGGCCCAGCCAGCGATCAGCGGCCTTCATCGTCTCATCGATGTCCTCGTCAGTCAGCCCCCTGGCGTGCATCTGCTCGCGCTGCAAGGGCGTCATCACCGAGTACGACTCCACCGGGTCGACAATCTTGGGCGCGCACACCGAGCACACAACTCTCGCCCAGCTTGGCGAGGTCTGGCTGACCCACACCGTCTCCTGGCACTCGGTGCACAGCATCTGCTGGCTGTTCACGCTCGGGCGTGGCAGCTCTGCCACGCGCAAGCAGATCACCACTGCATCTTCGGTCACTCGAACTCCTCCTTGTTGTGGGCCAGCACATACACCGGACGCCAGTTCTTGCGGCGGCAGTCCACGGTGCCTTCGTCGTAGAAGTCCGGCACTGCGCCGTGGACCGTGCAGTGCACGTCGCACCACACATGGCTCTTGATCTTCACTGGATGCCTTCGTCTTGCCATCACTTCCTCCTGTGTAGGGCGGCGTCCGGACACGTAGCGAAATGGCTGGTGTAGCGGAGCACCGCGTGAGCGGGCACAGGGTTGTCGGCACTGGCGATGGCGACGCGCGGAATGCGGTCGTCCCAGCGAGTGATCCAGATGTTGCCGTCATCGTCGGCACTGGGGTTCATGGGCATACGCGAGCCGGTTGCTTCAACGATCACCCAACGAATTGGGTCACCGCAGGTCCGGCACTTGCCGTCAGGATTCATTGAACACGACCTCGTATCGTCGGTGGCTGGTGGCAGCCAGGTGGCGGTCCTCGCTGGCCTGCGTGGTGAAGTGCTCGTCGCACGTCGTGCAGCGCGTGTGATAACCACGTGGCAGAGCACGGCTTCCCCGCTGTGTCTCTGCCACGTGGCGTCCTTTGCTGGTGTCAATGCCCAGTGCCGCCGCCTCTTTGGCGGTCAGGTGAACAGTCACACACCAGCCTGATCGGTAATGTCGTCACCCTCTGCGCCTTGCGGCGGGCCGGGCTTCCACTTCAACACCCAGCCGAGCGCATCACCGTGACGGTTGGTCGGCAGGTCGGCCAGGCCCATGCCGAATGCAGCCCGGAACTCGTTCTGAATCTGCTCCTTCTCGTCAGCGTCGAGCGCCCCGATGTGAGCACGGATGCGCTTCTCCGCTTGGGTGCGGTGGCCATCGCGAGCGTTCTGTGCATCACGCTCGGCCTGCGTTGCCGTCTTGCCGTCGTCGTCTTCCGGTGCAATCCCGAAGATGCTCAGCAGGCTGTACCGGCGCAGGTAGCTCATCGCACTGCCGAGTGCTTGTGCGTCGTTGGGCATGCGCATCACGGTCGGCTCAAACACCATCACGCCGCCGTCAGCGTGCACCAGCGAAGTGATGATCGAGAACTGCGCTTCGTACACGGTCGGCTCTTGGAACACCGCCAGCTCAAACATCGCGCAGGCCCGCTTCACTTCGTCCAGCACCGCACCGAGTGGCGCGAAGCGATACTTGTACTTGCCGGTGTCGGCTTCCTCGGTCTTGGCTACGTCTTGCACGGCGGCGAGCGCCTGGTAGAACGCCAGCACCACCTGGCTGTCGTGTGTCGTGACTACTTCCACGGCGCACCATCCAGCGTGTCGAGTGTGACCTTGGTGGTGTGCGTGAAGCTGCGGAACTCGTCCACGTCGATGCCGTCGCGCTTGGCAGGTGCCTTCACCGTGGAGAACGAGGGCACGTACTCCCACAGCTTGTCCACAACAGCCCGGCCCACCTGGCGAATGGTCGGGTCGATTTCGCCGGTGGCCACGTTGAGCGCCACCTTGTTGATCGCCGTGTCGGCAACCAGCTTGCGAAAGTCCACGCTCGCTGCTTCATCCGACCAGGCGCTGGTCGTGTACTTCTGCTTGCGCAGCACGCCCACCCCGGCGATTGCCACGCTGTCGCCTTCCATGCGGGCGGGCAGCTCCATCTGTAGTGCTGCGATCACGTCTTCAAGTGCAGCCTTGGCTGCCAGCGCATCGCGCAGTCGCTCAGCGCATTCGCGTATGTCCCCATTGGTGACATCGCTCATCGCCAGCATTTCGTCAATGCTTGCCATTGTTCCCTTTCCAGGCATCCCGGTTGGATTACCTGGACGTAGTTTACACCCGCCACAAGGCGGCGGCCACTACCCAAGAAACGATGTCTGAGCTGGTAATGAGGGGGGTGTTGAGGTGAACCCATCTAGTGGTCTGAAAGGAACAAAGAGACTGGCTCGGAGCCTCAACACCCCCTCTCGCCGGGAGCTACCCGGCACCCCCGGTCGCTTGTCAGCGCCCGGGAGACTTGTACGGCTGGCCGCGCAGTGTTCGGCAAACCGCGCACTCATCATGGCACGGCTCGGGGCCATTTCCGTAGAGCGTGTTCGTGCAGTTGGGCGGGCAGATGCACGCCCGCCCAACGATGGACTGCGGATCGCACAAGAAGTGGCGCGGCCGACCGCGCTGGCACATGGGCTTCCCGCATGCTTCGCAGCGGGGAGCGGTAGCCAGGAACTGTTCAGCGCGGGCCTGTCCTTCGGCAATGGCCCGGTTGATCCTGCCCTTCTCCTTGGCGTATGGGTTCACTCGTCCTCGTTCCCCACCCTCAGCCGCTCGTACTTGCTCAACAGCTTGTCCACAGCGGCCTGCGCCTCTGGCGAAGGATCGCCAATGTCGCGCTGGCCCCAGTCGGCAGCCTCGTTCCCACTGGCGAACAGTGGCACGAACGGCGGCGGGATTTCCACCCGCGCCGGGATCACCCGCAGCGACAGCAGATCGAACTCGTTGCCGCGGGTGGTGTGCACGATGGCCCACCCGTGGCAGAAGTGCGTGGGCGTGGCGTGACAGCCGAACGCCGCGAACGGTTGGTCGGGCGTGGGTAGGTCATAGGGGCGCAGCAGCTCGTAGGTGTCATGTGCCCACACCCCGCTGGGCACGTCGGTGCGATACGGGCAGGTGCTGCACGGCTCCTTGCGGACTTCGTTGTTCAACGTGGGTTCCTTTCGGTTTGGTGCCCGGCCCCGACTGTGGTGAAGTCGGGGCCGGGCATGGTGTCAGGCTTCGATGTCTTCGAGGTCTTCGATCAGGTGCCGCAGCCCCTTCTCGATCTTCCTCGCCTTCCTGCCCTTGGTGGTGGCCTTGCTGGTGGCCCTGACGATGGAGCGCATGGTCGCCTGGATGGTGCGGATGCGTGTCTCCGCATCACCGATGCGGTTGGTCACCCAGCCGCTCGTTTCGTCCAGCGTGCCCGTCAGGTGGTACAGCCACTGCTCGCCCTGGCCTTGCGGGTCGCACGGCAGGGCCACGGTGTCGGTGTCGCCCAGGAAGCTGCGCAGGTCGTGCACGGCGATGTTGAAGATGGCGTGTTCCCACTTCAGCGCCTTCTCGCACTCATCTGCGGTGAAGCCATCCGGCTTGCTCACGGCGTAGTCCCACAGTTCCAGCGCCCTGTCTTCGCGGGCACTCACGACCCACCGCCCAGCTTGGCCAGCTCAGCGTCCCAGTCGACGTTGATCTCGCCTGCCATGCGGGCGTCGAGCAGGTTGAGCAGCGCCCGCAAGTTGCCGATGGTGCCGCGCAGCAGCTCCATCTCCTCGCCGTCGAGGTTGACGTTCTCCGCCTCGCGCAGCGCATCAATGAGATACCGCTTGGCGCTCGACAGCTTGCCTTCGATGGCGATGAATCGCAGTGAGGTCGCCTTGGCCTTCTCGGCCTTCTGCTTCGACACTGACTCGCGGAACTTGCGCTGGTGCTCAGCGATGTTGCGCGCTTCATCAACCGGGTCAGTGCCCCGCCGCTGTGCCCGATCCTGTGCGTGGACGATGATGTCGCGTCGCTGGCGGTTGTCACCGCGAGCGACGTTGGCCACCGGCTGCTCCAGCCCTGCGGCAATGGCTTCGGTCATTGCCCGGTTCTCGACCGACTGGCTGGCCAGCCGAATGGCGTCCGTGATCGACAGTTGCTGATTGGCCGGGCCAATCAGTCGCTCCACGTAGAGCTGATGGCCCTGCGCGTAGTGGCTGACTGTCGTCTGGCTGCGGCCGACAGCGCGGGCGTACTCGCGCTGGCTGACCTTGCCAGGGTTGTTGGGATCGAGCGTCCAGTGCCAGCGGTGCTTGGCGAGCGCCTCCGACGATCTTTCTGCTCGGCCCTCCAGTTCGTGGTCTTTGTCGACCACGCTGGAAGGCAGTTGGTTGGTGCTCACGATGAGCCTCCTTCTGCTATGTCCCCGGCGGTTGCCGGAAGATCGGTTACGACTCCTGCCTTGACGATGGCCTGCGCGAACTGCCTGCCTTCGGGTATCTCGCGCAGGTCGCACAGCCAGTACAGCCCGCCTCCCAGCTCGGGGAAGTCCAACACGGCCAACTCATCTCCGCCGTACTCGGCCCACGCCGCGTGCCCGGTGATGAGCTGTGCCGCGCTGACGGCTTGCTCCAGATCGACGTAGCGAGCGATGTAGAGCAACGTCATCGCGATCTCGATGTCAGTTGCCTTGCGGTTCGATTGGGTCATCGTCCTCACCTTCCTCGTTCTCCTTGGTGACGCTGGCGATCAACGCGCGGAACGTCCTGTCGAATCGCTCCCAGTCCGGTTCGATGCCACGCTCCGCGGCCCCCTCAGCGAAGCCAGCCGCTGCGGCGGCGAGAGCTTCGCCCGATGTGATGTGAAACTTCACGGCGTTGCCCTGCTCGTCGTAGTTGTCCTCCTGCAAGCAGGCGGCAGGCACCGGCACGTCTACTTCCAGCCTGTGGTTCACCAGCCGCACGTCGGGGTGTACTACGTGCAACGGCGTGCCGTCGAGAAATCGACCCCACAGGTCGGGGTCCTGCCACACGTCGTGCAGATACGGATTGCACCGCGGGCATGGCACGCCCTGGTTCCAGCGTGTGCCGTCACACGCCGCCTTGTATCGAGCGTCTTGCTTCCTGGCCAGGTTCAGCCGTTGGGCCTCCCGGTAGAGAGCAATGATCTGGCCGTGTGTTGGGCGCTGCGAGTTCTGCCATGTGTCGCACAAGACGGCGACGGCGTTCTCCGCAGCCTCCACGTCCTCCCATGACATCAACAACGCGATGAGCTCATGCGTGCTGGTGGTCCCCCGCCGCGTAGTTCGCCCAACGATCTTGACGGCAAGCGCCGTGGCTCGTTCTTCATTCATCCAAGTCCCTTTCCTCGGTGTTCCGCTATTGCGGCTTCGGCACCCGACAGCCGAATTGCTGCCGGGCGTAGACGTGGTGGCTCGTCGCGCCACCGCTCCTCGTTGAGCCATCCCTGTGGCCACTTCTGCTTGGCCGCATCTGGGTGTTGCCAGTACGCAAGCCAGGCCCGTAATCCGGAGATGATGTTCTCTGGCGTGTCCTTGTCGATGGCTTTCTTCCAGCACTCCAACGCCTTCTTGCGTGGGCCAAGCCGCCCGTACTCATCCCAGAAGATGTCAAACCAAGCAACACTCTCCATCCCCCCTTGGGGGGTAGGGGGGGTTTGATTTCCTTCCTGATTTCCTACTTGATTTACTACGCGGGCCGGTTTCGGCCCGGTTACCGGGCCGGTTTCGGCTTGGTTGGCGGGCCGATCTCGGCTTGGTGGAGGTGGGCCGGTTTCGGCCCGGTGCCGCCGTCGTTGGTGCAACTCAACCCAGGGTGGCACTTCCAAGTTGATCTGCACGGCCCGCCCGTTGGCACCGCGTGTCACCGTCACGAACCCCGCCGCCTCCAGCTCCCGTAGCCATGACGCAATGCTCGACGTGTTGAGCGTGCGCCTGGCCATGTTCACGGTCACGCTGGCGAGGTACGTGTCTGTGTGGCTGTGCAGCCACCCGAGCAACACGCGCGCCCCAGTGCTGACCTCGATCAGCGTCCATAAGCCGTGTGGCGTTTGCGAGTAGCCGATGTCCATCGGGCCACGTGTGAACTCTCCCATTGCATGTGTTCCCCTTCGATTGGGGAAGCGTCCGGTGGTAAGCTGTGCAACAGATCGAGCTTGTTGCAGGCGAACGTGAGCGCCTCCAAGATTCGGTGGCCATCCAGTTGACGCTGGTTGGCCTTTGCGCCAGGTTAGCACCCGGCCAACTTCCGCCAAGTGGCGGAGGGTCTGCTACAACTGGGACATGCCCAACACCATCGACAAGCCAACCAGGGAATGGGTCATGTCACGTGACCGTGGGTGCATGGCACACCGGCTCGGCTTCGCAACAGATGTGCCGTGCAACGGTCGCCTGGTCGTGCATCACATCATCATCAAGGGCATGGGCGGCACCGCCCGGCCAGAGATGAATGAGGAACAGAACCTCATCACCCTGTGCGACAAGCACCACACCCACGCCCATGAGCGGGACCGCCCTGGGGCCGAGGCTGCGGGCATCATCATCCGTCGCGGCTAACCCGCCATCCGGCGGGTAGTGTGCTAGGCTGGACGCAGGTTCGATGAAGGAGGCAACCAATGTCGAACGACCTCATGCTGTTCCCACCCAACCCCGACAACCTGATGAGCGCGATGGCTTCGCTAGTCAGTGAGTACGGCTATGACGTGTGCATGGCGGAGCTGCACATGCACGCTCCGCCCATCCCCAGTGCACCGGCGCGCCCTACCGATCCCGAGACAAGCCACCAGGCCAGCAAGACCATGCACGACGTGGCCAAGTTCAGCTTGCGCAGTCGGCAGGCCAAGCTGCTCGATGCGTTCTACATGAGCGGGCCGATGACCGACCAGCAGGCGGCGCTCAAAGTCGTGGGTGACTTCACGCCGGTCAGCTCTCTGGAAGGCTGCCGCAGGCGCATGAGCGACCTGCGCGCAGCGGGCCTGCTGATGGACACCGGCGAGCGTGCCCACAACGAAGGCAGCAATGACGAATCAATCGTGTGGCAGCTGACCTTGGCTGGCCACCGCGCACTCGACAACCTCAAGAGAACAGGATGGAGCAAGTAGTGGCACGAACATCAATCCTCGACCGGCTGGACGAAACCCAGCGGGCGGTCACTCGCGGCAAGCTGGCCGACGCCAAGCGCCGAGAGGCGATCTACAAGCTGTGGTGCCAGGGCTACAGCCAGAGCGCCATCGCAGAGCGCCTGACCATCGCCAGCATTGCCGAAGGCGGCGAGCCTGTCACCGAGAACGTGGTGCACAAGGTGGTCCGCGACATGAAGAAAGAGAAGGCCTCATCGTGACGGTGAAGTTCCATCAGGCAGTCGAGCCGCTACTGGTCGACATCAACAGCGTGATTCCGTGGGACGAGAACCCGCGCAGCGGCGACCTGGAAGTGTTGAAGGCCAGCATCACCAAGAACGGGTTCTACCAGGCCATCGTGGTACAGCGGAGTACGAACATGGTGCTCGCTGGCAACCACCGCCGTCAGGCGCTCATCGAGCTGGGGGCCGACCAAGTGCCGGTGATCTACGTCGACGTGGACGACGTGCAAGCAACACGCCTGGCACTGGCAGACAACCGCACCAGCGACTTGGCGTTCTACAACGACGAGGCACTGTTTGAGTTGCTGGAACATCTGATGCAAGCAGACACACTGGACGGCACCGGCTACGACCGCAACGCCTACGAGCTGCTGCTGCAAGGCGTGGAGTCCAGCGAGATCAGCGGTGGCGTGCGCCAGGCACCCACGCCCGACGACCGGCTCGACCAGTACAACGACATGGATATTCGCAGCATCATCCTGCCCTACGAAACGTCGGTGTTTGAGACCGTCACCCAGCAGATGGCGTTGCTGCGCCAGTACCTGACCATCGACACCAACGCCGAGCTGGTCCGCAAGATGCTCAGCACCGCCTGCGCAGAAATCCCCGACGAGTTCGCCGCCCCCGCTGAACCCGAGGGCAGGGTCGTGCAGTTCCCGGTGGACGCGTAGTGCAGCGCGGTCAGGCATCACTCCAACGTGTGGTTCGTCGGCGCATGGCTCCGCTCATCAGCTGCACTCCTCGGCATGGCCCGTCGTGCGGGATGCTCATTCCCTACGCGCCGTCCAAGCGGTGCCCCGAGTGCCAACAGAAGCAGTTCCGCGCTCACGCGCCTGCTCCTTCGCCTGGTGCGTTCATCGTGGATGGTGACACTGCGATCATCGACGCCCAAACCGGCGAAGTCGTCGTCGTGTACGCGGTGTGCGCGCAGATGCTCGCCAACGACCTGGCCGCGTCACTCCGTGGTGTGGCCTGGATGGATCAGTACTCCACACCATCGTCAGCCGCACGGATGAGCGGGATGGCCGTCGTGCACAACACGTTCGGCTACGCCCCGCCTGCTCCGCTGCGCCGCAAGTGGGCGTGCAGCAGGAGCCAGTTCAACGAGCGCTACCCGCTGGCAATGGAGCGCCTCACCGAGTTCTGCAAGCTGGCCGAGTACGTGTTCCGCACGCAAGCCAGCGAAGCGCACGACAACACCGCGCACGCTGTCGCGCAGGTGATCCCATCAGCATGGCGCATCGCCGGTACACCGTGGACAAGCGGCATCATCAACGCCACGGCGGCGCTTCCCTACCACTGCGACCGCGGTAATGTTGCGGGGTCGTGGTCGGCCATGATTGGTTGCCGAAAGCACGTCGAGGGAGGCTTGCTTCATCTGGTCGACTACGACGTGTACCTGCCCATCGCTGACGGCAGCATCACCATCTTCGACGGGCAGAGCGTGACGCATGGGGTCACGCCGTTGACGCTGACGCACCCAGCTGGCTATCGCTTCACGGCGGTCACCTACGCCAAGGCCAGCATGAAGGTGTGCTGCGCCGACCCGGCAGAAGAACCAGCCCGCGCCGCGCTGCGCGCCACCCAAGCCAACGACCTGCGTGGAGGCGTTGTCCGTGGGTGACTACCGCCTGGCCATCTGTTCGGCTGGCAGGCCAGACACGGTTGCCCGCAAGACGTTGCGCACGCTTCACAGCGGCGGCGTCGACACGTCGCGCGTCACGGTGTACGTGCCCGACGAGATGGCCGCCGAGAACTACGCCCACACCGTGCGTCCGTTCGGCTGCAAGATCGACGTGGTTGCTCACGACCCGAGTGACGGTGGTCTCGACAGGCTGGGCGTCGAGCCTGTCAACATTGGACGAGCGCGCAATATGGTGATCGCCGCTCAACCACCCGGCACCGAGCTGGCCTTCATTGACGACGACATCAGCCGGGTGGTGCGCCGTGTCGACGCCAAGACCCTGGCCGACGTGACCGACATCGACGCCATGTTCGTCAGTGGCTTCCGCGACATGCACGCCTGCGGAGCCACGCTGTGGGGCGTGTACCCGGTGATGAATCCGTACTTCATGCGTCAGCGCGTCACGCACGACTTGCGCTACGTGATCGCCTGTCTGTTCGGAATGCGTGTCACCGGCAAGCCCCACGAAATGGTGGTGCTGGACGACAAGGAGGACTACGAGCGCAGCATCCGTCACTACCTGGCCGATGGCACCGTGTGCCGCCAAGACTTCATCTCCATGCAGACCTCGTACTACAAGGAGCCGGGCGGCTTGCAGCTGTCGCGCACCCATGAACGCATACGGCTGTCCGCCGAATGGCTGGCGAAGAACTACCCCGACCTGTGCACCATGAACACCGGCAAGAAGTCGCCCTACCCCGAGGTCCGCCTCAGAGACCGCCGTCGCGCTTAGCAATCTGCTCGCGTAGTTCCACCACGTCGCCCTCCACGTAGGCCAGGCGCAGCTTCAACGCCTCTAGCTCGGCGGCTACCTGTCGGTGTGCGGCAAGCAGCGCGGCGAACTCCTTCTGGCTAACCGCCGCCGCCGCCATCGACCCTCGCAGTGATGATGTCGAGCAGCTCCTGCTCGTCTTCGGGCATGGTATAGACCCACCCGTCGTAGTGGATGCGCCTGCGCGTCTCGCGCCCACCAACTGTTTCGACCACCACCTGTCGCCCCGTCCTGTGCGACAGGCGGAACAGGTCATCGAGGTTGATTCTCACACGCCACCTCCAGCCGTCGAATCGTGACATCTTCCAACAGCATCTCCTGGTACAGCGCGCCGAGTTCTTGTTCGTGCCCGGCTATGGCCTCTCGCACCGTCAGGGTGTCGGCAGGGTTCAGCCGCTCGGCAAGGGTGCGTTCGGCGTGGTCCCACACGCGCAGCTTCTCGCGCTCCAAGAACGCCCGTAGCTTCTCGCTCTCGTAGGTCATAGCCAGACCTCGCGGATGCACGGGTCGTCGTTCTCCTGGCGCTGCAAGCAGAACAGCCCCGGTGGAATCTGGCTGCGCGCTGCTTCCAGCGTCTGGCCCACGGCCACCATTGGGTCGGGCACTGGGGCGTGCCCGTTGTCATGTGCACACATCACCCACCTGCGTACCACAAACCCATCGACCGGCACGTCAGTCGGGTTCTCGTAGATCACGAACATGGTCAGGTGCCTGCCGTCATCCTCGATCATCGCGCGGCTCCATCAGCATCGCGCCCGACACCAGGCCGGTCTTCATCAACGCAACGGCAACGTCTTCGGGCGGGCGATGTTCCAGCAGCGGCGCACTGGCGAACGCCCTGGTGAACATGTCATCGATGTAGCCCTCTGACGGGCCGTCGATTTCAGCGATGTCCCACTCGCATTGGCGTGGGTCGCCCTTCACGGTGGCCAGTCGGCAGAAGCTGTCGTTGCGGGCCTTCACGTCCCACATCGTGGTGCAGATTGCAGTGCGCACGTCGGGGTCTACCTCGGCCCACTCGGTCAAGTCGCCGCGCTGAATGTCCCTGGCTTGCGAGTCGTCCTTGTCGAACGACTTCATAAACGACTCGACAATGAAGCCGATGAACCGCACCGGCAACATCTTGCCGACCACCGCGATGATCAGCGCGCTTGCCTCGCCGGGGTGCTCGCGCATCAGTCGGCTGGGGTGCATCAGCAGGCCCAGTCCATCGTCGTCCAGCAGCAGCAGCACCGGCTCGACGCTGCCTTCGTTCTCGTAGATTTCCTCCGCGGCCTCGCCGAAATAAGTGGCCAGATGCTTCGCGGTTTCAACGTATGGATCCTTGTCCATGTTGGTTCCTTTCAGTGGGTGGGTGCCAGCCCACTCCCGTGCAGGAAACCCGGGAGTGGGCTGGCAGGCTTGCTTAGCTTTCGTCGCGCGGTGCCAGGTGGAACCGCTCGTCGCCGTCGTAGTCGACAACAGCTGCGTTGTGGACGACTTCGGCAGTCACCTTCTCGATCGTGCGCATGAACACACGATCCAAGGTTGGCTCACGCTCGACATCGGATGCTTCCGACATCAGGCGCAACTGGTCGCGCAGACCATGCGCGGCCAGCACCAGGGCGTCGGTGTCGATGAGACCGACGTGCCCGTTGTTGCGGCTGACGCTGTACCGGATGGCCCGGTCCAGCGCCTCCTTGACGAAGGCTGGCATGTAGCCCTCCATCGCCTCGGCCACCTTGTCGAAGTCGATGCCCGGTGCCAGCGAAGCGCCAATGACCCTGTTGGTCAGTGTCTCTACGCCTTCCCGGTCCATCTCTCCAACGTGGATCACCGCGTCCAGTCGACCTGGCCGCACCATGCCCTTGTGGATGCGTTCTGCGTGGTTGGTGGTGAGCACCAACAGCATCTGCAGCCCCTTGGTGGTGATGCCATCGAACATGTCAAGAATCTTCGACACGTCGTCACCGCTGCCCGGCTGGGCCACGGTGTCGAGGTCTTCAAAGAACACGACGGCTGGCTGGTACATGCGCGCCGTCTGCATGGTCACGTTCAGGTCGTCCTTCCCAGGACGGCACAGCAAGAACGTCCACCCGTTGGCGATGGCCACCTGTGCGGTGAGCAACGCTGCGAGCGACTTGCCCGTGCCATACGGACCCTCGAACAACACGGTCCGCTTGCCCGGCTGACCCAGCTTGATCAGCATCTCGGCGTGCTTGATTGGCGACCACACGTTGGCCTCCAACTGCGCGACGACTTCCTGGGTGTAGACGACATCGGCCGGGTTGACCGATGACGGGTCCAAGAAGTTCGGCTCCTCCGCACCGTCGATGGCCTTGCCCTTGTAGATCGAGTTGTCAGCGAGGTGCTTCTCGATCAACCTGAACAGACCTTCGATGTGCCACCGATACTTGCGTGGCGCTTCGACACGGATATGGAAGATGCTCCCGAGTTCGGCGTGGTGGGTGTTGCCCAAGTACACGACTGTGTTCTTGAACCCGGGAATCTGCATCGCACCCCACGGCACCTGCTCGGTGTCGTCGCGGCCTGGGCCGAAACGGCAGTCGATGAAGGTTGGCGGGGTGCTTCCGAAGAACGAATAGATCGTCTTGCCAAGGGTGAAGCCAAACGTCTCCTTGATGGCGTTCATCGTGGCGCGCGCTCCATCGAGCGGGCGGTACTTGAACTCCTTCTGGAATCGGTTGACCGTCTCCTCGTCCTCCATGCGCTGTGCCAGGAAGTCAATTGACTGCTCCAGGTCCAGCTTGGCGGGCAAGACGAACTTCGTGCCGCTGAAAGTGATGTCTTCTTCGCCCAGCAGCTTCCCGCCGATCTCCGCGAGCAGCTGCATTTGCGCTGCGCGGATGCCTTCGGGACTGTCGGGGTCCAATTCCTCTTTCTTCTTTGGCATTGGTTCTGGTTCCTTTCGTTGCTTGATATCACCCGTTGTTGGGTGAGTGGGTGCACGCGGTGTCGAGTCGCGTGCATCCGTGTCAGGTGCGCTTTCGTCGTAGCCGTTGGACTGGCTGGTTGCGTGCGCGCACGCCTGTCAGTGGGGGAACGAATCTTTGCAACGCTTCTTCGGTGAAGCGCCATTCGTTCTTGCGACCGCGCTCGCCACCCACCAGGTAGCCCCGGCGAATGTGGTCGAGCACGGTCTGCACTGAGATGCCCAACCGTTCTGCCACCTGCGCGGTGGTCAGTCGTGGGTCGGGCTGTGCCGCTGCAAGCACGTCGGCTCGCAGCACCATCGGGTGTCTGTTGTGTACGCGTGTCGAGCGCAGCTTCCCATTGGCGATCATCGTTCGCACTTTGTTGGGCGAGCACTGCATGATCTCGGTTGCCTCGCGCACCGTGATGTAGTCCTCGTTCATGTCCTCCGTTCCCGGTCACGCTGAACGTTGACCGTGCCGTGTGTGTAGTCGGAACTGATGCTGTCGAGCAGGAGTTCCAGGTGGTTCTCGATGTCGCCAGCAAGGCGCTCACGCTGGGCCTTGCGCACCCGCGCTGTGACCACGACGTTGTAGGCGAACACCGTTGTGGGCGTCACCCGATACAGCCATTCCTCACTGGTGAGGCCGTTGACGATCTTCACGAATCGCTCGTATTCATCGTCCCACTCGCGCAGGTCTGCTTGGTCGGCCAGGTGGCTGGCGATGGTGCCGAGGTCGTTGCGCAACCTGACGATGGTCATGTCGTTGGCTTCCAGCTGTGCTCGGTTTGCTGTCAGCTGTTCTCGGGCCTGGGCCACCTGCTCGCGAAGTGCCGTGACGCGATTGCTCAACACCTGCGTCGAGTCACGCAGCAGTGATGTTTCCTCGCGCTGCCTGGCGAGTTCATCACGGTCGATCTGTTGCAACGTGTCCGTGAGGTCGATGGGTTTCATCCCGCCGGTGGCCGCGTCTTCTTTGTATCCATCTTGGTTCATGTGATTCCTTTCGTTGATGCACCGTGTGGTGCGGTGGGCGGACGTGGTGCGACCCACGCCTGCTGCCGTTACCTGCCTAGACCCGCCATTCCCTGTCGGGAGCGGCCATGCCTGCCTTGCCATCCGTGCCTCTGTCCGCCAACCATGCCCTCGGTGACACGCCTTGCCTGCCGAGCCGCGCAAAGTCGAGCCTTGCCGCGCCGGGCCGCCCTCCTGCTCTGCCATGCCCCGCCTGCCAAGCCGCGACGGGACACGCCATCCTCGCCAAGTCGAGCCAACCCGTGCCAGCCTTGCCACGACTAGACAAGTCGAGCAACGACCTGAACAGCCGGAACCAGCCATGCCTGCCTCGATAGCCACGAAAGGTGGTGCCATGACCTGTCTAGCCCTGCCTGCCCCGAGTTGCCTAGCCGTGCCGGGACCGGCCTCACCGAGTACAGAGAAGCCCCGCCTGCCATCCTTGCCTTGCCTTGACTAGACGATCCCTGCCAAGCCGTGACCTGCCTGCCCAGACATGACTTGCATCCCGAGACCTGCCAAGGGCGGTCAAGCCGCGCCTGCCTTGACGAGCGCTGCCTTGCCTATCCGTACCGAGCCAAGCCTGCCCCGAATAGCCGCGCCGATGGATGC
>Ga0105252_10000632_pt1 | contig 20404 bp, 29 predicted proteins | sample EasRivMeERMZT100_FD_89675 | JGI IMG/M metagenome (GOLD analysis project Ga0105252, IMG submission 89675) | Soil microbial communities from meander-bound floodplain in the East River, Colorado, USA - East River MetaG ERMZT100 | ecosystem: Environmental > Terrestrial > Soil > Floodplain | place... | reverse complement strand
CGAGACCGGCCTTGACTTGATGGACACTTTCGTGCAGGAGACCGGCTCGGGCGGGTATCACTTGATCTTTTCTGCCCCTCCTGGTGGCGTCAAAAGCGACTCGGAGTCCTTCGGTCCTGATTATCCTGGTCTGGACACTCGCGGGCGTGGCGGACTGATCGTGGTTGCGCCGTCCAGGCACGTATCTGGTGGAAGGTATAGCTTTTCGAGGGTTGTTGAGCCGTTGCCATGGCCGGAGTCGTTGACAGCACTTATGGTCAGGCCAGGGGGTGATCTCTTGGATGCTGAACCGGTGGTCACGATACCGGCGTTCGTCCGGGGCCTGGCCAATGCTCGACGCGAGCATATCTACGAGATGGAAGAAGCCGAAGAGGGGTCTAGGAACGCGCTGCTTAACAGGATCGCCTATCGGGTAGCTCTGGATGGTGGGCAGGACGAAGACTTCGAGCTATTAAGGAAGGTAGCTGAGGACACTGGGCTTGATCCTGTTGAGGTCGTCAAGACTATCGATAGTGGAAGGTCGGCTGCACTTCGTGGTGCTCTGGAGGAGGATTAGGGATCTAGTCTGACTCGTGTTGCCGAAACTATGTTTGCGCCCGGTGTTCTGTTAAGTTAGGATGGGCAACATGGCTACAGCGGAGAGAAGGAGTCCGACTCGTAGCGGCTCTCTGTCCAACGAAGAGGCCGCTGCGTTAATCGAGATCATCCTTGCCAACACGAGCACATCTGCACCCACTCTGGTGGAGGTCCCGGACTCACCAAAGTCCTTGGCCGACATCTTCCCTGTTGCTGTCCTGGCAGGAGCATGAAGAGATGGTGCTCGACCACGAGAGGTGTAACTTCGCCGGCTGCGCGGTGCATGTCGGCCTGACCAAGGGCACTCCAACCGTCAAGAGAAACCAGCAGATCAGGGACGACTGGCGCTCTGGCTTGTGGACCGTTGAGGAACTATCATCCTTCTGGGGCTTGATGCCTCTAACGATCTCCACAATCGTCACCAGAGAGGCTGATAGAGCCCGTGCGGGTACTCCTCCACTCGAAGTCACACATAGTCGCTGATATACCAGGTTTTGAGAGAGAACCGGACATAGAAAGAGCAGATGCCGACCTGACCGCTGAAGAGGCAGGTCGGCTCTGCTATCTCAGTGGCCACAGACCGAACCCGAAGACCGCGACCAACCCGGACTACTTGCTCAACATCGAGAACGAGCGGCACTACAGCGTCCTGGGGCACTCGTCCGCGACGTTCTACATTGACGAGATCACTCGGAACTGCACCCACGAGATGATCCGACACAGGTGGTTCACCTTCTCCGAGGTCAGCCAGAGGTACGTGGATGCCGACAAGTTCTGGATGGCTAGTCACCCTGGCATCAAGGCGTACGCGGAGGGCCGTGATTACAACGCTGTCCAGCAGTTGTTTACTGACTGCTTGGCGCTCTACCGGGACATTGTGGAGTTCCTGGAGACTAGTGGGTACACCCGCAAGGAGGCTCGTCAGGCTGCTCGTCACGTGCTCCCTGGGGGCACTGAAACCAAGATCCTGATGTCGGGCAACCTGCGTGCCTGGCGGGACTTCCTGGCTCAGCGGCTCAGTCCTCATGCCGATGCGGAGATCCGGAACGTCGCCTTGGAGATCTACAAGATCCTGAAGACCGAGTTCCCTAATTCTTTCCAGGATTTCGACTCTCAGGGCATGATCACTATGGAGCGCTTGATCCAGCGCGCTCTGGATCGGCACGATGTGTGGACTTACCACGCTGTGCCGGAAGACCAGCAAGACAAGTTGCGTGGGGCAGCGGCATTGGACTTCGTTGCCGAAGTACGAGAAATTATTAAGAAGGGACTGTGGGTGCTCAAGACTGATTCCTGGAAAGAGAATGAGATCGGAAGTGGCATCTGATGAGGCTGGTACCCAACTTGTCCGGCGAGTTCGAAGAGTTGTGTGAGAGCTACGCCGCTGTCGACCAGCAGGGTAAGGACATTGTGACCTTGGTCAAGATGTTCGGGGATGAGTACGACTATTTGCGGTTTGAAGTCGCACCTGAGTTCGTTATGGCGTGGGAAGCCTTTTTAGAAGAGCACAAGCACCAGGTGACGGTGCCGATGGTCGGGTTGATCCTCTACGTGTTGATCACGTACTGGGACATGGGTCCGTTGTTGGCCACTCAGCTTCCCACCCTGGAGCGAATTTTGATTCGGGACACGGTTCAGGACATCTCCGACGAGATCGACCGCAGGAGTGCTGCGAATGGAAATGCAGTCCTCGTCGTTCCCGAGTAGTCGTGGTTACGCTCAAGACCATGCGTAATGTCCAGCGCTGGCACGAGAAGGAACATCGCTCTGGACCCATTGAGAAGTGCTGGGACTGTGGCAAGCAGAAGGCCAAGTGCAAGTCCAAGCTGTTTCGGTATGTCGACCGAGACCAGGCGTTTCTCGAAGCCAAGCTCATGAACGAGGCCGACAACTATGTCCGGCCGCGTACGGCATATTTCTGCCCCTGGTGCAGCATGTACCATCACACCACCAAGCTACGTACGCGACGGGATGCCGTGGTGAAGCAGCAGAGGAAGTGGTTGTTCCAGAAAGAGCTTGAGAGGCGAAAGGGGGCTTGATGGGTCCGGAGCCAGACTTCCGATGGATGACCAAAGATCTGCGTGAGCAGCTTGGCGGTGCCATCGAGACGCTCACGAAGCTGCGCGAGCGATGTGAGTTGGTCAAGAACAAACTCCTGTTTCATCTTGACCAGGGACAGGGCCTGACTCAGGAGCAGCTTGTTGAGTTATATGCCGACATTGAGAAGTTGTTCCCTCGAAGGGTTCGAAAGTCACCGGACAACCTTGACGCCCCACTCTAGGTTCACGTAGAGTGTCCCTGTAAGGTGGCGGGGAGTGCTTCTAGCCGCTGGGGTGTTTGATGATAGATCGGTGCCCTGGTGCGTGATCTGTGTGATCTGCCCCGTCACCCTCAATAATCCTTGACAGTCTTACCTGGGCCAAGTTACGGTGGACCAGACATCAAGACCCAAATATCCAATACGGCCCGATAGGGGACAGCATCAGCATGAAGCTCCACCAGACTCTCGCTCTGCACAAGCAGGCGTTCTCCGATGGAGAGGGCGCGTTGACTAAGGCGATCCGAGCGACCGAGAAGACAGCGCTCCTGGCCGGCGTCTCGAAGACGTACGAGCCCAACGACGAGAACGGCCAGCAGCTTCCGGGTGAGGGCACCAAGCTTCAGCTTCGTGTTCCGGTCATCATGCGTGACGCGATCCCCGCGATGGTTCGTCAGTTCGACTTGACCGCCACGGTAGACTCGGGCAACCAGGTCTCCACAGCGCCGATCATCGTTGACGGCGAGGTCATCGTCGACAACCTCTCGGTCGAGACTCTGCTTTTCCTGGAGAAGAAGCTGAACATGCTCGCCGAGTTCGTGGCCAAGTTGCCGGTGCTGGACGAGGCCGATGACTGGGACGCGGCCGATGACGGCTTGAGCTTCAAGACCGCTCCGCAGAGCAAGATTCGGACCGACAAGGTTCCCGAGGTCATCCTCAAGGCTGCGGCCACCGACAAGCACCCGGCGCAGACCGAGCTTTTGTACCTGGACAAGGTGGTCGGCACTTGGAACACGGTCAAGTTCTCTGGTGCGCTCAAGGCCAGCCGCAAGCGCGAGTTGATCGAGAAGGTCGACAAGCTTCGCGCGGCGGTCAAGGTAGCCCGTGGCGAGGCCAACAGCACCGAGGTCACTGACCGAAAGATCGGCCAGGCCATCTTCGATTTCCTGGGATGGGCTGAGTAAGCCTCCCAGGACACAGACTCCCGGTGAGAGCCGGGCGGCACAGGATCAGCTTCAGGTTGAACAAAACCCTATTGCTGAAATGGGGTCTAGCATCAGAACAGATCGTTCGCAGCGATCTGATCAGCTTAATGCCACAGCCTCAGTATTGCCGAAGTTCGCTGAATAGACCGGGTGAGATCACTATATCGGGAAATGAGGGTTCGATTCCCTCCCGGGGCGCCAATCATGCCCTGGTAGATTAATGGCAGATCGACCGTTCACAAGGCTTCAGACTCACCCTTCAAACTGCGTCAGCGATATAAAGTGTCGGTGCCACTCACATAGACTTGAAATCTATTCGAGTGTCGGCCCCAGTCTTAGGCTATGAGACTGGGGCCTTCCTAAGCCCTACCCGCAAGAAAGAAGAACCTTGGTGGAAGAGAATTTCGACTCGCTCTGGATGTACGAGCCGCAGCCCCGATATGGGGGTGGTTACTTCACCATCACTACCAGTTCTAATACCCATCGGCTCACCACTAATGAGTACGTTGAGCACTCCCCCTACTCCGAGTTCATGGACCACATGATTACCACCAAGCTCAAGAAGGAGAAGTCCCCCGTGCCAGCCGCCAAGACCAAGCAGCAAGAGATTGACGACGCCGTACGCGAGGCCATCGAGAAGCCCAAGCGCGAGGCCGAGATCGCTCGCCGCGTTGCGGCCGTTGAGAAGATCGCCGAGAACACGCACGAGGTCGGCACCGTTCTGCGCTGGAAGCGCAAGCTCGGCAAGGGCAACCACAATTACGTCTATGCCGCGATCAAGGCCGGAGACGACAAGTGGTACGTCACCGGAAGCCAGATGGTTAGCACGAACGGCTGGACCTGGGAGGTTCTCGTTGAGTGGATGACCACGGGAGAGCACCTCGTCACGGACCTTGAGGTCTCGGGCGAGTGGACCTCGGTTCTCTGAGATGACCAAGCGAATGGTTGGCAGGCGGCTGGTAGACGACAACCCTCCGAAGGCTTTGAAGGTCGTTGTCTACCGCCGTTGGCCGTGGCAGCGGGACGAGTTCTACAACGAGGGCGAGATCGGTGTCAACATCACCGCTGGAGTCCTCATGATCACCATGCCAGGAGAGATCATCTCCTACAATCAGCGCCACTGGCGACGGGTCATCTCAACGGAAATCTCGTCTAGATCGCAGGTATGACCGATATGGTCGAGTCGGACGACGACAGCCTTCGCGCTCGACTTGTCGCTGCGAAGCTTGCCGGGCGCAAGTACAACAGCGGTGATCGAGAGGGATACCACTTCCGCACTAACGAGATTGCCGCTGATGTGGCGGTCAAGGTCGCAGTAGAGTGGATGCGCGAGAAGGCTCAGTTGATCCTGGACAACTTCCCGGACGAGGTGGACACAGCTATCGCTACGGCGATCATCCAACTCGCGGAGACAGAGATTCCGGAGGACGAGGAAGACCCACTCTCTGGCGTTCAAGATGGCCGTTATCCTGACTGTGTGGAGCGTTGGCCAGAGTGTTTCTTGGGTGGATACGACCCAAGGTGCTGCCGGTTCCCGAAGTCGTGTAGCTGCTCATGAGCAAGTGGGTTAGAAGGCCAGGTCCGCCACACACCTGCAAGATGCCTGAAGAGTTCAAGTACGGTGACCAGGATGGCGTCGGTGCTGTGTGGCGTTGCGACTGCCACAAACTCTGGGTTTTCCGTGAGGGCTGGTGGTTCGGGGACTTCCCTCCGGCCTTCCAGAGAACCGTCTCGCAGTGGCACAAGGCTCGCTGGTGGGAGCGGCTCTACTGGTGGTACCAGAACGGATAGTTCTGGTAAGACGAACTGAAATCGGCAAAGTTGGTTACTAGCCCACTTGACCAGGCTTCCTCTCTGAGGTAGGTTAGCTCTTGTAACCAAACAGACCCGATACGGGAGGCGCAGAACATGGTGAAGTCCTGGAAGGCTCGGAAGATGGTTCCGGGTAAGGACACGCTTAGCATCATGGCAATGCACTACGGTCTCAGTCCGAGCAAGGTTCGTGACATCATCATCTCGGCTGGTGTCAAGGTCATCCGGGAGGATGGGTTCAAGGGCAAGCTGTTGGTCTTCGGCAAGAGGAATGTGAGCGCTATCGTTGTCGGTCTGAGCCCGCGCCTTATGAACCAGAGGAGGGTCACTGGCTGGGAGGATGGTTTGATCGGGGTCGAACTGGCCACGACCAAGCTCACCAGGCCGGCGATCCGGGCGGTCGCCCAGTGGAAGTTCCTTCAGGACGATGCGGAAAAAGGTAGCGACAACTAGGTACTCAGCAAGGTAAGATCGAAGCTCTGCCTGCGGGCGGGGCGTGGTTTCTTGAGAACTCCACAGTGGCTTCGGGAAGCTAGGAGACCGTTGCTTCGCAAAAGCAGCGGCGACAGGCAGGTTCCTAGCTGGTCAGTCTTGGAGGTTGGCTGACCGATGGAAGGGTGGCCGAGAGGCTTATGGCGCTGTCCTGCTAAGGCAGAACGGGTTACTCCGTCACGGGTTCGAATCCCGTTCCTTCCTCGCTGTGTTGCCTCACGTAGTCAGTCAAGGACACATAGTTCCACAGCACAGTCTAGCGAGTGGGGAGGGAGTGAGGCCCAGCCCCACATCTTGCCCTGGTAGCCCAATTTGGAAGAGGCGTCTGACTTAGGATCAGAAGGTTGGGGGTTCGAGGCCCTCTCAGGGTACGTGTCCCTCATTGTGATTGTTAGAGGCATTGCAGTTGCGAGTGAGGAGCCAAGATGGCATACGGGCCAGAAGTCAAGAACGGGTTGCCGTCTTACGAGGCGGTGTTTCTTCACACCGGCACCGGCGTGAAGCTACAAGCCTTTGTCTTCACTGATGGTGGTGCAACTGAAGGCCAGATCAACACTGTCTTTCAAGCTCTGGTTGACAGGCTTCTGGGGATGGCTAACGTATCCCTTGAGTCGGCGGACAGAACTACAACTTACAAGTCTGCGGTCACCCAGACCCTGTGAGCGGTTCGATCACTTCGCCGGTCTTTGGGTTGCGCACGTGCACCTCGACGAAGATGCCCACGCTCGGACCCCAGGCGCAGGTCTGGCTGTAGAACGGGTCGTTCAGCGCGATGGCTTCGCCCTTTACGATCATCGCGTTCGGGACACCGACCATTTCCAGCCCGGCCAGATCCAGGCGCTCGCGGGCTTCGTCGATAACTTCCTGGATGGCACTTTCCAGTTGACTTCGGTCGGGATCGTTTTCTAGCAGTCTTAGTCCGGGATGAACGACTAGGTAGCCGACGTGGGCGCGGTGTGGCTTGGATGCAGACATGCTGGAAATGCTATGCTCGTAGCGCTTGGGGTGTTGGAGTAATGGCTATCTCGCCACCCTCTCAAGGTGGAGAATACGGGTTCGAGACCCGTACACCCTACGCAAGCAGCTTGCAGGAGGAGGTGGGAGCAATGAATCGCCCCTAAAAAGGGCTCTGTGTGACAATGTGTAGTGCCCCGGTAGCTCAACGGATAGAGCACTTGACTACGAATCAAGAGGCTGTAGGTTCGAATCCTACTTGGGGCGCGCTGTTGCAATGGAAGTCCGGGTAGCTCCCGATAAAGAGTCCGGGCGGGGTGGGCCTTATCAGCCGAATGGCAAAGTCCGGGTGTTACCCAGACAAGGAGGTTCAATTCCTCCACACCAACGGCGAGGTCCGATTTTACGGTGGAGGCAGTTCCCTCAGTGTCCCTTGGTCGTTGTTGAAGCTGGCTGACGCGACGACGGAACTGCACAGTCGAGAGAATGGTGCGATCTCGACACCTCAACGCAACTCCTGCTGGTCTCTTCACGTGCGTACCGGCAGGGCGCGGGGCACCTGACGAGGTGGTAATGCGCGGGCTGGCATGTCCCGTGCCGCAACACATGCCCTTAATCTTCCGTCCTTCGGGGCGCGTAGGTGGTCTGGCAGACCTACAGACTAAGTGCTGGCACCCAGTAGCCGTTTAGTGAGTGAGTGCCACCCCGGTGGAACATGCATCATTGGGGTGGGCTATAGATCAGGTCAATCTGGGAGCGTTCCGTTAAGCTGCGAGTGCGTGCGCGTAAACGGATAGTTGTACGTAGGAAGAACGTACTAAGCCTTGATAAAGCCGGCTCTTGGGTCGCGACCGTGAGCGCAGGCACCTGGCTGAGGGCGGTTAGCTCCAACGGTAGAGCATCTGTTTTGCAAACAGAGGGTTATCGGTTCGAATCCGATACTGTCCACGCTGGTTCTTGAGATTCTGCGTAAGTGAGTTCGCCGTAACCATCCGGAAGGTCTCAGCGCAGGAAGGAGAGATCGGATAGGGTCGGGAAACCCGATAGTGTAGGAATTGCTAACCTTGCTTGAGGGACTCCTGGAAATGGTCACTGGCACTTGACCGATGACGAGCACTCCGTACCAGCGGAGGGGGATTCAAGCTCGCCTGGCCTGAATGGGGAAGCTGCTCTTGAGAGTCAAGGAATTGGCTGATCCTTGATGAAACGTCAGCCCGACTGTAAAAACTAAACTCGGCTTGAGAGCAGCTTTCTTGTCTTCGTAGCTCAGAGGAAGAGCGCGGCCCTCCGAAGGCCGAGGTCGCAGGTTCGACTCCTGCTGGGGACACGCGACACCGAGGAGATGCTGACCTGGCCATGCTTGAGCTTGTGTTGGCTGCCGGCCCCCAAGCCGGCTCTGTTGGGGCAGGTACTCGGTGTGCGCTTTAAGTTTCCACAAGAAGGGGCTCTAGCTGGTGCCCGAATGAGGCTGGAGTAGGTCAAGTAAGGGTTGGTAGCTTGACCACAAGCTTTGCCGTGAAGGGTGTGGACTCCCTGAGTTTGCCCGGTGCTGGACGATGCTCCGCAGTCTGGAAAGGCAGAGGTCGGGAAGCGCAGTACGTTGGTGGCAGCGGTAATTTATGCCCTTGTAGCTCAGTGGACACGAGCGCTCGCCTTCTAAGCGATAGGTCGCAGGTTCGAATCCTGCCGAGGGCGCGAGACTCTCCCGAGAATGGGTCCGGAGGACCGGCGTCAGAGGCTCGAATACCCACTGGTGGTCGGGACATTGGTGGGACGTAAATAGTGAGGCCAGCGATGGTATGTCTGGATGCTGAGCATTGAGGAATAACCGACCTCACCTCACTCACTTGCCCAAGTAGCTCAGGGGATAGAGCAGCAGTTTCCTAAACTGCGGGTCGTAGGTTCGATTCCTACCTGGGGCACGCAAGGAAGATGGCTCGGAGGCCGAGATGGATTGGCAAGAGACCAAGCATGGCGGCCTCCGACGAATCGGGGTAGCTCAGAGGAAGAGCGCTGCTCAGATGAAGCAGAGGACGGACTCTCGAAAAGTCCCCCCGGTACAGATCAGGTTCCGAGAGAAGCTCGGGCTGCCTGAGTGCCCGTACGTGACCCGCTGGAGGATCGAGACCCCGTTGGGGTCTGTCCGAGTGCATCACTGGCTTGGGCCGGATGATGACCGGGCGTTCCATGACCACCCCTGGTGGTTCTTGACCCTCGTTTTGCGGGGCGGGTACACCGATGTGAGTCCGGACGGCAGGCAGCACTTGAAGGCTGGCGCGATCCGTTTCCGGCCGGCGCTGCACCAGCACACCGTGGTCCCGGACGAGGGCGGTGCGTGGACCTTCTTGATCACGGGACCGAAGATCAGGTCTTGGGGCTTCTGGCTCAACGGGAAGTTCAAGAAGGCGAACAAGTGGTTCGCTACGTACGGGCACCATCCATGCAATTAGGAGGTCGAGATGGCGATGTTGGTTCAGGTCGATCTTAGGTCTGACAACCGCGAGATGACCTGCTGGGTTGAACCGAAGGTCAAGGTTGGAAATCGCATCACCTTGAAGAACCACGAAGAGCCATCTATACTGTGGGAGGTTCTTCGCGTGGGAGAGCCACAAGAGCGGTCTAAGATCTACCGTGGCTGGGACAACAACATTTGAGCAGGAGGTTTCGTGGCTTTTGCGTTGGAGGACTTTCTGAGTTCTGTCAGAAAGGCTCTGGAAGACAACATGAAAGACTTGGGCTCTCCTTTGCTCCTTGACAAGGATTTCAGCGTGGAGATCGCGATTTACGTTGGAGACTACGACAAGGAGAGTAAGATCTTTGTGAAGTCACCAGATGTCAACTATGTTGGCATGTGGCCTATTTTTCACAGAGAAGATTGAACGACATCACCATGCCGTCGTAGCTCAGTGGTTAGAGCGTCCGCCTGTCGAGCGGAGGGCCGAGGGTTCGATTCCCTTCGTCGGCGCGCACATTCCCCGATATGTTGACTACCCGATGGAGGGTAAGAGTGAAGAGCAAGATTGCTGGATCGGCTGCTGCGTTCGTTACCGCACTGGTCCTTATTTTCTCGTTGGTCGGTTGCGGTCTTTTCGAGAAGAAGATTGATGACATCTTCCGAGTCCTGGGGAGTACCCCCGGCACCTTCTACAATTACGGTGCGGACGGACAGGTGGTGTTCGAGGCCAAGTGTCGGAGTATGCACTTCGAGCGGGACACTACGTACGACGTGTACAACAGCGACATGAAGCTGATCGAGCCGTCGTCGGTCATCAGGGTCTCCTGTGGTGACAACCTGCTCTCGACGGTGGGCTTCACGTCGGTTTACATCACGGACGGGGCCAGGGACAACTTGGCCGCGAACTCGCAGCAGTTCTACGACCTGAAGGTCAAGAACAATGACCGGGGTATTCCGTTGATCAACTATCTCTGGCGGGACGTGAAGCAACTCTTCGTCGGTACGGCACAGGTCGCCCAGATCTGCGATCAGAACAACAATCCGATCTTGGCCTTCGCCAGCGATGCGGTGACTGGTTACTCGACCGAGGTGGCCAAGTCGACGATGTTCAAGCTTGACGATGACAACAACGACGGGTACGTCTGGATCTCACGCGGGTCCTACACCGTGCTCGATACGGCCCTCTTGGGGTCTACGTTGTGATTGAGCGAAAGCTCGTCATCCTGGTCAATGACCGGGTGAGGATGTCCAGAGGCAAGTATGCTGCGCAGGCCGTTCATGCCGCCCTGCTTGCCCTGGGCGTTCATCCAGAGGTTCCGGTGATCGTGCTGGGCGGCTCTTCCGCTGAAATAGCAAAGCTGAAGACGACTGTGAGAGACGCAGGGAGGACCGAGGTGGAGCCCGGTACGTTGACTGCTGGCACCACTTGGGACGACGATGATTGGGTTTCTCCAGAGGAGTCGGAGCTTATGGACACCATCATCAGCGTTCGGCTTCCTGGAGGTCTCGCTGACAAGCTTCGAGATTATGCAAAAGCACAGGAAGAGTCGGTGTCGGACATCGTGCGTGAGGCGATCTCCGACCTACTCACAGGCCGAGGTAGCCCAATGGCAGAGGCGCAGGATTCAAAACCCTGAGGTTGTGGGTTCGACTCCCACCTTCGGTACGGTCGAGGTGTACAACTCGGCAAGTCGATCCCTCACACGGGTTTGATTCCCTACCGGTGAAGCGACTAGCGGTGGCCACCAAGGTCGTAGCCCGTTCGACTCGGGGCGGATTGTCAAGGGATCGGCGGACCTAAGCTTGGTGGTGGTAGTGTTAACGGGTACAACTCGGGACTCAATGGGTCTGCGGATAACACGCTGTGCCTCCGGACGGTGGCACGGAAACCCCGGTTCGAATCCGGGCCATCTAGATTTGGTAGAGCCAGCTTGGCGAGGCGTAGTAGGGGTTGGAGCCAAGGCGCTAAGCGACAAACACCCAAGTAACGGGCTCAGGATAATGGGGCTTGGAATCTTCTCCAACCGTGGGTAGACTGGCACTATCACTTGCCGAGATACGCAAACAGGCAAAGCGGCCGGACTTAAAATCTGGTGACGTTGTGGGTTCGATTCCCACCCTCGGTACGGGTTGTGAGGCCAAGATGGACAACGCCGACGCGACTAGGATAAACCATCAAGGTCTTTGGGGGGTCGCGCCCTCGGGTCAGGGGTTGAAATCCCGGCCCCTCCCACCCAAACCCTGCTAGCTCAGAGGAAGAGCACCTGACTCTTAATCAGGGGGTCGAGATTTCGAAATTCTCGCGGGGTACGTTCTAGCCTTCGTAGCTCAGAGGAAGAGCATCCGCCTTTTAAGCGGAGGGTCGGGGTATCGTAATCCTCCGGGGGCACGTTTGCGATGTAGCCCAATTGGTAGAGGTTGGTTCGGACATACCAAGTCCGTGGTGCAGGTTCGAGTCCTGTCGTCGCAAGCACTAATTGGGGTATGGCGCAACTGGAAGCGCAACCGGCTCCAACCCGGTAGGTTGTGGGTTCAAGTCCTACTGCCCCAGCGAGCGAGACTGCACCGGTACAGCAGGGCGAGTAACATCGTGGGCCTGTAGATCGTCTCGTTTAAGCCGTGAGGAAAGTGCAGATAAGAAAGGCAGACTCGCGGTCACTTGTCTAGGGTGTAGCTCAGGCGCGCGTTGGTGGTTAGCGCCTCTCAACCACCACATTGCACTCGTAGCTCAGACGGTTAGAGCGCTACTCTGATACAGTAGAGGTCTCAGGTTCGATTCCTGATGGGTGCACTGGGCCTTGAGGGTAGCCCTTTAGCAAGGTGAGAGTATGGGTCAAACGCCGGAATCATTGTACCGGGGTCCCTTTACCGGCCGTGGAGAATTCGTGGGTGGCTAAACATCCATAAGCGTAGAATCCAACGTTGGGATCACTAAGCCCGTTTAGCTCAGAGGGAGAGCGGCTGTCTTACAAACAGCGGGTCGGGAGTTCAATTCTCTCAGCGGGTACGGACGCCAGTAGGAAGCTTAATCCCAAGATCTCCAGGCTGGATGACACTGGTCGGGGTGAGGACGGCGGTTCGAGGAAGCATGGAGCCCTCGGACGAAAAGCTTCTAGGTCGGGAGGGCGTCATCCCTTCTGGCCGAACCTAGCGGTGGTAGCTCAATGGCTGAGCACTTGCTTGCCAAGCAAGAGGTTGTGGGTTCGAGTCCCATTCACCGTTCGTTGGCTGTAGCTCAATGGCAGAGCGTCTGACTGTGGATCAGAAGATGAGGGTTCAATTCCCTCCAGTCACCCCAACACAGGGAGATCCGATATGGATGAGAAGACAGGTCATGAAGACCTGGACACTGAGACGCTTCTCGTGCTTCAGAGCAACCTATTAAGTGGTTTGAAGATTGTGGGGAAGCATGTCGAGGCCGGCACGTTTGAGGTGTCGAAGGAGGAGGGCTCTGCTCCTCCGTCGCAGTCCGGCTGGCTGACCGCCATACTTCTCCTCGGCGTGGAGGATGAGTTAGAAGCTAGGATTTTGGGGTTCGAGCGAATCTTGGACCCGAAGATGTTCGCCAAGACCTTGTGACCGAATGGCTAGGTAGCGCTCTGCAAAAGTGTCGATGTCGGTTCGAATCCGACCTTGGTCTCTCATCACCTGTCTCGAAGGGTGCTCGCCCAGTTGACATTTGGGTGCCGGCGAAGCAGAGCACGACGCTCACGTTCGGTCATCCCGCCCCAAACCCCGAACTCGATTCGGTTGTCTAGCGCTTCGGCTAGGCATTCTCGCTGCACTGGGCAGCCTCGGCAGATGCGTTTCGCCTCGTTCTGTGCAGCGCCGGTCACGAACATCTCATCGAGATCTCGTTCTCGACAGTTTCCTGACTCACTCCAGTTTGTGCTAGGTGGTGTTGACGCCATGGGGACTTCCCTTGTGCCGTCACGAACCCTGTTGGTTGTGTTGAGTTGGACGGTATCTACATACAAAGATCGATTCAATACGATCTCATGATTTAGATTCAGAAAATCAATGGTCCTGTGTCCGAATGGCCAGGAGGAGGTCTGCAAAACCTCATATGCCGGTTCGAGTCCGGCCAGGGCCTCTCATAGTTGTCTAAATATAGATGGGGTTAATGGTGACCAAACGTCTTTCATTGATCGCTGCGCTAGCAGCGACATTGGTTCTGACTTGTGGGGCAGCCAATGGCTGCGCTCCAAAGGAAGAGCCCAAACCGAGTACCTCGCCCACTGGTTTCTCTGAGCCTGCTGGCCCAGTAGCATTTCCACCAGCCAACGGCGGTGGAGTCGACCCACGGGATGATGACTTCTTAAACCCAGCCACACCACCAGACGATGCTCCTGATGGCACGGTAGCGTACGAAGTACGTGCCCAGATGTACAACGCTCAGGCAGAGTCGATCGGTGGGTTGGCGACGGCCTACATCAACGCGACGGCCACAGACCCAAGGGCTGTGGGTGGAGTCGGGGGATCACATCCCGGTGTGTTCCCGTACATCAAGGAGTCCGTCAGGCTCCCGTTCCAATTTCCGATCTTCTTGCAACCAGGGATCATTGTGAGTGTCGGAGCGACGTTCAACGCCTTCGCAGATGAGGGAGAGATCTTGTCCTGTTGGTTGATGGCTCCCAACCTTGGAGAGATTCCTGGGACAAGGGTCGACTTCAGGGCAGTGGGGAACAACTCTCTAATTACAGTAAATTGTCTTGGCAACATAGGTACGTAAGTTGCGGGAAGGAAAGCTGATACAGGGCACAGGTCGCTAAGATAGGATTCTCGGGCCGCTGCAACTAGTTCTTGGGTGTCGTGGGCGGCAGGTCGCCCGGCGGTCTGTAAAACCGTTGCTTCGGCATGCCTGGTTCGAGCCCAGGGACACCCACAGTCCATCTCCCGGTTTGGGTCGCTCGCCGGGCAGCCAGAGGTTACGGACAAACTCCCTGTACAGGCTCGCGAGGCAATGGTAAGGGGGGAGCGGAGTACAAACCGTAGGGGGCGACCACCCCGCTGTGTAGCTCAGATGGTAGAGCATTGCTCTGAAAAGGCAGGGGCCAGTGGTTCGAGTCCACTCGCAGCGACCAACTTCTTGAACAAGTTGAGGCCAGGTGCTATAGTCTAGTCTAGAGCGGGACTAATGGAGGTCCCTGGGAACGAGGGTAGACCCATATGATCTGGACTTCGTATGCAGGCGTCGAGGTCGTCGAAGTTGACTCTCAAGTCAAGTGTCGACACCCCCGCTGGGGATACGATTCGATGAGGCTGGCCACTCTGAAGGGTGCGAGCCTGCTCCTCCTCGTTGACGAGACCTTGTTGGTGGTCTGTGACGAATGTGGCTATAATGGCCTTACTGGTAATGATCCGTATGTCAAGCCCGAGGGCGAATACAGGCCGATTATCAAACAGGCTGACTCGCTTCTGGCTCACATTAACGGTATGCATCATCCAGGAAAGGCTGATCGTCGCGCCACCATGTACACGGAAGGCCAGATTAAGGTTGCCGTCAAGACCTGGCTGAAGTGGCGCGGCGCTGGTGTTAAGAACTGGACCCAGAGCGCGTGTGACGAGCTTGAGAAGCGAGGCTTCAAGCCTCTTTATGCCGAGCACTGGACTCCTGTGCAGTTGGGTAGTTTAGTTCGCGGCTACATGAAGAAGCCGGAGTTCAAGAATCTCAAGGCGGCATCGATGGTGGATGAGTCCGAGCAGGAATCTCTCATGGCGATGGTTCGTGGTGCGGTTGCCCGCGAGGGCAGGCGTGGAACTCATGTGGCGGACAACGTTCGGATCACTCAGCAGAGAGTTCCGCACAAGCACACTCCGATCGACTTCGGGAAGATCATCGCCGATGCTGAGGCCGCCAAGGGAGTGCGGCAGAAAGAAGAGGTTTCAGTGTCAGGCACCGACCACATTAGCGAGACTACTTCGAACCCCACACTGAATTTCGTTGACAACGGCGTTGAGCCAACGCCCACCAAGACTCTCGTGATCGAACAGTCGGCCTCTTCGTTCACGCCAGCGCCCAGGCAGTCTGAGGTGGTGGTCGTGCCCAAGGTGGAGAGCGAATACGAGCACGTTCTTGAACTGGATGGCACTCCGCTGTTCAAGTACAAGGGTGTGCTGATGGCCGGGAAGCCGGTCAAGGGGATCGAGGTTTAAGGTCCTTGTGGTCCACTCCAGGTTAAGCTAGAGTGGGCTTGGCCCCATTGAGTATTGGTTAGCTTCCTGGTCTTTCAAGCCGGGGGACAGGGTTCGATTCCCTGTGGGGCTACCGCTGGCAGGTTGTCGTGAGCGTACGATCACACGCTGATGGCGTAACCATCGATGACCTGTTGGTGAAAACTTCTGGGAGTATAGTGCTAACGCGAGGTTTGACCCCTGGCGGACAATGAGGACCAGAATGGGGCTACCAGGAAACGGTGCCCACGAACCGCCTGATGCGCACAGGAAAGGCGTGGGAGTGAGTAGGATCAGGTAGCTTCTGGGGCGTCGGCCTTCACCACCGGGCACGGGCTCCACCAAGCCTTAGTAGCTCAATGGCAGAGTGTCTGTCTTCCAAACAGGGTACGCAGGTTCGATTCCTGCCTAGGGCTCGGGACTGACAATAGGGCCACCAGCCCGACGATAGGTTCAAGCAGGAGAGAAGTGGAATATCCACGGTGGGGGATTCTGCCAGGGGTGGTGCCCTGGTAAGGCTCCCGCATGAAGGGTGAGAGACCCGAATCCTGCGAACTAAGATGTCCCATTATCAACCCGCTTTAGCTTAATGGGAGAGCGCGGGGCTCATAACCCCGAAGGTCTGGGTTCGAGTCCCAGAGGCGGAACGACGCTACCGCAGTAAAGCCCCCGATGGGCGCAAGAGGCAGTCTGGTGGGGATAAGCTGTGGTCAAGGTCTTCGCCCCACATTGTGAATAGGAGCATTGTGAATGCTGATCTCAGCGATAAGCTGATGGACCTGGCGGGCAAACTTTCGTATGCTAGTGGGGTCAAGGAAGTTGCCAGGCTCCGCAGGCAGTGTGCCCTGGTAGAGTGGGAACAGGTCGTCGAAGAGGCTAAGAAGATCGTCGCCCGGAGACGGGCAACTATTCCAGCCCAGAGACGGGTGCAAGGGAAGCTTTCCCCTATAGCTCAACGGCAGAGCGCTCGGCTGTTAACCGAGTAGTCTTGGTTCGAATCCAGGTGGGGGAGCGCGTAGGTTGTTGACTCCATCTAGCTCAACTGGCAGAGCGCCCATCTTCCGGCCGGAAGGGGGATCGTGGTTCGAGTCCACGGGTGGGGGCGTAGGAAGATGGCCAGCGGCAGTCGTGAGCAACTAGGGCTCAATCCTCCAGGTGGTGACATCTGGTAGGTAGGCTGATAATGGGGATCAAGTAGCCCATCCATTCTAGATGGTGGTGGGTAGAGGGTCCAAATTGCGTAGCTGCACCCACAACTGTCTTCCTGCACATTGGGAGTTGGTCTAACCGGCAGGATGGCGGGCTCTGACCCCGCAGGTCCAGGTTCGAGCCCTGGATTCCCAGCTTGGAGGGATGAGATGTACTGGCATGACAGGTACACCTACGTCTGCATCCCCTGTAGATTTACCTCGAAATATTCCGGGCGCTGTCCGACCTGTCGCGGTACGCTTCGGGCGATGTACAACTTCCAGCCGCCTCGCAAGAGGGACGACAGGGAGTGGAAGAAGGTTGAGCTTTCAGTCTTGGTGGTCAACAGCAACCTTCAGTTATGTGGTTGGACATGTTGTGTTCCGATCTCCAGTGACTTTAAGTGGTTGACACTCTCGCAGTACAAGGCTAGGATTCGTAAGAGACGGACACACCGCCAAGGTGGTGTACCGAGGGTTAGGTACCAGTACAAGTGAAGCGGGATGTGGCGCAGCTTGGTTAGCGCGCTTGCTTTGGGAGCAAGATGCCGGAGGTTCGAATCCTCTCATCCCGACTTGAAAACTAAACAGTGACTTTAGATGCCCGGTGTGTAGAGGTGACATACTTCAACAACAGGGACCGTGGGTCGCAGGTTCAAATCCTGCTCTGGGGCTTGCTCCAGGTAGCTCAGTCTGGTAGAGCAATGGTAGATGAAACGTCGTTTCGACTTGTTCTCGGGTATCTTAATTTTCCACCAGGTGTGTAGTGCCAGGGTTACTTCGATGGTTCAATTCCACCCGAGGGGGCTTCCCCTCGCAGCCCGAGTTGGTAGGGCGTCTCCCTGCACGACGTGTTCTCTGGTGGAGCACAACAACAGTTGTCTGGTGTGATATGGACGGGTTACTTCTTTCTGCAAAAAAGAACGATGAGGTTCGAGACCTCACGCCCCGGTCAAACGGGGTGCCATGGTGGTAGTTAACACTCGACTGTGATTGTTCTCAGACAACTAAAAGGTGTGTGCTGTCAGGTGTGTAGTTGAGGAATTCTTCGCCTCTTAAGCGGGTGGTTGTCGGTTCGAGTCCGGCTGTGTGGCGCAGGCTGCATGTAGCTCAATCGGTAGAGCACCTACGAACGCCTCGGCGACTTGTTCTCTGACAGTATTAACGCGGGATGGAGCAGTTCGGTGTGCTCGCTGGGCTCATAACCCAGAGGTCGCGGGTTCAAATCCCGCTCCCGCTACGAACTTCTGGTGTGTAGGTATTGCCGGATACTTCTTTCTTTTGGTGAAAACAAAGTCCCGGTGGCTGATTTAGTTCTCAGAGGTCTTAAGTTTCACATAGCTCTTGGTGTGAAGCCATCGCGAGTTACTTCTACCCAATCATGAATCACTCGCACCGGCAACTTTGTTCTCAAGAGCCTATAGCCCCAAATAGGAGGGGTGCACCATGGCAAAGTTCAACACGAAGACAGACGCGAAGGCTGCGTCAATGGCGATTCACCCGTCGACAGGTATCTACGCAAAGGGTCCGATCGGGACCAAGAAGAGCGGTGCTCGTGCTACGACAGGCGAGGGTCACCTGGGATACGAGCGCAAGGACAAGTCTGCGCTGTTCCTGCTGGCCGCTGGTTCGCTCGGTGGTGAGGACAAGTTCTACGAGTCTGGCAACCAGGCGACCGCGCGTCTTGTGGACCTGGTTCGCAAGGTGGCCGTGAAGGACCCGGCCTGGATCGCAGCCTTCCTGGGCTGGCTCCGTTCTGAGGGCAACATCCGTACTGCTGCGGTGGTCGGTGCTGTCGAGGCAGCGGACGCTCTGGTGAAGGCCGGTATCCCTGGTGGTCGTCAGATCGTTGCGTCGGTGCTTCAGCGTGCGGACGAGCCTGGTGAGGCCATGGCCTACTGGTTGGCCACACGTGGCCGGAAGGTGCTGATGCCGAAGGCCATCAAGCGTGGAATTGCAGACGCGGCAGAGCGGCTCTACACTGAGTTCTCGTTCATGAAGTACGACTCGTCTCGGGCTGCGGTCCGTTTCGGTGACGTGATCGAGATGGTTCGCCCCGACCCTTCACAGGGCTGGAAGTCGGACCTGTTCCGGTATGCCATCGAGGTCCGGCACAACCGTGAGGGCCTGGAGCCGGCTGAGTCTTTGAACATGATCCGTGCGCAGCGCGAGCTTCGTCGGCGGTTTGAGGACGTGCCGGAGATCATCCTCCAGCAGGACAACCTGAAGGCTGCGGGTATGACGTGGGAGGACGTTCTCTCTCTCGGAGGCTCGAAGCTGGACAAGGGCAAGATGTGGAAGGCGATCCTGCCGAACCTCGGCTACATGGCGTTGATCAGGAACCTTCGGAACCTGGACGAGGCCAAGGTGTCGGATGCGGACGTGGCTGCGGCCATCGCCCGGATCTTGGACCCTGAGCAGGTGGCCAAGAGTCGTCAGCTTCCGTTCCGCTTTTACAGCGCGTACAAGGCTGTGCAGGAGAACCGGTCGCTTCGGTGGGGCCACGCGCTCGACCTGGCACTGAACGCCTCGCTGAAGAACATCCCGACTCTCGGTGGTCGGACGCTGGTCTTGATCGACACTTCGGGGTCGATGTCAGGGACCTGCACCTCTTCGAAGTCGAAGATGACCTATCAGGAGATCGCCGGCTTGTTCGGCATCGCTCTGGGTCTGAAGAACGAGGCTGACGTGTGGGCGTGGGCATCTGACGCCTATCAGTTCCAGTTGAAGGGTGCTTCGGTGCTTCGCAACCTGGAGCAGTACCAGGCTGAGAACGGTAGGGTCGGTATGGGCACGGACCTGACCACTGCGATCCGCAAGTCGTACGTGGCCGGGAAGTACGCTCGCATGGTCGTCATCTCAGACATGCAGGTCATGCGCTACGGTGCTGGCCTGATCCCGACTGACATCCCATGCTACTTCTTCAATCTAGCGGGGTACGCAGCAGCGGCTGTTGAGACCGAGGGCATGGTTTACGAGTTGGGTGGTCTTACCGATCACACCTTCAAGATGATCACGATGCTTGAGGCCGGCGAGTCGGGTAAGTGGCCTTGGGAGGCGTAACGACGAGTTGAGTTGAACGTGCAGGCGGGGTAAGATAGCCTGCACGTTCACTTTCTTTGGGAGTTCGTCTAATCGGCAGGACGATGGATTTTGATTCCGTCTGTGGAGGTTCGAATCCTCTGCTCCCAGCGTGAAAACAGTCTCTATACCAGTGGAGGAGCTAGAGAGCCTCAAGGTCAAGAACCGGCAGCAGGCTCGCGAGATTACTCTTCTCGCAGAGACCTTGGCTCGGAAGAACTTGGACCTTGACGCTCTGCACTTCGTCTGGTGTGATGGTGGTTGTTCGAGTGGGGTTCATCGCTTCTTGGACGTGAGGTTCACCAGGGAGATGATCCTCCGTGCAGAGCGCAATACGAAGTGTCTGCGCTCCTGGTACAACACGGTGAAGTGGAGATTGACGAAGTATCCGACGATGAGTGGGTGGCATGATGCTCGTGCCAAGCGCGCT
>Ga0105252_10000630_pt1 | contig 20560 bp, 19 predicted proteins | sample EasRivMeERMZT100_FD_89675 | JGI IMG/M metagenome (GOLD analysis project Ga0105252, IMG submission 89675) | Soil microbial communities from meander-bound floodplain in the East River, Colorado, USA - East River MetaG ERMZT100 | ecosystem: Environmental > Terrestrial > Soil > Floodplain | place... | reverse complement strand
CTCAAGGCCACGATCGCCATGACGGCGAGGGAGAAGGGGCTGGCGGGATTCACAGGCCGGAGCCCGGCGTGGTCGAATCGAGGGCGTCGGGATCCTTGCCGCGCAGCAGGCGCGACAGAATCCAGAGGTAGCGGACGATGACGGCGACAGCGAAGATCACGTAGATCGAGTACAGATAGTCGAAGCGGATCTTGAGATAGGACGTTTTTTCGACCTTCATGAAACTGACGTAGCTGACCGCTGCCGGGAGCGAGGCGGCATACAGGATCACGATCGAGATTCCGATGATGATTCCCATGACGAGACGCACGCGGCGGCCGGCCGCCCCATGGATGAGGTCGAAGCGGATTTCCTCGCTTTCCTTCACGACGAAGGCGGCGCCCCACAGCACCAGCCATAGCCAGGTGATGACGGTCAGCTCGGAGGTCCAGCCGATCGGGAAGTTGAAGAAATAGCGGAACACGATCTGCACGATGAAAGCGACGAACATGACCGCGAGCAGGGCCGCGGCGAAATTCTCCGCGCGGCGCCGCAGCCACGCTCCGGCTTTTTCGATGGACGCGTTCATGATTGTTGCTTCCGCAGGCCTGCATGCCGCCGGTCGCGGGCGCGACCGGCGGATACGCAGGAATTACAGGATCTACTTGAGAGCGTTGATCTTTTCAAGCATTCCTTTTGGCCAGTCCTTCGCCTGGTCCGAGCTCAGGTATATCTTCTGCGCATGCTCGCGGAAGGCCCTGACATTCGGGGCGTAAATCTCGAGGCCCTGCTTCCTGAAGCCCTCGACCAGCTCCGCTTCACGCTTCAGATGCTCCGCCGCGCTCCAGGCGATCGCCCTGTCGGCGGCGGCCTGGAAGGCCTTCTGCTTGGCGGGCGACATGCCTTGCCAGGTTTTCATGTTCACGGTGAGCAGGTCGTAGCCTACGAGGTGCGAGGTCAGCACGATCTGCGACATCACCTCGTAGAACTTCATGGCCTGAACATTGGGAAGCGGGTTGTCCTGGCCGTCGACCGCTCCGGTCTGCAGCCCCGTATAGGTCTCGGCAAAAGCCATGGGCGTGGGGTTCGCACCCAGCGAGCGGCCCAGGAGCTGCCACGCGTCTCCGGGGGGCATCCTGAGCTTGATGCCGGCCATGTCGGCGGGGGTGTTGATTTTCTTCTTCGGCTTCAGGCCGACCTGTCGGGTGCCGAAGAAGGTCGGCCCCAGGATTTTCACTTTGACCTCGTCCTCCGCCATCTTTTTCATCTGCGCGCCCAGGCTGCTGGCGAAGAAGACGTTCAGGTGGTTGGCGTCCCGGAAGAGATACGCCGAAGTCAGGATCGACCACGCCGGGATCTGCTTGGAAATATCCTGCGGCGCGATATTGCCCATCTCCAGATTGTCACGCTGCAGGGCGACCAGCTCGGTGCCCTGCTTGAACAACGTTCCATTGTAGAAGGGCTCCACTTTGAAATCGCCTTCGATCTCCTTCGCGAACATCTGGATCATGCCCGCGCGGATGTCCTTGTCGGAGAATACCGCCGCGAAGCGGATGGTGGGCTTGGCCTGAGCTCCGGCAGGCAACACGTACGCAGTCGCAAGTGCGGCACCGGCCTTGAGCGCCGTACGACGGTCGATTTTGAAGTTCATGTTCATCCTCCTATGAAGTGTGTGGACTCAAAATGGCAAGCTCGTTTTGCAAGCTCGGAGTGTATATTCACGACTCCTCCTGTGGGTTACCGCTGATCCGGTCCTTCGCCGCCGGGGGATCTCCAGCGCGAAAGGAATGCCCGGTGGGAGACAGGCGAGGATTTCGGCCGCCGAGGCCGCCTTCGCCGGGGAACAGACGCTCGAACCGCGCGGCTTGGATCGGTTTGCAACTGCGCGAACATGCGATCGAAGATGGCCGCCTCGACGAAGAGATTGCCGTCGGACGAACAGCGGACTGCGCGACTGCGATTTGACACGGGGCGCCTGTAAAGGGCGCCCCGCTGGTTCTATTTCTCAGAATTTGTACACAAAGCCGATATGCGCACCGCGGATCGTTTGACCGTTGACGTCGGCCGGGCTGGTAAAGGTCTTCGTCAGACCCGCCGAACCGGACGGGCGGAAGCCGGCGTTGGGATCATTGTCCAGCGCGTCGCCGAGGACGTAGAAGGTCGTGTCCCTGAAGATATCCCAGTAGGCACCCCAGGAATAGCCGGTCGCATTCTTGCCGGTTCCGGTGCTGTCCTTGATACTCCCGTACAGGGCGCCGATCCGCACTTTCGGATGCAACATGTAGTCTGCGGATACCTGGTAGATGTCGTAGTAGGTATTGGCGCCCGCGTCCGTGCCGGCCACCAGCGAATTGCCTACGTTGTTCAGAGGCGATCCGCCGTTGTTGAGAGTTCCGCCCGTGCCGGCCGTCGTGCCGTTGTTGTTCGATCGTATATAGACGAGATACACCTTGCCTGAGCCGTAGTTGTAGTTCGCATACACATTGCTATAGATGACGGTCGTGTCGACCGCGGCACCGACGGGCGCTTTTCCCGCGATGCCGGCCCAGCCGATGCGAAATGGGCCTTTTTCGTAGTCGAGGGCGGCCTGATACACGCCCTGATTCGTGGTGTTGTTGACGGCCGCCCCTTGCGCCGCATAGTGCGCCTCGAACATGAAGCCGGCCATTCGGGGCGAGAGGTAGGCGAGGTCGGCGTCGTAGCGCGAGGGGACCCCAAAAGCATTGACCACGGAACCCAGGGTCCGCGAGGTGTAGTCGATGAAACCGCCGCGGTAGAAGATGGCGGTATTCTGCCGCCCGACCCGGAATTCACCGACCGGGGTCGCGAGCCCGGCCCAAAGTTGACGATCGAACATGCGCGTCGAATCGGCCGCGGCACCCGAGGTATCGTTCAGGCCCTGCTCCAGAACGAACTTGCCGGTGTAGCCGTCGCCGAAGCTCTTGTCGCCTCTCAAGCCCCAGCGGGTGCGCAGATACGCGCCGTCCTGCAGCGCTATGATCTTGCTGCCCGAACTACTCGTCATGTAGTTCAGGTAGTAGTCGACGTTGCCGTACAGGGTGACATTCGCGCCGTTGTGGCTGTAGGTGAGCGGGGTCTGCGCCATCGCGGCGCCGGCCGCTATTGACGCCAGTGTTCCCAGCGCCAGCGTTATCCTGCTTGTTCTCATGACCTTCTCCTCCTCTAAGGATGCCGATGGAACCGACGGGCAATCCTAGAGAGATAGGAAGGCAGAGAACATTGTCCTCAAGACGAAGGTGCGCGATAATCGCCCGGGAGTGCGCGATTAACGCACAACTTTTTCTCCATGCCTTCATCTTCCATTCTGGGCAAGCGCGACCGGATCGCAGGTCTCGACCGCGGCCTGCGCCTGATCGAAGCCTTCGACGAAACGCACCCGAGGCTGTCGCCTTCGACGGCGGCGCGGCGCACGGGAATGACGCGCGCCGCGGCGCGCCGCTATCTGCTGACCCTGGAGAACCTCGGCTACGTGGAGAGCGACGGCAAGCTGTTCTGGCTGACGCCGCGCGTCTTGCGGCTGGGATGGTCTTACGTCGATTCCGCCAACGTCACCAGGATCTCGCAGCCCTTCCTGCAGCGGATCACCTCGGTCGTGGGTGGTGCCGCCTACTTCGCGGTCCGCGACGGGGACGACATCGTGTTCGTCGCCCGCAGCGGCAATCGCCTGGTGCAGAACGTGGGGTTCATGCTGGGGGCCCGGGTGCAGGCCAATTTCGCGTCGGCCGGCATCGCCATGCTCTCCTGCTGGCCGCAGAAAGAGGTCGAGCGCTGGCTCTCCGGCCGGGCCTTCATGCCTTTCACGCCCTATACCGTGACCACGGTGGACGGCGTGCGCGAGCTGATCGCCACGGCGAGAAGCCGCGGCTACGCCGTCCTGGAGCAGCAGCTCGACCCGGGCATGCGCGGTATCGCGGTGCCGATCCACAGCCGCACGTCCGAAGTCGTCGGCGCGATCAGCGTGAGCCTGGCGATGGGAAACGAATCCACTCGCGGCGCGACCTCCCGCGTGCTACCGGTATTGAGGGAAGTCGAACACTCGCTGCTTGCCCTTCTGTAACCTAACGGGCACTAGCGCCCGCGCTTGACCTTGTTGATGATTTCCTCGCGCACATCGGTGATTTCGCGGGCGCGCGACGCGCCGGCGCCGTTGCAGTGCTCGGTTCTCGGGCAATGCGTGCTGCGCGGACAGATGATGCGCGCGGGAACCGATAGCGCATCCTCGACCCAGGCGATGTTCAGCACCTTGGCCGCTCCCCTGATCGCCTCGGAGGCAGCTTTGGGAATTCTCGCTTCGCCGCGGTGATGCAGGCATTCGTCGGTGATGCTCGCGACGATACTGTCGGCATCGACGCTGTGCGAACGCAGCGCCGGCACCAGGTCTATCCCTACCGACAGTACATGGGGATTGCCCGCCATGTCGTTGGCACGCCGCGAGTGGCAGCAATACAGGAGCGATTGATCGCCGTCGCGCAGCACGGAAATCTGCGAGCCGCGGTCGGCGCTGCGATTCTCGTTGAGCATGCGAAAAACGGCCCATTGCGGACAAGGGTCGGTGACTTGCGCCATGTTGCCCCAGGGCAGCGGGATTCCGTTGCCGCGATACACCGCGCGCAGGTATCCGGGCGGATAGGCGTCGAAGAAATGCCAATAGGGATACGGGGAAACCTTGGTCATGCGCCGCATCACCACCGCCGGCGTGAGCTCGATCTTTTCCCCGGCCTCGACCCGATAGGACTCGCGTGTCAGGAAGCGCCGGAACGGAACCTTGGGGCACAACAGCGCGCCGGCGAAGAAACTGCACTCGAAGTCGCGCCAGGCGTGGAGCACGTCATGCGCGTTCATGCCGGTGGCGAGTTCCGCGCCGCCTTCCGGACTGCCGCCCATTTCCCCGCCGGTGGCATGCGCCGACTTGAGTCCGTCGCCTTCGTGCAGCACCTTGTGGCCCAAGTGCGAGGCGAGGTCGAACTTGAGACGCGCCGGGTCGGCTTGCAGCTCGCGATTCAGATAGACGGTGCGCGGCGACTCGAAAAACGAGCGCACCATGCTGCGCAGTTCGCGATCCTTGTCGCGCGCGAGCACCGGCTTGCGGTCGAACCAGCGCAGGGTCAGACCGTGGTGCTTGCACAGACGCATCAGGTCGTCGGCGCCGAGCGGAAATCTGCGCTCGCCGACGCTTTCCGCCGATCGCTCGAGATCGGGAAAGTCATTGCGCGACATCTCTTGATGCGAGCGAATCAGCAGATGGGCGAACTGCCGCCCGGTGGTGCCGGTTTGCGCCAACAGTTCGGGGATCGCCGCCTGCAACAGGTCCTTCGAAAACAGGAAAGCAGGTTCCAGCGGCACGCCCGCCGCTCCGCCGGCGCGTTGCTTGATCGAGGGGGTTTCTATTTCCGGATTGCTATCGAGAAACCAGCGCGGTTCGCGCTGGAACAAGGTCGACACCAGCCCGAGTACCTCTTCCGACGGAACCCGCTTGCCGCTCTCGATCATGCTCAGGTAGGAGACCGATGGCGCGATCTGCGAATCGAGTTGAATGCAGCGCGCCGACAGCTCTTCCAGGGTCAGGCCGTTGCGCTTGCGCAGGGCGCGCAACTTGGTTCCGAGAAAGTGACTCTTGCGAGTGTGCTGGGTCATGACGGGGTCATAGAGCGTGTGAAATTCACAATGTGAAATTTCCTCAGTGAAATTTACCTGTTTCTTAGCCTATGATGCCGCGCATGAACGCAAATGTACAGGCCATGCAGGCAGAGGATCTGGAACTGGCCCCAGAACTCGAATTCCTCGCGCCCCGGGTCGAACGATCGGCAGAGGTGCTGACTCCCGCGGCACTGGAGCTGGTCGTCGCGCTGCATCGGAAGTTCAACGGCAGGCGCCTGGCGTTGTTGGCCGCGCGCGCACGGCGCCAAGGTGAACTGGACGCAGGCGCAATGCCGGAACTCCTTTCAAGAAGCGCTACGACCCGTGGCGGCAATTGGTCTATCGCGCCGGTGCCCGCGGATCTTCTGGATCGCCGCGTGGAAATTACCGGACCGGTCGATCGCAAGATGATCATCAACGCGCTCAACGCGCCGGTGCAGGCTTTCATGGCCGACTTCGAGGATTCGTCCTCGCCGACCTGGGAGAACATGGTGAACGGGCAGATCAATCTGCGCGACGCCATCAACCGCGACATCGGATACATCGATACCGCCAGCGGCAAGTCCTACCGGCTCGGTGCGCGCACCGCGACGCTGATCGTGCGGCCGCGCGGCTGGCACCTGCCCGAGAAACACCTGCTCATCGATGGCGAGCCGGCGTCGGCATCGCTGTTCGATTTCGGGATCTTTCTGGCGAACAACCACGAGGCGCTTGCGCGCGCCGGCACCGGTCCCTATTTCTATCTGCCGAAGATCGAGAGCCATCTCGAAGCCCGGCTGTGGAACGAGGTCTTTGTGGCCGCACAAGACGCGTTGGGCATGAAGCGCGGCATGATCAAGGCGACCGTGCTCATTGAAACAATACTGGCGGCGTTCGAAATGGACGAGATTCTGTTCGAATTGCGCGAGCATTCCGCGGGGCTCAACTGCGGCCGCTGGGACTACATCTTCAGTTTCATCAAGAAATTCCGGAATCGCCGCGACTGCGTGCTCCCGGATCGCGGCACGCTGACCATGGACAAGCACTTTCTGAAGTCCTATGTCGATCTCCTGATCCAGACCTGTCATCGCCGCGGCGCACACGCGATGGGCGGCATGGCGGCGCAGATTCCCATTCGCGATAACCCGCAAGCCAATGAAGCTGCCATGGCCAAGGTGCGCGCCGACAAGACGCGCGAGGCGCAGGCCGGTCATGACGGCACATGGGTTGCCCATCCGGGGCTGGCGCCCATTGCGATGGATGCCTTCAATGCCGTCATGTCCGGACCCAATCAACTACAGGTGATGCGCAGCGATGTGCAGGTCAGCGCGGCGGACCTGCTGCGAATTCCAGACGGCGTCATCACCGAGGCGGGATTGCGGCAGAACATCCGCGTCGCCGTGCAATACATCGAAGCCTGGCTGCGGGGCTCCGGCTGCGTGCCTCTGTATAACTTGATGGAAGACGCCGCCACCGCGGAGATTTGCCGCGCGCAGCTGTGGCAATGGATACGCCATGAAGCCCGCATGGACAACGGCGCGACCGTGACCGCGGAACGATTCGATTCGCTGCTCGGCGCCGAGCTCGAGCAAGTGCAGCGCGAAGTCGGCATGGCCAGAGTCCAATCCGGCGCCTTTCCCGCCGCGGTGCGTTTGTTCAGTTCGATGGTCAAGAACGACAGCTTCGACGAATTCCTGACCTTGCCCGCCTACGATCTCTTGCCTTGATGAAGTAATTCATGAGCGGAGGGCGCAATTCGTGAAATACAGCGTACTCATCCTGGGGGCTTCCTACGGTTCCTTGCTCGGCACCAAGCTCTTGATGGCCGGGCACCGGGTTTCCCTGGTCTGCACCCGGCCCACCGCCGAGCTGATCAACCGAGAAGGGACCGTAGTGCGCTTCCCGATCCGGGGCCGGGAGTCGCTGCTGGCGATCGCCTCGAAGGAACTTCCGGGCGCGCTCTCCGCGAGCACACCCGACGAGATCAACCCTGGCGCATTCGACCTGGTCGTGCTCGGCATGCAGGAGGCCCAATACTCCTCACCGGGGGTTCGGGAGTTGATGGGCCGCATCGCCCGGGCGCGAAAACCGTGCCTCGCGATCATGAACATGCCGCCTTTACCCTACCTCAAACGTATTCCAGGGCTCTCGACGGAAGCTCTGGAGGGTTGCTACGCGGATCCCGGAGTCTGGGAAGGCTTCGAACCCGGGCTGACCACGCTGGCGAGTCCCGATCCCCAGGCGTTTCGCCCGCCGGATCAGCCGAAGAACCTTCTTCAGGTGGGCCTGCCGACCAATTTCAAGTCGGCGCGCTTCGAAGCCGAGGAGCCGACCGCGCTGCTTCGGAAACTCGAGGCAGACATCGAGGCAGCTCGCTTGCACCTCGACGAAGGCGCTATCGAAGTTCCGGTGAAACTCAAGGTGCACGATTCCGTTTTCGTGCCGCTCGCCAAATGGCCGATGTTGATGACCGGCAACTATCGCTGCATCCGACCGAACGACATGATCCCCATCAGAGAGGCGGTGCACGGGAACGTAGCCAAGTCCCGGGAGATCTACGACTGGGTTTCGAGACTCTGTACCGGGCTGGGCGCCGAGGCTGCCGACCTGGTTCCTTTCGAGAAGTACGCCAAGGCCGCCGAGTGCCTGGGCAAACCGTCGTCCGCGGCGCGCGCGCTTTTCGGCGGCGCCGAGCACATCGAGCGGGTCGACAGCCTGGTGCGGCGGATCGCCCGCCAGCTGGGACTCCAGTCCGACACGCTGCACGAGATCGTCACACTGGTGGACGAGCGTTTGGTAAAAAACCGCTTGTCCCGTTCCTCGCCTCGGCCGCTTCAGACCGCTTCGGGCGCACTGGCCGCGACGGCCATTTCGTAGACGGCCCTTAGTGGGCAGGTTGAAGCATAAGGTAGATTAGGAGCGCCACGAGCAGGGCACCCGCCACCCACCAGGCCGGATGAATTCCGCGCTTGGCTGGCGCCGCCTGTGCCGGTTTGGCCGCCGGTCCGGCGAGTTTTTCGTTGAAGGCGGTGAAGAAATCGTCGGCCATTTTCCTCGCGACCCCGTCGATCAGCCGCGATCCGACCTGGGCGAGCTTGCCGCCGACGCTCGCTTTCGCCGTGTAGGAGAGCCGGGTGCCCGCGCCTTCCGTTTTGAGCGACACCTGCGCACCGCCCTTGCCGAAACCTGCCGCGCCGCCCGATCCCTCGAAGGAGAGCGAATAGGAGTTCGGCGGGTTGAGGTCGGAGAGCAGCAGCTTCCCGTTGAATCTCGCCTTCACCGGACCGACCGCGGCGACCATCGCGACGCGATACTCCGTATCGGAAACCCTCTCGATCGATTCGCAGCCGGCGATGCAGGCCTTGAGCACCTCGGGGTCGTTCAGCCCGCGCCAGACTTCCGCCTGCGCTACGGGGATCAGTTGTTCGCCGGTCATTTCCATGAGAGGTTCCTATATGCGGCACACGAGAATAAGGGCGCACGTATCCGTTTATTCTACCTCGGCGCCTCGGGTAAAATAACCGCGTTGATGCGCAATCCTTGGGTGTCCGAACAGTCCATGCGACTCAAACCGAAAGCAGCAGCATTCCTCACTCTGGTGCTGCTTTGCGCGCTCGGGGCCGGAGCTGCAAGTGCCCAGGCGTGGCCCGCGAAACCGGTGCGCATCATCGTGCCGTTGCCGCCGGGTGGCACCGCCGATACGCTGGGACGGCTCGTCGCGCAGAGGCTCTCGGAGAGCTTCAAGGAAAGCTTCGTGATCGAAAACCGGCCCGGAGCCGGAGGCGTAATCGGCTCGGATTTCGTTGCGAAGGCCGCCCCGGACGGCTACACGCTCGTTGTTTCGAGCGTCGCATCGCACTGCGTTGCTCCCGCGCTGTCGAGGAAGTTTCCATTCGATCCGGTGCGCGATTTCACGCATATCGCGCTTTTCGGCGGGCCACCCGGCGTGCTGGTCGTCAATCCTTCGCTTCCGGTGCGCGACTTGAGGGAGTTCGTCGTCTACGCAAAGGCGGAAGGCGGGAAGCTCGCATACGGCTCTCCCGGCAACGGCACGCAGGGACACCTGATCGCCGAGCAGCTGAAGCAGGTCGCCGGGTTCGAAATGACCCATGTGCCCTACAAGGGCGCCGCGTTTGCCGTGGCCGATCTGATCGCGGGACACTTGACCGTGACGTCCACCACACTCACGACCGCCGCGACACAAATCAAAGCCGGCAGGGCGCGCGCGCTGGCGGTGAGTTCGGTGAGACGCGTTCCTGGCTTTCCCGAGCTTCCGACCTTCGCCGAGCTCGGCTATCCGGAGCTCTCCGCCTCGATCTGGTTCGCGCTCTCGGGCCCGGCGGGGATGCCCGCCGACATCGTCAACCGCCTCAACGCCGAAGTGCGGCGCATTCTGCAGCTTCCCGATGTTCGCGAGCGGCTTCGCCCCGAGGGCATCGAGCCGGCGGATCTGGACCCGAAGGAGTTCACAGCGTTCGTGGCCGCCGAGGTGAAGCGCTGGGCACCGGTGGTGCGCGCCGCCGGCTTGAAAGTCGATTGAGACCGTCGCAAGGATCGAGGAACTGAACCATGCTGACCCAGGAACAGAACGAACAGTTGACCCGCACCGATCGCGGCACGCCCATGGGCGATCTCTTTCGGCGCTACTGGATTCCGGCGCTGCACAGCTGGGAGATCGCCGAGCCCGACTGCGCGCCGGTGCGCGTGCAGCTCCTGGGCGAAAAACTCGTCGCCTTTCGCGACAGCGAAGGGCGCATCGGCGTGATCGACGAGTTCTGCTCGCATCGCGGCGTGTCGCTATGGTTCGGCAGGAACGAGGAATGCGGCCTTCGTTGTCCCTATCACGGCTGGAAGTACGACGTCACCGGACAATGCGTGGACCTGCCTTCGGAGCCCGAGGAATCGGGCATGCGCAAGGGAATCAAGCTCAAATCCTACCCGGCGATCGAGCGCGGCGACGTGGTATGGATCTACATGGGTCCGCCGGAGCTGAAGCCCGCGCCGCCGGAGCTCGAGTGGGTGATGGTGTCTCCGGAAAAGCGCTTCGTGTCCAAGCGCCTGCAGGAGAGCAATTACCTGCAGGCGATCGAGGGCGGAATCGATTCCAGCCACGTGTCGTTCCTGCATTCGGGCGAACTCAATACCGATCCGCTGTTCAAAGGCAGCCGCGCCAACCAGTACAACCTGGATGACCGCATGCCGGTCTTCGACGTGGTGGATTTCGAGGGAGGGCTCCTCATCGGTGCGCGCCGCAAGGCGGAACAAGGGCGCTACTACTGGAGAATCACGCCCTGGATCATGCCCTGGTATACGATCATCGCGCCGCGGGCAGGGCATCCGATCGGGGCGCACGCATGGGTGCCGATCGACGACGAGCGCTGCTGGGCCTGGAGCATCAACTATCACCCGAGCCGTGCGCTGAGCGCCGCGGAAGTGAAGGCGATGAAGGACGGCGCCGGAATCCACGTCAAGTACGTGCCCGGTACGTTCATTCCGCTTGCGAACAAGGCGAACGACTACCTGATCGACCGCAGCGCGCAGAAGCGCGGGCGCTCCTACAGCGGCGTGGAGGGAATCGCCATGCAGGACGCCTCGCTCCAGGAGTCCATGGGTCCGATCCAGGATCGCACCCGGGAGCACCTGTGCATGACCGACAAGGGGATCGTCGGGACGCGCAGTCGCCTGCTTCGCGCCGCCAAGGCCAACCGTGAGGGGAAACCGATACCGGCTCTGGACCCGGCTTCACAGCGCGTGCGCAGTTGTGCGATCGAGCTGCCGGTGGGGCAGCACTTCAAGGACGGCGCGAAGCACGGCCTCTTTCCAGCGCTCGATACCGATCCGGTGACGGTGTAGATCAACACGCGATTTCCCCTCCTTGGGAAAGGAGGGATGGCACGAAGTGCCGGGGTGGTTTAATCGAGCGCTCCACCACCCCGCCCGCTTCGCGGGCACCCTTCCTCATGGAGGAGGGGATTTTCCAGGACCTCCGATGCCCAGACTTCAGCTCTCGCTCGCCTGCTGGGACTACGACCGCACCCGCGCGCTCGCCGACGGCAGCGTGCGGCCCGAAGGCATCGACCTCATCTATCAGAACCTCTACGTCGAGGAAACTTTCTTCCGGATGCTGCGCAACCGCGAGTTCGACGCGGCGGAGATGTCGCTCTCGTCGTACTGCGTGTCGCTCATGAAAGAGGATCCGGCATTCATCGCCATCCCGGTGTTCCCGTCGCGCTTCTTTCGCCACTCGTGCATTTTCGTTTCGTCAAAAAGCGGCATCCGCGAGCCGAAGGACCTCGCCGGCCGGAGGATCGGCGTGCCCGAGTACCAGATGACGGCGCCCGTCTGGATCCGCGGCATCCTGCAGGACGAGTACGGCGTCGATCCCGCGAGCTGCGAGTACCTTAGCGGCGGAGAGGAAGAGCCCGGCCGTGAAGAAAAGCTCAAGCTCGAATTGCCGGCGAAATTCAGGCTGAAACCCATCGGGCCGAAGCAGACGCTTGCGCGGATGATCGCCGACGGCGATCTGGACGCCATGCATACGGCGCGCGCGCCCTCGACGTTCGCCTCGCAACCGGACGCGGTGAAGCGACTCTTCGAGAACTTCGTGGAGGTCGAGAAGGCCTACTACCGCAAGACCAAAATCTTCCCGATCATGCACACGGTAGTGATGCGCCGCGAGCTGTACCGGGCGAACCGCTGGATCGCACAGTCTCTCTACAAGGCGTTCGTCCAGGCGCAGCGCAGGACCTACGACCAGCTGGCCACGACCATGGCGCTCAGCACGATGCTGCCCTGGCAGGCCGCGCACGTCGAGGAGGCGAGGAGAGAGCTTGGCGAGGATTGGTGGCCCTACGGCGTCGAGCCCAACCGCCACGTGCTGGAGACATTCCTGCGCTATCACCACGAGCAGGGGCTCTCGAAGCGCAGACTGAAAGCCGAAGAGCTGTTCGCCCCGGAGACGCTCGAGTCTTTCCGCGTTTGAGTCGCCGGGCGGGTTGTGGGACCCGGCAGCGCAGTGCACAATGACGGCGCGCCGCGCAGTACCCATCAGGGCATTCGATCGGGGTGAATGCATGCGAGTCCACCATTCTCTAAAAGGGTCGGCGATCTGCGCCTTTGCGGCCTTGGTCGGATGTGCGGCGCACACCTCCAGCATCACCCAGGACGAAAAGCCGACCGGGAAGGAGGCTTATCTTTACGGGCGCTTCTATATCGAAGCGAAAAGCGGAAAGCTCGCCCTGGACGGCCATCAGACCATGGGGTTTGTCATAAAGTGTGCGAGCGGAGACACCTATACTTTTCGTTCTTCCAACGATAATTCGCTCCAGGTCATCAAGATCGTGCCGTCGATGTGCTCGCTCACGGAGTTTGTCCATACGAATGCGGATGGGCAGGTCAGATCCCGGAAGAGCGCGCCGGAGAAACTGATGCGCGACGCGCGGTTCGACGCGGGCAAGGCGTATTACCTCGGCGACTTCTACGCGGAAGCTGCAACTTCGGTTCAAGGCAGAACCGTGTCGAGCGTCTGGAATATCAAGACGGTGCGCAACGACTACAACAACACCAGTGCGGCTCTGAAGGCCGCCTATCCCAATCTGGCCGCACTTCCTACAGAAAACAGGTTGATCGGAAGATAGTCGCCCTCAGCGGACATCGGGTTTGTCGATCCTTATCACCCCCTCAGTCCTGTCGGCATATAGAGCTTCGATCAGCGCAGAACGGCGCGCGAGCACCGCGCGCTGGTTGATGTAGCCCTTGTCGGTGATTTCGTTGGCGTCGATCGAGGGCGGCTCGGCCATGAGCAGGGCGCGCGCGGCATAAGTCGAGCTTCCGCCTTCGGCTGCAAGCTGAGTCAATCCTTCCCTGGCGCGCGCCTTCACGCGCGGGTCGCGCAGCACCTCCGCGAGCGGCGCATCCGCAGGCAGGTCGGGGCAGAGGCTGCGCGCGCCCTGCGGGCTCGCGAAGACCAGAAAACCGACCGCCGCGCGGTCGTGCCCCGTGACGACGATGTCCTGCGCGAGGGGCGCAAGCGCGGCGATGCCTCTCACGCGCAGCGCGCCGACGTGCACCCAAACCGCGGTGGAGAGCTTGAAGTCCTCGGCAATGCGCCCGTCGAACACGATGCCCTTCGCGGGGTCGTCGGGATCGGCGAAGCGCCCGGCGTCGCCGATCCTGTAGAACCCTTCTTCGTCGAAGGCTTCGCGCGTGAGGTCCGGGCGCTTCCAGTAGCCCGGCGTGACGTTCGGTCCGCGCACGCGCAGTTCGAGCTTATCGCCGTTCGGCAGCATCTTCAGGTCGATTCCCGCTTTGGGCAGACCGATCACCCCGGCGCGGTCGATCTCGAAATGCACCGAAGTCACCGAAGGCGCCGTCTCGGTCGAGCCCCACGCCGAACTCATCGGGACGCGCCGCCCGAGTTCCTTCTCGCACAGGCGCTCGAGCCTTTCCCAGAGGTTCTGCGGCAGCGCTGCTCCCGCATAGAAGATGAGCTGGAGCTTGCGGAAGAAACTGCGCCGCAGCGCTTGGTCATTTTCGAGGAAAGGAAGCAGCATATCGAAGCCGCGCGGCACGTTGAAGTAGAGGTTGGGGGAGATCTCGCGCAGGTTTGCGACCGTCTTTTCCACCAGCCCAGGCGCGGGCTTGCCTTCGTCGATATGGAGCGTGCCGCCGTTCGCGAGCACCATGTTGAAGTTGTGATTGGCCCCGAAAGTGTGGTTCCACGGCAGCCAGTCCACGAGCACGGGCGGCTGCTCGGCCAGGAACGGCCACACCTGAACGATCTGCTGCTGGTTCGCGCAGAGCATGCGCTGGGTGTTGATGACGCCCTTGGGCTCGCCCGTCGAACCGGAGGTGAACAGGAACCTCGCCACCGTGTCTGGGCCGACCGCAGCATAGGCGCGATCGACTTCGCCGCCCGCGGCTGTCGCCGGCAGGTCTCCGAAAAGCGTTGCGCGCATCGGGGTGGGCCCCGCGCGGTCGGTGACCAGTTCAGCGTTCGCGCCGATTGCCGCGAGTGCTGGAGCGAATTTTGCGGCGTCCGCCGCATAGACGAGGCCCGGCGAAAGCAGCTCGAAGATCGCCTTCAGCTTCGCGTGGTCCTTCGACATCAGCGAATAGGCGGGGGAAATCGGCGCCACGGGAACGCCGACATGCATCGCACCCAGCGCGAGCAGCGCATGGTTCACGCTGTTGTCGGAAAGGATGGCGACCGGGCGCTCGGCAGACAGCCCGCGCTTGAGCAGCGCCGCACCGATGGAACGCGCGTGGCGCTGCGCTTCCGCGTAGGTGACGCAGCGCCACCCGCCCGCGCTCCGCTCGGCGAGAAACACGCGCTCGGGCGCGGCGAGCGCCCACTTTTCGAGCCATTCTCCGACACAGCGCGCGTAAGGCAGCAGCCTTTGCGGGGAGCGCAGGATGAGCGAACCGTCAGCGCGCCGCTCCACGTTGACCGCCGCGGGCGCGAATTTCAGGCGGGCGCTGTGCAATGCAGGACCTGTGGTGCCCATGGCGTGCGCTCCTACCAGCCCGTGAGCTTGGCGAGCAGGCGCTTCAACTCCGCGCGCTCGCGTGGCGTAAGTCGCCCGAGAAACGCCTTCTCGCGCTCGCGTATGCGGCGCCGCATGCGCGCGAGCAGCGACATTCCCCGGGCGGTCAGGTACAGTCCCCACACGCGGCCATCGTCTTCCCGGTGCCTGCGCTCGGCGAGCCCGCGCTCGACCAGCCAGTCGGTGAGCATCATCGCGCCGGAGCGGGCGGTGCCCAGCGCGGCCCCGAGGAGGCTTTGCGTGATCCCGGGGTTTGCGTCTAGGATGACCAGCGCGGTAAAGCGGGGCGGGGTGATGTCGGCCCCCGCGGTGGCGCGGAAGAACGCGTCGAAGGACGCGACCTGGGCGCGGCGCAGGGCGTAGCCGAAGTAGTCCTCGATGTCGCCGTAGTCGACGTCCGGCACGCGATTGAGTCTGCTCGGGCGCGGGCCGCGGGATAGGATGCTGGCTTTCATTGACCCGTCTATTGTAATGATATATAACAAACGCAGTAGCGCGACAGGAGACGGGCGGCGTGCCGCCGATGCGTTGCAGCAATCCTGAACCCAAGCACTCATCAAGGAGGAGAAATGAGCAATCAGATTCGCGTACATCGCCGCCAATTCAACAAGGCCCTCGTCGCCGCCGGGACCGCCGCAGCGCTCGCTCCTTTCGGGATCCTGCGGGCTCAGAGCGCGAAGCTCAAGGTCGGGGTGCTGCTGCCGCGTTCCGGCTTCCAGGGCTTCATCGGCCAGTCCTGCCAGAAGGGCGCCGATCTCGCCCCCGAGGTGATCAAGGCGATGCTCGGCGTGGACATCGAGCTGATGAATGCCGATACCGAAACCAACGTGGACGTCGCACGCACGCGCGCCGAGCGCCTGATCCAGGAAGGCGCGCACGTGCTGGTCGGCGCCTTCGATTCCGGGCAGTCGGCAGCGATCGCGCAGGTTGCCGAGCAGCGCGGCGTGCCGCACATCGTCAACATTGCCGCCGCGCCGCAGATCACCGAGCAGGGCTACAAGTTCGTGTTTCGCAATTTTCAGACCGCCGGGGACATTGTGAGGGAAGGCCTAGCCCTGATCGGCGATCTGTTCCAGGCGACCAACACCGTGCCGCGCACCGCGGTGTTCATGCACGTCAACGACACTTTCGGCCAGGCGATGGCGAGAGGCATCGGCGCGTTCATGCCGAGGCTGACGCAACTGCCCTTCAGGATCGTCGACACCATCTCGTACGACCCGGCGGCGAAGGATCTCACCGTCGAGGTGTCCAAGGCGAAGGCATCGAAGGCCGATTTCCTGCTGCTCGTGTCGCGCTTGAACGATGCCATCCTGCTGCGCCGCGAGATGGCGAAGCAGCGCTGGAACCCAATGGGCGTCGTCAGTCCCGGGTCGCCGGGCATGTACGAGGAGCAGTTCTACAAGACATTGGGCAAGCTCTCCGAGTACTGCATCTCGAACGTGCCGTGGTACAACCCGAAGGCCGAGTTGACGAAAACGGTCGAGAAGGCCTTCCTCAAGCGCAACCCGAAAGACCAGCTCGTTTTCCACGGTTTGAACGCGGGCTTCACCTTCGAGGCGATCCTCGTCGCCGCGGACTCGTTCAAGCGCGCGCGCAGCACCGATGCGAAGACGCTGGCCGACGCCATACGCCAGACCAACATCACGAGCAAGATGATGCTTGGCGGCCCGATCAAGTTCAACCAGAAAGGCCAGGTCGAAGGCATAGGCTCGGCGTGCGTGCAGAACTTGAAGCTCAGGCCGACAGTGGTGCTGCCGGTATCGGCTGCGGAGACCAGGCCGGTGTTCCCGATGCCCGGCTATAAGCCGGCGTAGATTCGACGCTCCAGCCGAGAGGGCCGGTCCAGCCGGCCCTTTTTCATGACCTGGGACCTCGTCGCCAACGTCGTCGTCGCGGGTGTGCTCACCGGCCTGGTCTATGGCCTGATGGCGCTGGGCCTGTCGGTGATCTTCGGCGTCGTGCGGGTGGTCAACTTCGCGCACGGCGAGATGATGACGATCGCCATGTACTCGGCGGTGTTGATTTTCGCGGCGCTCAAGCTCGATCCCTTTCTGGTCCTGCTGCCGGTCGCGGGCGCGTTTTTCGTCTTCGGCTATGTCCTGCAAACGGGCGTCATCAATCCGTTCATCACGCGCCCCGAACACACCCAGTTCATGCTCCTCATCGCGGTCGCGATCATCATGACCAACGCGCTCCTGATGTTGTTCGGCCCCGAGGCAAGGAGCGTCCAGGTCGATTATCAGCTCGAGTCCTTCGAGCTTGGGGGGGTGCTGCTCGACAAGGCGCGCCTGTACGCCGCGAGCGCGGCGGTGGTCGCGGCGGTGCTGCTGTTCGCGTTTTTTCGCTTCACGCTCACCGGCAAGTCGATCCGTGCCTGCGCCGACAACTATCTCGGCGCGAGGATCGTCGGGCTGAACGTCAAGCATCTCTACGGGCTTACTTTCGGCCTGGGCGCGGCGTGCGTCGCGGTAGCCGGCTGCGCGATGGTGCTGCTCGTGGATGTGACCCCGTCTCTGGGGCCCTACTACACGCTGCTTGCCTTCGTGATCGTGATCGTCGGCGGCCTGGGCTCGATGACGGGCGCGCTGCTCGGCGGGGTGCTGATCGGGGTCTCCGAGGCGCTCGCAGGCCTTTTCATCGCGCCCTCGGCGAAGAGCATGTTCAGCTTCGGGCTGCTGATTCTCGTCCTGTTGCTGCGCCCGCAAGGGCTGTTCGGCAAGCGCTCGTGATACGCAGGCCGATTGTGCTGCTCGCCGCGCTCGCCGCGCTGCTCGTCGCATTCCCGCTTTTCGCCGGCAGCTACGCGCTGTCGGTGGCCACCCTGATTCTCTATTTCGCCTACACCGGCCAGGCCTGGAACGTGATGACGGGTTTCGCCGGCCAGCTCTCGCTCGGGCATTCGCTTTACGTCGGCGTGGGCGCCTACGCGGCGGGGGCGCTTTTCTACCACTACGGCATCGGGCCGTGGGCGGGCCTGTGGATCGCGATCCTCCTGTGCGTGCTGATGGGGGCGATCATCGGCTTCCTTGCGTTCCGTTTCGGCATTTCGGGGGTGTACTTCGCTCTTCTCACCATCGCTTTCGCCGAGTTCGCACGCATCGGCTTCGACCATCTCGACTGGCTCGGCGGTCCAGGCGGCATGTTCCTGAAGGTCGCGCAGCGCGACCAGATCGATCTGCTCAACTTCCGCGGCCCGCCGGTCATGTACTACTACGCCATGCTCGCGTTCGCCGGCGGCGCCTTCGCGCTGTGCGCCTGGCTGCTGCGCAGCCGCGCCGGCTACTACTGGCAGGCGATCCGCGAGGACGAGGAGGCCGCCCGCTCGCTCGGCATCGATGCCTTCCGCTGGAAGATGCTCGCGGTCGCGATCAGCTCGGCGATGACCGCGGTGTCGGGGGTGTTCTTCGCTTTCTACTATAACAACCTCTTTCCCGAGCAGATCTTCAGCATCAACCGCTCGATCGAGCTGATCCTCGGCCCGGTGATCGGGGGTCTCGGGACGCTGTTCGGGCCGATCCTCGGCGCCGCCGTGCTGACGCTGCTCTCGGACGGCCTTACCGAGCTGCTCGCTGCGCTCGGCTGGGAGATTCCCGGGTTCAAGCAGGTGTTCTACGGCGTGGTGCTGTTACTCGTCGTCATGTTTCTGCCGAACGGCATCTGGCCGGCGCTTGCGAAGAGGCTCGGCATCGACGACGCATCGAATCGATGAAAAGCAATATGGGCAAAGCGCTACTTGAGGTGTCGGGCATCGACAAGTCGTTCCGCGGCCTTCAGGCGGTCGCGCGCGTCTCCTTTTCGGTCGAGCCGGGTCACATCGTCGCGCTGATCGGTCCCAACGGTGCGGGCAAGACCACCTGCTTCAACATGATCGCGGGGACGCTCGCGCCCGACCGCGGCGAGGTCCGTTTCGACGGACGACGCATCGACGGCTTGCGACCCGACCGGATCTGCGCTGCCGGGATCGGCCGCACCTTCCAGTTGGTGAAGCCGTTTGGGGGCCTCTCGGTGCTCGACAACGTGACGGTCGGCGCACTCAACCGCGATGCGAATGTAGTCTCGGCCCGGCGCCGCGCGCTCGGCATCCTCGAGCGCCTGGGCCTCGCTGACAAGCGCCGTCAGAGCGCGGCCTCGCTCACGCTTCCCGACCGCAAGCGGCTCGAAGTGGCGAGGGCTCTGGCGACCGAGCCCAGGCTTCTCTTGCTCGACGAGGTCATGGCGGGGCTGCGGCCGACCGAAACCGACCAGATGATCGGTTTTTTCAGGAAACTGAACGAGGAGACCGGCCTCACCATCCTCCTCATCGAGCACGTCATGCGCGCAGTGATGGCGCTGTCGCGAGAAATCCACGTGCTGCACCACGGGGAACTGATCGCGAGCGGGTCGCCCGAGGAGATCGCGCGCCACCCGGCCGTGCTTGCCTCCTACCTCGGCGAGGAGGCGCCCTGATGCTGCAGGTACAGGAACTCGATCTGCGCTACGGCGAGGCGCAGGCGCTCGATCGAGTGTCGCTCGAAGTGGAGGAGGGTGAGATCGTCGCCATCGTCGGTGCGAACGGCGCGGGGAAGTCGAGCCTCATCCGCTCGATCGCGGGGATCGAAAAGCCGAGCGCCGGGAAGATTCTGTTCCGCGGGCGCGACATCACCGGCTGGGAGAGCTTCGCGACCTGCGAGCTCGGCATCGGCCAGGTCGCGGAGGGCAGGCAGATCTTCCCGACGCTCACCGTTGCCGAGAACCTCGCGATGGGAGGGCTGCTGCCGCGGGCGCGTCGCAAGGCGAGACAGGCGCTCGCCGACGTGTACGAGATGTTCCCCAGGCTCGCCGAGCGGCACAGGCAGACCGCCGGGACGCTCTCGGGCGGCGAGCAGCAGATGCTTGCCATCGGCCGCTGCCTGATGGGACAGCCCGAGTTCATCATGTTCGACGAGCCCTCGCTCGGCCTTGCTCCGCTGGTGGTCCAGGAGGTGCTGAGCACGATTCGCGCGCTGCATCGGCGCGGACTCACGATTCTGCTCGTGGAGCAGAACGTCGCGGTGTCGCTGAAGATCTCGCGGCGCGCCTACGTTCTGGAGAACGGCCGCATCGTCATGTCCGGTCCCGGCGAGGCGTTGTTGCACGACGACCGCGTGCGGCAGGCGTATCTGGGGCTCTGATGCTCTGGCCGATCGGCCGCGGCGCCGCGCCGGCTTTGGGAAGAGGATTGTCTGCCCGTTCAGGGTGTTGCCTGACCGGTCGCCTGCAAGGAGCGCGGCCGCAACGCGACCCGGGGAAGCGCCTGGGTAGCATCTCTGAGACACCATCAGCTCTTGCCTTTCCCCGACCGCTGGGATAGATTTACCGATGACTGACTGGTGATCCGCATGGATCAGTGGTCATCTTCCTGGGGAGGGAGAAAAACAACG
>Ga0105252_10000628_pt1 | contig 20606 bp, 41 predicted proteins | sample EasRivMeERMZT100_FD_89675 | JGI IMG/M metagenome (GOLD analysis project Ga0105252, IMG submission 89675) | Soil microbial communities from meander-bound floodplain in the East River, Colorado, USA - East River MetaG ERMZT100 | ecosystem: Environmental > Terrestrial > Soil > Floodplain | place... | reverse complement strand
ACGGGCGTGTACGGTCCGATCTACGCCATGGTGCGTGGTATGTGGAAGACGCGTCAAAGCTACCTGGACCGGGGCATTCGGCTCCACTACCAGCTGATTGGCCACTACCACACCACGGTGGTGATGCCCCTGGGCGCTGCGAACGGCTCGCTGATCGGTGCCTCGGAGTACGGCATGAACAACCTGAAGGTACTGCCCGAGCCTGCTCAGCAAAACCTGATTGTATTTCACCCGGAAAACTTTGTGGTTGACCACAAGAAGATCTTCGTCGGTGCACCGAACGAGGGCTCGATCTACACATCGGAGGCCTAGTCATGGAGGACCATCCCTTTAAGTGCGTAGAAGTGCTTTGGGAAGATGCGTGCTCATCTGGTGAAGGTTGGACTCGGGCAAGGGATCTCCCGACACCTCAGAACATGACCACACGAGGGTGGTTGGCGAAGGAAGAGCCTGGGTATGTAGTAATGGCGGGAACGTACTACGGAGACGACATGTTTGGGGAGGTGATTTGTATCCCCCGATGTTGTATTCAAAGCATTATGGAGTTAGAATGTCGCAAGAAAGAATTGTTGTCGGCATAGTTGGCCCCAAGCAATCCGGCAAGTCCGAGATCTATAAGCAGCTAGCTGTTACCAGGGGCTTTGTTCGGCACCGGTTTGCAGGACCGCTCAAGGCTATGATGAAGGCTGGGTTCGGTCTTACGGATGAGGAGCTCGACGGCAACCTGAAAGAGGTTCCCTGTGCCAAGCTTGGTGGGAGGACGCCTCGCTGGGCTCAGCAGAGCCTCGGTACGGAGTGGGGCCGCGAACTGATCCATAGCGATATCTGGATAATGGCCTGGGAGGCGACCATGCCTCAGGGGTGCGGGATCGTCGCGGATGACGTGCGCTTCCCGAATGAGGTGGAGGCTATCCGCCGCCACGGCGGCAAGTTAATTGCAATTCAGCGACCGTCGCTGGGACTGGTAAGAACTGACACTCACGCCTCGGAAGCCCACGCCAATACGCTGGAGGCGGACTTCCGAATTGTCAACGGTGGTTCCTTGGAAGACCTTCGTCAAAAGATTGACGAGATTCTATCCCAGCTATCACCCGTTGAAGGAACAGAACCACAGCCCGATCAGGTGGCTTCCTAGTACTCTCGTCGGACGGTGCCTTAATTGGATGCGCGAAGTCCGCCTCTGCAAACAGAGCGCGGGCTTCACGTATGAGCGCCAACGCGATGGTCAGTTTCTCCAACGCAGCGAGCTCCTGATCAACTAATGGCCGTCCTGGAGCTAACCTGTTGGACTTTGACGCCATGATCTCAGCCCTGGCTATATCGAGGTGCTTTGTCATGGCTTTGCCGCCGCTGCTTTTACCCACGACGACGGCTTGCGCTCGGGCGGTGCAACGAACGTATACTGCAGCACCTGCCACTGTAGGGCTTCTGCCGCCGCCTGCTCATCAACCAAAGCCTTAAGGGCCTTGACATCATCGGCGTGGTTACCGAGGTGGCCAGTTATCAGAAGGCTGATGTCGTTAAGCTGCGCATGGAGACCAGCGCGGCTGTTAGAAGCGTCAGTCCACCAAACCTCCTGCTTCTCGCCGAGGCGCTCAACATTGTGGCTGACGATGATCAACCCGCCAAACAACATGACTACGAGTATCCAATTCACTATCCAAGCGAATTTATCTGGGTGGTCCATAATCCCCCTCCCGTCGAGAGAAGAAGACCCACGAGAATGTCTCGGTGGGTTTAGACCGAAGAGTATACCGCTAACTACCGCTATCCACAATAGAGGGGCGTATGTCATCGAACGGACCTCAAACGCTATGGTGTGGGAAAAATTCCCCTGGAGCGGCTAGGAGGGTCCGCTCCAGGGGTAGGCTCCCCCTCGACCCTGTTTTCTTGCTCTCTCCCCGAAAAAGTTCGTGAACAGATTTGCTAGGATCAGCAGCTTTGAGGAGAGGTAGTCTTTGTTCCCCGGTAGTAGTGTTCTATACGGTTTTATTTACTTAAGTTATTTTGGGGTAACAACCTGTTTTATCGCCCCATCCGAGGGTGGCTAACCGGATGAGTTTGTCCCACCGTGATTCCCTTACGCGCGCTACGTTCTCGGCGGCGGGAACGGCTACGATGTGGTCTGGGTTGACGCACAGGCTGAAGCCACAGAGGTGATCACGGTGCCATCCCTCCGGGCACGCCTTCCCAGCTAGGTGGTCGTGTGCAAATATGTGCGCCCTGATCACCTTACCGTGATGGTTGAAGCTCCCGTACAGTTTGCGGCCACGATGACTGGAGCGTGCACCGTTCCAGAACCAGCAGCCGGACGGTAGCTTATCGACGTGGGATAGGAAACGCGTAATGAGAGCTTCAGAGCTCGCAGGCTCCGCCTGCGCACGCGGCTTCACGCGCCTGCTCCGTTTCGTCTGTCCGTTCATAGACGAGGAGTTGGGCGTAGTCGATTTCGGGGAAGGATTTTGCAAGCTCATCATAGCGTTCCTTAGTAATGGCCTCATACGGAGGCAGGAGGTAAGCATGGCTAGAGCGTGGTAGGAAGGTTAGTCCGCCAACGAGGTCCCAGTTCTCGTAAACCCAGGCTGCTACCCCGATCCACTCGTCCTCGCCAACCGATATTGTTGCGCTGGGGTTGTGCTCCGTGTAGTGCTCCTTCCACAGCTTCCAGTAGTCAAGCTGCTCGACCGCTGTCTGGTCATCCTTAAAGAGCCTGCCAGGTGACTTGATGGGGAACTCGAGCACAAACGTATTCGCGCCCTCCATGGTCTGTCCGACCTCAGGATGGTAAGGCACACCCTGATCAGCGAGCATCTTGAAGAGTGCGTCCGTGGAGCTAATGCGCACGCGCCGGATATAGTACGGGCTGTGACGCGGGTGCATCCCGGAGGAACAGTTAAGGGTCTGGGACACGGTGCCTGAGGGCTTCACACACGTGATAGAGGTGGCCTCGTTAATCCCGAACCTCTTAGCGTAGCGTTTGTTAGTCGCTATTGCAGTGGCTTTGAGGCGCTCTAGCACGGTCTCGGCGCGGACTGCCGGGCAGTCCCACTGTCCCGTAATGGAAACGCCCAGCAGTCGCTCCGCTTCGCAGTTCTGCTTCCACGACTTGTCGATGTAGTGGAAGTCGGTAAGGCTAGCCTGGTAGGTACCTAGGATGGTGGCGAGCTTGATCTTCTCCACCAAGGTCTCTTCGGTATCATCAGGACGGGCGACCACCTCGCTAAGGTTGCAGAACTGCCCACTCCCTGCTAGCAGGATCTCCCCGCAGGGGTTGGTGCCCATCTGACCTACGTCCCCGTCGTAGTGCTCCACGCGCCTCTTAGGCAGCTGTTTAAGGAGTGCTCCACGGTTAAAGATGCCCCGCTCGCCGGTCTCCGATTTCATCAAGGCCACCCACTCGTCCATCAGCTCCTCGTTGCTAGGCTTGGACTCATAGACGGCTGAATTGTTCGCTACGCTCCGGTGTGGGTGCGTACGAAAGAACTGACCCTTCTTGGCGTCGCGCAGGTCGCTGTCGTCCAGGTCACTGAGGCTGATCATAGCTGTCCGGCGCACGCCTCCCGCCACCACACACTCCCCAATCTTACAGATCAGGTCGTGTACGTCGATGGGGCGCATACGGCGTCCCTGGCGCTTCAGTATCGTCTCGCGGGCGAAGGTCAACAACGAGCGCAGCGGCTCGGGACCACTAGCCTTACCACCCATGGTCTTAAGACGAGCTCCGGCTGGGCGGATATTCTCGTAGCCGAACTCTACGTCCTTGCCCTCGTACCACGTCTTCAGCCCAAGGACCAGCGCGTCGCACCAGCCCTCTTTGGAGTCGTGAATATAGAACGTCTCGAGCTTGGCCCCAGACTGCTTCACGATCTGGGGGAGCTTCTCTACGTTCCAGCACTCCACGGCGTAGCCTACGCCGACGCCTTGCATAGACAGGTACATGATATCGGCGAAGTCACGTAGCTTGCTCGGCGCGATGAATGCGCAGTTATACAGGCAGGTGTTGCACCGTTTGGCGGGTGCACCTGAGAACTGCATAGCGCGCATGGATGGCATCACCTTCTGATTGAGGATGGCCTCGCGGAGCTCCGTGTACTCCACCTTGGTTAGCTTGTCCCCAAGGTTCTCCTGCATAAAGCCGATGTACCGATCAACGGTCTCAATCCAGTGCTCCCGGCGCTTCTCCTTATCCATCCATCGTGCGTAGGTTCGGAGGTACACAAACTCCCCCAGCGGATTACCGGCGAAGTATTTGGCGCTTTCCTTAGCTAGCTCACGCAGGGACTCGGGGATCTGACTCTGTGCGTCACGGAGCTTGGCACGGTTGGCGCGGTAGATGATGTAGGACTTGGCCGTGATAGCGAAGCCGGAGGCCATGAGCTGGCGCTCCACCTCATCCTGACAGCCCTCCACGGTGGGAACAAAGTTCTTGTGAGCTCGAGCGATGCTTACCAGCTGCGCCGCAACTAAACTCGCTACGTCTGCGGCATCCTCGTTGGTGCCTTCCTTAGTCTCTAAGAAGGCTCGCTCAAGAGCATTGACTACTTTACCAAATTCAAAGGGAACTACTCGCCCGTCACGCTTCTGAATGTTCGGAAGGTATTTCTTGTAGAGCCGGTTGGTCGCGGCAGTCATATTCTATCCTAGCTCCCCGCTTGTCTTTTACTACTGTCACTACCGATGCAAATCTCGCTGACTCTACCGACTGATGATCAACGTACCAACATTGCCTTCCAAGTTGCTTGGCGCGTGCCGCCAAGAAGTCGCAGCAATCCCGTACTCCTTCTGCCGATAAGTGTTGAGTGGGCTCGTCAAGTATCTCCAGGTTGGTTTCTACCCCAGCGTAATTTAGGAGGACCTCGGATAACGCCAGCGCTCCAACAATACGGAGCCGCTGTCCCTCCCCGCCTGACCAGCACTCCCAGCGTACCGGTGTCGTAGTAGCTGGGGAGTGGATAATCACGTTCAGGCCACGCTGGATGGTACCGGACTTGGTCTCCTTCTCGATCGCGTATTCAACTTTCCAACCCACCAAGCCAACCTCTTCCAACGCGGCGTTAGTGGTCAGTTCCAGCTCAGCAAGAACCTCTTCTATAACATACAACCGCACGTCCTTAAAGCCCTTCACCCAGAACCGGGTGCGCTCCATCAACCGGGTCAGCTTGACTAAGTCCTCCTGGATATCCGACTGGTCCGCCTTAAGCTCGTTGAGGCGCTTTGCAAGCGCCTGCAGCTGGGCTGTGAAGGGGTTGGCTTCCCTGGCCCGGTCGTTTGAAGAAGCCTTCAGGCCAGCCATGCTGCCCTTCAGGTCAGCTATAGTACGCTGGAGGATCTCAAGCGTGGAGCGCTGCTCCCGCGCCTGCGTGGCGAATTGCGCTTCCTTGGCCTCACAATCGTGCAGCAATAACCGAGCTTCCGACAAATCCTTGGTGAGCTCTTCTGGTGGCCACGCGTTGATCTCTTTGGTAATAGCTGCCGCCTCTTTGAATAGGTGCCGCTGGTGCTTGGCGAGGTCCGTACCCTTAACGGATTGCCCACACGTCGGGCACGAGCCTCCTTGCCCAACCTCGCGGATCTCCCGCTCGAGCTTGTCGAGGCTAGACCGTAGTAGCTTGATCGCTGCGTCCCCACCAGCGTACTGCTCGCGCAGATTGTTGTAGTATTCCGCCGTCTGCTTGGTCAAGGTGCGCAGGTCGTTAAGGGACATCGAGATGGAGGTGTAGGACTGGTCAGCCTTCTCGCAGGACTCCTCCGCCTGTGTGAGACGCTGACGCAGCTGTTGGATTTCTACCTGATAGGAGTTGACACGGTCCTGCTTCTCTTTCTCCCACTTAACGGAGCGCGCCCTGGACTCCTTGACGGTTGTTGCGATCTCCTCTTGGGCGGAGACGTTTGCTTGGTACTCACCGTGGAGCGCTGCCTCCTGTAGCTCGAGGTCACTAGCTTTCGAGGATGCTACGTGGGCGCGCTGCTCCCACTTATCCAGGTTAAGCACCGCGCCGAACAGCTCCATCTTAGCCTTCGGTGGCAGGTCAAAGAACAAGGGTTGTCCCTGCCCAAGCAGCACGGTGTTGGTGAACACGTCAAAGTTGAAGCCGATCAGGTCATCGATCTGCTCCTGCCCCACCTCGCTGGTGTCAAGGAGCAACCGGTTGGGGAATGCGGTACGCTCTAGCTGGTGAGGCTTATCGTCCACGGTGAAGGATAGCAGCACCCCGCTCGTCTTGCCTTGCCGTGGTTTGATGTCGGGGTTGCGGAGCCCGCTGGGAGTGCGGCCGAAGAGGCACCAGCACATGGCGTCCCAGACGCTGGACTTACCGGCACCGTTGGAACCAAGTCTTGGCTCGAGCTCGTTGCGTCCGCGCAGGAAATACAGTCCTGGCTCGAATTGGGTTAAGGGGAGGACCGTGGTGCCGTTAAAGCACTTGAAGCCAGCAATCTCAAGTTGCTGGAACTCGAGCTTCATCGCTAGACCTTACCCATTAGCGTGAGTCCCGTCTTGAGGGTGCGCGGGTCTACGCCCCGTTGTTTGGCGTAGGATTCTAGCAGTTGCTGGTCGGAGCGCACGATAACTTTACGCTTGGCCTTTTCGCCACCCAAGCGATTAGTTACTACTACAGGCTGAGTAGTGTGAAGGATGTAACCGTGCTTCTCGCTCCACTCGCGGATTGCAGCTTGAATTTCTGACCATCGTGGTTGCTGGTCAGCAGCTAGGAAATACCGTACTTTCAGTATATCTCCCTGCTTAACGTGCTTCACCTTGGTGAGTTCCTTAAGCTCAGAGACCTCAACCAATCTTTTCTGCGGCGTTGTAAGCGGGATGGACGTAACTCCGTGCTTGGTAAGCCGGAGCACCCGGCCTTCGTAATCGTCACCGAAGTCCACGGTGTAGGGAGCGCCTACGTACTCCACCTGACCAAGCTTCTGCGGGATATGAACGTCCCCGCTGATCACGTTGTCGTCCGGGAAGATGTTTGTGGGGATACCACTGAGCTTGCGACCGTGTCCTACGTCCGCGCCCTCGAAGGTGTTGTGAGCGAAGATCCAGTCTCGGCCTTCGAACCTGAGCTTATCCCAGTCGCGTTTCCAGTTGGTAGTGTGGGGGAGGAAGAGACACCCATCGGCTTCGTAGGGTCTGTCGATCCAGCCGATGCCTTCAATGCACTGAAGGAACCTGAAGAACGGGTTGTTGATGTCGATGTAGTCGTGGTTGCCCCGCAGGATCATGACTTGACAGACTTGGTGGAGTACAAAGAAGTACTCCACCATCTTGTTGACCAGCCACGCGCTGTGGCGGTCCTTCTCCTCAGTTAGGTCACCGAGGACGAGTAGGCGAGTTGCTTTGTGCTTCTTCAGGAGCGCGGGAAGCTGCTCCATAAACTTGTGGCGGTACACGTCGCGGGGATTGTCCCCAAGGTGTAGGTCAGCGGTTATGAGTGTGGTCATGCGAACGGCTCGTACGCGACACTGATCACGTTCTGGAACAATCTAATCTCGCAGTCAAAGTCGCGGTCCACACGCACGCACTGCGAGTCCCCTAATACGCCAATCTTAGTGATCATCATGATCGGTCCGTGGTTTGCCTTGACTATCATCATCGGTTCCCGACCATACTGCTTGGCCTGTTTGCACGCGGTCCGCCAGAACCGCGCGAGTGGACCCTTGTCCTCTAGAACAAACAGGTCGAAGCGAACCGTTCGCAGGTGCTTGCACTCGATGTAGAAGTATTCGGTAAGGTCGATACCTTCCGCCGCTACGGCGCAGATGTCTCCGGCCTGACGGTTGAGCTTGACGCCTTTCTTGGCAGCGAACGTTGACCGCCCGCCTGACATCGCGCTCCGCCAGAACAAATCACGCTCTTTCCCTCCCGACACCCACAGCGATAGTTTCTCACAAACCTGACGCTCGAACGAGCTACCCTTAGCCTTACTTCCTCCTGCCCTCATAAAGCTCCTCAATCATCTTCCTGCGGCAGCATTTGCAACTGATATTGAACATGTGCCGGATAGCGTGTACTAACGTGTGCTGATTACGGAGCGCCTCCCGCAGGTACCGAACCTCGCGCTGGTGTTCTTCCGCCGCTGCGCTACGTGCGGTGATCTCGCTCTCGAGGACGGCGATACGGGTCTTGTCATCCATGGGAGTACATACGGCGGTGCCACCGAACTTTTAACAGCTTGTTGATTCAAAATAGCGGGCGTAGCGTAGTCACTATTACCGGACAGTGCATAAAACGTGCCTCCCCAGGCACCGGTGACTGAGAGCAATAAAGCACGCTCTCGCCTGCGCCTGTCAAGAAAGGGGGGCTTCCGTGACTGGTAGTCCCAAAGAGTGTCGCGCTCATGCGATGGGGTGTCTGAAACAAGCTGAATTAGAAACCCCTCCTGGACGTGTTACCCTCCTAGCTATAGCGCAACAGTGGTTGCGTCTCGCTACTGAGATTGAAAACGCCGAAACGTTCCTTCAAGTTATGGACCATATCGATAAGACGTGGGAAGAAGGATGGCTACCGGATAAGCACACCACTAACGGTGGGCAGCGGTCTTATGATGATTAATACAAAAAAGGCCTCCTGACTGAGTAGAGCCAGGAGGCCAAGTAGGGTGGCAGGAGGAAAGGTTGCCACCCGAGGGAACTCGTTCTATCCGCTGAAGATTAAGGTAAACAGCCAGTACAGCACAGACATACCCAGTGCTCCCGCCGTAACCACCTCCAGCCCAAACTCCACTACCGGCTCTTTCAGCCAGGATGGAAAGTAAGGCCGTAACATCTCAAGATCTCCTTGCATATCCACTCCAAACTTTGACCTGCCATCATCAGGGCCGAGCGGGTCAGACTCAGCCGACCGGGACTAAACGTCCCGGTTTCGGCTCAGTTCCTATTATTCATCCCCAGCTTCTCTAACGCCTCGTTAAGAACGTCACACGCCTTGTCATACAGTCCGGCATGCCCGAGGTGAAGATGAGGCAACAACTCCTCCTTCTCGCGGAGGTAGACCCTAGCAAAGTTACGGTCTACCGCAACGATGGTGGTGGTGTTGTCGATTAAGTCAGCCAGCTTGATGGACATTCCTTCAGGGCTGGCCTGAGCCAGATGCTCACGGTTGATGGCTACGCGTACAGCGCGGTTACCATCCTCCGGCTGTGCCGCGTCCGTGACCTCTAGCACGAGGTTCGCCACGCGTTCACCGAAGTAGATCACCAAGTCATCGTACGTCCAATCCGTGTCTTCCAACACGTCATGGAGCCATGCAGCGGCGATAACATCCTGATCTAATCCCGCCCAACGGCACCAATCAGCCACAGCGGCCAAGTGGAGCTCGTAGGGCGCACCGTCTTTACGCTTCTGCTTTCTATGCGCCCCTATCGCGAAGAAGGAGGCTTCGGTCGCTATGTTCTGGTTCATGGTCATTACTCCACGCTTCGGCAGTGTCTAGATAGTTACCCAACAGACACTTCTGGGCAAACCAGAAGGTCAGGTACGCTTCCTCCGTTGGCACACCTTCTGGGGAGAGGGTCTCCCCAAAGTCCGCTACGGTGATTGCCCGACCGAGCTCACGCGTTTTGGTGGCCACGCTATGGGCCCACATCACGCACTTGCCAGGTGTGTCGCTAATGGCGGCTAAGAAGAACACCAACCACGGCGAGTACGGAACGCCTGCCGCGACCAAGCGTGCCTGCAGGATCTTAAATCCATGCGGGCATTCCGGGTCCGCGTCTAAAGGAGGGTCTGGTTCCGGTGTACGCCGCTCGAGCATCCACGCACCGAGCAGGATTGCCGACTCAGTTTCCGTCAGCGGGCGAACCGGTGACGTAAACAGGGAAGGTAGCTGCATCGTCTTTCTCCTAGTGACCTGCCATCATCAGGGCAGAGTAGGTCATGCTCTACCGACCCGGTCGTTAATGCCGGGTTTCGGCTGTTAGCTTCTTACAATTCGCTTAGTTCCTGCCTAAAGGTCACCGAGCCGTCTTCGTTCTTCCGGGCTCCGAACTTACCAGCGAACTTTACGGGACAAACATCGCTGTGGAACTTGAACCCAGCAGTCTTCAGACGCTTGGTTATTGCTTCTGGGCTGAACCGTTTGATGGCTTGCGCCTCAATCGTCAGCTCGTGGATTTCTACCACGCCCATTACTCTTACCTCCTTCTTCATCCAGCAGCTGCATGCTGCGCAGAATACGCAAAGGATTAGGGATCGCGTTAGACACCAAAGCGGCTTGCGTGATCGCGCTAATAGCCATGAGCCGCCCCATGATAAGGTGGGACGCTTCCTCCTTATCGACGGCGGCTACCAGGCTATTCACCTCGACCTGTAGCATCTTGGCTATGGTAGGGGTAGGTTTCATTCTAATACTCCTTGGGGTCTATCTCATCAGGGGCAGGAGACCACCCTTGCCCGACCGGGCGCTGGCCCGGTTTCGACCTCCTATGGTTGCGGTAGCTTGCGATACTGCCCACGTCCTATGCGGGCAATCTTGCCGTGATTGAACAGGTAGCTAAGTTGCGCCGCCACGGTGTTAAACTCCGCGCCGAGCTCCTTCGCCATTTCGGTAGGCGTCTTCGGTTTAACGTAATCTAACGCACGCAAGATCCGTGTAGCGACCGAGTCCGGCTTGGGCTTCTTCTCTTTGGGCGCGGCTGGTGCCGCACTCCCAACTAGCCTGGGCATCGACGTGCGCCTGCCTACCATCGGCAGACCGTTGACGGTTACTTCCACGTTGCACGGATGAACGACGTGGTCTAGGACCAAATCGGTCAGCGTAGCTAGGTCCGCCTCCACCTTACGTAAGCGAGCATAAAGCGGGAGCAGATCTTCCTCAGTCGGAGGCGTGAACGCCTTCGCCATCGCGGTAGTAGGCTCCGCAGCAGCCTCAGCCTTCTTCGCCCCGTCCTCGCGTAACCATCGCCGTACTTGCGCCCGCGCATTTAGTGGTGCTCTTGGGTCGCACTTATGACCCCCAAGCGGCACTGGTAACGAGCGCATTATGTGTCCGTTGAGTTGCCACGTTAGCTTTTGGCCATGGTGGGTTGTCACGAACTGTGGTTTGATACCGTAGAGTTGTAGCTCCTTCAAAACGGCGCTAGTAATCTCGTGCATCACGTTCTCCTAGTTGAGCAGCCATCATCAGACCCGCGTTGCTCACACGCGGATAACCGGGCGCTGGCCCGGTTTCGGCTTAGAGGCCGTAGAACTCAAACGCCCTCGCCCACTGGTTCAACCACCAGCTTATAGGGTTGTGGATTGGCGTTTTAACAGGGAATTGGATGACTTGGCAAGTGCCACCCCCCACTTGTTTGACGTATTGCACTACTAAGTCCATTGGGATGCCCCTTCCTAATCGACTGGTTCTCCAAGTCCTACGCTGCAGTTATCACACAACACGTGCCCACCCACAACGTTCTCGTTACCCCGAACACCCCTCCTGGAGCACTCAGGGTTCTCACAGTAGTCTGGCAGCAAGGACCAAAGCTCCTGCTTCCAGCGGTTTGGTATTGGCATCCATTCAAGGATGCCAGCCAACACTACGTCACGTCTGGTCATCGTTTTATCTCCACTCGTTTGCTCAGGACCCGCTTGGTTGGCTTGGTAGAGCCAACCGCCATATCCTGGAGGGTGGCTTCACGGATCTTCCACCGCTTGGCCACGTTGCGTATAAAGCTTGCCATGTCAAACACATGACGCACATCATGCACCGTGGCATAAGCTGTAAAGTGTTCCGTGTCCGCTAGCACGAGTTCGCCGATCTCACACTGCTCACGGAGCGTGTCATCGTCGGCGATAGCGCCGTCCTTACCCTGGAGGTCTGCCCAGGCTAAGGCCAACCGCTTATCCGCAAGTCGCTTGACGGTCTGCCAAGTGTAGATATCCCCTAGGATGTTTCCTAGGTTGTCTTTCCTGTCTGGGTTGACAACGCCAGACTTTGTTGTGCCAATTGCCGACAGGTACTCTGTTAACCTATCGTGGTACGTCATTTTCTAGTCTCCTAGTTCGACCTGCCTTCGTCAGACCGGGGAAGGTCAGTCCCCGATGACAAGGGGTGATCACCCCACCCCTTGTTTCGGCTTTACTCAACAGCGGACCGGCTGAACCGACTGGACTGGATATGACCACACTCGTGGCATATTTCAAACGTCTCACCAGGGTAGCCGGACTCCTCGTCAAACTCTACGCACCCGCATTTCCGGCATTTACTGTTAAGCTTACGCGCGATCCGCTCGAGCTGTTCAACAGAAAATCCGACCATGCCGGTAAAAAGTCGTCGAAGGTCCGCGTGGAAGCAACCCTCGAACTTTACGTCGTCAAAAGACATCCAATCACCCAGCCCCTCGTGCAAGACCGTCTTGCCTCCGGGAGTGCGAACGTGGTACTCCGTGTAGCTGTAAGGATCCCAATGCGGTCCCTCGCTGCCCGTTTCAACGCGCACCTTCAGTCTTGGGTGGTTGATTATGGTCTGTTCCATAACTCGTTCCTCCTTGAGATGCCTCATCGGACCGTGGTCTCTCACACCACAGTGACCGGGGATCTCTCCCCGGTTTCGGCTACTCAGCTGCGACGCGTCATTTCACTTCCTCCTTCTGTCGGTCAATACGAGTCTTCGCGCCAGACAGCGTCATAAAGTGATGGTGGGGTATACAGTACCAACCGTCACGTACGACGATCTTCTGACCCTTGTACTCAATGGTGCCGTTCCGAGTGTCAGGGTCGTGCGCTTCTACGATAGTACGTTTGGGCGCACGCTCCTTAACGGGGAGTTTAGCTTTCTTCGCTTTGCGTGCTAGACGGCGCTGCCGTCTTGCCTCGCGCTTTGACAGATCGCTTGCCATACTTGTTCCAATCACTTAGCTTGTTCCAGTGATCGATGCGGTCTGTGGCTCCTGCGAGCGTAGCGTGGCAGAACGACTCCCTGCCACGCTTAACCCAGAACTTGCCACACACCTCCGCTATGATAAAACCACGGTAACGCATGGTCAGTCCTTTCCAAAGCCACGCGGAAGGTCAATGGCGTCAGCTTCTTCGATGACACCTTCGACCTCCGATACCACATCGGTAATGGCCTCGGCTTGGCTCTCAAGATCGAGGTTGCAAACCTCCTCGAGCTTCTCGCCAAGAGGGGAGGATTGGAACGACTCAGGAAGGTTGTCCTTCCATTCCTCGTATTCCTCCTGCACGGACCGCAACTCGCCAACAGCTTCCTCGAATGCACCCGCAGCTTCACGGATGGCCTCGAGCGCCACCAGTGCTTTCGACGTTGCCGCCATCCACCGCTTAGGACGGGAAGGAGGGCGAACACGCTTTGGGCGCTTGACGGGCAGTTGGACTACTTCGTTCATCGTCTTTCTCCTAGTGACCTGCCATCATCAGGCTCGCGGGGGTCAGCCGCGAACGACCGGGAGTTGCCTCCCGGTTTCGGCTACTCGTCTGGAAAGAACAGGTGAATACCACCGCAACACGTGCCACCTGCAAGGCAAGGCTTATCGTTGTCCTTACAGAGCTTCTTGGCGACGGCGATGGCCTCCTCCTTGTCTTCCGTTTCGAAGAGCACCTTGTCGTCTTGATCAAACGGGAACATTACCACGTACATTTCGCCCTCCTTTCGGAAATGGGATGACGTTGGACCCGCTATAACGGCGGAGCCTCTCACCCACGGTAGGCATGACGTTCGCAACGATTGGCGTCACGTCCACTGACTTTACTGGGACGGGGCGCTTACGAAGCACAAAGTAGGCGATGGTCATCCAGACCATCAGACTGATCAGACTTGCTAGCATCAGTCCTCACTCCTCTCTGTAGAAATACGAGTCGCTGGCAGCTTTCATGGTGCGGTGTCGAGAGCGCATAAGCATCTGTCCGCTCTCGTCCACATATTCTAGCCACCAGGGATGCGTGCGGTCTAAATCCAAGCGGTAGGTAATCCAGACCTTGCGACCGTCTTGGTCGAGCCGTAGAACGTAGGCGTTCTCTACTACCCGAACAGCAATCATCACTCACCTCCATCCTGGCGGTAAGCTTCCGCTATCACTACGGCGGTGGCGAAGTCCAGCACAGCAAGGCTGGCGATCTCACCGTCGATCTGCACCACGTAACCCTGATCGCCGCTAGTCACGATCCGGATTAGTTCACCCGGCCAGTGCTTAACGACCTGGGAGTTGTCGTCTACTATCTTAGGCATTTTCCAATCCTCCGTTTGGCCGCGCCAATCAGACGCGCGGTCTCTTTCATGGTTAGCTTCTCAGTGATTTCTATGTAGTCGCCACCAAGAAACACCTGTGGGGGATCGTCCAGGCGGACGTACACCGTACGCACTTGGCCTCTTAAGGAGGTTTGTACTTTGACATCGTCCATCGTCTTTCTCCTATTAAAAGGTGGAGGGTAGGGATGGGGGCATACGCTGGGGCATTTGCTGTCCCTACCCTCCTGGCTTGCTCTCATCAGTGCCCTGGTAGCCAACCAGGACAGACCGGGAGCCTCCTACTCCCGGTTTCGGCAAGAAGTCCTAACCAACCAAACGCTACGCAGCCTTGGCCAGTTCCGTCCACTCCTTCTTCGTGAAAGCGATGACGTTACCGCCGAGCCCTTCGAGCTCGTCGGAGCGGTCGTAGCTTTCCACGTCCTGCGCCGTCCGGGTCACTGCGTTAGCAACACCCCAACGGCTGAGGTCGCCAGCCTCAATCAAGTGGCGAAGCACCGAACCCTGCTCGGTCTCGGTCAGGCCAATGGTCTCGGCCAGAACCTCAACAGCCTTCACAGGGTTGCCCTCAATGCGCTCCTCGGTGGCTTCCCGCATCTTCGCGACAAACTTACCGAAGGTCTCATCACTGAGGGTAGCCTTCACAACGTCCCGCGCCTTAAGCAGGAACGCCTTATCATCCGCTGCAAGGGTATCATCCTGCAGCATCTCGTACACCTCATCGGTAACGTCGGCCCGAGCTCCAACGTGGCGGCGCTTAAAGCCACCAACGTCGAAGCGCATGCCGTTCAAGCAAGTCAGACGGTTGGCGAACGGCCAAACCTCGAACTGGCTGTTACCGATCTCGCCGTTGCGGACTTCGATGCCCGCCTCGACGATGTCACCCACCTTGATCTCAGCACGCACGGACTTGACGGTCGCCTTCAAGTACATGCGCTTCTCGGTGAGTGCCATGGACTGGATCTGCAAGTCCGATCCGAAGTCACTCAAGATCGGGTAGATTGCAGCCAGTACCGACTCGTTCTCCACCCGCTGGTAGCGGTCGGAGAGGAACGCACGGACACGCCCATCCAAGGTGCGAACCATACGCCGCTCGGGCTGACGCTCGAACCACGTATTCGCATTGGACATAAGCAGGTCCGGTGCTTCCTGGAGCATCCGATCGTAGTAGGCACGAGGGATGCTCAAACGATTGGCGATCTGGTGGTGCGCGTGCTCATTCACAGGGAACCGTCCCTGATCCTTCACAGCGAGCACCAGTCCGCTGCCTTCACCGTTCGCCGGGACGAAAGCCACGTTGCGAGTATCCGCAATCATGTCCTTCTTGCTCCGCCGAGCGGTTTCAACTGCGTCAACCAGATCACGTAGATCGGTGTACTGGGTCTTCATAGTTCTTTCTCCTAGAGTGAGATGCCTCATCGGACCGTGGTCTCTCACACCACAGTGACCGGGAGTTGCCTCCCGGTTTCGGCTCAGCCACTTGGACCACAGTCAGGACTGTCGTCTCCACCTGGATCGTAGTTAAAGTCGGACACGAGATGGTCCTCGTACGCCTTGCTCCGGTTTCGGTAAGGTTTGCGCTTCTTACCAACGTCCGAGCGTGACGCAGACAGGAACCTACCGTTCATGTAAACGTTGCCGTCATCATGAAGCAGGTACACGTTCCCGCCATAAGTAAGGACGGTGTCGTGTCCTTCCAGGGAGCCGATCTGGCGCAAGTGGTAAGCGATCTCCAGATCGGTGGTCAGTTCACGGTGTTTAGCCATCGTTCTCTCCTAGAGTGAGATGCCTCATCGGACCGTGGTCTCTCACACCACAGTGACCGGGCGCTGGCCCGGTTTCGGCTAACTTTTTCTGGGTTGGCTAGGAACCTCTTAATTAGGTAGCGCGTTAGCGTACTGTCCCTGGTTAGCAGTCCCAAGCGGCCTCAACTCCCCACAGAGGCAAGAGCGAGGGCGCTAATCATCCCAACCAACTCCCCCGTTTGGTTGTGGGCGGGCTTAGTAGCGTGGTTAAAACGCTTCACATAGTGGCGGCTACTAAGCCTGGGGATCTTACCCTTTACCCGTAGGGTAGCGTCTTGCAAATCGCCACGTCGTACTCACCGGTATCGTCGATGGCGGTCAGGGTTTCTAGGGTCAAGATGAACGCGTACCTTTGACCGTACCCAATTAAGGATCCCTCCGCCGCTCCGGCGAACGCATCCCAATCAGTCTGGTCAAAAGCTTTGAACGACTTGACGGTCATCAGGTCAGTAGCGATTGACAGTATATTGCTCATGACCGTGGTTCCTTCCGTACGTAAGAGTCAGCGAGTGCGGCTGCTACCTTGCAACAGGTCTCAACCTCCACGCCTTCCTCTAGGAGCGCGTCGACGGCTAGAATGTAAACATCCTCGTAGATGTTAAAGGCGAGCTCCTCTTCGCTCTCGTACTCGGCGGTCACGTCACCAAGATGCTTATCGACGTTGGCCTGAGCGATTGCCATGAGCTGCATCTTCATTCTCGTTCCTCCTATTGACCTGCCTTCATCAGATCCTAGCGGGTCAGGCTAGAATGACGGGAGCGAGTGGCTCCCGTTTCGGCTTATCGTTCCTTATCGGCTTCTCGTTCCTTATCGGCTTCCGCATTTGCTATCCAATGCGCCAGGTCTTTGAGCTTGGTGCCTTTCGTCTCCAGTTTGTACTGACGAGCTAGGCTGCGTAGCTCATCTAACGTAAAGTTGCCAGCCCAAAGCAGGTCAGCAGTCTTTATGGGGTTAGATTCGGCCATCGACTCCTCCACCATCTTCGTAAGACCGGATACTAAGTGCTGGTCGTATCGTGGTAGAGAAGTAGGAGTCACGCGGCCAAGGAGCCCAGTGGTCCTCCTCGTTAAGCACCGTAGCCACTATGCCTAACGCCTTCAAGCTGCGAACTATCCCAGCAGTAAACTTCTCCGCCGTCATTCCGTGGCGGTAAAAGTAGAACTGCCGGTACTCAACCGTGCCGTCCCGCTTAACGATCATCTTGTCCGCGTGGACCTCACGTAACCGCTGTTTGAGTTGCTTATCCATCATTCTTCCTCCTAGTGGCTTGCCTTCATCAGTGGCGTGGTAGCCAACCACACCAGACCGGGACAACGCGTCCCGGTTTCGGCTACGTAAGCTTCTTCGCCCCGCTCCCCTTACCGATCTGGGGATCGAGACCGATGCGGTCAGCAGCCGCCCGACCGGTGCTTAGAGCGCTCCGGTTTAGTCGGCTCTCTTTCCGCCACTCCTTATTTGACTGGCTCTGCCAGTAGCGATCGGAGCGACGCTGTGCCGCCTCTTCTGCTCGCCGCTCCTTCGCCGTCTTCGGCTTGGGGTGGGCGAGCTCTTCAGCACGCTCTCGGCTAAAGCCTTGAGACATGTAGTACGCAACCATCGGGTCAACACCCTCGGCCAGTAACTTGGTCTTGAGTGCCTCCGCCTTACGATCGCGCTCGGCCCGCTCAGCTTCCCGCTTGGCGCGGTCAGCTGCGGTCTTACCAGGAGCCCAACCGTTACGGAAGTCGTTGTTCAGGTCGCGCTCCTTCTGCTCCCAATCCTCCAGGATCACCATTGCGTTAGCGGTGCTCGGGCTAGCCTTGCGGTGAGCCTCTGCCTGACGCTTCTGCTCTTCCAGGATCTGCCGGTGCCGGTCAGCGATACGCTCGATTAAGCGCTCGGTAGCACCAACGCTGAAAGAGTGGTCCCAGTTCCGGGAACCGTCCCGGCCTTCCGCCTCTTTGCAAAGGCGAGCCATCGTGGTTACCAAGTAGTCGAACGTCACGGTAACAGCCGCAACGTTCGCCGCCCGACCAAGCACCTTGAAGGTATTGCGCATCCGCTTTATCTTCTTGTGCTTTCCTTCACGCCATTCCTTGGTGATCGAAACTATGCAGTAGTTCGTCTCACCCAGGACCGCGATAAGGTCGCGCTGCCACTGGTATAGCCCAGCCTGGTGGCTTTGCTGCTCACGCTTACCGTCGTCTCCCGTGGAGTCCCCACGGTCCTCGATTTCAGCCATGGTCAAGTTATACTCGGCCATGATCTCTTGAGCTTTCTCAGCCGCGAGTGCCGCCTCAGCCTCAGTCGCCCCACCATCTTTCGAAAGGCGGAGCAGCTTCTGGATGCGGTCAGCAATCTTTTCCAGCTCTGCGTTCATCGTCTTTCCTCCTAGTGACTTGCCTCATCAGTGCCGTGATAGTCAGTCACGACAGACCGGGGATCTCTCCCCGGTTTCGGCTCAGCCTCGTTTCCTCCATTTGGGAGTGGTACGATCAAAGACCTCGACGGTCCGCTTGATCGCTTCCTCCTTGCCGGTTTCCTCGTTGACACCACGGAGCCAACCATCGGGGTACACACCCCAATGCAGGTCGCCGTAGCCGGAAACGTCAACGACGTTCACCTTGACCGGGACACCGGAGACCTCAAATAAGCCTCCCCAGTCCTTGACTGAGCTGACCGCGATCTTAATCGCGTCCTCCTTATTGGAGGCACGGCCCCAAGAGGAGCCACCACCGACTGGTATCACTGCCAGGTAGTCCGGTTTGGGGTCGACGAAATCGTCGTAGCCCGCACCGTCCTGTCCGTAGGTTCGGATCATCTTACTCATCGTTTTCTCCTAGTGACTTGCCTTCATCAGTACCGTGGTAGTCAGCCACGGTAGACCGGGAGTTGCCTCCCGGTTTCGGCTTCAGCCTACAAGGCCAGTGAACGGCGTCGTCGCCTCCGCCGCTGCCTTCAGTAGGTTCAAGCACCGGGGACACGTAACCTTCTCAAGATCCTTAGTAGTCCACGCAGTACTACGGTGGCCCCAGTACCCGCTACGTGGCTTAACGCAGAGGGCTCTGCCACCGTACCCACTCTTGCTAAAGTGGCAAGGCTTCGGACGACCCCTGCGGGCCTCCCGATCCTTCATCGTCTTCAACTCGGTCTCCGTTACTGCCTCACTGGCCGGACGGAACCGCTCGCCGGATATATGACCGCGCCCAAAGTTATGGGACTGCAACCGGCCAGCACTCACCTCACGATGCAGCCAATCACGCGCTGCGTTTAGCCACTGACCACCAGCGCGTCCTGTGTACCAGGCCTTGCCAGTAGACAGCTCACGGACCTTATCGGCTAGGTCGCTGGCGGTCAGGTAGTGGCCGTCAGAACCTTTCCACGCGTAGCCCGACTCGCGTCGCACCAAGCACCCGGCCCAAAGCTCATCCCAAGCTTGCTGGAAGATATTCATCGGTCTTTCTCCTATTGACCTGCCTTCATCAGATCCTAGCGGGTCAGGCTAGAATGACGGGAGCGAGTGGCTCCCGTTTCGGCTTAGTCGTTCCAGGTCCGCATCAACCGCTGCTGCTCCGCGAGGAGCACCGGGTTCTCCACATTCCGGGGCAGAGACTTGGTGCACGATAGCACGTTCTCAAACCCAGGAGGGATCACAGCAGCCTTCCGCATGTCGGTAGGCCGCTGAGGACCGCCGTTGGCGAATAGCTCCCGAACGATCCTGTCCATGAGCGCCTTGGCTTCGTCGAACTCCTTTTTGGTCATGTCAACCTCCATGAGGCGGGATTGCCTCTTCCTTCTTATCAGCCAGAACGATCGCTTCCAGCGCTGCGACTTGCTCAGCAGTTAGGTGGTAGCGACCGTTGCCGGATCGCTTACCTCTCAACCAAGCCTCAAACACCGCTACCGTGTTAGCCACCTCGCGTTCCTTGGCACGCGCAGCTAACTCAGCGCCGTGGTACTCATCGTTCCACAGCTCAACGTGATCACCGTAGTAGTTATGCTTCCCAGCCCGGTGCGCTACCGGCACACCGTTGCTGAACGCCCGAGGCTTATATTGGCGGTCACTCCCTTCAAGAAGGAAGTTCCCGTTCTTGTAAACCTTGGCGATCTTCCGCTTTGGGCTCAAGTGTCGGCCCCAGTTACCGGAGACAACCACTACCTCAGCGCCAACCACGAATGGGCTCTGTGTCATTTCCGTTCTCCTATTGGCTTGCCTTCATCAGTGGCTGGGTAACCAACCCAACCAGACCGGGACAACGCGTCCCGGTTTCGGCTAGTGTTTAGTTGCAGGCATAAACTCAGGAACGGCTGCGACATCGGCGGCCCGAATAAAGGCCCAAGCATCCCTCGCGCTGGCGAAGGCAACGTGGTTGTCACCTATGGTCAGGTACAGGCCGTTCTCTTTGCTTTTTAGGAACCACACACCTTCCGGTGGCATGGCGTCCACCTTTGCCAACTCAAAGTCCGCTAGGGCATCGGGGTCCAAGTCTGGTCCTGGAAGCTCTTTGATCATAACGTTCTCCTAGGTTCATCATCAGCACCGGACAACCACGTCCGGTGGACCGAGCGCGGGTTAGCTATGCTTCACCGTGCCCGGTTTCTATTTAGGAGAATAGAACGAGTCGCGTATTCGGTTT
>Ga0105252_10000622_pt1 | contig 20932 bp, 23 predicted proteins | sample EasRivMeERMZT100_FD_89675 | JGI IMG/M metagenome (GOLD analysis project Ga0105252, IMG submission 89675) | Soil microbial communities from meander-bound floodplain in the East River, Colorado, USA - East River MetaG ERMZT100 | ecosystem: Environmental > Terrestrial > Soil > Floodplain | place... | reverse complement strand
ATCTTCGGCTACGAGGCGATGGTGTACGCCATCGCGTCCATCGCGTTCCTGTCGTTCATCGTGTGGGCTCACCACATGTTCACGGTGGGCATGCCGCTCGCGGGGCAGCTGTTCTTCATGTTGAGCACGATGCTCATCGCCATTCCCACAGGCGTAAAGATCTTCAACTGGACCGCCACGCTTTGGAAAGGCTCGCTGACGTTCGAGACGCCGATGCTGTACGCGCTCGCATTCTTGTTCCTGTTCACGCTCGGCGGGTTCTCCGGCTTGATGCTCGCGATCGTGCCGGCCGACATCCAGTATCACGATACGTATTTCGTCGTGGCGCACTTCCACTACGTGCTCGTGCCCGGGGCGTTGTTCGGCGCCTTCGCCGGCGCCTATTACTGGCTGCCGAAGATGACGGGCCACATGTACGACGAGAAGCTCGGCAAGCTGCACTTTTGGCTCACGGCGATCTTCACCAACGTCACGTTTTTCCCGCAGCACTTCTTAGGATTAGCCGGCATGCCGCGGCGTATTCCCGACTACTCGACGCAGTTCACGGACTTCAACATGCTGTCGAGCCTCGGCGCGTTCGGCTTGGGTCTGTCCCAGCTGCTGTTCGTGTACGTGATCATCAAGTGCATGCGCGGTGGCCCGAAGGCCACGCCGCAGGTCTGGGAGGGCGCGCACGGTCTCGAATGGACCGTCCCGTCGCCGGCCCCGCATCACACGTTCGACGAGCCGCCGGTTATCAAATGATCGAGCGAGCGAACCGATCGGGCGGAGCTGCGGTGCGGGAGCAACGGGGCACCGGAGAGCAGGCAGTGCGCGCGGCGAAGTTGCGACGCAGTGGCTGGCTCCTAGGACTGCTGGCCGTCGGCTTTTACCTCGGCTTCATCGCGTGGAATTTGCTGGTCCGGCCGCGAGTGGGCGGCTGATATTCCGATGACTCACGGCACCGATCGCTATCTTGCCTTGAAGCTCGCCGGCCTCGTCGCGGCGATGTTCGTGTTTGGCTTCGCGCTGGTGCCGCTCTACGACGTGTTCTGCGAGCTCACGGGGTTTGGCGGTAAGACCGCCACCGCGGCAGCGGCCGTGGTCGAGACGCCGGACGAAGGTCGCACGGTGCGCGTCGAGTTTCTCGCCTCGGTGGCGCGTGGCGCGCCGTGGCAGTTCGAGCCCGCGGTCAGCCACATGGAAGTTCACCCCGGCCAGCTCTACGAAACGCACTTCCGCGCGCGCAATCTGACGGGTGCACAGCTCGTTGCGCAAGCCGTGCCAAGTGTCGCGCCTGGCCCCGCCGCGCGGTACTTCAACAAGACCGAGTGCTTCTGTTTCACGAGCCAGGCGTTTCAGCCGCACGAGGAGCGGGAGCTCAAGCTCGCCTTCATGGTGGCGCCCGAGCTGCCGAGTCACGTGGACACGCTGTCGCTCTCGTACACGTATTTTTCGGTTTCCGAGTAAAGGACTAGAGCCGCCATGGAACACGCCTCGCCTGGACATTACTACGTGCCGCACGGCACGCGCTGGCCGATCTTGGGCTCGATCGGACTGTTCACCATCATGGTGGGCAGCGCGTTGTGGTTGAACCAATTCTCGACGGGGCCGTGGATTGCGACGGCGGGTTTCGGCGTGCTGCTCGTCATGCTGTTCGGCTGGTTCGGCACGGTCATCGGCGAGAGCGAGGGCGGGCTCTACAACCTCAAGGTCGACTCGTCGTTCCGCTACGCCATGGCGTGGTTCATCTTCTCCGAGGTGATGTTCTTCGCCGTGTTCTTCGGCACGCTGTTCTATTCGCGCGTGCTGGTGGTGCCGTGGTTGGCCGGCGAGGGCGACAACTTCTTCACGAACTTCATGATCTGGCCGGGCTTCGAGAACACTTGGCCGTCGACGGGCCCCGAGGGCGAGGAAGTGGAGCGCATGGCGGCGTGGGGCTTACCGGCCCTGAACACCGCGATCCTGCTCTTGAGCGGTGTGACGATCACGATTGCGCATCATGGCTTGCGCGCCAATCACCGCCGCACGGTCATCATCTGGCTCGCCGCCACGTTCTTGCTCGGCTTCTTGTTCCTCGGTCTCCAAGCCGAGGAGTACATTCACGCGTACACCGAGCTCGGCTTGCGGCTCGACACCGGGATCTACGGCGGCACGTTTTTCATGTTGACGGGCTTCCACGGATTGCACGTGACGCTCGGCGCGTTGATGCTGTTGATCATTTGGCTGCGAGTGCTCCGCGGGCACTTCACGCCGGACCGGCACTTCGCGTTCGAGGCCGTGGCCTGGTATTGGCACTTCGTCGACGTGGTCTGGCTAGGTCTGTTCTTCTTCGTCTACTGGATTTGACGGGCGCGGCCGCTTGCCCGGCGGCTCAGCCGCCGAGGCCGTGCGGCTCGATGATGCCGAGATACCAGCCGAGCATCAGCAACAGGAAGAACAGCACCGACAAGCTCACGCGCACCGTCAACGCGCGGAGCAGCGTCTGCGAGTGATCGCCGCGGCGAAACAGCGCGACTAGCGCAAACCCTAAGCTCGCGAGAATGGCGGCGAAAAAAATGGTGGCGATCACGATCGGGGTTCCGGACGACTGCGTTAGGGGCATTTTACCGTGATGACGGGCCGCCTGACGGTCCGCACGCTCGTGGCGATCGTGGGCTTGCTCGCGATCGGCGTGCTCTTTACGTCCCTCGGCGTCTGGCAATTGCAGCGCGCGGCAACGAGCCGCAATACTGCCGCTAGCTTTGCGACCGGGGCCGCCGAGGCGCCGCTACCAGAGCCGCCAGCGTCGCTCGCGGACGCCGCGCGATTCCGGCGCCTAGAGGTCAAGGGCACTTATGCCGCCGCGCCACAGTTTTTGCTCGACAACATGTTGCACGACGGCGTCGCCGGGTATCAGGTGCTGACGCCGCTCAACATCGTGGGCTCCGCCCAGTGGCTGCTCGTGAATCGCGGTTGGCTGCCGGCGGGCGGCGACCGGGCCGTGCTGCCAGATGTGCGCGTCGGCACGGAAGAGCGCAGCGTCGTCGGCCGTCTCGAGCACCTACCGCGTCCAGGGCTGCGGCTCGGCGAAGCAACGCCGGCGGACGCAGCGAGCGCCGTCCTGGTCGTGCAGTACCCGACGGCGCAGGACCTCGCCGACCGGCTCGGCGAAAAGCTGTTCGACTATCAGCTGTTGCTCGATCCCGCTGAGGCCGACGGCTTCGTGCGCGATTGGCGGGTCCCGGGCTTGGGCCCGGAGCGGCATCTCTCCTACGCCGGGCAGTGGCTGCTGCTCGCCGTGGGCGCTGTGGCCGCCGCGGTGACGATACTCATCAAGAGCGTGAGGCGCCGGCCGTGAGACAAAGGGTCGTACTTTGGCTCGTTGCGCTGGTCTGCTTCGGCCCGTTCGTTTTCGCGACACTGCTCTACTACGGACCGTGGGGCGTGGATTGGCTGCCGAAGCTGGCGGGCAGCCGCGTGCTGCTGACCGCCCCCGTGCCCCTGCCGCGCGACTGGCTCGGCGCCGGGCCGCCGTACCGGTGGTCGCTGGTCTATGCAAGAATGGCCGAGTGCGAGCAGCAATGCGCGCAGCACGTGGACCGGCTCCGGCAGGTGCAGCTGGCGTTGAACCGCGACCAAGATCGCGTACAGCGCCTGCTGTTGGCGACAACCCCCATGCCGCAGCCCTTCGACCTTGAGCTCGGTTACCGGGCGCTCGATGACGCCGTCGGCCAGGATGTGGCCGCAGCGCTCGGCGCGGAATCATTGGCCGGTGGGCGAGTCTTCGTGGCCGATCCGCAGGGTGGCGTCATCCTGAGTTACCCGGTGGACGTCGAACAAAGCGAACTGTTGCGCGACTTGAAGCGCTTGCTCTCCGCATCCGGAAAAGGCTCATGAACCTGCTTTTCGTCCGTCTTGCGCGCTTCGGCGCCGTGCTGGCCTTAGCGGTAGTGATGCTCGGCGCCTGGGTACGCCTGACGGACGCGGGCTTGGGCTGCCCAGATTGGCCCGGTTGCTATGGGCGGCTCGTCGTACCGCATCCGGCCACCACGGCCGAGGAGTTGGGCGCCGAGTTCACGCGGCCGCTCGAGGCCGGTAAGGCGTGGCGCGAGATGATTCATCGCTATCTCGCGAGCACGCTCGGGCTCGTCTGTGTGGCACTGGCCGCGATCGCGTGGCGCAATCGCCGCGATCCGGCACAGGCGTGGCGTGTGCCGCTCGCCCTCGTGGCCCTCGTCATCTTCCAAGGCCTGCTCGGCATGTGGACCGTGACGCTGCTGCTCAAGCCGATCGTGGTCGTGGCGCATTTGCTCGGCGGGCTCGCCACACTCGCGCTGCTGTTCTCGATCGGCCGCTGGCGCACTGTCCGCGTGCCGGCGGTCGGGCCCGCGCTGCGGGCACTCGGTGTCGCCGCCGCGGCGGCGCTGCTGCTGCAAATCGCGCTCGGCGGCTGGACCAGCGCCAATTACGCCGCGCTCGCCTGCCCCGACTTTCCCACCTGTCAAACCCAGTGGTGGCCAGCCCTCGCCGATTTCGACGAGGGCTTCGTGCTGTGGCGCGGAATCGGCGTGGACTACGAAGGCGGCGTCCTCGATCACCCCGCCCGCGTCGCCGTGCATTTCACGCATCGCCTCGGCGCGATCCTGGCGGCGCTGCTCATCGCCTGGCTCGGCTGGCGCCTGGCCCGCGAGCCCGCCACGCGGGCCGACGGCGGGGCCGTCCTCGCGCTGCTCCTGCTGCAGCTAGCCCTCGGTGTTAGTATCGTCTGGTTCGGTGTTCCGCTCCCGGTCGCCGTGGCGCACAACGGCACGGCCGCCCTGCTTCTCTTGGCAGTGATCAATGCTAACCAAAGAATTAGGCAACGTTAGCGCTGCCGCCGCGAGCCGGTGGCGCGACTACTACGCGCTGACGAAGCCGGGCGTCGTGCAGCTGCTCGTGTTCACCGCGGTGGTCGGCATGTTCCTCGCGAGCCCCGGCATGGTGCCGTGGGATATCTTGATCGCCGGTAGCATCGGCATCGGCTTGGCCGCCGCTGCGGGCGCCGTCGTGAACCAGGTGCTGGACCAACGCATCGATGCGCAGATGGCACGCACGCGCAGCCGCCCGCTGCCGACCGGTCGCATCCACGAGCGCGACGCGCTCGCCTTCGCGCTCGCTCTCGGGCTCGTGGGCCTCGCCGTGCTCACGGTGTTCGTCAATGCGCTGACGGCCGCACTCACGTTCTTGTCGCTGATCGGCTATGCGGTCGTCTACACGGTGTACTTGAAGCGCGCCACGCCGCAGAACATCGTGATTGGCGGGGCGGCCGGTGCCGCGCCGCCCGTGCTCGGTTGGACGGCTGTGCACAACGAGGTCGATGGCTACGCCTTGCTGCTGTTTCTCATCATCTTTACCTGGACGCCGCCGCATTTCTGGGCGTTGGCCGTGGCGCGGCGCAGCGACTACGAGCGTGCCGAGATCCCGATGTTGCCCGTGACGCATGGCGAAGAGCTGACGAAGTCGTTCATCGTTTACTACACGATCTTGTTACTGCTGGTCACCGTGCTGCCATACATCACGGGCATGAGCGGCTTGCTCTATCTCTCTGGCGCGCTGCTGCTCGGCGGGGGCTTTCTCTACTACGCGGTGCAGCTGAAGTTCGCGCCGCGGCAGGACTCGCCGATGACCACGTTTCGCTACTCGATCACGTACCTCATGGCACTGTTCAGCTTCCTGCTGATCGATCACTACATTCCCGCCATTTGGCCGGAGTGACAACCGCGCGGCCCTGATTTCGCGGAGCGCGCGGCGCCAGCCCCATGGACGTTACCGACATCATCGATCCGCTCAACGAGCCGCAGCGTGAGGCCGTCACGGCGGCCGATCGCCCGACGCTCGTGTTGGCGGGCGCCGGCAGCGGTAAGACCCGGGTGCTCGTGCATCGCATCGCCTGGGTCATCCGCGTCAATGGCGTGGCCGCGCAGCACGTGCTGGCGGTCACGTTCACGAACAAAGCGGCGGCCGAGATGCGCGACCGTGTCGAAGCGCTGCTCGGCGTGCCGACGCGCAACCTCTGGATCGGCACTTTCCACGGTCTGTCGCATCGGCTCCTGCGCATTCACTGGCGCGAAGCGGGCCTGGTCGAAGGGTTCCAGATCATGGACTCCGAGGATCAGCATCGCCTGATCCGGCGCATGATCCGTGGGCTCGAGCTCGACGAGAACGTCTGGGTGCCGAAGGAGCTCCAGTGGTTCATCAACGCACAGAAGGACGAGGGCCTTCGGCCGAAGGACCTGCGCGACGAAGGCAATGCCGGCCGGCGGCAAATGATCGAGCTCTACGCGCGCTACGAGCAGCAGTGCGCTGCGGCGTCGGTCATCGATTTCGGCGAGCTGCTGCTGCGCAGTCTCGAGCTCCTGCGCGATAACGAGGAGCTGCGGCGCCAGTACCAACAGCGCTTCAAGCACGTCCTCGTCGACGAGTTCCAAGACACGAACGCGATCCAGTATCGCTGGATGCGCTTGCTCGCCGGGCCCTCGGGCACGCCGTTCGTGGTGGGCGACGACGACCAGTCGATCTACCGCTGGCGCGGCGCGCGCGTCGAGAATCTGCATAAGTTCCAGCAGGACTACCCCGGCACGCAGGTGGTGCGCCTCGAGCAGAACTACCGTTCCACGGCCACGATCCTGCAGGCCGCCAACGCGATCATCGCCAACAACACGGCGCGGCTCGGCAAGACGCTGTGGACGGAAGGCGCGGCCGGCGCACCGATCAAGCTGTACGCGGCCTTCAACGAGCGCGACGAAGCCGAGTTCGTCATCAACCGCATTCACGACTACATCGCGCAGGGCAACAAGCGCAGCGAGATCGCCGTGCTGTACCGGTCGAACGCCCAGTCACGGGTGTTCGAGGAGGCGCTGCTCGCGACCGGCATTCCGTACCGCGTCTACGGCGGCCTGCGGTTCTTCGAGCGCGCCGAGATCAAGGACGCGCTCGCGTATCTGCGGCTCGTAGCCAACCGCGACGATGACCCGTCGTTCGAGCGTGTGGTCAACACGCCGCCGCGCGGCATCGGCGCGCGCACGGTGGAGATCATTCGCGACGAAGCGCGAGCGGCGGGCACGAGCATGTGGCGCGGGGCGGCCGCGCTCATCGCCGACGGCAAGCTCGCGAAGCGTGCGGCCGAGGCCTTGTGGGGCTTTCTGAACCTCATCGAGACGGTCGACGCGGATTCGCGCGGCGATGCGCTCCACGAGCAAGTGGCGCGGGTGATCGAGCGCAGCGGCCTCATCGCCCATCACGGCAAAACCACGGATGCGGGTGGCGAGGCGCGCGTCGAAAACCTCGAGGAGCTCGTCAACGCGGCGCGCGAGGTCATGCGCGCCGAAAGCACCGATCTGCCGCCGCTCGCCGAGTTTCTGTCTTTTGCGGTGCTCGAATCGGGCGACGGCCAGGCCGATGCCTACCAGGACAGCGTGCAGCTCATGACGCTGCATTCGGCCAAAGGTCTCGAGTTCTCGCTGCTGTTTCTCTGCGGTCTCGAGGACGGGCTGTTCCCGCACCAGCGGTCTCTGAACGACCCGGCTGGGCTCGAGGAGGAGCGGCGGCTTTGCTATGTGGGCATCACGCGCGCTCGGCGCGAGCTCTATATCACGCACGCCGAGCAGCGGCGGTTGCACGGTGTGGAGACGTTCGCCACCCCATCGCGATTCCTGCGCGAGATTCCTGCCGAGCTGATCGAAGAGGTCCGGCCGCAGATGATCGTGTCGCGGCCTGTCTACCGCCGATCACCGGGGCTGCCGCCGCAAGGCGGCGTACGGCTTGGCCAACGCGTGCGACACGGCAAGTTCGGCGAGGGCATCGTGCTCAATAGCGAGGGCAGCGGCGCGCACACGCGCGTGCAGGTGAATTTCGAGCGCGAGGGCACGAAGTGGCTCGTGGTCGCCTATGCCAATCTCGAGCTGATGTAAACTAGCGTGGAATCAGGCGTCTACCTTCGTTTGGTGTTCGACGGGACGCTCGCGCGCAGGACGCGCGCGTGCGAGCCTACAGGGACGTATTCACTGCGTTCCCGGCGAATACCAAACGAAGGTAGACGCCTGATTCCACACCACCTCGGTTAATCAGCGATGAAAATCCTCATTTTGGGTGCAGGGCAGGTCGGCGGCACCGTGGCGTTCAGCTTGGCTCGCGAGGAGGCCAACGAGGTCACGATCGTCGATCCCGACGCCGACGTGCTGCGCGAGCTGCAAGACCGGCTCGACGTGCGCACCGTGGTCGGCAACGCGTCGCACCCCGACGTGCTCGATCGCGCCGGCGCCCGCGAGGCCGACATGCTGATCGCGCTCACGAGCAGCGACGAAATCAACATGCTCGCGTGTCAGATCGCCTACACGCTGTTTCGCACGCCCACGCGCATCGCGCGGATTCGCGCCCGCGCGCTCACGGCCCGCGAGGAGCTGTTCGGGCCGGACGGCATTCCCGTGGACGTGGCGGTCAGTCCGTCATCGCTCGTCGTCGATTACATCGAGCAGCTCATCCGCAATCCGGGTGCGCTCCAGGTGCTCGACTTCGCCGATGGTAAGGTGCGACTCGTAGCCACGCGGGCCAACCGCGACGGTGCGCTCGTCGGTCATCCGTTGCGCGATCTGTCGAAGCACATTCCGAACGTCGAGAGCCGGGTCGTGGCCATCTACCGTGGCGGTCGCGGCATCATCCCGGATGGCGACACCGTGGTGGAGGAAGGGGACGAGGTGTTCTTCATCGCGGCGCGCAAGGACACGCGCACGGTGCTGCGTGAGATGCGCAAGCTCGATCAGCCCGTGCGCAAAGTGGTGATTGCGGGCGGTGGCAACATCGGCCTCGATTTGGCGCGCGCGCTCGAGGGCACGAATCAAGTCAAGATTATCGAGCGCGATTGGCAGCGCGCGCGAAAGATCTCCGATCAGCTGAGCCGCGCGGTCGTGCTGCACGGCGACTCGGCCGACGAGGAGCTGCTGCTCGAGGAGAACATCGACAGCGCCGACGTGTTCGTGGCTGTCACCAACGCCGAGGAGGCGAACATCCTTTCGGCCATGCTGGCGAAGCGCCTCGGTGCGCGCAAAGTGATGGCGCTCATCAACCGGATCGCCTATGCGGAGCTCGTCGAAGCGGGCACGATCGACGTGGCGATCTCGCCGCAACAGATCACGCTCGGCACGCTGCTCGCGCACGTGCGCCGTGGCGACGTCGTCAAGGTGCATTCGCTGCGCCGTGGTGCTGCCGAGGCTATCGAAGCCGTGGCGCATGGCGACGCACGAGAGTCGCGTGTCGTCGGCCGGCTGATCGAGGAGATTCAGTTGCCGCGTGGCGCCACGATCAGCGCCATCGTGCGCGGGGAGGAGGTGCTGATGGCGCATCACGACACGCGGATCCAAGCCGACGATCACGTCATCCTGTTCATCGCCGACCGCCGGCAGATCGACGAAGTGGAGCGGTTGTTCGAGGTCGGCGGCGCGCACGTTTAGGGGCGAACGTGCAGGCCGCGCATCCTGTCGCCCCGACCCACTCAACAAATCGGACCACGCTGCTCGCCACGCTCGCGCTGTTCGTCGCGAGCGGCGCGGCGGCACTCATCTACCAGGTCGTCTGGTTCCAGTGGCTGACGCTGTGGATCGGCGCCTCCGCGTTATCGCTCGGTGTGGTGCTAGCGACTTTTCTCGGCGGCATGTGCATTGGGAGCCTATGGCTGCCCCGGCTCGTGTCGGCGCAGGCCGAGCCGCTTCGTGTCTACGCTTGGATCGAGCTCAGCATCGGCGCCTGTGGCGTCGCGGCGCTGGCGCTGATCCCGCTTAGTGGCGGAGTCTATACGGCGTGGGCTGGCACAGGTCTCACGGGCCTGCCGTTGCGTCTGCTCGTTGCGGCGGCGAGCTTGCTGCCGGCCACGATTCTCATGGGCGCATCGCTGCCCGCCGTCGCGCGCTTCGTGCAGGCGCAGCCGCACGGCGTCTCGTGGCTCGGGTTCTGCTACGCCGCCAACATCGGTGGCGCGGTGGTCGGCACTCTCGCGGCGGGGTTCTATCTGCTCCGTGTGCACGACGGGTACGTGGCCACGTTCGTCGCGGTGGCGCTGAATGTCGGGGCGGGGTTGGTCGGCCTGCGCCTCGCGGCGCGAGTGGAACACCGTGAGCCCGCGACTGCGGCCGCGCCGGGTGCTCCTGCGCGATCGGCGCCGCCCGCCGCGCCGGGCCCGATTTACCTCGTCACGGCGCTGTCGGGAATGACAGCGCTTTCGGCCGAGGTGCTCTGGACGCGGCATCTGTCGCTCCTGCTCGGCGGCACGGTGTACACGTTCGCCCTGATTCTTGCGGTGTTCTTGTTCGGCTTAGGTGTTGGCAGTGCCGGCGGCGCCGCGCTCGGCCGGCGAGTGCAGCCGCGGCTCGCGCTCGGTGCGTGTCAGCTGCTGCTGTCAGTGGCGATGGGGTGGGCCGCGCACGCGATCGCGCGGTCGCTACCGTACTGGCCGCTCGACGTCACGCTACCAGCAGTCGCTGGGGTAGCGTTGCAACTCGACGTGCTGCGCACGGCGTGGGCCGTTCTGCCCGCGGCGCTGCTCTGGGGTGCGAGCTTTCCGCTGGCGCTGGCCGCTGCCGCGTCGCCTGGGTGTGAACCGCGCCGGCTCGTCGGCCGCCTCTACGCGGCGAACACGGCCGGTGCAATCGTGGGCGCGCTGCTTACGACGTTCGTGCTCGTGGCCGCCATCGGCAGTCAGCACACGCAGCGGCTCGCGATGCTCGTCGCTGCGGGTGCGGGTCTCTGGTTGCTGCACGGCGCACTGCGCCGCGGCGCGCTTTGGGCCAGCGGCCTCGCTGCCTCGGCCGCCGTAGCGGCCGGGCTCGTCTATGCCGTGCCACCGTTGCCGCCCGCGTTCGTGGCCTACGGCCGATTCTTGCCCACGCGTGGCGTCGACGCGAACGTCGTCTACGTCGGCGAAGGGCTCACAGCGTCGATCGCCGTCACGCAGGAGCCGAGCGGCGTCCTCACCTATCACAACGCCGGCAAGACGCAGGCATCGACGTACCCGCAGGATCTGCGCCTGCAGCGCATGCTCGGCCACTTGAGCACGCTGGTACCGGAAGAGCCGAAGTCCGTGCTCGTGATTGGCCTCGGCGCCGGTATCACGGCCGGTGCCGTCAGCATCGATTCCGCGGTCGAGCGCGTGGTCGTGGCCGAGATCGAGCCGCTCGTGCCGCCGGTGGCGGCGCGGTATTTCGGCGAGCATAACTTCGGAGTCGTGACGAATCCGAAGGTTGAGATCGTGAGCGACGACGGCCGCCACTACTTGGCGACGACCGACGAGAAATTCGATGCCATCACCTCCGATCCGCTCGATCCGTGGGTCAAAGGCGCGGCGACACTCTACACGCGCGAGTTCTGGCAACTCTGCAGAGCACGCTTGAACGACGGTGGTGTCGTGACCGTGTTCCTGCAGCTCTACGAAAGCACCGACGCTGCTGTGCAGAGCGAGATCGCCACGTTCTTAGAGGTGTTTCCACAGGCCGCGCTGTTCGCCAATCTCGTCGAAGGCCATGGCTACGATGCCGTGCTGTTTGCGCGCGCGGGTGGCGCACCGATCGACCTCGAGCTCGTCACGCGGCGCCTCGATAGCACGGCCTACGCGTCCGTGGCGCGTTCGCTGCGGCAAGTCGGTTTCGAGTCTGCGCTCGATTTGCTGGGCGCGTACGCGGGTCAGGCGGCCGACATGGCACCCTGGCTAGACGGCGCCGCGATCAACACGGACCGAAACCTGCGGCTGCAGTATCTCGCCGGGCAGGGGTTGAATGCGTATCGGGCCGGCGAGATCTTCGCCGCGCTCACGCCGTCGGGCGTGCGATTTCCGCAGGGCTTGTTCGTCGGAACGCCGGCGCAGCTCGAGGAGCTGCGGCAGCGGTTGCGCGCGCGGCAGGGAACCTACTGAGCGTTGCACTGCTCGTAGTCCTGAAGAAGGACTAATCTGTCGACAGCCCAGACAGAAGTACGCTCCGGACTGGACGGACCCAGGATCATTCCGCACCGACCCAGGCGCGGAGCTCACTGCCGCGGTGCCCTTGTCACGACCGCGCGATCCGTGCCCGACACCTCACCGGACCGCCAACACTTCGAATGGAGGAGCCCACCATGCTGGCCGTAGACTACCTCGTCCATTTCTCCAACATTTTGTTGCTCGTGTCGTACTCGGTGCGCGACATCCTATGGTTGCGCTGGTTTGCGGTCGCCGCCGCGTGCACCAACATCCCGTATTTCCTGCTCCAGGGCACCGTGCTGTGGCCGCCCGTCCTCTGGGGGTCGGTATTCGCCGCGATCAACCTGTTTCAGATCGCACGTATCTACATGGAACGGCGGCCTGTCGTGCTCTCGGCGGACGAAACGAAGCTCCATGCGCTCGCATTCAGCTCGCTGCGGCCGCGGGAGTTCCTGTCGCTCGCGTTGGCAGGCGAATGGAAGGACGCGGTCACCGGCGACAAGGTGTTGACCGAAGGCCAAGAGGTTCAACAGATTTGCGTGCCGATCGAAGGGCAGGTCGCGGTGCACAGGCACGGCGAGCAAGTCGGTACGCTCGGGCCCGGCCATCTCGTCGGCACCGCGCTCGTGCTCACGGGTACCCCGTCGCCCGTCGAGGCGAGCTTCACCGGTCACGGGCGCTACATGAGCTGGCCGGTCGGCAGCTTGCGCAGCTTCCTGGACAAGCGGCCCGAGCTGCGCATCGCGTTGCTGCAACTTGCGAGCCGCGACCTGTCGAAAAAAATCGAGCAATCGTTGGCGGCGCGATGAGCGCGGCGGGCTACTGTGGCGGCGGGGCCGTGCGACACTCCGTCGGGTTCCACTTCGAGCCGTTCGGCTCGCGCTTGAACATCGCGCTCGTGTAGAACGGCTCGTTCAAATACTGCGGATCGGTGACGATCGTGACGACGTGCAGCCACACGTCACCGCCCGGTTGCTCGGGAAGCCGATGGAAGTACTCGGTGATCGCGGCGCCGTCGCTGTACGGCACGCCGTTCTTGCGTAGATAGCCGGCGCTGAAATTCGTCGTCACGACCTCGAGCGAGCCGCCCTGGTTTATCGATGCCGATGGCGGCGGACCACCGCGTTGGCCGCGGCCGCCGCCGCCGGGCGCGATGGGGCCTGCGCTGTTGCCGATCTGTGCGCGTACGGGGGCGCCCGACGCTCCCGGTGGCCGCTGCCAACGGGCGCGCGACAAGCCCTGCCAACTCTTCTCGCCGGCTGGTGCCGCTGTGGCGGCGAACTCGAAGAGGCGCGTCTGTGTGCCGGCGTCGAACTCCACGCGGAGCGTGTCGTCGTCGGCCCAGGTGATGTGCAGGCGTCCTGGTTGGCGCATGAGGCCGCCGACGCCGAAGGCTCTGCACTGCAGCCCCGCGGCATTGTCGGCCTCGAGATTCCAGCCATCGGCCACACGGCGGCCTTCGGCATTGAGCGGCAAGCTCTCGTAGTCGCCCTTGCGTGGCGTGGCCATGCGGTGCCGCCAGTCCTCGCTCACGACGGCCACCCAGTAACCCGTGAGGTCGATCGGCGCCGAAGCGCGCGGCGTGGCTGCGGGCTCGCCCCCGCGCTGCGCGAGCGCCGCGACGCTCACACCGACGAGCAACGCGCCGGCGATCAAAGACACGGAGTGTCTCGCGGCGCGCATCATGGAGTCCCGTTCTGCTTGAGATCGCGGTACACGGCTTCGACGAACAGCGCCGAGGTGCCCGGGGTGTGGTCGTAACGCGAGTCGTAGTCCAGCGCGGGTTTCGTGGCCATGACTTGCTCGAGCGTCATGCCTTGCGCAACGAGACTCGCGATGCGGTCGCGGAGTATCACCACCATGTCGCGAAACTCGAGGATGTCGGACTCGTCGCCCAGGCGGCCGTAGCCAGGGATCACGTAGGTGCCGCCTTCTTGCAGGTACTTCGGCACGGCGATGTCGAGCAGCAGGTTGAGACCCGCGATGAAGCCGTCCACGCCGCCGCCAGCGTCGAGTCGAACGATGGGGTAGTTCGTCGTGACGAACAGCTCGCCCGAGACGAGCACGTCGGAGCCGCGGAAGTACACCACGATGTCGCCGTCGCTGTGTGCGGCCGGCACGTGGTAGATGAACACGGCTTCGCCGTTGAACGCGAAGTCGCGGCCCGACTCGAAGAACGTGTTGAGCGGCAGCTCCGTGACGGCGCGGTTTTCCGCCGTCATGCGCGCGAGCACGTTCTCGTGCGCGATGATCGCCGCCGGGTTGCCATTCACGGTCATGCCGGCCTGGGAGATCGTCTCGTTGCCGCCGTTGTGAGTGGCATCGGCGCTCGTGTTGATGATCCAGCGGATCGGCTTGTCCGAGAGGCGGCGAATGGCCGCGAGCACCGCCTCGCGCGTCGCGGCCGAGCCCGTGTCGACCACGAGGACGCCCTCGTCGCCGATCTGCACGGCGACATTGGCGCCTGCGCCGACCAGCATGTGGACGTTGCCCTGCACGTGGAAGCTCTCGATGTTGTTCTGCGCGCCCGCGGTCCCGGCGAGCGCGGCGACGCAGAGCGTCATCAACGCAACACTGGCATGGCGTCGCGTCATCGGCCGTTCATGAGCCGTTCGAGCACGGGCCGATACTCGGGGTAGAGTGTGGGCGCGCCGCCGAACACGGCCTCAAAAGGCAGGCCGAACTTCTTCGCGTAGTCCTCGATGAACGGGTTCATGCCGGGCAGGTAGTACGGCACCTCGTTCTTGTTCATCGGCACTTCCATCACGTACTCGCAGTTGTAGAGCCAGTTCTGGTTGCCGCGCTCCATGAGCACGAACTCCTCACTGTTCACGTACGGCTCCGTCAGATACACGGGGTCCGTGATGATCATGACGTGCGAGAGCAGGTTGCCGTGGCGGATGTAGTGCTCGACGAGAGTGGTGAGGTCGCTGCTTGGGATACCGCTGCGCCGATAGAACTCTTTCTTGATATGCGTGGTCGTGACGGTGAGGATGTCGCCGTTCCACACGCCCGTGGAGAAGCCCATGAACGTGTGCGGCGCGTAGGCCGGTGGACGCTCGTGGCCATTCATCCAGATCGTGCGCCACTGCATGTAGGTGCCGATGAACTGGCGGTAGGCGATGATTTCCTGCGTGGCCGGGTCCTTGTCCTCCCACCAGCGAAATTGCAGTGGGCCGCGATAGATGTGCGCGACGTTGTAGGGTTGGCACTGGTGCTCGAGCAGCGCCACGCGGGTGACGTCGAAGGCATCGGCATAACGGCGCGCGGCGTCGTTGAGCGGCACGCCCGTGAAATCGCCCTGCACGTCGCCCGGGACGCGGTCGCCTTGATCCTCGTGGTACCGGCCGGCCCATTCGCCGGCCAGGCTGATCTGCGCCCCCGCTGGGCCGGCCCCGAGAGTCAGCAGCAGCGCGGCGCCGATGAGGAAGGTGCGCACGCGCGGCGGCCTAGTTGAAGGTCTCGCCCGGATTGCGGCCCCACTCGAAGCCGTCGGTATTGCGGCGGAGGTACTGCATGCGCACGCGATGGTCGCTCGGGTCGCGACCCGGATTGCCCGTGATCGTGACGACGTCGCCCACGCGCAGCGTCTGATTCGTTACGCCTTGACCGGCGAGCTGCCCGGCGCCGCCCCATTCGACCGCCCAACGCTGCATCGCGCCATTCTCATCCGGCGCCTCGACGTGCACGAACGAGTGCGGATTGCGGAACATGAACTGCAGCAGCTTGCCTTCGATCTCGATCGTGCGGTCTTCGAAGTAGGTGGCAGTGAAGGAGTGGTGCGCCTGGACTGCGCCCGCCATCGCTGCGAGCAACGCCGTCGGTGCGATGAGTTTCCAATTGGCACGCATATCGTCTTTCCCCTCCCGTCGCCCTTGTGCCGGCTGCCGTTCCCGGTAACCGCTCTGCCCTACTATAGCGAGCTTTCGCCAGCCTTTGCCAACGTGTCGGGTGGGCTTTACCATCCGCTTCGTCCTCGACCTATCAACCTGGGACCCGCGAATGCATTGCCGCTACCGACTGCTCGTCACCGTTACCCTGGCCATTCTGGGCTCGTCTCTAGCATCGGCTCAGTGGCTGAGCTATCCGACCGCCCGAGTGCCACGCACGGCCGACGGCACGGTCGACATGGCCGCCCCGACGCCCCGATTGGCGGATGGCAGGCCCGATTTGTCGGGCATTTGGACCGCTGCAAATCCCAGTCGCCAGAAGGCCGGCGAGGATGTTGCCAGCGACGGCAACGACATCACGTCCTCGCCGCAAATGGCGAATATCGGCGTCGGCCTTCCGGGAGGGTTGCCGTACCAAAGTTGGCTCATACCCATCGTCAAGGAGCGCACCGCCAACCTGGCTATAGACGACCCGCACATCCGCTGCTTGCCGGACAACTTCATCCGCGCCTACGGACTACCGCATTTGCTGAAGTTCGTTCACACGCAGGACCTTTTGGTGGTGCTCAATGAGATGAACGCTGGATACCGCCAGGTGTTCACAGACGCACGGCCGTTGCCCGACGATCCAACCCCGGCGTGGCAAGGCTATTCGTCGGCGAAATGGTTCGGCGATACCCTGGTGATCGACACGATCGGATTGCGCGAGGATACGTGGATCGATTGGAACGGCAGCGTGGTGACGGAGGCCGCCAAAGTGCGCGAGGAGATCCGGCGCTCGGACTTCGGGCACTTGGAAGTCAAGCTCACCGTCGATGATCCAAAGGCTTACACGAAGCCGTGGACAGTCACGCTCAGGCAGCGCATCGTTGTCGATGCAGAGTTGATCGACGAAGTCTGTTTGGAGAACGAGCAGTTCGTCGAGCGTATGAGACCCCTGTCGTCGGCACAAGAATAGATCAGAGCCGAGTGATTTAAGCCCAATCCGCAAGCCTAGGACGCCGCATGAAGACGACCATGAGAACTACCGTGCTTTCGCTGACCGCGAGCGTGCTCGCGGCCGCGTTGCCCGCCTACGCACACCACTCGTTTCCCGCTCAATACGACATTGCGAAGCCGATCACGTTGACCGGCAAGGTCACGAAGGTCGAATGGACCAATCCGCACATCTTTATCTACATCGACGTGCCTGACGAGAAGACGGGCGAGGTCGTGAATTGGGCGCTCGAGATGGGTGGCCCGAATGCGTTGCTCCGCTTGGGCTGGAAACGCGATTCCCTAAAACCCGATGACCTCGTAACCGTCGAGGGCAGCCTTGCAAGGGACGGCAGCCCGCTCGCGAATGCGAAGTCGATCGTGATGGTCTCCACCGGCAGACGGATGCTCGCCGGCTCGAGCGACGGCACCAGCGCCCCGGAAGAACGTTAGCAGGGCCGCAGAGTAACGCTCAGCTCAAGACGGCCCGTTTCTGCATCGCCCACGCATAGACGAGCGCCAGGACAGCGATTACCGCGATGATGATCGTGACGATCAGCGCTCCCTGGCTGACGAGTACGCGCGACGTCGCCGCGGCGATATCGTAGACGTTGGTGACGACAATCGCGATTAGAGAAAGCGCGAACAACCAGGTAGCCGTCCGGCTGCGCAGCAGCAGAGCCATCGCGGCCGCGAGGCCTGCAAACAGCGCGATGTCCGTCGCGACAACGAACCAAAGCGGCTGAGCGGCGTAATACGCCGCCTCATCCGCCGTGAGGTCCGGAAGCCTGCCCGTTTGCGCCATCACGATGGTATAGGCGCCTGAGCCATACCACAGTAGCGCTAGGATCCCTACGACCCACAGATGCCTCGGCGTCTTGCGGTCCAGTGTGGAACTCGGTGACATGATTCAACCCCCCCGATTGTCGCGACGGCCGTCGCTTTCTTCTTCGCCGCTCCGCATCACTCTTTGGGACCGCGACACCAACGATAATACCAGCCATCCGTCACGCGATCATACGGAACAGAAGATACAGGATCATGCCTAGATTCATGTAGGCGGTCGCCGACATCCCGGGTGCGCGATAAAGGGGATTGAGGCGATAGCCCAGCCAGAAAACGGCACGGGCGACTACGAATACGATTACACAGGCCCAAACGACCTGCAGCTGATGCAGCGGCACAATCGTGCTCAATGAGAGCGATGCGATGGCGAACACGAAGTTCTGCTGTAGCGTGTTGTCGGCCACGCGTCCGTCGATTTCCATCGAACGACTCTCCGCCCGTCGAGTGGGGTCTATCGCCTCGCTCAAGAATCGCGAGTTACCAACCGTGATGAGCATGATGAAGAACGGCACGATCGCGACAATGTTGGCTTTCAGCGCGTACGCGAGGCGCTCGCCGAGCGTGTCTGTAATCACTGGCGTCGGCAGGACGCTGGTGAGAAACCACACGCTCAGGGCCATGACCGCCACTCCACTCGCCGCACCAACAGCGACGATCCTTTGTTCCTTCTTCATCGGCTCCCCTTTCTCGTCCGGGCGGTGGCCGTCGTCGGCATTGAGCACGTCCAGCTGCCGCGTGTGCCTTGGTTAGGCGCCTGCCGTAAGGACGGCATCGTGCTCGCACAAGCTCGGCACTACTGGGCTCGGGGTCCCGGCTCATACCAGAACTGATTCATGGTTGGCCCGCTTTCGCCGCACGCGTCACTTGCCGTATTTTTGCCATCAGCCGCTCCGGCTCGCGGATAGGCTCGAAACCAAACTGTGCGTACAAACTGTGGGCATCGCGAGTTCCCAACGAAAACGTTCGGAGTGTCTGGAGGTCCGGATGGGCGAGAACTGCGCGCAGCAAAGCCTTCGAGACGCCGCGCCGGCGAAACTCCGGAACAACGAACACGTCTGCGAGGTACGCGAATACTGCGCGATCCGTGATGACGCGGGCAAACGCGACCTGCCTACCGCCAGAATAGGCAGCGAAGCACAGCGAGTTTCTGATCGAGCGCTCAACGATTTCGCGACTGCGGCCCTCAGCCCAGTATGAAGTGCGCAGAAAATCGTGAACCAACGTCACGTCGATTCGGCTAGGCTCGCAGGAGATCTCTAGATCCGGCGGAAGCACCGTCCCTCCAAAGTGTGGGCCTAACGCCCCGGCGGCACGCTGACCGATGCGCGTAGGCACTTTATCCATGACCGTCAGCTGCAACCGTTTGTTATGCGGCACCCGCCGGAAGCCTACAAATCATTGTCGTCAATGAACCTCAATACAGCGCCGTTGAACGCTTCCGCATTGTCCAAGAACATTTCATGCGAGGAGTGTGGAATGATCACCTGCTCAGCGCCCGGCAGGCATGCACTGAGCGCCTTCATCAACGTATTCAAGAATGCCGGGCTTGAATCGCCGCGCACGATCATCGTCGGCATGGTAATCGAGCCGACCTCCGCGCAGGACGGAGGCGGAGAAATGGGCAGGCCTAGCGCCATTCGGTTGTCGAGGTTGGCCCGACGATCGATTTCCGTCTTTCGATCGAAGGTTCCTGGACCACTGGTCGCGTCAATGAAACTGCGCACAGCTTGCTCATCCTCGCCAGCCTCGAGCAAAGCGCGCGCGGCTCTCGACGCTGCGATGCCGGCATTCTCGACGCCTGGAACCGCCAGGAAACCTCCTTCCGCGAGCACGAGGCTTCGCACGAGGTCGGGGCGCTTGATTGCGGCGAGCAGCGCGGCGTGTCCGCCGGATGAGTGGCCGACCAGGTGAACGGGCGACACATTGAGGGCTTCGATGAACCCGATCAGATCTGTTACGTCGGTCGGCTCCTGAAATCGTGGCAGTGACTGGCTCGAGGGATTCGGGAAAAAGTACCGCCGGCTGTATGCGATGAAGAGGTGGCGATCGGAACCTTCCTCTATCAGCTCTTTCCAGAAACGGAAATCGGAAAGCTGCCCATGAACAAGCAGCACTGGCGAACCCGCACCGCGCGCGATGTAGGTCAACACAGTGCCGTCTACAGCCACCGTTTTCGCTTCCGCGAGGCCATAACTCAGATCGAGTACTTGCTGCTCAGTAGCAGATTGCTCCTGGGTCGAGCACGTCGCGACTGCAATAGCGACTGCAATAGCGACTGCGAACCGCAGAAGGAAGCGAGTGTTCATAAGCGTTCTCTATCTCGTCAGCCGCCTGTCAGGGTCCACCTAGCGCCCGCGCCGACGTGTCACGGTTCGCTGCAGCTGGTTAGGCGGCACCGCGCTACACCCAAACATCATTCTGGGCGGTCAATGCACCGCCTGCATCACCAGTATTGACGACACCGCGAGGCTCTACGACCAGAACATGGCACTCGCTAGCAGCGCGCGTAATGTGTTCGAGCCCCTTGGGAACGACGAACATCTCGCCTGGCTGAAGAACCACGAACCCATCTCGGAAGGCTATTTCGAGCTCGCCTTTCAGCACGATGAACGTTTCGTCGGTGTCCTCGTGCTGGTGCCACACGAATTCGCCTTGCACCTTGACCACTTTGAACTGGTAGTCGTTCATTTCGGCGACCACTCGTGGTGACCAATGCTCGGAGATTTGCGCCAATTTCTCGGCGAGGTTGATCGGCGCTCTTGTCACCTCGTCTCCTGCACTCTGAGTATCAACAGCCGCTCCACGGGTTGTCAGCCGGCACCCTGATGCCAGTGATCATGGCGGTCCCTCCGTTCTTGCCGGTAGTTTGTAACCTCGAGGCGAATGCCATCCGGGCTCTCGAAGAAGGTTGCCGTGTAATCGTTCGCGTACTCCGGATACAACCTCGGTTCTGTGGCGTTAACTCCGACAGCGCGAAGTTGCTGCGCCACAGAATGAACATCGGCCACGGAATCCACGCGTAGGCAAAAATGATGAAGGCCCGGCGCATAAGGTTCATGTTTCGTGAGCACGCGGGACGGCCTCAGCACGAAACCGAAGTGTCGATTGAAATATTGAATGTGCGGGTCGCCGGCGACACAAAACCTGTTCTTACGAAAGGCGAGGACCTTGATCATCACCCGATCATAGAACTGCTCTGATGCCTCAAGATCAGACACCGTGATGTAGATGTGGTCGATCCCGATGACGTCAGTCATGAACACCCGGCTCCATTTGATGT
>Ga0105252_10000618_pt1 | contig 20963 bp, 20 predicted proteins | sample EasRivMeERMZT100_FD_89675 | JGI IMG/M metagenome (GOLD analysis project Ga0105252, IMG submission 89675) | Soil microbial communities from meander-bound floodplain in the East River, Colorado, USA - East River MetaG ERMZT100 | ecosystem: Environmental > Terrestrial > Soil > Floodplain | place... | reverse complement strand
GAAAAGCCCGGCAGCCACAATCCGCGCGAAGGCGAGCTTATGGTTGCCGCAGCGCGCAAACACAAGCGCGTGGTGCAAATGGGCAATCAGCGGCGAAGTTTCCCCGCGCTTATCGAAGCGGTCGAGAAACTGCGAGCCGGTGTCATCGGCAAGGTGCTGTATGCGCGCACGACTTACACCAATGCGCGCGCATCCATCGGCCGCGGCAAACCTGTCCCCGTGCCCGAAAACCTGGATTACTCGCTCTGGCAAGGGCCTGCCCCCGAACGTCCTTATGTGGACAACCTGGTGCATTACAACTGGCATTGGCGCTGGCACTGGGGCGGCGGCGAACTCGCCAACAATGGCATTCACGCCCTGGACGTCGCCCGCTGGGGTCTCGGTGTCGATTATCCAACCCGCCTCACCTTCAACGGTGGCAGATATCATTTCGATGACGATCAGGAAACGCCCGACACCGGCGCGGCCGTATTTGACTTTGGTGAAAAGGGAGCGATGTGGGACGACAGCAGTTGCCATCCCCGCCGAGAGGAGAAGCTGGCATTCGTCACCTTTTACGGCGACAACGGTTCGCTCGCCAATCAAGGCAGCGGCTACAGGATTTTTGATCCCAAAGGCAACGAGGTTGACCGTAGCACAGGGCCTGAGGGCGAAAAGGTTCACATCCAGAATTTTCTCGATTGCGTTCGCAGTGGCAAAAAGCCCAACTCCGAGATCGAAGAAGGCCAGAAAAGCACGCTGCTCTGCCACCTGGGCAACATCGCCTATCGCACCGGGCGCACACTCCATATCGATCCGAAGACTGGCCACATCATCGGCGACCAGGAAGCGGAGAAGCTCTGGGGCCGGGAATACCGCAAAGGCTGGGAACCAAAAGTGTGATTCGATTGCTGAAAGGCTTTCTTCCCGCCATGGCGGCCGGGGACTCTTCGCAGCGGCCGTCGCCGCCGAACCGCTGCTCGAAAAGGTCGATCTCTTTGAGGCGGGCAAGGATGGTTACGCCCTCTATCGCATTCCGGGCCTTGTCGTGACGAGCCACCGCACTGTGCTCGCTTACTGCGAAGCACGGCGCACAGGCAAGAGCGATTGGGACACGATCTATATTCTGCTACGCCGCTCAACAGATGGCGGGAAATCCTGGGGCTCGGCACAGAAGATCGCCGATGTTACGGGACCGAAGTCAAGGAACCCGGCGATTGCCGATTACAAGCTCGCGAGGCCGGATGATGTCACTTACAACAACCCGGTCGCCATCCCAGACCGCGACGGCACGGTGCACTTTCTTTTCTGCCTCGAGTACATGCGCTGTTTTTATATCCGCAGCGCCGACGAGGGCTCGACCTGGTCGAAGCCAATCCAGATAACGGCGGCCTTCGACAGGTTCCGGCCCGAATATGATTGGAAGGTGCTGGCGACCGGCCCGGCCCACGGCATTCAATTGAAAAATGGCCGCCTGCTGGTCCCGGTCTGGTTGTCCACCGGCAGCGGCGGCGGCAACGCGCATCGTCCATCGGTCACCGCCACGATCTTCAGCGACGACCAGGGCAAGACCTGGCAGCGCGGCGACATTGCGGTGCCGAACACGGAGGAATGGATCCATCCCAACGAAACAGCGGCGGTGCAGCTCGCAGATGGCCGCGTCATGCTCAATGTGCGCAGCGAATCCAAGGCAAACCGCCGCTTGATAACCACGAGCAAGGATGGCGCGACGGACTGGAGCCAGCCGCGTTTTGATCAGGCATTGCTTGAACCCATTTGCATGGCGAGCCTGACCCGGCTCTCCGAAACGCCGGCCAGCGACAAAGATCGGATCGTCTTCGCAAATCCCGATAATTTGAGTCGCGCAGATGGCAAAGAAGTTCCAGGCAAACCGCGCGACCGAAAGAACCTCGCCATCAAGTTGACTTACGACGAGGGCCGGACGTGGCCGGTCAGCAAAGTGCTGGAGCCGGGCTTCAGTGGATACAGCGACCTCGCGGTATTGCAGGAAGGCACCATTCTTTGCCTCTACGAGCGTGGTACGGACAGGAAAAACGGCGCGCGCACGGCTAATCTGACATTGGCTCGTTTCAACCTCGAATGGCTCACCGATGGAAAGGACGCCCTGAAATAGGCGTGACGATGGGGGTGGTGCACCCTCGCAATGCGCGCACGGGCTTGGAGCGTTCTCGTAGCGCCGGCTTTCCTGCCGGCCAGGGCATTGTGACAGGCGGGCTTGCTCGTTATACTAAGGCGCGACGTGGTTAGTCTTCGCTCGCTTGTTGAGATGAACAGGTTTGGACCGAACGAAACAATCGACTCGCCGCTTCGCTGCCTGCGTCCGGTGTGGATCGGGTATGCGATCGCGTTGGGCGGCACGGGCCTGGCCTTTGCGCTTCGCGTGTATCTGGATCCGGTCTTTGCCGGGCGCCTGCCCTTGATCCTCTTTTCTATTCCGGCCTTCCTCGCCACGTGGTATGGCGGGTACAAACCGGGGCTGACGGCGTTGCTTCTGGGCTTTCTCCTCGGGGTTTATTTTTTCACGGACTTGGGATTTCCCTGGCGATTTGCCGACATCGCCGATCACATCAACGCCTTCACCTATCTCGTCGTCACGACGCCCATCATTGCAGCCATCGAAGCACTGCAGCGAACGCAGCGACGGTTGGAACGGGAGATCGAGGAACGCAAGCGAACTGTCCTCGCCCTGCGGGAAAGCGAAGAGAGCTTCCGGGCGCTGACGGAGGCGGTGCCAGCGATCATGTTTACCTGCGACCGCGAGGGAAGTTGGACTTACGTGAGCCAGCGCTTCTATGAGTATTCCGGATTGCCGGCGGGTTCCGCCCTGGGCAGCGGATGGAGCGAGGCTTTGCATCCGGCGGACCGCGCGAGCGTATTTGAAAGCTGGACCGAATCAATACGCGCGGGCCAGCCTTGGCTCAGCATCCAGCGCCAACGCATGGCGGAGGGAATCTATCGTTGGTTTGCCTCCCGTTGCGTGCCGGTGACGAATTCAAGCGGTGAAATCATCAAGTGGGTTGGGACGGCAACCGACGTTGATGCCCCGATACGAGCCGAGAAAGCTTTGGCCCAGGTCGCCCAGGAACAGAAAAAGTTGTCGCATCAGCTCTTCGAGTCACAGGAAGCGGAGCGGCGGCGCATTGCCCGCGAGTTGCACGATCAGATTGGACAGAGCCTCTCGCTGGCGCAATTGCATTTGCAGGCGCTTCAGCTGGGGTCGCACGAGGCAACGATGGCGCCGCAACTCAAGGAATGTTCCGCCATCGTCGAACAAGTGATGGATCAGGTGCAAAAACTCTCCCTCGACCTGCGACCGACGATGCTGGACGATTTGGGGCTGATTCCGGCCTTGCGCTGGTATATCAATCAGGCGCGAGCCATCGGACTCAACGCGGTCTTCATGTCGCAACCCAAGGAGATGCGCTTGGATCCGATTTTGGAGACGACTTGTTATCGGATCGTGCAGGAGGCGCTCAGCAACGTGATTCGCCATGCCAGGGCGAGATGGGTGTGCGTGGATTTACGGCAGTCCAATGGCGAGTTGCTGGTGACCATTTCGGACAACGGGGTCGGTTTTGATCCGGCGGCAGTGCGGCAAAAGGGAGGCTCGATTCATTGCCTGGGCCTTTTGGGAATGGAGGAGCGGGCCGCGCTGGTCAACGGAGAAATCACCTTTCGGTCCATTCCCGACCATGGGACCGAGGTGCACGCACGATTTCCATTGCAGCCCAAAGAGGCGGTGCGCGAAGGCCAACCGGTATGAGCATCCGCGTCATTTTGGCCGACGACCATACCCTCCTGCGGGCAGGCATTCGCGCCTTGCTCGACAAAATTCCCGAGGTGGAAGTGGTCGGCGAGGCAGCGGATGGGCGGTCGGTGGCCGCTCTCGTCAAAGCGACCAACGCGAACATTGTGCTCATGGATGTGGGCATGCCGGCCCTTAATGGTCTGGATGCGACCGCCCAATTGGCCAGAGAGCACCCCCAGACGCGTGTGATCATTCTCTCCATGCATTCCAACGAGGAATACATTTTCCAGGCGTTGCGCGCCGGCGCCTCCGGCTATCTCTTGAAAAGCGCCGCGGCCAATGAGTTGGAACTTGCCTTGCAGGCGGTCGCGCGAGGACAGACCTTCTTGAGTCCGGCCATCTCGCGGCGCTTTATCGAGAGTTGCTTTGCGCGCATGCATACCGAGCCGCCGGACCAACTGACCGCGCGCCAGCGCGAGATTCTGCAGTTGATCGTCGAGGGAAAGAGCACCAAGGAGATCGCCTTCCTGTTGAATCTGAGTGTGAAGACGGTGGAATCGCATCGCGTGCAATTGATGGCGCGGCTCAACATTCATGATGTGCCGGGATTGGTGCGGTACGCGATGCGAGTGGGCATTGTCCCGCCGGAAGGTTAAGACTCCGCCACGATAGATTTTTCATCACGACGGGGACACAGGGGATTCAGCGCAAATGGAGCATCCTGCCGCCCTCAAACAAAACCACGAAACAACGACGTGTCTTTCAGCCTGACTCGAGAGCCGCCCGGCCATACGATGACGAAAAGTTCATTATGGATGCTATCCTGCCAGGCAACGACCGCGTAGATGAAGCGCTTCGGCGTCGCGGAGCAGAGTTATGAGCGAACCGACTGAAGCCAAATTGAATCACGCTCGTTCCTCGCGCCACCGCTATCGCGGCTTCGTCCAGAAATACAAGCGTGGGCGCCTCGATGAGCCGGCGGAAGCCGGCGAAGACCGCCAGCCCGCCGACGACGCGGCCAAATCACCCGAGGACACCCCGGCTTCGGAATCCCGTCGGGGCAAGCGGCGCGAGTATCAGCGCGCGTATCTGCGCTGGCTTTGGCCGCATCGTTACGCGGTCGGCGCGCTCTTTGTGCTTGCGTTGCTGGCGGCGGGCCTGGAGCTGCTGGAGCCGCTGTTCATGCGCTTCATCATCGATCGGGTGCTCTTGAATACCGGACTGGACCTGGCCTCCCGCCTGGCCCAGCTCCATCTGGTCGGCGCTTTGTTCGTCGGCGTCATTGTCGTCTCCCGATTGATCGAGACGCTCAAAGATTACCGCCAGCGTCTGGTCAACGTGCGGGTGATGCTGTCGCTTCGCCAATCGTTGTTCGAGCGTTTGCTGCACCTGCCATTGCCAAAGCTCTGGGACATGAAGACCGGCGGCATTCTGTCCCGTCTGACCGGCGACGTGGACACCACGACCGGGCTGCTGCAGATGGCCATCATGTCTCCCGCCGTCTCGATCATCCGTCTGGTCATCGCGGTGGCGTTGCTCCTGACGCTGAACTGGCGCTTGGCGCTGACGGCGTTGGCCATCATTCCCGGCGTCATGTTGATGAGCTTTGCCTTTTCGCGGCGCATCCGGCCCATCTATCGCTCGCTGCGCAAAGACGTGGAACAGATCGATGGCCGGGTGGGCGAGACCTTCTCGGGAATTCGCATCGTGCGGGCGTTCCGCCGCGAAACGCGGGAGCTGCTCCACTACATGGTCGGACGCCACACCGTGCTGCGCAAGGAGATGTTTGCGCATCGACGCGAGATGATCCTGTGGACGTCCTGGGGCCTGCTGTTGGGCGCCGTCAACGTGGTCATCGTCTGGTACGGCGGCTATTTGAACCTTGTCGGCGGCGCATCGATTGGCGACATCATGGCCTTCCAATGGTACACCTTTCTGTTGCTGAACCCGGTTTGGAACATCGTGAATTCCTTCTCCGAACTGCAGCGTTCGCTCGCAGCCATGGAACGCGTCTTCGAAATCCTGGCCCTGGAGGACGACAAGCCGGACAAGCCCGATGCTCGCGAGGCGCCGCGGCTTGTGCACGAGATACGATTTGAGAAGGTCGAGTTCGAATATCGCGAAAGCCAGCCGGTGGTGCGCGATTTCAACGTCGTCGCGCGTGGCGGGTCTGTGGTCGCGTTGGTAGGTCGGAGTGGCGCCGGGAAGACGACGGTCACGGACCTCGTGGCGCGTTTTCACGACCCGACCAAAGGGCGCATCCTGGTCAATGGCTCTGATATCCGCGACTTTCGTCTGCGCACGTATCGCGACCTGCTGGCCATTGTCCAACAGGACGTCTTCCTGTTCGATGGATCGGTGCGGGACAACATTGCCTATGGACGCCACGATGCCACGGATGGCGAGGTCGAAGACGCCGCCCGGCGTGCCAACGCGCACGAGTTCATCGTCAAACTTCCCGAACAGTACGAGACGTTCATCGGCGAACGCGGCGTCAAGCTCTCCGGCGGCCAGCAACAACGGCTGGCCATTGCCAGGGCGATCCTGGCCTCGCCGCAGATTCTCATCCTCGACGAGGCCACCAGCAACCTCGACACGGAAAGCGAGCAGCTCATCCAGGCCTCGATGGCCGCGCTGCTGGCCGGGCGGACCACCTTCGTAATCGCCCATCGCCTCTCGACCATACGCCGCGCCGACCTGATCCTGCTGATGGACGAGGGGCGCGTCATCGAACGCGGAACGCACGAAGAACTCATGAATGCCCGCGGCGGCTATTACGGCATGGTCCTTCGTCAGATGGAATCTCACGTCGAGAAGGGCGAAGAGTTATGGCGCTGATTTTTTTCTAAGGCAGGGCGCAATTGCTTTCAGATCCCGCCACGTCCTGGCCAAGCGTCAGACCACTTGCCCCAAATGCCTTCGCCCAAGCCCACTCACTGTTTGGTCAAAGCGTCTCGCAATCATTGCTGAAGTCTATAGCGATGCCAAAAATAATTTCCGACCAAACCAGGAGCCAAGGCTGCTGCGCCTCACAGAGGCGCGCTCCAGGAGCGCGGGTCTGCGACCCGCAGCACGTCCAATAGGTTGCCAATCGGAAATGAATTCTGGCAACCGCTCTAAGGTATCAGCATGGTCTTTTGCACGTTCATGCGGACGAGACGTCCGCGCTCCAATTGCGTTGTCACGGCTTGGAAACGGTTTGCTTCGCATGTTCGAAAAACCGTTCCGCCGCGACGGCCAGTCCGCCCTTGGCCCATGCCGCCCCGACGACCAAGGGCTCTGGCGCGGGCAACAAGGAGATAAATTTCAGGCGCAGGCCCGCCATGCAAGTCAGGGATTGCGGTGTCAGCGCCACGCCCGTTCCTGCTTCGACCGCGGCGATCAGGCTGCTGACACTGTCATGTTCCTCCACGATGCGCGGTTTGGTTTTGATGGCGGCGAACATCTCGAGCAACAGTTCGTGGGCTTCGGGATAATCCTTGCGACTGTAAGCGATGATCGGCTCACGCGCGGCTTCCTCCAAAGTCACGCTGCGTTGCCGGGCCAGGCGGTGTTTCGGCGACACGGCCAGACAGATAGGGTCGCGCGCCAGTTCCTCGAAGCGCAGTCCGCGCAGCATGGCCGGTGTCGGGCGGGCGACGAAGGCGATCTGCAGCTTGCCCTCGCGCAGCCCGGCGAGCATCTCCTCGGTGGACAAATCGTGCAGCCGCACGCGCACGTTGGGCAATTCGGACTGAAACGCGCGCAACGTCTGCGGCAGGATCCGCGCGGTAAGCGAGGGGGCGTAACCCACATGGAGGTCGTCACGGCTGCCCGTGGCGACAGCCCGCGCCGCCTTCACGGCCTCATCCGCCCGTTGCAGCACCGCGCGAGCTTCGATCAAAAACGCGCGGCCCGCTTCGGTCAAATGCACGGACTTGGCGCTGCGCTCCAAAAGCGGGAAACCCAGGTCGTCCTCCAGGTCGCGCACCTGGCGGCTCAGCGCGGGCTGTGAAACATGCAGCTTCAAGGCGGCGCGCGAGACGTTTTCCTCTTCGGCGACAGCGACGAAGTAGCGGAGGTGGCGCAGTTCCATTTCATCGCCGAGCATACGGGCTCATTTCCCCCAGGCAAGAATCGTCCAGAACGAAAACGGACTGACTGTTGCAGCACCGTTACGCTTGCGACCACACGGCGCGGCCCGATCCCCTGCCCTGCTCCAGGGAGCAAAGCAGGGTTGGCGCTCAATAACCGGCCGCGAGCGCAGCCCTTCGTCACAATCTGGATTGATGTAGTGAGGACATGGAGAGACAAAGATTGCTAATTGGAAATTGCTGATTGCTGATTGCTAATTCGCTTGTAGCTGGCGTCCGCACCCAGGTCCGGCCGGCGCTTGAGGAGGTGTTGCCCAAATGGCGGCTGCGATGTTCGGGGAGGGCGAGGCTCCTGACAAGCCCTGTTTTGCTCGCGATTTTTGATCAGCATAGCTCGCGAGGACGCTCGCCCACGCTCGCCCTCCCCTGAGATGATTTAGGCAACACGTCCTTGACAGTCGCACTAGCCGACCGCCATATGCCGTCCCATCCGAGTATCCGACAACGATCGACGACTTTGCTGACACGCGCGGCAAAACTCCATAGCCCCCGAGAGATGTCTTCGGAGTTCATTGGCGTGGCTCCTTTGCTTCAGGAAAAATTAGCAATGAGCAATCAACAACAATCAATCATCAATTCTCCAGCTCAGCCCGAACCTGGCTGATTCGACTTTCAAGGGAACCGGTGACCAGCAGATAGCCGATGCTGCGTCTGGGCGGGTCACGCGGCGGTCGTAGCTGCAAAACGGGCAGCTCAGATTGCACTTTTGCGTGACACGCCAGAGGACAATCATGAGTGCCCTCCTCGTAAGGCCCTCGCTGGTTCGCGCGGCGCGCCATAACGCAACCGGCTGAATTGCCGGGCAAACTCAACGAGTCCCTCCAGTGAGGCGACACGATGCACGTGCCAACCTTGTTCGTCGCGCGCCCGACGGATGTCCGCGTAGGGACCAGCGCCTCCTTCCCACTGCTCTGGCAGATTGAGCACGAGAGTGCCGCCGCCCGCCGCGCGCTTCAATGCCATCGCGGCAATCTCCAGCCGGAAGCGCCACGCTCGTCCTGGTGGAACATGGTTGAAACACCGTCATCCGAAATCACGAGCACGTGAGCCGGACGCGCGCCCGGTTTTCGCGCGGCGTAGGTGTCGCGCAGCAGGTGAATCGGAAACGCGGTGGCGCCGCCAAAGTAACCCGTGAGCACTCGCAAAATCATCTCTTCGTCGCGGACGAAAGCATCGGTAGTCAGGAACTCTTTCTTGCCACTCCACAAAGTCACCTGGACCCGTGCGCCGGCGCGCAACGCGGAAAGGCAAAGAATTGCGCCCGCCAGCGCCGGATACGACGTGAGGCGTTGCGGATTGGGCATCGAACCGGAGCTGTCCACGTAGATGTCCAGGTCCAGCGGCTCGCGCTTTGGTTCGTCTCCTTCGGAGGCGCCCCAAACGCGCTGGACAGTCGTCATGCCAGGAACAACGCGCGGGCTTTGGAGCACCGATTGCAACCAGTCCGCTTCGTCCAGCGCGTGGCCGATGTCCCACGGTTCAAGACCTTCGGGCAATGGATCGGTGCTCCGGGGACTTGGACGGCTTGGAAAGGGAATCAGGTAGGGCCGGGCGCGTTCGCGGTAATAACGAACGGCGGCGTCATGGTCGGAAATGTCGAGTCCGGCCGCGCGCAGGATTTCGCCGAACTGAAACGGCTCGCGCGCCTGACCCCGCGCCGGAGTATTGGCTTGGAGTGGCCGGGGCGTCTCGCCGAAGAGCTCTTTCTGTTCGGCACTTTCTTCTTCTGGCGACTCCGCGAGAGTCGGATCCAGCGCGGGATGCACGGCGCCTTCCCGTTCGCCGGCTTCTTCTTCGACCAGACCGGCAGGTTCGCCGCCCGCCGCGGCGTTGCGGGTGTCGAGGAGTTTCTGAATGAGGGCCGATGACCTGGTGTCCTCGAGAAGATGCGGCAACAGGAGCGCGGCGAATCGCCCCGAACCGTCCAGCCAGTCGCGCGCGCGTAACTGCGCGCCAGCCGCGCGCCGAGCCAGGCATCGCCTTCGAGCCGGTCGTCCGTTTGGCCGCCGCCCAGCGAGCCGCGTTCGAGGCTCCAGAGGATTTCGTAGATGCGCAGATAGAGCGTCCACACCGCGCCGCTGCTGCCGCCTTTGCCGATGGCGCGATAAACATCTCCCACGCGCAGTCCGGCGCTGCGCTGAAGGCGGTCGTTAATGAGCACATCCGTGTAAAGATTCGCAACCATGGGCGCGTGTTGTTCGACGGTGGGCAATGCCCAGCGCATCCGGGCAATCATGCGCATATGGTCGGTCAGCGTCGCGGGGGCGGGCACATGATGGCCGATTTCGTGGGCGAGGACTTCTGTGGCGAAAGATTCAACGTGGCAAGCGATGACTTCCGGCAGACTGACCACCACCGCCTGGTCCTGAAGTCGAATCATCGCAAAGCTGCCCGTCAACCCCTCGTGCCGCGCTTGCGTTTCGGTCAGGCAAAGGTTGGGCGGACGCAAGCGCGTGAACTTGCTCCAGGCAGCCAGAGCGGCAGGCCAGGCGGCGGCCCATTGCTCGCGCACGTGGTCCACCTGGGAACGGCTCAAGCCTGGAGACGGTTTCGACATAGGTTATTGAAGCGCCGCAAGCACGACGGCATGTGTGAAGCGCCCGGTCAGCGCGAGTGTGTGGGCATTCGCGGCTGCACTGGTGAATTCGCCAAGTTCGGGAAGCTCGAATTTTTCTCCGTTGAAGACCACGCGCGCGCCGCTCATCTGCAAAGCCTTGCGGCGTTCACGCTTCGCCGAATCAAATTCGTCTTTGGCGGCGCGATGAAACGTGGCGCCAAACAGGTCGGCCGTCAGCAGCGCGCTCTGGGTGCGAGTCGGGATGCGGTTGTATTCGTCGATGATCTTCACCCTCATGCTCAGCCATTGCCGCCACGAAATGCGGATGTCCTCGATGCGCTGGGCGTTGACCAGGTCGGCCGGCAGCGGGTTGCCAAGCAAATCGGCAATGGTCATCTGCGGATGGCCGTGTTGCATCGCGCGACGGGCTCTTGCGCAGCAAATAACCGAGGTCCGTCGCCAGTTGGTGCGTCGTCGTCAGCGTGAGCAGCAGGCCATCGAGCATAGGCGTTCGTTATGCTGAGCCAAGAAACATGGTCTTTCCCGGATGGGCGGATTGTGTGGCAATGTCTTGGCATGATGAAAATACGAAGAGCAAACGAACGAGGGCACGCCGAACACGGCTGGCTGGACACGTATCACACTTTCAGCTTCGCCAATTATTACGATCCGCACTGGATGGGCTTTCGCAGCTTGCGCGTCATTAACGATGATCTCGTGATGCCGGGCATGGGCTTCGGAACGCACCCGCATCGCGACATGGAGATCATCACGTACATCCTCAGCGGCGCGCTGGAGCACAAAGATTCGATGGGTAACGGGCGGGTGATCCGCGCGGGCGAAGTGCAATACATGGCCGCGGGCACAGGCGTGCAACACAGCGAATTCAATCCCTCGCAGGATGAAGCAGTCCACTTGCTCCAGATCTGGATTCAGCCCGACCGCAAGGGCGTGACGCCGCGTTACGCGGAGAAGTCGCTGGCCAATGCGCCCGCCGGAACGCTGCATCTGGTGACCAGCAAGGCGGGCCGTGATGGTTCCGTTGCCATTCACCAGGATGCCGACCTGTGGCTGGCCAGACTCGACGCGGGCAATCGCGTCGCGCACAAGCTGGCGCCCGGACGCCACGCCTGGGTTCACGTGGCGGAAGGCGAAGTGTCGCTCAATGGAACAAAGCTGAGCGGCGGCGACGCTGCGGCCATCAGTGAAGAAGGCTCGCTGGAACTGAGCGCGGCCAAACCATCGCAAGTCCTTTTGTTCGACCTGAACTGACCAGGGAAGAGGACGGAGGAACGGAATTTCTCCGTTCCCTCCGTTCTGTTCTGTTCAAGAATCTGATTCAACCGTGAGCCACACCGCTGAGCCCGCTGCGGAGTTCCGCAGGGCCGTCGGCCGAATTTAATTAACCTGCCTTCACCGGCGTTCTGCTCCACACTCCGACCTGAGCAAACACAAATGGCACGCATGACATTATGAAAAAGGTCAACACGCATACGCTCGCCGAGGAAACCTGGTCTTCGCCCAAGGGAAAATTTGCCGGAGCGGGCAAGGAGATCTCAGAAGCGTTGGGGCGCAAGCCGCACTCTGCGGATCTGTTGGAACGGCACCCCTTCGACGTCGAGATCATCCGCCTCTCGCCCGGCCAGATCCCCTACCCGTATCACCTGCACAGTGCGCAATGGGAGTTTTACCACGTGATCTCCGGCAAGGGTAGCGTCCGGCACGCGGACGGCACGACGCCCGTCGAGGCCGGCGATGCCTTCCTCTTCAAGCCCAATGAACCGCACCAGCTCATCAACGACAGCTCGCAGGACCTGATCCTTTACGTCGTGGCGGACAATCCGATTGGCGAGTCAACCTATTTTCCGGACAGCAGGAAATGGGGGGTGCGTTCGCCGGAACGCCGCCTCCTTCGCTCCGAGTCGCTGGACTACTACGACGGCGAAGAATGAGCCTGTCCAGGCAACCTTGGGCATCATCCGGCAACATTCCGATTCGCGGCTTGAGAGAGATTTTCATTTGCTCCGCCGTCTGGCGCGATAGATTTGGCCTGTGGCATGAACAACGATTCAAAGATTTTTGTCGCGGGTGCTCGTGGATTGGTCGGGAGCGCCATCCAGCGTGAATTGCAGCGGCAAGGATTCAAACAGGTACTCGGTCCGACACGGCAGGAAGTGGATCTGTTGGACACAAAAGCCGTTCAAAACTTTTATGACAAGACGCGGCCGGAGTTCGTGTTTGTAGCCGCGGCCAAAGTGGGCGGCATTTTGGCAAACGATCAACAACCAGGGGAATTCCTTTATAAGAATTTGCAGATCCAAAACAACTTGATCCACGGCGCCTGGCGCGCCGGCGTGAAAAAACTTCTTTTCCTCGGCAGCTCCTGTATTTATCCCAAACTCGCGCCGCAACCGCTCCAAGAGGACTATCTGCTGACGGGGCCATTGGAACCAACCAACCAGTGGTACGCCATCGCCAAAATTGCGGGCATCAAACTGTGCCAGGCCTACCGCCGGCAGTACAGCTGCGACTTCATCAGCGCCATGCCCACCAACATGTACGGGCCAAACGACAATTATGACTTGCAGACCTCGCACGTGCTGCCGGCGCTGATCCGAAAATTCCACGAAGCCAAAGCTGCCCATGCGCCGAGCGTCACCTGCTGGGGAACAGGCAAGCCCTTGCGCGAACTTCTCTATGTCGATGACTGCGCCCGCGCCTGTGTCTTCCTCATGGAGCATTACAGTGAAGAGCAGTTCATCAACGTCGGTTTCGGCAGCGATATCAGTATCCGCGACCTGGCCGAGACCGTGCAGCGCATCATCGGCTTCAAGGGCGGCATCGTCTGGGATACTTCCAAGCCGGACGGCACGCCTCGCAAACTGATGGACAGCTCGCGGCTGTTCGCTTTGGGTTGGCGGCCGCAGGTGGACCTGGAGACGGGAATCAAACTTGCCTACGACGATTTCTTGCGCAGCGGAGGATCTGAGAAGTAACAAAACGGCGGGGGCAATTCCTCTCACCAGCCCACTTTCCCGCCTGCTCACCCGCTCACTTTAATTCGGCCTTCGCGATGCGCCTTCAACAACGCGATGTCCGCATCCACCATCAGCTTCACCAGATCGTCGAACTTCGTTTTTGGCTCCCAACCCAGCTTCTTCCTGGCCTTCGAGTAATCGCCGATGAGAACATCAACTTCCGCAGGGCGGTAATACATTGGATCGATCTCCACATAGTTTCGCCAGTCCAGGCTCACGTGGCCGAAGGCAACGTCGAGAAATTCCCGAATGCTGTGAGTTTCGTTTGTCGCAATCACGTAGTCATCCGGCTCGTCCTGCTGCAGCATCAGCCACATCGCCTCGACATATTCCCGGGCGTAACCCCAATCCCGCTTGGCATCGAGGTTGCCCAAATAAAGCTTGTCCTGGACATCGCCCAGGATGTGCGCCACCGCCCGCGTGATTTTGCGCGTCACGAACGTCTCCCCCCGCCGGGGCGATTCGTGATTGAACAGGATGCCGTTGCTGGCGTGAAGGCCATACGACTCGCGATAGTTGACTGTAATCCAATACGCGAACACTTTGGCGCAGCCGTAAGGGCTCCGGGGATAAAACGGCGTCAACTCCGTCTGCGGTATTTCGCGGACCTTGCCATACATCTCGCTGGATGAGGCCTGGTAAAAGCGCGGCTTGATGCCGACCTCGCGAATCGCTTCCAGCAACCGCACCGCGCCTGTCGCCGTGATGTCCGACGTATATTCCGGACTGTCAAAACTCACGCGCACATGACTTTGCGCGGCCAGATTATAAATCTCCTCAGGCTGAACCTTGCCAATCAGCCGCGCCATCGCGCTGGCATCGCTCAAATCGCCGTAATGCAACCGCAACGAAGTCTTCTTCAGATGCGGGTCGGAGTAGATGTGATCCAGCCGCCCCGTGTTGAATGTGCTCGCCCGCCGGATGATGCCGTGAACTTCGTAGCCTTTAGCCAACAGGAATTCCGCGAGATACGACCCGTCCTGGCCTGTGATTCCCGTAATGAGCGCGCGTTTTGCCATAAGTGCGAAAACACCTTCCTGAACTTCAGAGGCCATGGCAAGCCAAAGCTAAGCGGAAACGATTCACTTGAAAAAGAGGAGCGCGACCGTCCCGGTCGCTCCCGTCGGCGTCCCGCCGGCGGGTTTGAAGCGTCGGAGCCCTCACCGAATTGTGCGCGGGTTAGACGTGCGAGAGTTTTCGGCGGGACGCCGAAAACTGCGGGCGAGACGCCCGCACTCCCGAAAGCAGATGGTCATTTGTAGGTCCGTGCGGACGAGACGTCCGCGCTCCTATTGCATCGTTACGGCTAGAGCATTCGAGTCCCGGGTGTTCAACCGAAACGGAGCTATTGACCTTCCATCTTCTTCAGCTCCTTCTTGATCAAGGCGCTGACGCGATGTTTTGCCAGATAGAGCTGGGCGGCATTTACACCCAAAGCCTTCGTCACATCGGAGACGGACATCTTTTGATTCACGTAGAGGTCAAACATCTGATACTGGCCCGGGCTGACCTGGGTTTTGACCCGTGCGATAGCCGCGGTGAGCACATGTTGCTGCCATTCTATGTCCCACAACTTTTCCAGAGTGGGCCCGGCTGGATCCGGAATTTCTTCCAGCGCGGCGAAGGCAACCAAATGTGGGGCAGGCATCTTGCCTGCCGGTTCTGAAGCTTCCAGCTTCACGCCTACTTCACCGGGCACGGATGCCCGCTGAACCGGCAGGCTGGAAGCCTGCCCCACGTTCTGCCGCTTCTTGAGTTGATTAATAATGCGCCAGCGGGTTAACTGAAACAACCAGCCCCGAAACGAGCCTTGCGCTGGATCGTATTTGAACGTGGGCATCTTCTTGGCCACCGAGAGAATGGTTTCCTGCACCACGTCCTGCGCTTCGTCCTCGCGCAAGCCAGCCTTGCGGGCCACGCGATGGATGAGTTGCCAGTACGTGTCGAAGAACTCGCGCCAGCTTTCCTGGTCGTCCCAGTTTTTGAGCCGGCTCAACAAGCTCTGGCGGGTCGGAATGGACTCGTGCGGGTTCACGGTCAGCGCGCGCGCTTTGTAAGTACATTCAGCCTGCCCGGCGCGGTTCTTTCAATCCTAGCCGTGTGGCGGTTCTTCCTTCAGGGCGCTCACTTGATCCTGTGTTGGGGCATGATGAGTTTCCGCTTCTTCGCTCAAGCCCAAATAGGCATCAATTTCTTGCCGGGTTTTGCGGATCTTCTCGATCAGGCCCTGTGTCATGATTGCGTAGTTGCGACGGTTTGCCGGCAGAATCTTGGCGCGGTCATGAGCCAGCGCCTCGTATAGGTCGCCCAGCGCCTGGTGGGCCTGTTGGACCTGCTCGTCGTTCGTAATCATAACTCTGCCCTCAGAATGCCCTTGGTTCGATTGGGTTGCAAGCGTACGCGTTGGAACAAACGCACCATCGCGAAATAATTCCTGGAACCCTCGTCCGTCGAGTTGTCTGAACCGGGATTTCAACTGCTCCTTGTAACGGCGAAAGAAATCGGCGTGCTCTGGCTTGTCCTCCACGTCCACGAACAGGCGGATCAGATCATCCCGAAAGCGCACACCTTCGCTCGACCAGATGCCGTGGATAATCTGCGTCTCGCATGACACCGCTCCGAATCGCTGCTCCAGCTCCAGCACTGTTTCCACCAGGAGTTCCCGCGGCACGGCCTGGCCATCATTGAACTTCAGCGGCAGCAGGATTTCGTAGCGACGCGATTTGCTCATAGCTGGCTGGACCTTCGACGCTGAACCGAATCGCTTCGTCAGCCAAAAAGGCCAGGGCATCTTTGGGGACCATCAACTCTCCGCCGGCCCAACTCTTGAACGAGAAGCGGCCCACCAAGTGTCCCAGCGCGCGCCGTTTCGATTCCTCGTCCGGGAAACGAATGATAATCATGCGCGCAACGTAGCCCCTTGGCCATCCACTGGCAAGCATTGCTCGCCCGCGGGAACAACCCGCAATCGGTCTTGCAGAGAAAACTTTTTTATTTTCTTTGAAAGAAACCGGCGCCTCCGGGGGATTCCCTCTCGATGATAAAACTAAACATGGCCCGCAAACTCGTAGCAACTGAGGTAACGAGGCTCAATTCTCCCATCTTTCAACTCTCAACCAGAGCTAACCATCCGGGACGACGAATTCAGTCCCCTGGATTATTGGCAGTGGCGGACACCGGTGCCCACCGCGAACGCGCTGCTGGGGGTGACTTACGGCAGCAACCAGTTCGTGGCCGTCGGCTCGCGGGGAACCATCCTCACTTCGCCGGACGGCGAGCGCTGGAGTTTAGGTCCCATCTCTGCCACGCCCATACTCCGCGCAGTAGCTTATGGGAATGCGACCTACGTTGCTGTGGGTTACACCGACGAGTTTTTGCCGAGTATCTGGACCTCCCCGGACGGGGCGACATGGACGGAGCGGAGTTTGCCTTTCCCGCCGTCAGGGCTGGATGACGTCACGTTCGCCAACGGTCACTTTGTCGCCGTCGGTTACTCTTTCGCTGGCGCGGGTGCAGTCATTTTGACTTCATCTGATGGCCTGACGTGGACCGATCGGAGCACAGGCAATGACGGCTCACTGTTTGGCGTCATCTATGGCAATGGGCAGTTCGTTGCGGTGGGTAATCCTGGCCAAATCCTGACTTCCCCTGATGGCACCAACTGGACCGATCAATTCAGTGGTACCGACAGCTTCCTGGTGGACGTCACGTTCGGAAACGGGTTGTTTGTTGCTGTGGGACATCGCTACGACTCGATCGAACGCCGCTATGTCACTACCGTTATGACCTCGCCAGACGCGGGGTTCTGGACGGAGCAGGCGATTGGTGGTTCGAGCCTTCGGGGGATGATTCTGGCAGTGACTTACGGGAACGACCGCTTCGCCGCAGTGGGGCCCGCCGCGGTGTCGGCCTCAGCGGATGGAGCGAACTGGATCGAAGAGAGTTTTGGAAGTCCGCTCGAGGATGTCACCTACGGTAGTGGGAAGTTCGTCGCAGTCGGTTATGGAGTGGCGTTGTCAACCGATGGGCAGACCTACAGAATGCCGAACGCCTCCTTCACCTCCGGGCTTAATGGAGTTGCCTACGGCTGCGGGAAGTTCGTAGCCGTGAGCCCGCGCACAATTCGGTGAGGTCTCCGACGCTTCAAACCTGTCGGCGGGACGCCGACGGTAGCGACCGGGACGGTCGCGCTCCCCATTTTTTGCAGCGTGGCGCGCGGCTCAAACGATTTGCGATTTCAACCGCCGGAGTTCCTGCTTGAGCAAGGCACGCTCTGAGTCTCAAAACCCCGATGCCTTGCCTTCCGCGCGAGGATCGTGTGCACCAAGAAAGATTTTTTTCTTCGAGTCAAAAGCGACGGCCTGGGCGACGCCAAGGGAATCCACAGGCAGCACTTTGTGTTCTCTTAGCTTTAGCTGACGGATTATTTCTTCGCCCATCCGCTTTTCAATTTTCAGCTCATCTGGCTTCCACTGATGGTGAAACCGTGGTTGAGCCAATGCCTCATCAATGTCCATGCCGAAGTCGATCCTGTGAACGATGGCCAGCACCGTCTGGCTGATGATCGTCGGGCCGCCAGCAGCTCCCACCGAAAGGACCGGCCTGCCATCCTTGAGCACCAGAGTGGGACTCATGCTGGAAAGCGGGCGCTTGTTGGGAGCGACAGCGTTCGCTTCCGCGCCGACCAGGCCGAAATAATTGCTCACCCCGGGCTGGATTGAGAAATCATCCATCTGATTGTTCAACACCACGCCAGTCCCCGGTATGACGACCTTTGACCCAAAGGATGTGTTGATCGTGGCGGTGCAAGCCACCCAATTGCCCTCGCCATCTGCCGTCGAAAAATGGGTCGTGTGTTTGCCAAAGGTATCCTTCTCCGCCGCTTCGGGTGTGTTGTGCTTCGGCACTTGCGCCGCGCGGTCCAGTCGAATCTTCCGGGCAAGCTCCGCCGCGTACTTCTTGGAAACCAATCCGCGCGGCACAGGTGCAAAATCCGGATCGCCCAGCCAGTAAGCGCGGTCCGCGAAGGCCAGCTTCATCGCTTCAGTCACCACGTGGATGAAGTCGGGCGAACTCGGTCCCATCGCTTTCAAATCAAAGTTTTCCAGAACATTCAGAATCTGCGCCACGTGAACTCCCCCGGAACTCGGCGGCGGAAACCCAACAATCTCGTGGCCACGATAAGTGGTCTGGATCGGCTCACGCAGTTTCACTTCGTAACGTTGGAAATCCGCGCCGCTCAGGATGCCCCCATTCCTTTGCATCCATTCTTCGGTGGCGCGCGCGAAAGGTCCCTTGTAAAACCAATCCCTCCCCTGCCCTGCCATGGCGCGATAGCTCCTGGCCAGATCGGGCTGCTTGAGAACGTCACCTTCCTTCCATGCAGCCCCATCGGGTTTCAGAAAGATCGCGCGGGCCGCCTCGAATTGCTTCAGTTCAGAAGCCGTCGCACTGAGTCGTTGCGCATACGTTCGGTTCAAAACAAAACCGCTCTCAGCAATCTCCGCCGCCGCCAGCAAATGCTCCTTCAACGACAATTTTCCGTAACGCCGCATCGCATAGTCATAAGCCGCCAGCGATCCGGGCACCCCAACCGCCAGTGATCCCGTCAGGCTCATTTGCTCCTTGCCCTCGCGCACAAACATATCGCGCGTCGCCTTGCCGGGCGCCGTCTCCCGGCCGTCAATGGCGACGACCCCTCCGCTGGCCAGCCCAATCACCATGAAGCACCCCCCGCCAATCCCGGAATTATGTCCGTCCACCACCCCCAACATCAGCGCCGCAGCCACCGCGGCGTCGATGGCATTGCCGCCCTTCTTTATCGCTTGAATGGCGGCATCCGTCGCCTCGGGATGGACCGTGGCTGCGATTCCCCGCTGGCCGGTCGCAGGCGCCGCCCCGCTGCAAAGCGCAAAACCCATCAGCAACACGACGGCCGACATATTCCATCCGTCTTGCGCGCGGCGCGCAATGTGGCGACACAGGTTTGATTTCATTTCCACATTCTAATCAGAACGGCGCAGGAATTACGAGACACCTTCACGTTCCCACCTGTTCCGCTGGCGCCCTGTGAACAGCTGCTTACCCGCGGCAGGCAACGGATTTTCGCATTGCAATCTGATGTTTGAAAGACGCTCATTGGATGGCATGGCGAAGTTCAAAGTTGTGCTCATCGATCAGGGTTATGGCACGTCGCGGTACGAACAGGAGATCATCACGGCCGCAGGCGGCGAGTTTATCGACGCCGATAAACTGCCGTTGACGGAGAAGCTGCGACTGTGCGAAGAGGCGGAGGGGATTGTGTTGCGCCGTCTAACGGTCACGGCCGAACTGATCAAGCGGTTCCACAAATGCAAAATCATCGTGCGCTGCGGTGTCGGGACCGACAACGTGGATGTGAAAGCTGCGACTGAAGCCGGCATCATCGTCGGGCACGTGCCGGCCTATTGCGTCGATGAAGTCTCGACCCATGCCATCGCCCTGTTGCTGGGGTGCGTGCGCAAGATCGTCAGCACCCATCGCCAAATGGAACAGGGGGCCTGGGACGTGCATCGAACCGATCCCATCTATCGTTTGGCGGGCAAGACGCTGGGCCTGGTCGGTTTTGGAAACATTGGTCAGGCGGTCGCACGAAAGCTGGCGGGTTGGGAGTTGAAGCTTTTGGCCACCGATCCATTCGTCGATCCCGCGCGGGCCAAGGCACTGAGCGTTTCACTCGTCGATCTGGACCGGCTTTGCCGAGAGGCGGATTACGCCTCACTCCATGTTCCCCTGTTGCCGGAAACGCAGCATCTGATCGGTGAGCGGACGCTCCGCTTGATGCGACGCGGCGCCATCGTCATCAATACGGCCCGCGGCCAAGTCGCGGACGGCGAGGCGTTGCTCGCTGCGGTGGAAAGCGGACAGCTTGGCGGCGCCGGGCTTGATGTCTTTGAAGAAGAGCCGTTGCCGCCGGATTCGCCGCTGCGAAGGCACCCGCGCATCATTGTGACCGATCATACCGCGTGGTATTCCGAGGAATCGCAGGTTCAACTTCAGACGACAGCGGCCCAGGAAATTGTTCGTGTTTGCACGGGCGGATTGCCCGACTCGCTGGCCAATCCCGAAGTGCTCCGCCGCCTGGGGCGTTTTGCTGAGTGGACGCCGGGCGAAAATGTTCGTTGGCAATTGAAGCGTATGGAGACGCTCGGAATCCGGTAAGGTGCGTTAGTGTTTTTCTCGAACACTCATCGTTGGGCTGGAAGACGGAGCCCTTTCGCTTTGAAACAACTGGCATCCGGCCGGGCTGCAGCGTCACGCCCGCCCAGAGCGGAGAAGGCGCTATAGCCATTTCATTTGAACTGTAGCCAAGCGTTTGTTCGGTAAGGGCGGCGCTGCGGCGCCGCCTGGCCGCGCAGCAGCGCACTGGTGTCCAGCTATAACTCTCAGAACTGGAAGACCCTCTGGATAACAGTGCGATTGACGCAAGAAGAGTCGTCCTGAGCATT
>Ga0105252_10000614_pt1 | contig 21003 bp, 12 predicted proteins | sample EasRivMeERMZT100_FD_89675 | JGI IMG/M metagenome (GOLD analysis project Ga0105252, IMG submission 89675) | Soil microbial communities from meander-bound floodplain in the East River, Colorado, USA - East River MetaG ERMZT100 | ecosystem: Environmental > Terrestrial > Soil > Floodplain | place... | reverse complement strand
TCGCGCTCGAGGGTCGGCCGCTCGAGCTGCGCGTGCAGCGCCGTGCGCAACTGCTCGATCGTGAACGGCACGAGTAACAGCACGAGCGCGGCCAGGCTCGCGAAACGATAGCGTTCGACGACCCAGCGCAGCTTGCCCACAGGTAGCACGCGCAGCAACGCGATCGCGACGAGCAGATTCAGCCACGCCCACCGCGGCGCCCACGGCTCGTGAAACACGACGACCAGCGCGACGAGCGCGACCACCGAGGGCACCGGGCCGAACAGGCGCCAGACGGCGGCCGTGATCACGAGCACGAGGAAGATGTCGAGCAGGCGCCACCGTTCGATCCACGCGCCGCTAGCGCGGTCGGCGCCCGGCGCCGCGAGCAGTCGGTAACCGGGCGGCAGGTGCAGCGTCGTCATGGCATCGTCGAACGTTTCGCGGTAGCCCGTGATCGGCAAAGAAGCCGACGGCGCGATACGCGCCGTCGTCGTGAGCTCGAGCTCAGCGGCGCGCAGCTCGACGCCTTGGAGCCCCGGCTCGAGGCCTTGCGTGACGAGCAGGTTCTCTTCGTCCACGGAGGCCATCGTCATCGTGTAGGGCTGTGCCATGTCGAGCCGCCAGCCGCTCGCCATGCTGCCGCTCACGGCGTCGCGCGCCGTGTAACCGCCGCCGTCGAAGTCGAGCCACAGGTCGCGCCGCAAGCCGAGCCGATTCGCCTCGGTGGCATCGCTGCGGCTGCGCTCGACGACCATTACTTGCTGTGTGTCCGTGACGCGATAGGCCGGCAGCTCCTCCCATTCCGGCGGCACGCCGGCGCGCCCCGCGTCGACGGGGTCGGCGCCCTCGAGCGCCGCGACGCGCAGCCGCGGCTCGGGGGCGAAGCTCCAGATCTCGTCGGTCGGCCACGGGTCGGCGGTCGCCGTGCGCTGCAACGCCGCGACCGGTGCCGGCGAGCGAGCGCGCAGCTCCACCTCCCAGGTGCCGGGCCGTACCTGAATGCGCAACACGCCGTCGGGCGTGAGCTGCACCGGCAGCTCGGCTTCGAGTGCTTCGCTCGTGAAGCCTGCGAGCGCGGCGCCTTCGAGGCCTACCTCGCGGCTTTGCCCCGCGACGTCGAGCGTCACGACCGTCGTGAGCTGCATCGGCAAGCTGTCCTTGAGCTGCCGGTGGACGATGACGTCGAGACGGTCCTCTTCGACTTCGTCATCCGCGCGTAGACCGAGCCATAACGTGGCGCCTTCGATGTTGGGGTTCGCGACGGCTTGTCCGTCGAGCCTGAGCGCGACGAGGCCCGCCTCGGCCGGAATCCCGATCGAGGCCGGGCGCGACGTCCAGGCGAGGCGGCCCGCAACGCGGTGCGTGCCGCGCGCGACACGCAGCATCGGGCGGCCGCCACGCTCGACGACGGCCTCGGCGCCGCCGCCGACCGAAACGCCGAACGGCCAGAGCTCGCGGTCGCCGGGCAGTGGTACCCACTCGTCGGCATACACGGTCCAGGTCTGCGTGAACTCGGCGCCGTTGTCGCCGGCGTCGACGGTCAACACACCGGGCCAGCCGCACACGTGATTGCCGCGCTCGCCTGGCATCGTGCCGTGGCGCACGGGGCAAGCGCGAAACTCCTCGCCGAAGAGCACCCAGTCGCGCCACGGTTCGAGCGCGGCCGGAACGTCCAGAGGCTGAGCGGTGAGCGGCGCCGCGAAAAACAATGCGGCGACGGCGACGGAGCGGCAGAGTGCAGGCAACATGCGCACGGCGATCCTCCGCGACCAGAGCGGTGCACTAGGATGGCGTGCGCGTGCGCGGAATGCACGCGAATGCGGCGTCGCGGATGAGGCCGGCCATCCACCGCCATCGACAGGCTTGCCCCAGACCGCGCTTCGAATCGAATTGCGCTGGAATGGGGTGCGAGCTGCGGACGGCCCCCAACAAAGCTTTGTCTGGCGATGAGCTCGAGCAGTGGCGCTCGACGCGCGTTGCCAGGTGGAATTGCCACCCAGAATGCTATCTGCTATAACGATTCGCGATCGCTATGTTCTATAACAATACGTGGCCGCGGACTCGCGGCGCGGCATGATCCGCGGGTGAGTCTCGAGTTCGTCGGACCGCGAGTGAGGGGCAGCGCGCAGAGCGCTCGCGAGAACGGGATCGTCTCGGGTTCTTGCCGGGGTCCGATTCAGGCGGCGGGTTGGCTATGCGAGTTCTCAAGACCACACTTTGAATTTGGGGGGGATACCATGATCTGGGAGAACGCCTTAATTTCGCGCAGCGTCTGGGCAGCGCTGATTACCGCTGCCGTGCCGCTGCTGTCGTTCGGCGGCAAGAACGCCGAAGCGCAGACTGCGGAGCCAGTGCCCGAGGAGATCACAGTGACGGGCTCGCGCATCCGCCGGACGGACGGCATGGCCGAGCCGGTCCCCGTCACGACCTTGACGCCGGAGGAGCTGCAAATGTTCGAGCCCGGCAGCACGGTCGGCGAGCAGCTGGCCGCCTTGCCGCAGTTCTTCCTGACGAGCACGGCGCAACGCGGCGGCCCGGCGCTGTTCGGCAACGGTGGCGGCAGCTACTTGAACATGCGCGGCCTCGGTCCCGAGCGCACGTTGGTGCTATTCGACGGCTACCGCATGCCGCCCGCGGACAAGCGCGGCTCGGTCAACGTCGATGCGTTGCCCACGGCACTGGTCCGCTCGATAGATGTCGTGACCGGTGGCGCAACGGCTGCTTACGGCGCCGATGCCCTCGGTGGTGTGACAAACTTCATTCTGGACCGCGAGTTCGAGGGGTTGAAGTTCAACGCCGGCACCGGCATGAACGAGTTCGACCACGAGGGCAAGAACTGGAATATGTCGGTCGCGGGTGGCAAGCAGATCGGCGAGCGGCTCAACATCATCGGCTCGTTCGAAGCCAGGCAAGTCGATCAGATCGTCCGCGACCCGGCAGATCTCGACCCGAGCTGGTTCCAACGCTGGGGTCACGTTCAGAACCCCGCCTGGCGGGCTACGGATCCTCGAGGTACCAACCCCCAGCGGCTCACCCTTCCCTGGGTCGCGCCGCTCGGTAATCACGTGAACGGCAAGATCGCCGGAGTGCCTGCAACGAGCGCGCTCGCCAACATGAGGTTCAACGACTCCGGCACCGCCCTTGTGCCGTTCGATCGAGGAACGGTCGCCGATACGGCGTGGATCTCCGGCGGTGCTGACGCACAAACTTCGCACATCACACAGCCCGGCGGGCCGAGCGGCTCCGAGGTCGAGCAGACCACGGCATTCCTGAGCCTGAACTACGCAGTGTCGGACTCCATCGAGGTTTTCTTCGACCTGCTCGACGGGCACATCGAGTCGAACAGTGTGCAGGTCATGAGCGGCGCGACCATGTCGGGCCCGTGGTCGCCCACGGTGTTCCGCGAGAACGCGTACTTGCCGGCGGCCGTCCGGGCGACGATGGTTACCGAGAACCGCGCGAGCTTCCTGATCGCCAAGGCCGGCAGCTACCTCGACGAGCTCTCTGTATACAACAGCAGCGAGTCGACGAACGAGTTCGACACGAGCTTGTTCCGCACCGGCTTCAAGTGGGCCATGAACGAGAAATGGGATATGCGTGTGGCCGCGCAGACCGGCGAGACGGAGAAGCTGACCGGCGTCTTCGACGGCTTGCGGATCGACCGGGTCGCGCTCGCCATGGATGCCATCGAGGTTTACTCCGACCGCCGCGACACGAACGCCGACGGTATACCCGACCTCGTGGCCGACGCCGACCGCGGCACGGGTCAGATCATCTGCAACGTGCAGCGCTACAACCCGACGCCGGCGCAACTCGCCGCCGTGCCCGGGATCCAGGGCAAGACAAAGACGACGGTCAACGGCGTCGTGCCCGTGCTGTCGCCGATCGGCCTCGACAACACGATCAGCGAATGCGTGCCGTTCAACATCATGGGCCACGGGCAGATCACGCCCGCCGCCGCTGACTACATCACGACACCGAAATGGGGGATCGGCGTCGTCGAGCAGGACTTCGCCGAGTTGCTCGTGCAGGGCGAGCTCACCGACGGCTGGGGCGCAGGAGCTCTGTCGCTCGCAACGGGTGTCACATATCGCGAGCAGTCGTTTAACGATGGCTCCTATCCCGTCGAGATCGACGCGCTGGGGCCGCCTGTCAATGCGGCGAACCTCGGAATTCGCGGCATTGCCTCGACCTGGAGCACCGGCAGCCCGAACCTGCATCAGTTCTCCACGGTGTCCGCCATCTCGGGCGGCTACGACGTTTGGGAGGCATTCGGCGAGCTCAACGTGCCGATTTGGCAATCCTCATCGGCGCAGCAGCGCTTGGGCATGAGCTTCGCCTATCGAACGTCGGACTACTCGAACGTCGGCCAGCTCGATAGCTGGAAGGCCGGGTTGGACTTCCAGCTCATCAGCGATCTGCGCCTGCGTGCCACGACGTCGCGCGACGTGCGCGAAGCGACGTTCACGGAACGGTTCGACAGTTCGCCGAACGGCGGCACCGTGCTCGATCCGGCGCGCAACGGCGCGTCATCGACGGTCACGATCACGACCGTTGGCAATCCGGAGCTGGTTCCGGAATCGGCCGATACCACGGTGGTCGGGCTCGTCTATGAGCCGCGCTGGGCCGAGGGCCTGCGCATGTCGGTGGACCGTTACGACATCGACATTTCCGAGTCGATCGCCACGCTGGGCGCCCAACGCGTGGTGGACGAGTGCTACAACAACAACGTTCTGTGTGAGTACGTGTTTCGCGACGATCTCGGCGTGCTGAGTCGCGTCGGGAGCCCGTATTTGAATCTGGATCTGGCTCGCGCAGTGGGCACGGACGTCGAAATAGCCTATGCGCACGACGTCAATCTCTTCGATCGGCACGACGAGTCGCTGTCGATCCGCATGCTCGCCGGCAAGCTCGACGAACGGAGCAGCACCGTCGTGGGGAGCGTGCCGGCAGAGTTCGCCGGTAGCCGCAGTTATCCCGATGTCACCGGTAGCTTGACCGTGTCCTATCGTGTGGCGCGCTGGTCGTTGCAGCTGCAGGAGCGGTACATCGACGAGGTGCTCCTGAACCGGACTTGGGTCGAAGGCATTGACGTCGACGACAACACGATCGACTCACAGGCCTGGACGAATCTCGTGGTAGCCTTCGAGAGCCAGTCGGACGGTAGGGGCTCGTGGCGTGTGTCGTTCAACGTCCAGAATCTCTTCGACGAGGACCCGCCGATCATCCCGTCGTCCGGGGACTCGCGATTCGGCGCCCAGGCCACCGATAACACCTATGACGAATGGGGGCGGCGCTATGAGATGGGCTTCAGCATGGCGTTCTGAGCCATAGTGACGGCGCAGCGGCGACCGCCGGCTCTGCTGATCGGCGCTGGCTTGCTGGCGGTTGCCGTCGTAGGCGCCGCCATCCATCTTGCCGGCCGTCACGATCGTGCCGCCGAGCCCCGCACGGTACTCGATGGGTATTGCGTCGGCTGCCACAATGACGCCGAACGCGCCGGCGACGTGACGTTCGAGCGGCTTTCTGCAGACGCAGTGGCGCCTCACGCGGATGTTTGGGAGCACGTCGTGCGCAAGGTGCGCACCGGCTTCATGCCGCCGGCCGGCGAGCCGCGGCCGCCGCGCGCGGTGCTCGAGCGTTTCGCGACGACGCTCGCGGATCGCCTCGATGAGGCCGCAGCGGCGGCGCCGAATCCCGGCGCCAGGGGTGTCGCGCGACTCAACAGAGCGGAGTATACGAACGCCATCAGCGACTTGCTCGCCTACGATGCGCGGCCGTTCGTCGACGCGCTGCCCACCGACGATTCCATCCAAGGCTTCGACAATATCGCGGCCGCGCTTACGGTGTCACCGACGCTCATCGAGGGCTACGTGGCCGCTGCGCTGAAGATCAGCCGCGCGGCGATCGGCGACCGGTCGCTCGGACCGGCCCAGGTGACCTACGAGGTGCCCGCCGACTTGTCTCAGGCGGCCCACGTCGACGGGCTGCCGCTCGGCACGCGCGGTGGCCTGCGCTTCACGCACACGTTCCCGCTCGATGCGACGTACGAGGTGCGCGTGCGTGCGCGCGGTCCCGGTGTTCTGAGCGGGCAGCGTTTTTGCGCGGCGCCGAAGATCGACGTCACGCTCGACGGTCGGCCGCTTGCCGTCGAGAACCCGAACGCGCTGCGATTGAACGTGGCCGCCGGCCCCCGCACGCTGACCGTCGCGCTGCTAGACGAGCACCGCTGCGAAGGTGTCAACGAGCTCTACGGCAGCTATGCTCCGGGCGGCGCCGTGCAGAGCGTCGAAATCCACGGTCCGTTCGAGCCCACGGGCGCGGGCGATACGCCGAGCCGCAAGGCGATCTTCAGCTGTCGCCCCGCGACGAGCGACGAAGAAACGCCCTGCGCGCGCGCGATCCTGACGCGGCTTGCGACGCGCGCCTATCGCCGGCCGCTCGGTGCCGACGATCCGGCCGTCGACACGCTCATGGGCTTCTACGAGCAAGGTCGGCTCGACGGCGATTTCGAAACGGGCATTCAACGAGCCCTCGCGCGGCTGCTCGTCGAGCCGCGTTTCTTGTACCGGTTCGAGCCCGTGCCGGTGGGCATTGCACCGGGCGAGACCTACCGCGTCGGCGACGTCGAGCTCGCGTCGCGGCTGTCGTTCTTCGTTTGGAGCAGCGTCCCCGACGACGAGCTGCTCGCCGCGGCCCAAGCGGGCGCGCTGCACGAGCCCGCCGAGCTCGAGCGGCAGGTGCGGCGCATGCTCGCCGATCCGCGCGCCGCGGCGCTCGTCGAGAACTTTGCCGGCCAATGGTTGAAGCTCAGGGAGCTCCGTGCCGCGCTTCCGCAGGACCCCGAGTTCGACGGGAACTTGCGTGATGCGTTCCGGCGCGAGACGGAACTCCTATTCGAGGGCGTGATGCGCGAGGACCGCAGCGTGCTCGAGCTGCTCGATGCGCGGTACACGTTCTTGAACGAGCGCCTCGCGCATCACTACGGTATCCCCGGAGTGCGCGGCAGCTACATGCGCCGCGTCGAGCTCGAGGAGAACAGCCCGCGGCGGGGGTTGCTCGGGCACGGCAGTCTCCTGACGGCCACGTCGGTCGCGAACCGGACCTCCCCAGTGGTCCGCGGCCAGTGGCTCGTCGAGAACCTGCTCGGCGCCACGGTGCCGCCCCCGCCAGCGGGAGTCGAGGTGGACCTGTCGGTCGAATCGGCACCTGCCGAGGCCAAGACTTTGCGCCAACGCATGGAACGGCATCGCGGCGACCCCGTGTGCGCGTCGTGCCATGGGCTCATCGACCCCTACGGATTCGCGCTCGAGAACTTCGATCTCGTTGGCCGCTGGCGCGATGTCGACGCGGGCGAACCCATCGACGCCTCGGCCGTGCTCATCGATGGCACGGCCATCCACGGGCCGGCGGACCTGCGCCGTGCACTGCTCGCGCGCTCCGAGGTGTTCGTGACGGCGCTGGCCGAGAAGCTGTTGACCTACGCGCTGGGCCGAATCCTCGAGTCCCACGACATGCCGGCCGTACGCAAGATCGCGGCGGACGCCGCGGCCGAGGATTATCGGTTCTCGGCGCTCGTGCTCGGAATCTCGCGCAGCGTGCCGTTTCAGATGCAAGTGGCGCGCGGCGCCGACGAGGAGGATCCATGAGCGACGCGGACAACACGCCGCAACGGCAGGCCGCGCTCGGGACATCGCGCCGAGCCGTGCTCGCGGCCAGCGCGGGGCTCGCCGTGACGGCGTGGGTCGGCGCGACCCGCGACGGATGCGCACAGGCTGCCGATCGCGCGGCACCGAGCGAACCGACGGCCGACCCGATCGCTGCGGCGTTGCCGCTCGACACGCTCGGGCTCGAGCACCTCGGCGCCGTCGTGCCCGACGTCACGCAGGCCGCGCGGTTCTACGGCGCGGTGTTCAACCCGGTGCTCTACAAGGAGCGCGAAGAGCCGCTGCGTTACTACGTGACGCTCGATCCCGGTTACCTCGCGCTCGGCAGTCGCGCGAACGCGCCGCGCGCATTCATCGATCACGATTGTGCGTTACTGCGCAAGTACGACCGCGCGGCCATGGCGCGCCGGCTCGAAGCGGAAAGGCTGCCGCCCGGGCGCTTCGGCATCATCCCGGATCCGGACGGTCTCGGTTTGCAGCTGCTCGGCGTGCCGGGCGGCCTCGCAGGCTCGACGGAGCAGGCCGGGCGAATTGTCGCTGGCGAGCCGCTCGTGCGGCCGCGAGGCCTAGCGCACGTCGTCCGCCGCGTGACGGACCTCGAGCGGTCGGCGGCGTTCTACCGCAAGTTTTTCGGTCCCGAGATGCGCGCCGACGGCGTTGTCGAGTTCCGTGCGGCGCACACGCGCTGGATATTGGAGCCCGCCGCGGCGGGCGAGGGGCCGCGCATCGACCGCTTCGCCGTGAACGTGGCACGCTTCGACGCGGCGGTCGTGGCGCGCGGTCTCGAGGCCCTCGGCGCGCGCATCGTCGCTGCTGGCCCCGAGCGCCTGCACTTTCTCTGCCCGGACGGGCTCGGTGTCGAGCTCTTGCCCGTGGACCCCGCGCGGATCTGGGGGCTTGCATTGACGACCGATGACGCGCCGTGGGCCGCGGCAAGGAGCTGATGCGATGCGCTATCTCACGAGACGGCCTCTGTCGCGGCGCGCGGTGCTGCGCGGCGCGGGCGCGACCTTGGCGCTGCCGCTGCTCCAGTCGATGCTGCCAGCCGGCAGCGCCTCGGCCGCGACGTCGCGGCCCCGTTTCGCCTGCATCTATATTCCGCACGGCGCGATCATGAGCCGGTGGACGCCGGCAGGCGACGGCGGTGCGTTCGAGCTGTCGCCGATCCTCCGCTCGCTCGAACCGTTTCGTGATCGGCTCAACGTCGTTAGCGGTCTCAGGTTGCCACTCGCCTACGGCCAGGACACTTCGGCCGGCGCGAACCACACGCGCTCGTCGGCGGTCTGGATTACGTGTGCGCAGCCCGAGACGGGCGCGACGCCGCGGCTCGGCACATCGGCCGATCAAGTGGCGGCGGCGCATTTCGGTCAGGACACGCCGCTGCCGTCGCTCGAGCTCTCCCTCGAGGAAGGTGGACTGAGCGGCGGCTCGGGGCTCTCGGGCGCCTATCGCAACACGATCGCGTGGCGCACGCCCACGGCACCGTTGCCGATGGAGAGCAACCCGCAGCTCGTCTTCGAGCGGCTGTTCGGCGACGGCGGCACGGCGGCGGAGCGCGCGAACCGCCGCCGCGAAGCGGCGAGCCTGCTCGACTCGGTGCTCGACGACGCTGCTGCGCTCACGAGCTCGCTGCCGGGCGACGATCGCGCGCGGCTCGAGCGCCATCTCGACGACGTGCGCGAGGTCGAGCGGCGAATCGAGCTCGCCGGCCGGCGCGTGTCGGACGATCTCCCAGTGCCGACGAAGCCCGTCGGCGTGCCTGAGGACTTCGAGCAACATGCGAAGCTCATGTTCGACTTGCTCGCGCTCGCCTGGGCCGCAGATATCACGCGGGTCGCGACGCTCATGATCGCGAAGGAAGTCAGCAACGCGGTGTACTCCGCGAGCGGCGTCAACGACCCGTTTCACAACCTCTCGCATCACTCCGAGGTACCGGCGAACATCGACCGCTACGCGCGCCTGAACGAGTACCACACGCGTGCGACGCTCACCTACTTCCTGAGCCGGTTGCGCGACACGCCGGACGGCGACGGAAGCTTGCTCGACCACTCGCTCGTGCTCTACGGCAGCGGCATGAGCAACTCGAACCAACACGACCACGAGCCGCTGCCGACGCTCGTCGCCGGCGGCGCTTCCGGCGCGATTGCGGGCGGGCGGCACATCCGTGCCGGTGCCGGCACGCCGATGGCAAACCTGCTGGTCGCGCTGCTGCAGAAGCTCGACGTGCCCGTCGAGTCGTTCGGCGACAGCACGGGTGTGGTGGCGATTTGAGCGGCCACGCGATCGACCTGCCGCGTGCCCGACCGCGACGTGCCCCGACGCGGTGGCTGGATTGCCTGCGCGCCGGGCTCGCTGCCGCGCTGCTGACGCCACCGCTGCAGGGCACCGCGGCTGACGTCGAGTACTCGACGCTCGCCGATGCCGCTATGCATCGTGATACCGCGGCCGTGCGTGCACTGCTCGAGCGCGACGCCGACGTCAACGCGCTCGGCACGTACGATACCCCGGCGCTGCACTGGGTCGTGCGCGTGCAAGATCGCGCGACTGCGGGTCTCCTGCTCGACGCGGGCGCGGATCCCAATCTGCCTGACCGGCATGGCATCGTGCCGCTGCATCTTGCGATCGAGAACGGCGATCGGGCAACGGTCGACCTGCTGCTCGCCGCGGGCGCCGACGCTCGCGTGCGGGACTCCGCGGGCGAGACCCCGCTCGTGCTCGCGGCGCGCGTGGGCGACGTGGCGATCGCCGAACGGCTGCTCGTGCAGGGCGCAGAGGTCGACGAGCGCGATCCCGAGTACGGCCAGACCGCGCTCATGGTCGCCGTCAGAGAGGGGCATGTCGAGGTCGCGGGGTTGCTGCTCGCGAGTGGCGCGGACCCGAACGCGCAGACGCTCGCGGGCGCGACACCCGCGTTTCGCTTACCGAGCGAGAACGCCGGCTCGAAAGGCGTGGGCATCGTGCGTGGAGGTTGGCCGGAGCGGGGCATGCGTCTGCCTACGCCGGGCGCGAAAACGCCTCTGCTCTATGCGACTCGACGCGGTGATCTCGCGGCGACGCGGCTGCTCGTCGAAGCGGGTGCAGCGCTCGAGCAGGCGGACGCCGATGGCGTCACGCCGCTGACGAACGCGATCTTGAACGCCAGCATCGCCGCCGCTCGCGATGCGCCGTCCAGCCAGGCGCATTTCGCCGTGGCGCGGTACTTGCTGGAGCGCGGTGCGAGCGTGAGCTCCGCCGACTGGTACGGGCAGACGCCGCTCTGGGCGGCCGTCGATGTCCGCAATCTCGATGTGAACGGCCCCGCGCGCGACAACCGAATCGATCGCACCGCGGCCCTCGAGCTGATCCGCGAGCTGCTGGCACGCGGCGCGGACCCGAACGCCAGGATCCGCGAGTATCCGCCCGAGCGGCGGTTCATCATGGGCTTAGGGTCGCTCTCCTGGGTCGACTTCACGGGCCAGACACCGTTCCTGCGCGCGGCGCTCGCCGGCGACGTGACCGTCATGCGCCTGCTGCTCGAGCACGGGGCGGACCCCGGCATCGGGACGTTCGGTGGCACGACGCCGCTCATGGGGGCGGCCGGTGTCAATTGGGTCGTCAATCAAACGTTCGATGAAGGGCGTGCGCCATTACTCGCGGCGGTCGAGCTCTGCTACGAGCTCGGCAACGACGTTAACGCGGTGAACTCGATGGGCATCGGCGCGATCCACGGCGCCGCGAATCGCGGCTCGAACGACATCATCGAGTTTCTCGCAGCGCACGGCGCCCGGCTTGACGCGCCCGACGCGCAGGGCCGCACGTCGCTCGCATGGGCCGAAGGCGTGTTTCTCGCCACGCATCCGCCGCAACGCAAGCCCGAAACTATCGCGTTGCTCGAGCGCCTGCTGCTCGACCCGCAAAACGGCCGTTAGGTGGCAGCCTCCTGCCCGCGAGCGAGTCGCCCGCTTGCATGCGCGCAACGCTTCATGGAAGATCGCCGCGGTTTACGGCAGGGGTCGCAATGATGTCGAGCAAGAAGACGAGAGCCAAGACCACGAAGCGGCGCAAAACGTCGGCGCCGCGCGGTGCCTTCGGTCTTGGGCTCGAGAGTCTCATCGGTTACAACATGCGTCACGCGCACGGCGTGCAAAAGCAGCGCTTCGCGGCCGTCTTCGGCCCGCTCGGGATCCGGCCCGTCACGCTGTCCTTGCTGGGGACCATTTACGATCATCCTGGAATCAAGCAAGCGGATCTCGGCAAACGGCTCCGCATCAAGCGCGCGAATATGGCACCGTTGCTGGCCGAGTTGGGTGTGCGCGGACTCATTGCGCGCCGTCCGAGCGGCAGCGACCGGCGCGCGCAGCTCGTGACGCTCACGGCGGCGGGCAAGAAGTTTACGGCCAGGCTGCTCGAGATTCACGAACGCCTCGAGGCCGACTTGATAGCAAAGCTCGGCGCGCGTGAGAGCGAGCAGCTCCTCCAACTCCTCAAGAAGTTCAGGCGGCTTGCGCCGAGGTCGGAGCCGGCGGATACCGACTGATTGGTCATTGACGATGACGAACGGATCGTACGCCTAGATCGGTATCCGCGTTGCCGAGCCGCTGCGGTCGACCCAGAACGCACCGGTTGCGTCCCGGGCAGAGTCCGCCGCGCTGGAACGGCGTGCGAGCGACGGGGTTGGTGCGTGCGCCAGCGCGGGGATGAATTTCGGTGCGGCCGAGGGCGGACGCAGCAACGTGTACATTTTTTTGGGTGGCACGTGCTAGCGTCAGATCTTCAGATCTTCTCGATCTCGTTGAGTCGGTCGACGAGCAAGTTCGCCCAGTATCGAGCGAGGCGCCGCACCTCCGACCACACGGTCACGCTGTTGGCCTCGAACGCGAACGGCGACTCGGCCGCGCGTCCATCGGCCGCTCTTGCGAGCACCTCGCCGCTCATGGAATCGCGCAACTCGACCACGAGGACCGCGGAGCCGACCGAATCGAGATACACGCCGCCGCGGCCATACTTCGCCGAATCGAGATCGGGCGGCACGGACGAGACGACGTCAATGACGCTGCCGACGAGCAGCAAAACGTCCGGGCCGGGCGCGGTCACGATCTCGTAGCGCTCCACCTTCTCTAGCTCCTCCGTAAACTCTTCTTTGAGGATCTGCTCGAATCGCGCCTTGTTCTCCTCTTGAACGGGGAACTCCGACTCCGAGCGGGCCTGAAAATCACTCACGGGATCGAGCTTCCGGTACGCGATGCCTGCGTTCGCGATCAGGAGCTTCGTATAGCCGGTCAGATCGAGATCGGGCTTGACCCAAGCGGCGTCCAGGACGCTCTTCTCGACGCGATGGAGTCCGTCGTGCGTGACTTCCGCATCGGGGCCCGTCTCGATGCGCGGTTGCTTCGGCGCCGCAGATCCACCGACTGCGTACATCAGTGCCGCCGCGACAGCGGCGGCAGCAGCGATTCGAACAGCCCCAAATCGGTACGTCGTCATTGTTATCCCTCCAAAAGAATCGTTCGCCTCGCGAATCCCGCAGCAGATAGTACGCTAGCCGCTCGTGAGGTTGCGACGTTCGATTCTGCGCGCCCTTACCTACCTCGTCAGGCGCGGAGCTCGTCGCTGACGCTACAATAGGCGCGCGGGCGTCCGCCCGCGGCCGATCCCGGCAGACTTGATCGCAGCGAGGTTCCATGAACGACGATGATGTTGCTACAGCGGCGGGCACGCGCCGCGATTTCCTGCGTCTTGCAGGTATCGGAGCCATGGCTGTCGGGCTCGGCACGAGCGCAGCCGCGCAGAGCCAGCCTCCAGGTACGAGCGTAGCCCCCCAACCCAGCGGCGGTGCGGCAGGGCCGTACAACATCTTGTTCATTCTCACCGACCAGGAACGCTATTTCCGGCCGGGCGAGCTACCGGTGGGTTACGAGTTGCCCGCGCACGAGCGGCTCGCCGCGCAGGGCACCAGTTTCGTCAATCATCGCATCAACTCGTGCGTGTGCACGCCGTCGCGCTCGGTGCTCTATACGGGGCAACACATCCAACACACGCGGATGTTCGACAACACGAACTTCCCTTGGATCACGAGCCTATCGACCGAGATGCGCACGGTGGGCGACATGCTGCGCGAAGCAGGTTATTACACGGCGTACAAGGGTAAGTGGCATTTGACCAAGGAGTTCGAGACGGTCAATACGCTCGGCACGCCCACCAAGATCTTTACGCAAGAGATGGAGGACTACGGCTTCTCCGACTACTTCGGCATCGGTGACATCATCGCTCACACCCAAGGCGGCTACCTGCACGACGGAGTCATCAGTGCCATGGGCGGCAGTTGGCTGCGCGGCAAGGGACGAGAGCTCGCGGCCGAAGGCAAGCCCTGGTTTCTCGCCGTCAACCTCGTGAATCCGCACGACGTGATGTTCTACGACACGGATGCGCCGGGCACGGCGGTCCAGTCCGCGCGCGGCATCACGCACGTTGCGCGCGACCCCATCGATCCGCTCTACGCCAAGCAGTGGGCCTTCGAGCTGCCGGCGAGTCATGCGCAACCGCTGAACGCGCCGGGTCGCCCGCCCGCGCACCGAGATTTTTTGAGCTCGCACGATGCGCTCGTCGGTACCATTCCCAACGAAGAGCCGCGCTGGCGCCGGCGGCACAACTACTACTTGAACTGCCTGCGCGACGTCGACCGCAGCATCGCCACGCTGCTGGCCGAGCTCGATGCGTCGGGGCTCGCGGACCGCACGATCGTCGTCGTCACCGCCGATCACGGTGACATGGATGGTGCACATCAGCTCCATGCCAAAGGCGCTGTGGCGTATCGCGAGCAGAATAACGTGCCACTGATCGTCGCTCACCCGGCTCACACCGGCGGCGCGCAATGCCGTGCGATCACGTCGCATCTCGACCTCGCTCCGACTCTCGTCGCCTTGACGGGCGCAGCGCCGGACTTGAAGCAACGCATCGTCAATGGTCTGCCGGGCAAGGACCTCTCGGGTCTCCTGGCAGCGCCTGCGAGCGCAGACGTCAACGCGGTACGTGACGCGGTGCTGTTCAACTACAACATGTTTGCGTATCTCGACGGCGATTATCTCCACAAAGCCGTCGCCCATCTGCAGAGCGGCGGCAAGCCGGCGGATCTCAAGGGCACCGGCGCCGTCCCCGACATGAGCAAGCGCGGTGCGGTGCGATCGGTCTTCGACGGACGCTACGTGTTCTCGCGCTACTTCTCACCGAAGCAGCACAACCGACCCACGACGCTCGAGGAGCTCACGCGTTTCAACGACGTCGAGCTCTTCGATCTCGAGGCCGATCCGCTCGAGCTCGAGAATCTCGCAGCGAGTCGGCGCAACCGCGACCTCGTGCTAGCGATGAACGACAAGCTCAATCGGGTCATCGAGGCCGAAGTGGGTGAGGACCGCGGGCAGATGCTACCGGGAGGCATCGACGCGGGCTGGGAAGTGACAGCCGAGACGATGGCACCGTAACTGACATCGGCGGTAGCGCGCCCTAAGCCGTGTCCGCTTAGGCGATCGGTGTCGCGCCCGCCCCGCCTCGCGGCGCCGGGCTTCGCTCACGATTTCTTCCTTTTGGGCGCCCTTGACGGTGGTTTCCGCCACCCTGAATTTCACGATCTTCGTGATCAAGGCGAGCGGGAAACTAACGGGCACCGCAGCGACGAGTGTCGCCACAAGAGGGGGAGTTCGACTCATGCGAGCCACACGGAGCGCGGCAAGGTGAGGGCGGCGTACAACCGGGCGGAGCGCCTCGCCGAGCGGCGCAGCATGATGCAGCGGTGGGCGGACTACCTGGACGGTTTGCGCAACCGGAGTGACTGAACGGACACGAATCCAGGTGATTCGCTGAGATTCGCGCCGACAGCGTCAAGGCCTGGACGCGTAGGCTCGTCGCGTTCACCCATCGCAAGGACGCGAAGCCATGGCGAGCGAGCGGGCGCGCCCGCGTGCGCCACCGTTCATCGATCCGCCGGGCTACGCTCGCCACCGGCCCGAGGAGACGCCGCTCTACCAACTCGGAGCAGCACTATCCCGAGTTCGTCGCTGCGCGCGAAGCGGCTGGTCGAGCGCTGCCGAAATACGTGTAGGAGGAATGCGAGGCGCATCTCAAGTGCGGCCGCCTCGAGCACGGATTTCTGCGCGTGCGCTGCGAGGACTGTCACGCCGAGCAGCTCGTCGCGTTCAGTTGCAAGCGCCGCGGCATCTGTCCCTCCTGCGATTCCCGGCGGATGACGGACAGCGCCGCGCTCCTCGCGGACGAGGTGTTACCGGCGAAGCCTACTCAATGTTCATTTTCGCGCCGTCGTGCTCGACGGGGCTTATCTCGTCGGCACCGAGCCGCAGGTGTTTCGTCGAATTGAGCCTCCGCGTCAGGAGGAGCTGCAAGCGCTCGTTGAGCGGCTGGCCGAGCGCATCGGCCGCGCCCTCGAGCGCCGAGGCGTCTTGGCTCGCGATGCCGACAACAGCTATCTCGAGCTTGACCTCGCCGCCGGACGCAGGCACTCGCGAACCGCTGACGCGCTTCATTGCCCGCTTGCCGCGCGCGGTGGTCTTTACAGAAGACCCAGTTCCGCGCCTTGGCCGAACGGGGGTTCCTATGCGCTCGGCGGATCGGTCGTCGTCGTGCGCTGCGCGCTGCCGGAGGACGCTTTTACACGGCAGCCAGCGCATATCGTGCGATGCGCCGCCCTTATGTCAAGCGCGTGAACGCCTTCACGAATGCGTCGAGCGAGAATCGCAGCGCGGAAGGAATCGAACTGCCTCACTGCCGCAATGCTTGTGCGGCAGCACTTGAGTCGGGGACGGGACGTATCTACGCTATCGATCGAAGCGCACGACTATAAGAAGGCGCGGCTCTACGGAACTAGACCCCTCAAGAGGTACATCCAGCGTGAGTAGCAAAACCGCTTCGCGGTGCTCTGTCGCCCGCGGCGTTATCCTGCTGACGATAGTCGGCGCGATGGTCGTCCTAGGCGCACCCCATGTCGTCGGCCAAACCTGCGGCTCCGGCGAGTGTGGTCCGTCGTCGACGCTTGACTTGCTCGTAAGCGACTCCCCTGCTCGCTCTAATCCGATAGAGCTCGAGGGCGCCATCCTCAGGGGCGAAGCGTTTGTTTTCGTTCGCCCGGCCGCGAATCTCGTCAAGGTTGAGTTCTGGCTCGACGCGTTGGAAACGAGTACGCCACCGGATTCTACTGAAAATGGCGCACCGTGGGATTTCATAGGCGGTCAATCGCTCGCGGATGAATGGAAAACGTCAAAGGTCGCGGATGGACCCCATTCCATCACCGTTGCGTTACACCTGAGCGACGGGAAGGTGCAAACCATAAAGCGCCAGTTCACGGTTGCCAACCAAGCGCCGCGACTAGTCTTTGCTCCCGCCGCGCTGTCTCATTCAACCTATTCGGATGCCGATCAACGCTTCGTCGACGCAATCGACCTCGCGAGTAACACCGCCCTCTCGGCAGACGCGACGCTGCGATCGGATTCTGGCTGGCTGCAAGTTGCAGCGGCCCCGAGTGCCATACCGACCAAAGCCTCGATTTCTATCGATACCGCTGGCCTCTCGCCAGGAGTCTACCGGGGCGCCGTCACGGCGACAGCGCCGGGGCTCGCGGACGCAACACTCGGCGTCACGCTGAACATTCAAGAGCGTTTCGCCGAGAATCAGGTTCATCTTTCATGGGTCAATGATCCCGCCACCACGCTGACGGTCACGTGGTGGACAGCCGACGCCGCCACGCCGTCGACGGTCAGATTTCGAAAAGTCGATGGAAAGAAATGGATGTCGGTTACCGGCAGTGCGCAACCCCTGAACGGCACGGAAGGCGTGCTGCACAAAGCCGAATTGACCGGCCTGACGCCCGCCACGCACTACGAGTATCAGGTGCAGGTTGGCGACGGCGAGTTTAGTGACCGATTTTCCACGTTTACAGCCCACGCCTCCGGGCCCGCGAGCTTCGATGCAGTCTTTGTCGCCGATCTCGCCCTTATTGGCCGAAGCGATGGGCTCGAGACCGGTGTCGATCGAGTCCTCGCAGAGATTGCCCGTATCGAGCCCAGCTTGATTCTTCTTGGCGGCGACTTGATCGCGTTTGCCACTGACAAGCGCTTCGGCACTCTCGGGCTTTCCATCGACGAGTTTTTCAAGCAGATGTCTATCGTTGCGACTTCGGCACCGATGATGCCGGCGTTTGGCAACCATGAATTTCTCGACGAAGGTCTTCAGAATTGGGCTGATCGTTTCGCATTGCCGGAGGGGTTTGATAAAGGACGCAGCTACTCCTTCGATGTTGCTGACGCACACTTCGTATCGATCCTGGGCGCTAGCGACGAGGGACTGTCGCCAGCAGAATTGCAGTGGGTCGATAACGACCTAGCCGCTGCTAGAACGGCGGGGCAACGTTGGCTGATCGCCTTTTTTCACATGCCTCCTTTCTCGGATGGGGCTAATCATAAATCGAACACAAATCTCAGGAGTCAGCTCGGTCCCATTTTCGAGCGACATGGCGTACAGCTGGTGCTGACCGCACACGACCAGTCGTTTGAGCGTACGTTCCCCCTCAAAGATGTCCCAACGAGCAATTCTCCTACGTCGGTGTCAGCTAATTGCTACGACTCTCACGACGGCGTCGTCTACATGAAGGTAAGTCCAGGTGGAAAACTAAGCGACGGCACCAAGTGGTTTTCGCCCTTCCGGAGCGAACCGCCTCCAGCGTGGACAGCGACGCGCCATGCGACCGGCCACCACTTCGCACATCTCGAGTTTTCAGACGTGGGCACTCTGCGCGTGCGCACATATGCCATTGCCGACGGTAAGTCGAGTTCCAGCGTCATCGACGAGTTTGAGTTGGTCGAGTCGGGGTGCGAGGGACAGTGAACCCCAGTTGGGGAGCGCAAAGATAACCGCGCCCGCGGGCGCCGTTACTGTCGGGGACCGCTAGGGAACCTCTGCACGGGCGAACGTGCAGCGAGTAGATAGGATGAAAAAATGACAAGAACCGGCGTTAACGATTTGTCAGGAGGTCCCGAACAAGGCAGCAGTTCAGCAGGGTCTTCGGCTGGCGCAGCCGTTCGGAATCCCAGAGTCAGCATCGGCTTGCCCGTGTACAACGGTGAAAATTTCCTAGCCCAAGCCATCGAGTCAATCCTCGGCCAAACGTTTACGGATTTCGAGCTCATTATCTCGGATAACGCCTCTACCGACAGGACCGAAGAGATCGCGCGATCTTATGCTGCAATTGATCGCCGAATCAGGTTTGTTCGGCATGGAGTCAATTGCGGTGCTTCCAAGAATTGGAATCTGGTCTTTGAGCTCGCCAGGGGCGAGTACTTCAAGTGGGCAGCCCACGACGACGTCTGTTTGCCGGACTTTCTCACAGAGTGCGTCGCCCTCCTGGATGATGATCCTTCCGCCGTGCTCTCTTGTTCACGGACATCGATGATTGACGGCTCCGGACAGGCCTGGAAACAGCTAGAGCTGTTGGAGGAATATACTTCCCCGGCACCGCATATTCGTTACCGGGGAGCATTTAGCGATTCTGCGCCTTTCGCGTTGTTTGGGCTCATTCGCTCCCACATTCTTCGCAAAACACCGCTGGTGGGAAGCTATCCTTCTTTCGACCGGCCTTTGCTGGCCGAGTTGGCCTTGTACGGCCGGTTTGTAGCGGCTCCCAAGGTTCTGTTCTGTCTCCGTCATCATACTAAGAATTCCCCGAGAAATAGTCGCAAACTAGTAACGTGGCTTGATCCCAATTTGAGCAGCAAACTCGTCTTCCCTGAATGGCGGCTGTTGTGGGAGTACCTGGCTCCCACTCTTCGCTGTCCTCTGTCCCTACGGCAGCGGCTAGATTGCTGGCGGTACCTTCGCGGCCGTACCCGCAAACGTGGTAGAGCCCTCAGAAGGGAACTCATTGCCGGCAGTTTGCGCCTTCCTGTGTTGGGGCGGTTTTTCCGGGCCCGCATTCAGCGTGGCGAAGAACAGTGGCGAAACCAAACCGAGCGCTTCGTCGCCGCCCTGCGATCACACGTTCCGCCGGGCAAGAAGCTTTTGCTCGTGGACGAGATGAAATTGGATTCTGCCCTGTTCGAGTCCTGGCGCACTTCCCATTTTCCGGTAGTCCAGGGTGAATATTTCGGCCCGCCTTTCGATGACGAGCACGCGCTGGGCGCATTGGAGCAAATGCGGAGGCCAGAGGGTGGTTTTCTTGTGGTTGCGTGGAATTGTTTCTGGTGGTTGCACTATTACACCGGGTTCCATCGAGTCTTGCGGGAGCAATTTCCTTGTGTTCTGGAAAATGAACTCGCGATCGTATTTGACCTGACGGACCGATGAGATCGCAGCAGGAAACCAATTTCTTCAAGACCAAGGGCGTACCTCTCACGGCTGGGGTGATCGCCGCTCGCAACGCCGCGTGCGCCGCGAACAGTCGAGCTCACGCGCTTCAACGATGTCGAACTCTTCGATCTCGAGGCCGATCGGCTCGAGCTTGAGAATCTCGCGTCGAGTTGGCGCAATCGCGGGCTTCGCTCACGACTTCTTCCCGCTCTTGGCGGCAGACTTCGCGGTGTTCTCCGCCACCCTGAATTTCACGATCTTCGTGATCAGAGCGATCGGCATGGGTTCGGTCAGCGGGAATTGCACCGAGCCCTTGGCGCTCTCGTAGCCCGCCAGCTCCTTCTTGAACTGCGCAATGCCCGATGCGCCGGGATAGAAGCCGATGTGCGTCTGCCAGCCGGCAAAATGCACCAGGTTGCCGTTCAAGGCGAACGTCGGGATCCGGTAGCTGATCTTTTCCGTCGCGCCCGGTGCGGCCTTGCTAATCGTGGTGCGCACCTGCTCGAGCTTCGCCCGCACGTCCTTCGCGAACGTCGCGATGTACTCATCGATGCTTTGCGGTGCTGCCCGATTGCCTTTCATATGTTGTTGTAAGTGAGGCGCCTCAGGTCGAGTATGCCTGCGAGGTCGTGCTGCCGCCTTGGCCCGTCCAGTTCGTGTGGAAGAACTCGCCGCGTGGCCGGTCCACTCGCTCGTAGAGGTGGGCGCCGAAGTAGTCGCGTTGCGCTTGCAGCAGATTAGCGGGCAGCCGCTCCGAGCGGTAGCCATCCCAGTACGCGAGCGCGGCAGACAGGCAGGGCACGGCAATGCCCGCAGTCACGGCGGCCGCGATCACGCTACGCCACGCGGCTTGCCGGCTCTCGACCGCTTCCTTGAAGAACGGATCGAGCAGCAGGTTCACGAGTCCGGGGTCCCGGTCGAATGCCTTCTTGATGTCCCCAAGGAATGCCGAGCGAATGATGCAGCCGCCACGCCAGGTGAGGGCGATGCCGCCGAGATTGAGATTCCAGTGGTACGACTGCGCCGCTGC
>Ga0105252_10000613_pt1 | contig 21028 bp, 28 predicted proteins | sample EasRivMeERMZT100_FD_89675 | JGI IMG/M metagenome (GOLD analysis project Ga0105252, IMG submission 89675) | Soil microbial communities from meander-bound floodplain in the East River, Colorado, USA - East River MetaG ERMZT100 | ecosystem: Environmental > Terrestrial > Soil > Floodplain | place... | reverse complement strand
TTCATCCTATCCTTCACCTGGTTGAGACTCTCACTGGCTTTAGCAAATCCTTCTGTGCCCGGCTTTAATGTGCTGATCTCTTTGTTCAGCGCTGCAGCCTGGAAGCGAAGCTGCTTCAGTGTCTCTCCAGCCTTCTGCCCGTTCGCGAGTTCGATGTCGATGTTTGCCATAGCCTTTACTTTTTTATGAGCTCCTGTTCTACTGCCACTACAATTCCTTCACGCCATATTTCCCCTGTCTCAGCGTTCAAGTCCTTCAGCAGTTCGACCAGAGTTGTCCTTCTCCATTTCTTCGGTTTCCACATCGTTTGGTGAAGCCGCTGCGACCATGCGATGCCGGCAGCTATCTTCTTTATCTTCTGCTCCTCACTGAGGTTCGCATTCTTGCCGGCATATCCGCTGATGTACCTGAACCGATCTACTCCCTTTCCCCTCACCCAGTCTTCCATCTTCTTAAGCTCGGGCACCTTGCCCCATATCATCTTTTTCACCTCGAAGAACCTTCCCTGCTCGGCGAACGTCAGCGTGATCACCGGGCTGGCAGCGTCGGTGGCCAGCGTCACGGTCACGCTCAGGCTCTCCAGCAGCTCCCCGCGACCGACATACTTTGGACCGCTGAGAACCTTCTTCGCCCGCTCGAGCAACTCCCTCGCCTTCGCCCTGGCCAGGGCATTGAGCCGCTCTTGGATCTCCTTGGGGATCAGCTGGGCCATTGGTCGTCGAGATCCTCGAGTGCGCAAACCAACAGTACAAACAAGAACGCCGCCAGCTGCTCAAGGCGGAGCGCAACAGTTGTGAACGTGTCGACGTCAATTTCCATCATGGCAGTATGCCGAGATCAGTGGTCCACAGCTCGCACTTGCTTCTCTCAACGCCCTGCATGGTCAGCCGCACGCTGATCGTATTGATGAAGCAGTTCAACCCCTCGACCGGCCGCACCTTCTGTTTCCAGTTAATGCTCAGCAGATCGCGAAACTCAAAAGCGATATCCACCGGCACCAACTTCCGGTTGAGCAGGAACCGCAGGTGTCTCTTCCATCGAATGGTGGCCATGCCGCCGGCGCCGGCGAATACGAAGGTGCAGTCGCTCAGATCGATGTTGGCTGTGCCATAGTCCACCGCCAGGGTGCCCGCTGTGCTTCTCTCTGTGTAAAAAAGCATCGCCGGCACGATCGTCGCATCCTTCCTGATGCTGGCCACCGGAACGGTCCACGATGTCCCGGTAATGAAACTCCGGGCCTGTTGTGCTGTCCATCCGGAGATCTCGCTGGGGATTTCAAGATTCGGGTCACCACTTTCAAACTTGTCTTCCGTAGATGACAGCAGGTCTTTCGTGTTCCGGACGGTCTTAATCCGAACGCCGGTTACCATGGGGGGCTCTACCTCTTCCACTGTACCACAAATTGCCGTGATATCCTTGTAGGTCCTGTCGGCATGAATGCCTTCCCGCTTCACGAACTCCATCCGCTTCGTACTGTCATTGTAGTCTATGCCAACGTTGAATCTCTTTTGAAGGGCCTTGATGAACTCGGGGACGGTCCAGTCCGGAACAAAGTCCCTTATGTTGAAGGAGTCCTTGCAGCCAACCCACTCTTTCGTGCCGGTCATTGTGGTCAGTACATCCAGGCTGTTGGAATGGGGGATCATCGCCGCCAGGAAGTCATCGTCTGTCAGGAAATCACCCGTGCCCTGGATCCCGATCGAGGCCAGGACCTCGTCCAGCACGTAGCTCCAAAGAACGAAAGGGCACACACTAGTCCTGTTATCTGGTTCAAAGGCGAGGTTAGCAACGGGCTTGTTGAGCACGAACCCGGTATCATCCACCAGGTTCACCGCGTCCAGGTAGATCAGGTCTTTGTCATAGAGTTTATTGCAGACGACCGGAAACCTGATCTTCGTTGTGATGTCTCCTGAGAGCAGTGGACCGGCTGCATGGAAGTGACCATTCAACCATAGCTGTATCGGAGCATTGTATGCTGCCTCAAAGAGAGTACTGCCGAGAAGCCAGTATTGCTTGTCATCGACTAACACGCTTAGCGGCATATCCAGGGTGTTGGGATCCGGCACGCGTACTGTGAAATACTGGTTCCCGCCGGTGTACTCAGCTACAACGCCATTTGGGAATGTATCCATAATACAATCCCTGAACGCCTCGGCAACCCCTTCGAAGGTATTGGTGTGGCCATAGTTAATGCCATTGATGAACACGCCACCGACGTATCCCTGGAATTCGTAGTCCTTCCCGTTGATGGTGACTTTGTGGTTAGCAGTGATGTGGAGCAGTTTAACGTCGATCTTCTTGTGCCAGACACCTTCATTCATCACCACATCTTCCGCAACAAGGTCGCGGATCCTGAGGGTCTTGAATTCCTCGGACGTTGTAGTGAGCCCGAATCGAAAATTGAGGGAGACCGTGCGCGGGTTTGCCTTTTGCACGATCAGCTCGCCGGTCTTCCATGGGTTGCCTTCATACCAAAGCCTGGCCGGCGTCTTAACCGGTGCCAGGAGATTGCTCACCACATCAGGGTTCTTCAGCAGCCGGCTGTTCCGGGGTGAAGGCTGGCCACCAGGCACTTCAAAGGGCAGGCTTATGGATCCCGGGATGATATCGTCATCAGCGAAGAGTGGGTTCTTCAGCCTCAGGTCCACGACTGTATTGTCGAAGAGCTCGAGGAATTCTCCTGTTCCAATGATCTCTATTCCAATCATGCATTGTCGGGAGTATAAACTTCATCGCTGTACGCCTCGATAGCCTCGAACCGAACCGAATGCTTATAGCTTCTGGACTGGGGGCCGGCGAGTTCCCCTGACGTGATCATCAATGGGCGCCGGGTGCCAGTTGTTACATCGAATATCTTCGGTGACTTCATCAGGTCGCGCATATACAACAGCCACTCCTTTGAGTCCGTCTCCAGGAAATACCCGCTGCCCATCTCCTTTGCAGTTTGGCCTTCCACGAACGTCTGCGCGTACTCACCCTGGGTGGCCGCGTAGTCATCGGGCAGATTAACCCTGACGACCTGGCGTTGATACCGCTCGCGTTCTACCGTGTCCCCATAGAACCGCAGGGACTCCCACGCACCGAGGCTGTTCAGGACCAGCAGGAACCGCTTGTTAGGATAGGACACCGGGTCGATGATGTATGTCCTTTTCTCCGATAGCGCGACGTTAGCGTTGTCGGCCAGCCAGATCTCGTACTTCACCAGGTTCTTTTCGAGATTGATCGTGTAGGCACCACTATTCAGCGGACCCGCCTGGATCCTCCAGAGCTGAGTATCCAGGCCCCACGCCACTACAACCTGCTCCAGGACGTTTGCAGTCTCACTGGTTGCGTCGTCATAGTAGGCGGTGATCCTGGTCCTGACGGTATTCGCCGGCGGCGCTTCGGAGAAGTAAAAATTCAGGAAGTCTTCCTGCATCTTGTCAACCATCTTCTCCAGTGGCGCCCAGGTCATGAACTTCTTGTTGTCCACCAGGTAGCTGGTGAAGAAGGGCGCGATCGTTTTGAACTTAAACTTTGTCAGGCCACCCATGATCACCAGGTAGTCCGCCGTTGTGGTAGGCGCTGCAGGAACTATTTCTGTGCCGGTCAACTGGCCGCTCTTGGTGCGGAATCGGATGATCGTCTTATTCCACTCCTCGAGCGACTGCTCTGTGGCATAGGGAAGATTGAACGTGGGAGGCACCGGTGCGAAGACACCGCGAAAGGCAGGCTTCACATTTACCTTTACCGTGTCAGTGGTATCGGGAGTATGCTCGCTGGCCATCACCTGCGTCCAGGTGACGCCGTCCGCCTCGAGGATCTCCACAGCCACATAAAACCGGTAGTTGTCCAGCAGCTCCCAGCCGTCGACGGCGTTGAAGCTGAGCATCAGGTGAGGATCCCGCGCAAAGAATGTTTTGATCAGCGCCATGGCCTATGGATCCCATTTAGTTTCATCGTACTGCAGGTTCGCGTTGTCCTTGAAATCAATCCTCAGTTCCCATCCGATGTACTCGGTACTTCCGAACAGGTAGTGCACCGGTGCCGTTGACCAGGTCGAGATTGATGTAGCGATCAGTGAGTAGTCAGCGGCCACCATCCCGCCGCGTTTATCCTTGAGGATCTTCGCCATGATCTGCTCGACGATCGCCTCTGCAGCGTCGTAGTCAGCATCGATGTCGCTGAACGTCTCGCTTGTTCTTACCTTCAGGTACGCTACCTGGGCGGTTTTCCGCTTTGTGATATTGTCACTGTCCGGATCTCCGTAGGGAACCCTCTCGTACGGTTGCGCCCACAGGAAAGATGCCGGCATGTCGCTCCGGTTGTCATTACGGACCACGTCCATATCTCCCCACTTGAAGCCATTGATCAGCTTATGCTTCAGCGCGACGTTCTGGAAGTACGCCCGGTAGGATATCAGGTTGGTGAGTTTAAGCAGCGTTGACATTCTTCCTGGATTGCGTTTTAGCTAGATCCTCGAGGTAGTCGAGGCAATCGTAAATGTTCGCGCTGCCGGCCTTGTCGAAGCCCTGGAACGCCGGCGTCTCGGCCAGGCGGTGCTTCAGGGTCTGCCACATGGGACCGGTCGGCTGCACCTGGTGCTCGTCCTGACCTTCGGGCTTCACCGGCGCCGGCATCAGGTGCTTGCAGCGCTTCGTGATGAAGCCGCGGATGTGACCGAATGTAGCCGCGATCAGCTGCAGCTCCCAATCCTGCACCTTCATGTCAATCACTCGATCGTCAACCGATTCACGATCGAGGGTAGTCTCTCCCTGATGCTTGTACAGCGTTGCGGCCAGTCTCCGGATGTAGTGGATGGATCCACCATCAGTCATCGACCTGGTGAACTCGTTGTCGGCGTAGATGAAGTGATCAAACGAGTGGCGAGCCATGTGTTCATCCGGGCCCACCAGATTGAGCTTGCCGGCTTTGATCTTGCGGACCGGGAAATGATACCAGGGCTCGTCCAGGAAGGTGAGGTCGTTGAAGATATCCACTGCCTGCACCTCGTTGATCTTGTCGACCAGTTTCAGGTTCTTCCGGAGCCTCCGGAGGATTGCTATCAGCTGGTAGCCGTACTCGGGCTTGGCACGGTCGGTCTGCTTGATCTGAAGGTTCAGGCCATAGACCTCAGCATGGATCCGGGGCCGGTCCTGCAGGTCCTTCCATGAGGTGAAGAACAGATCGCTGACTTTGTGGCTCTTTTTCATTGTGCCCTTTCACTGGTGATCTGTTGCATCAGGTCGGTGAAGTCGCGGCTTGCTGCCGGATCCTGCTCGTTGAATATCTCTACATGCAAATGCCTTAATAGTTTTTTCTGCGTGTGGCTATTGAACTGAAACTTCACGTAGTCAATCAATCCCTGCTTGCCACGCTTACGGAAGATCCGGAACATGGTGCTGCGCTCGTCGACGGCCTGCATTTTGGGTACCGGCAACGAATAGATTTTCGAGGCCACTATGGTTACACTATCCCACTCCGTCATGCCACACAACAAGAGTTCCCTGCCGGTGATGTAGTCATTCTCCTTCTGATACTCCCTGAAGGCTGGCAGCATCGAAGACACACCGTTGATAAATTCCAGGACCTTTTTAGGAACAGATCCCTTCAAGGACGGCAGAGATCTCCTCCATTCCTCGAGGGTGCCGGCGGGAATAACTTCGGGCATGTGGAATACAGGGGGTGTGATCATAGCTTCTTCCCGGTGGGTTTCGAGTCGTTGTGATGCGATCGGTTTGAACTGCCGTAGTAGAACGACACGATGAGCATGGCAATGTTGGTGATCGAATTCACGATCAGGATCGCCATGTTATTGTCAACCGTGAACGATCCGAACAGAATCATCACGTAGATGCAGAAGTTAAACCCCGTATAAGCGAGGGCTATCAGGCTTGGCGTATTCTTCGCCAGCCAGCCTGCATGCTGCGAATGATTAATTGCCACGTTCATATCCTGGGCGTTATGCACTGACTGGATCTCCAGCTCGTACATCTCCCGCTCGAATGAATACAGCGCATCCATCTCCTCCGGGCTGACGGGGGTACCTTCCTTCTTCAGGGAGTCGATAATGCCTGAAATGATCGACCCACCCGGGATGATATTTTCAAGGCCCTTCACCAGGTGAGGCGCCACCTTCTTGATTATCTCGAATGCCTTGGTTTGTCTGAATGGCTTCATATAGGGAAGGTCTCTTTAGCGATCTCATAGTACTTCAGGCGATCAGCCAGACCATTCAGGCCACCGTTGATCTTTACCGTGATCCATTCAAAGCGATTGTAGTTCCTGCCCTTCCACTCCTTCACCCAATCGTCGGGCTTGTCAGCAATCAGGTTCAGGCCCCGCCACTTCCAGAACCAACCAGCTGACAGTGCAGCATAGAGCGGATCTTCAAGCTTCTGCGGGTGATCGGTGAACCTTACAGCGAACTCTTCTGAAAGAGTAGTGTAATTGTTGCGGCCCGTGATTTGAATTAGCCCACGGCCCTTGAATTTCACTCCGTCGCCCAGCTGTATGTTTCCCAGGTCCCGGCGGCCTTCGTAGGCCTCACCGCTCGCAATCTCCAGCACATACTTCAGGCAACCTGACTCATGTGCGATCTGAGGCAGGAAGCACGACAGGCGTGCCGGCGTATTGATCTCGTACTTGGAAATAGTCTCGTTGAGGGGATCCAGGAAGCGGTTAATGTTTGCCTCGCTCGCATACGGCAGACAAGCCTTCAGAGTATCGCGTGTTAAGGTCAGATTGTTCATTGTGTTGCGATTAGCGTTACTGCCAGGCTGACTATAAATGCCAACATGCCACTCACAATGAGCACCGTTCTCCAGCTGCCGCGGATCCCTGCTTGCCAGGTAGCCAGATCTGAGACCTGGACGCGAAGGCTATGAACTTCCTTGATCAGGCCTTCCTGCTTTTCATCCATGTGCCTGAGGCGCTCGTCCATCCTGGCCAGAAGTGCGGCGCGTGGCTCTTGTTTTCCCATGCTCATACAGCGAAGTATTTGTCATCAGGATCCGGATCCGCTGGATTCCAGGTAGGACCAGGGGCCCTGGGTGTAGTGTAGGCGGTGCTGGCTTCGATCAGAGGATAGTCATCGATGTTATCAGCGATGAAAGCCCTCAGGTTCTCCTCGTCGTTCAGATATCCGAACTCACCATCCGCGAGTTGCAGCCGGAGCTCTTTCACGTCCTCTTTGGCGGCGAGCTTGCCCAGGAGGTACAGGTCATCAGTGCCGCTGTAGACGAAGATCCCGTTCTCGGTGATCTGCACGCGCATGAATGGCAACTGCATGAACAGCCCGCGCTTGCACACGATCGGCTCGATCTTCGCCACGAGGTCCTTCTCTTCATCGGACAAGGTTTGTGCCTTCAGCTTCGTCACCAGGTCCTCGTACTGTGCCTGGCCGATCCACTTAGGAACCATGCGCCGCTCGATCTCCTGCAGCTTTGGACGGAGCTTCAGGAATACGCGCCTGCTGCTATTGATGTCGATGTGTTTATTGGCGATCGCCACTCCATACACTATGAACCCGCTATTCTTCGTGCCGGCAGTTGAGAGCCAGGTCGCATAGTCGTTGATATCAGTGGCGTTCGACTCCAGGAACTCCAACAGCTTGTCCGCATGGAGGTCGCCTTCCTTGAGGAATTCGAATTGGTTTTTCTCCTGCAGCCACCGGGAGGCCGGGTCGTTATTGTCTGCACGCTGTTGTCTCATTCCCATCTCGCCGAACGTTACGGCCAGTGGCACGCAGGCCTTGAGCATAGCATAGTTGGCCAACGGCCGCTGGATGTACGGCAGCAGTGCGGCATTCTCGGCACTCAAAGGCGTTGGTTCCTCACCAGTTACTGACGCAGTATATAGAGCGAGGAACTCATCATAGAACGCCTTGCCCAACAGATCAACAATGTAGAGTTGCTCGGCACCCTTTATAAATGAGGTGAACGTGGCAATCTTTGAGTTACCATCGATGGCAACGTATGCTTTCAGTTCGGCTATGGAGGTGATCAGCATTGGCTATACGCTCATTTCGTCCTTCTTACTCGTAGGTGCTTGCTCATTCTGCTTGGTGAAGCCGGTCGGGTTCTTGTCGGTGCTCTCCAGGATCACGTTGCGATAACCCATGTGGATATCCTTCGGCCACTTGTTGATGCGCTTGATAAACTCCCAGGGCTCCAGCGTCGTTTGCCGTGGCATGGCCGTCTTCACCTGCATCTGGAAGTTGAACTGTTCCCTCAGGTCGCTGCCGGATCCGGTACCCAGTCCGTTCGGCAGCACCTTGCCGCTGATCGATGGGGACAGCCCGAGACCTGATGTAATAGCCATTTCAGCGGTACCGTAGGCGCGCAGCCAGGCCTCGTCCTGGATCTTGTTGTCCAGCACAACTATCTCCCAGCCTGGCAGCGCCTTACCGGAATCATCGACGGCGACCTTGCTGTAGAAGGCTTTGTGAACGTTCTTCTCGCCGGCGAGATAGCCGTCGATCTTCTTATAGGTCTCCTGCTCGAGCTCAGCAATCGCCTTCTTCTGTTCGGCCTCCGATTTGTATGCCTCCAGGGGACAGCGCTGCATGAAGTATCCCAGCGGGATCTTCACGTGGTATTTGATGTTGATCGAGTTGTCGATGTTGGCCAGGATCCATCGAGGAATTTTACTCGCCACGTAGAGCCACTTCGATATCCCGTGCCAGGCCGGCTGGGGAAAATAATCCTTGTCGATGCTGACCAGTTGATGTTTGTACATCCCGTAGTCGCTGGCAGCATCGCGAGGATCGAATGTGGGCACAACAGCGTACTCGCCATCCATGGGACTTGGCCACATGCCGGAGATATACACATTATTGATCTTGCCTGTCTTCGGATCTCTCAGCTCCGGCCGGCAGTCCTTCATCCGGTGCCACTTCACCTGGGCTATCTTGCCCATGCCGTTCTTCACATACTGCACGTAGTAGGCATGCCACCACTCGAAGTCAGCGACCGTTCCTTGCATGAAGTTTGGCCAGTCATTCAGCCATAGGAATTCCTGTATCTCCTCAGGCAGCGACTCTTCAGCAATGAACTCGATGTTTTCTTTTCCTTTATCGTCAACCTTTCTTCTAAAAAAGAATGGACCGAGACCATAGTGAAGGAACTGCTTGGTCTCGATCTCCGAAGCCGCAGTTCCGCCCATCACCGCATCGATCAGCTTCTGCGGATAGTTATTGTCAGATCCCCACCGCGCCCAGGGATTTGCACTTATGCTGCGCTTGCCGGCATCGGGCTCAACAGCTTCCTTCGTCGTTTCATAAACAGCGCCGGTGACTTCGCTCACATAGAAGCCTCCGCCGAGGTCTTTCATCTGAACTGTGGTGATATCGTTTGGTGGCTTGCTCAATGTCTCACAGGTTGCCAGGTTGTGCCTCCATGATTCCTGAAGAAGGCGATGGACGCAACCTTTACCGTCCGCGGCTGGCCGAGATCCAGGTCACCGACCAGGATGGCGCCGTTGCGCTTCAGGTTGAATTGTGCCTTAGGTGATTTGCTCCCGCCTTCCCTGGGAAGCTTTGGGTACTTGACTTGCTTGCGGGCGCGAATGGTGCGAACCCTTCCATCAGCAGTCAGGAACTTCAGTCCGTACTCTCTCACCTCAAGGGTCTGCTCGTCCACGGTGTTGTCGAAATGGTTCAGAACGGTACCGATATCAATTTCCACGAAGCCAAACTATCGACATCCGAGGCGTGGATTTAGGACATGGCCACAACGAAAAAAGGGCCCCACTCACCAGGGCCCTTTTCGTTTTAACTAAAAACCAAACCTATGCTTTCACCAGGTAGTCCGCGCTGCAAACAATGGTCGGCATGGCCGAACTCGCAGGCGAACTCTTGTCATCACGCTGCCACCAGCGGTACATCGCCGGCGTATTCGACAGCATCGTGCGACCCGGCATATCTCCAGCCAATGGTTGTGCCGGTCTGGCTTTCACGCTTATCCCCGGAGGAGCCTTCGGCCTCTTCGAAGTACGCGGGAATTGCCAGGGATAGCTCGGTGGTTGCGATATCCAATTGGCTCACGCCAATCATATAAAGCTTCCCGGTCGCGGCCAGGCGGAAGATTATCACGCTGGGTGTGTTCTGGTACTGCCTGACAAAGTCAGCAAGTGCGGTGCCTAAAGCCGGATAGCGACCCATCACTTTAGACTCACGACCCTTGCCATCACGCTCACCGATTGTCTTCGGTGTATAGATGGCTGTTTCGTCAGTGAAGTAAATACGGTTGAACTTCTTTCCAGCCTTGCATACAATGTCCACAGCGGCGGTCTTCAGACTTGTCGCAGCGGCCAATGCCGGCAGCGTATCAATATCCTCGGAAGGACACGCATACACTTCGCCCACGAGGCCGGCCAGGTTGTCCTTGCCTTGTGTGAACAACAGATCGTTCAGCGCCAGTGACATTGTCCACGGTTTTGCTATGGGCATGAAGGCCACCAACGCCGGCGCCGGCGTGGCAAACACCAGGCACGCTGATACGATCAGCATGCCCAGTGAAAATATGATCAAGTGTTGCAGTCTCATGTCAGGCCTCTTTTCTCAGGCGCACCAGGCCTGAATTGCGTTGCACAAGCTTGGCGCATATCTCTTCATAGAGCTGCTGGTCAGCCTTCGATTCGGACTCCGACAACTTGCGGATGTTGTACACCCTGTTGTTCTCGTCCCATGTCAGTGAAGGGGCCGTAAACTCGTACGTGAGCGTTTTCTTACCATCCTCGGATTCGACCTCAAAGCTTACGGGCTTCAGGGTTTTGGTCTTTACGGCGAGGGCCTTGAGCTCCTTGCTCTTCGCGGCGTTGTCCTTCTCGAGGGCATCGGCGTTTTCTGAGAGCTTGGAAGCGTACTCCCTGAGTTCTTCAGGAGACAGCTTTCCAATTTCCTCTGCAGTGAGCCTTGTCACTGCAGAGGCTTTGGTATTCTTCTTTCCCATGGCTTTATACCTGGTCTCCGACCTTGATAGCCTCGATGTCCTGGATCTGGAAACCCATGCAAACCTTAAGGCCTGCGTTCAGTTTCCACAGTTCAGTATCCTTAACGGATATCTGGCTTGAGTCCGAAAGCAAATCTGTGCCCATGTAAAGGTTCGTGTGGCGGGTAGGATCTCCAGGCATGTAGGGACCGGCGATCAACCGGCGGGACGTGCCCAACCAGGTGGCAGGCTTAACGATGCCTTTCTTGTTGGTTTCCGGTAACACCAGGTAACCGTTCTCGGAGGCGTCATTGCGCAGCGCCTTGTACTTGTCGCCGAGATCATCCATAAGGAGTTCCCAGTCGGTGTACGAGCAGCTCGTGATAATGCCATTGTTCTTGTAAGCGGGTCCGAACGCACGGAACAGTTTTTTGAATGCGGCAATAGCTACACCGGCGCCGTTTGTAATTGCACCTGTGGTTACTGGGGCGATCGAGGTATCGTCGATGCCGGCAAGGATGTACGATTCAATGCCTGGGGCAACAGCGCGAGCTGTTACATTCTGCCACTTGTCCGGATCTGTGTCAGGACTTTCGCCGGCGAGTGTATCGTCGATACACATCCAGTAGTCCTTCACCGCGTTGGGGTTGTCGGTTGCCGTGGCAAACTTCACCTTGTCGAACGTGGCGGCGGCATACGTCTCAAGGACGTCGAAGTCTTCAACTGCGGAGCTGTCGAAGCCGTGGTAAGCCGTTTCGTCGTTCATCTCACGCTGCATGTTCAGGATCACTTGTCCCCACATAAACTGTGCGAACGGAATGTCCTTCTTTGCCGCACTGGATCCAGGCGAATTCAACCAGGCCAGGTAGGTGCCTCTGTAATCCTCCGGATCGATCTGCAGCTCCCGCTTACCGACCTTCACTTCCAGGAAGCGGTCAGAGTACGTGAGGCCTTTTACCTTAAACTCCTGCAGTCCACTGTATGGCCGGAACCCATTGCCGACTTTCAACTTCGGCATCGGGATCTTGTTCTTCACATTGGGCTGCACCATGATGTCGTTGGCGATATCAAGGCCATTGACCAGGGACGCGATGAGTGCGGCCTGGTTGTTGGCAGCAAAGGAGGTGATGGCGCTGAGATCTGCATCTGACAACTTCAGTACTACCAGCTGGCTGGGAGACTTGGGAAGTGTTAGCAACAGCGGCGCCGGGTTGGCTGTTGCGATGCTGAGCCCTATGAGGAAGAGCCCGAAGGAAAGTGCGATTAGCCGTTTCATCTTATTTGTAGGTTGAAAGTTTTGCTTTGTCTTCGCGGATCTTCTTGGCATCGGCGTCGACCGATGTTGCATATTGACCCTTCTTCTCGCCTTCCTGCTCGTTGGCATTTTTTGCCTCCTTGTTGGCATCGGCGATTACTGTGGTGAGTTCGCCCTTCGGCTTCTCATCGAGCTTCGACTGGAGAGTTTTCTTTTCTCCCTCGAGTGTGGTGATCTGAGCGGTCTGCCCAGAAACGGTTGCTTCAAGCGCGGTGATCTTCTCACCAGTCGCTTTAGCCTCATCCTTGAGGCGGGTGATCTCGGCGTCCAGGTCTGCCACCTTCTTTTCAGTGGCCTCCAAGGTCTTCTGATCTTCTTCAGACGAGAAGATGCCGGCTACCTTATTCCAGGCCTCGCCCGAAAAGAGGTTAGACAAAAACTTGAACTTCATATTTGATTGTGCACCTGTATTGGTAGATACGTTGGAGCCTTCTTTTGATTTCTGCCGGGCCAGTTCAGCAGCTTTGTTTATGGCCGTGTGGATGGTGCCCAGACCATCTATCAATCCGTTCTGCTTAGCAATGCCAGCATCGAACATCCTCCCTTTGAACAAACCATCGAGCTTCGTATTAAGCTTATCGCCACGACCCTCCTTGACAACCCGGATAAATTCGTTCGTCACGTTCTTCAGCTCGTCGCTCAGTTCTGCGCGGAGCTCCTCACTCAGCGGCTCGATCCAGTTGATAAGCGCCTTCTCTGTGCTCTGGGGCGCACGGATAATTTCTACGTTCGGAAAATTGCCAGCATCCATCACGTTCTTCCAGTTCTCACTGATCATCAAAGTGCCGATGCTACCGAAGCTGGTTGGGTTGTTCTTGTTGCCTATTATGTAGGAGGCCTGGCTGGCCAACCACATTCCTGCGCTGGCAACCATTGAGTCACCAAAAACAACGATGGGCTTCGTGCTGCTTTTGATGGATATAGCGAGCTCGGGGGTTCCGTCTACAGTCCCGCCTGGAGTATCCATAAGGAGTACAATGGCACCAACTTTCTCGTCAAGGTTGACCTTGGCGATAAACCTCTGGTAGTCGTGCCCGCCGTAGGAACATGCGTCCCCGTTCTTTGTGATAGGCCCAATGATTGGAATTATTGCGATCGTCTGACCGCCAACTTTTACAGTTGGAATAATCGTCTCGCCAGTCCAAGGATCTGAGGTGATTGCTACTCTGTCCGTGTCTGGATTCAATGCCTGAAGCAGCGCTTCAATGCGAGGAACAAAGTCCCCCATTGTCTGCTTCTTCACCAGGTCGTGCCCATGGATTGCAGCGTTCCGCAGCAGGGGTGCCATCCTGCTGAAGTAAGCTTCAGCAAGAGCCCATGAACGGTATTGGAACAGGTTGAGCATTTACGACGACGAAGCTATCCGATGCCTGGGAGGGGATTTAGGACATGGCCGTACCCTCCTTATATTTGCAGAGCGAATCAACAGAAGGCGAACCTCACAGAGGAGTTCGGAAGAGGCTTATTTCCCCCATAGCCCGGCCACTCACTCTGTGAGGTTTTCTGTTGATTCGCGTTAACATTAAACAGGCCGGGCTTCTTTATATCGGATAGTTGGCCGTGAGCACTTCCACCTTTCTCTTCATATACCCGCTTTTTTTGTTCACCGTAACGCCGCTCTCCAGGCTCCACTGGGGCCACTTCATTTCTCTGGCAAACTTCATCAGCAGCGGTGAGGGATAGCTGCTAAGAAGGAACTTACCCTTGATGCCGGCAAGGGTCTTCAGCAGCTTCTCAAAGTCCTCGATGGAATACCCGTCGTAGTGGCCGCAGTCACTGTTGAAATATGGAGGGTCACAGTAGAAGAAACTCCTGTCAGTGTCGCGGCTCGTAATGATGTACAGCGCATCCGCGCATTCTATCTGCGCGTCCTGCAGGCGGATAGCCAGGTCCTCGTTGAACTGCTCCCGCTTACTTGTGATCTTCCTGGTAGTAGTGCGCTTGCCTTTGTCATAGCCCCAGCTGCCGTCCAGGATAGAGCTGAAGGACTGTGAGCTCATCACCCACACTGCCCAGGCACGCTGCACATCAGTGAAAAGGTGAGGGTTGGCATAAATGACATTGGCGTCCTGGTGAGCCTTCCGGCTGTGAAGCGTTACCCTCACCAGGCTTTGCAGATCCAGGAACCGCTCCTTGCACACACGGTAAAAGTTGATCAGCTCCTTGTTCGTGTCATTGATCACCTCAACCTCGCTTGGCTGTTTGCCGAAGAATACCGCTGCGCCGCCCAGGAAGGGCTCGCAGTAAAGGTTATGATCCGGGATCTTTGAAAGGATGGTGGAGAGAAGCTTCTGCTTCCCTCCGTAGTACGTAATTGGAGTTTTTGACATTTGAAAGTATTGGGTTGTTGCTTATTTCCCCCAATGCTTTCGGGCAGTCCTTGTTAGTTTTTTGCCTTTCGCTTGTGGATCACTATTCTACCCTGGTCGTAGGTCACACTGTCCTGTGGGGTGACGTCACGGCCGATGAGCGCTTTGAAGAATGTCTTCCTGTTGGACTCGTTCACCTGGGCGGCCGTTTCAATATCCTTCGAAGTGGCATCGAGTTGATATTTCTTGACAATGTTCACCTGCATGGCATTGTCAATTTCCCTGGACGTGTCGTCGAACTTCTTTAACTGCTCGAGCTGCCAGGGGTCCAGATTGACAATTGAGTCTTTCTTCTGCGCGGCGGCAGACAGGGAGAGCGTCAGGAGGAAAAGGATTGCGTACTTCATGGGTGGTTACTGTTTGATGATTGCGCCCTTCGCCCGGATCAGCGTGACGGAATCCTGCACGGCTTTAGAAAGGTGTTCTTTGACACGTTCCTTAATGGCGAGTTCCAAAAGGTTATCGTACTCTTCCCACAACCTACGGGTGAGGAACTTAGCCGGGGTTTCCGGGTTCGGCTTGACTTCATTGTCAACCGTTACGGTCGGCGTCCACCCGCGTTTGATCGCTACGAGTTTGCAATGCTCTGCACTCTCGAACTTGACCGCAATTGTCTGTGCGCTTGCGGTGAAGGCCACAAGGGCGAAGGCGAGAATAAGGAATTTTGCTTTCATGGTATGTGTTGTTATGCTCCGGGAATTGTTGACTTGGTTACATACGTTCCGGCCTCGCGTTGTTGAATAAGAAGGTCGTCACCGCTTTGGATAATTCTCCACGATCCGTTTGTTGCTGCGGGGCCGATGTAAAATGCGCCGTCACCGCCAAATCTAAATTTCTCTGCCGTTGTACCAGCGGCCCTTAACTTCATCATTAAATCAGCATCTTCAGAGCCGCTTGTAACGTCTGTCGTGACAGATTCAAGAGTAGCTATTATTGGCATTCCGGAGGCAGAGTTTTCTACTAAAAAATTGAAGCCTACTCCCAATCCATTAGCTGGTGTACCACTTGTTGAGTGAAATATATCTACATACTGTACTGTACTTGTCAAGGCCGTGGTTGAATACAACTGTATGTCATCTGTTGTTAATAAACGCGCCAAATTAGATTGGACGATCAACCCTGGATTGCCTGTGCCTGTTCCATCTGACACCTGAAGACCACCAGAACCCTTTCCGAAAATAGCCACAGTAATATCTGATGCGGTTCCCCGCGGTGTTACTGATCTGGAACTTCCAAGCGTGGTTGTCAATCCAAGCAACAAGTCACCATCATCTTCTATAACAAGCGCACTACTTTGTGCTGTTACACCACCAGTTCCGTCTGCTCTTAGGACAGCGTTATCAGTTGACCCTGTTGAACCACCTATGCCCCCGGCTGTTGCCCACGTTCCATCACCTCTCCAAAAAGTAGAGGAACTCGCGCCGGAACCTCCGTTAAGATTATTTACACTTAGACTCGATGTGCTGGTCAATAACCCCCCCGTAGTAACGGTTACAACTTGTCCACTTGCCAATCCTGTTGCCTGCAAACTCGCCGCCGTGAACAGTCCCGCCGTGGTGAAAATGAAACGGTCTGCTCCTGAAAAGAATCTTAACTCATCTGAATCTTCTGGCCCATATATACCCCAATTAGTAGGTATTCCCACTGTACGATTCAAATTAAGTTCAACCTGTCCTGTTCCGGTATTTGTAATACGTGTCAGAACACTAGACGCCGAACTTCCTTGGACAAGCAAGACTTCATCCCCGGAAGGAGTCGCACCTATCCCTATTGCATTTGTTGCTATAAAGTTCCCCGCCGTTGTAAAGGTGAAACGGTCTGCGGCATTGTCAAAAAATCTCAAGTCGGTTAATCCAGCCGGGGTGTAGATATACCACTCCGATGCAATACCGCCATCGCGTTCAATTTTTAAAAACGCCTCACCTGTTCCTGTATTGACTGCATGCAGTCCGACCTGAGAGCCTGATCCGGTTGCTGTGAAGTTTCCGCCTGTGGTGAAGGTGAAACGGTCATTCCCGTTTTCCTGAAACGCCAAGTATGTTTGTCCAGCAGGAAGGTGCATAAACCAGTTACTCGCAGTCCCGCCTGTACGATTTGCCAAGAATCCAACACCATCCGACCCCGCATTCTTTATTGTTACAGCATCAGTATTTCCTCCACCAACAGAAATGTTCACACTTGATTCAATAGACCATCCTGAGAACGATCCGGCCCCTGCATGAAGTTGACCTGTTGCGGTTAGTATTCCCGCCGTGGTGAAGGTGAAACGGTCTGCGCCTGAATATAATCTAACATCGGACGACCCTGATGGACCGTAAAGACTCCAATCCGATGTCATCCCCCCCAACCGAACAAGGTTAAGGCTTACGCTTCCTGTTGAAGTTTGTGTCGCCCTTAACCCCGCGTTGGTATCTGCGGTCTTGGCTTCTATCTGCCACAAGGTTCCGTTCGTTGGCGCACCACCCGCCGCAAAACTTTGTGTTGAGTTGGTCCAATACGGGCCGTTCGCCAACGTACTCGCCCCGGTCGCATACGGTAACCGGTCGGCCGTCAGTGACAGCGCGTTCTGCTTGAGGTTGAACGTATCCCAATCTGTATCCGTAAGGATTCCTGGCGTCGAGGTTGTTGCCTTCTGACTATTGGTGTAGTCAAAAGTCACCGCACCTGTTCCAGACACATTGAAGTCGGAGGCATTGAGTTTCAGCAGGCTGACCTTACTCTTCACCACCGTGTCAATCAGCGACTTCATGTATCCAACCTGGTAGGTGGACATGGCGTCAATCTTAGTGTAGATCTGGAAGTCGGTCGATTGACTGAACGATGTCAGCGACGCCATGACGAATGCGATGGCCAGCGGCCTCATTTCACGTCAGGTTTAGTGAGAAAATTCTTAACCAGGTAAGCCACAGCGCCGGCCGCTGCCATATACCCGTATTCTTGCAGGGTGTATTGCGCACCGTTTGTGAGTGCTTTTTCCAGGGCAAATAGAACAGGCGTTAGCGCCGCAATCACAAGTGCTCGCAATACATCGCGCCAGTTGATTGAGAAAAGATCGGATTGTTTCATTTCGTTGTATTGGTTTAGAGTTTGTTCTTACCCTTGGTTGAGCTTCCAGTTTATTCCCAATTGTCCAGGGTTTGTCACGAGCGCCGTCCCTGTGATTCTTCCTGCTACCTCCATCGGGTCCTCGTTCTCGTCCTTCAGGACACCAGCTGCTCCATCCGATCCTATGAAGAAGTCTCCTTCAGCATACACTCCATCGGGACCATTGCCTCCTTCCTCAGGGAAGGATCCAGCTGAGTAATCGAACCGGCCCCGGTAGTGTGATCTCTCTGCGACCAGGTCGATGATGATATCCATCGCCTCTGCTTCCTTCTCCTTCGTGATCCTGGGCTGAAGGACATCCCGGATGGCAAGCTTGGCTTCTTCAGGCGTCATGTGATCTCAAAGAAATCCTCCCAGTCGTAGTCCGTAAGTATGTTAATTGTCTGCCCCGCATTTAGGACAGCGACCACCATCCCGTTGATCTTAACCACCACCGGCGCCGTTCCCACCGGTGGCTCGCCCACGGATCCGTCGTAGAAGAAGATGTTATCCGGCCCCTCGAAATAGAACGTGCACTCGTATTCGTTCTTCGAATCGAACGTCTCGCCGCTGTCGTGATTATACAGGAACTGGACCGGCCTGTTCAGGGTGCCGAAGATCTTCTGCTTGCCGTTCGGGTACTTGATGATCAGTATGAATTCATCGCGCTCCATCAGGTCGAACATGTAGCGCAGATCTGCACGGTCTTTCGGGATCCTGAGCGGCAGCTGGTTCTTTGCCGAGAAGCCGTCCGGGGTCCGGTCTTTCTGAGTGCTTACCCTGGCACGCTCCAGGGTGGCCTCCCATTTGACAAACCCGGCACCTGGGCTAAAAGTGACATCACCGTAAACCGTTCCATTCACCGGCGCCGGGATCGCGGTGATCAGCGACTTGGGGCATACCTGGATCTCCAGGAGCCCGGCAAGGTTGTCGGAGTTAGATAAACGGGTGATCGGCAGAACGTATCCCACGATCGCAAAAGTGGAAGGGTCGCGCCCGGGGATTTAGGACATGGCGGTTGTGAAGCAATTCTGAAACAGAATCAAGCCTTAGGACATAATTCTGCTGGATTTAGGACATAATTCACCCGAAATCTGCTAGTTCCTTTTGGAGCGCTGGTAATACTTGTACGCAGCATCAAGGCTGTACTCATTATCGTCGATCCCGTAGAACTCAAGAAACGATTTGCAAGCGGTATATGCCATTCTCCCCGCCTCGGTTTGTGCGAGGATCCAGCCGGCCAGGCTTTCCTTAAACACCTTGTCCATGTCCAGGTTGATACGATCAAGCTTGTTAAGCCGCGGACTGAGGCGAGCCTGTTCGACTGTCAACTGAATCGTCAGGCTCTCTGAGGGCTTCAGGTGATGCGGCCAGTCGATCGCACTAAACTTGCTGATTCTCTTTTCGCGCAGGGTGGCAGTGACCAATCGCCCGAGCACAGTGGACTCCTCGGTCCTGATCACGCCGGCGCCATAGGTCTTCGCAATGAATTTCTTCAGATGCGGAAACACATGGATCGTGAACCTGGTGCGATTTGAGTTAACGGCTTTTCGTTGGGTGGTTGATTGCATAGTTTGAAAAATAGTTTAGCCTTGCCATACCTGCTCTGTTTCGTTCCTTCTCCTGGTCCGGGTCCTGCTGGCTCGGCGCATGTCCAGATCCTCGCCACCGACCTGGCACCAGGTGAACAAGCCTGCAAAGAATACGCTTGTCAGTTTGTGGATGATCTTGAACTCGTTGATCCGTTCGATCAAACGCTCAGCATTCTTCTCGAGCAGCTCCAGGTATTCCGGGTCCTGGATGATGCCGTCGCGCCTGAGAAACTTCAGTCCCTCGGCTGAGCTCTTGAACCCGTCCAGGATGTGATGGAACAGGTGCTCGATCTTGCGCTTGGTGAGAATCGTGGATCTCATCAGGTGAACTCGAAGTAATCGTTGTCTCCCTTGATGACAGTAGTGAACGGGAACTTGTCCTCAGATACACGCTGGATCTGCTCCATCATAACCGTGGAGCCGGTGAAGACTATACGCTTCTCGCCACCTTTTTCAATCTGAAGCGTCAGCAGCTGCGTTCCTTCTTTCTTCTTAGAAGCCTGGATATTGTAGTGCAGGACCAGGATCTGCAGGTTGAACAGCTTCTGGATCTGGATCTTCTCGCCGACGAAGTTGTTCACCTTCGGCTTGATGTTGAAGTCACTGAAGTTGTGCATGGGTTGTGAGTTTTTTGGTTAAGTGCTTTGCGTTGGCATGGCCCAGCCAGCCGAGGTAGGAGGCTGTGGACCTATCGTCGGGGTTGCGGCTAAGCTTGCGGGCGAAGTTCTGTTTGATCGCCTTCCGGATCCTGATGTGCGAGTGGTAGAAGACGTAGCCAACGAAGTCAATACCGCGGGCATCGACGGGGAACACCTGGTGGTTCTCCTTCACTTCCAGCTTCATCTCATGCAGGTAGTTCGAGATCTCCTGCAGGTGCGAGTGTAGCCGGGGCTTGTCATTGTCTAGTATTACGATATCGTCGGCGTAGCGGTAGTAATACTTAACGCGCTTTTCCTCCTTGATCCAATGATCGAAGTATGAGAGATAGAAGTTGGCCAGGTACTGGCTCAGGTAGTTTCCGATAGGCAGACCAGGGGCGCTGTCGATGATCTCGTCCAGGAGCCACAGGAGATCCGGGTCCTTGAACTTCCTTCTCAGCAATTGCTTCAGAACATCGTGATCAATGCTGGGATAGAATTTCTTTATGTCAAGTTTGAGACAGTACCTGGTGCCGGCGACGTCCTTCAGGTCGTGCCGCAGGTTATTCAGTAGTAAATGGATCCCACGCTTCTTGATGCAGCTGTAGGTATCGGCGGTGAATGAGTTGACCAGGATGGGCTCGAGTACATTCATGATGGCATGGTGAGCGATCCGGTCGGGGAAGTATGGCAGGCGGTAGACGATCCGCTCCTTAGGTTCGTGCACCTTGAAAATGTCGTATGTCGACGTGCGATATGTCTTGCTGGCCAGCTGGTCCTGGAGCACCAGCAGGTTGCCCTCCTGGTTGCGATCATGCTGGACCACTCCGTATGTGTCGAGCTTGCCCTTCCTCGCTTTGCGATCGGCCTCCTGGAGATTAGCCAGGCTCGTGATGCTGTGATATATGTTACCTGTTCTCTTCATTGCCTTTGCTTGTCATAAGTCGCCTTCTCCCGATTGCTATCGGGATACCAACGCCTTAGATTGATGTCGTGATTTTTTGCCGAGAGGCATGGTCTGCGATAGCATATTGTCTAGCATAGGTGAGAGCTGACGTTCGAATTCGAATTCCAATTATCGTAGTCGTTGAACTGAAAGCCGGAAGAACCCCGCTCGCCA
>Ga0105252_10000611_pt1 | contig 21059 bp, 26 predicted proteins | sample EasRivMeERMZT100_FD_89675 | JGI IMG/M metagenome (GOLD analysis project Ga0105252, IMG submission 89675) | Soil microbial communities from meander-bound floodplain in the East River, Colorado, USA - East River MetaG ERMZT100 | ecosystem: Environmental > Terrestrial > Soil > Floodplain | place... | reverse complement strand
GTCCCTCGGCATCGATCCCGCAGCCGTGCTCGATCCCGAAGGAGAACTGCTCGCTGAATCGATACTCGAGGGAGCGATCAAGCCGCGGCCGAGGAATTTCCACAAGGGACAGGCCGGCAGCGTCGGCATCCTGGGCGGCGCGGCGGGAATGGTGGGCGCCGCAATGATCACAGGACGCGCTGCCCTCAAATGCGGCGCCGGACGGGTTTATCTCGGATTGCTCACGCCGCGCCCGCCTTGCGTCGACTACGCTCGGCCGGAGCTGATGTTGCGCAAGCCCTCCGCAGTCACCGAGAAGGGCTTGGTCAACATGCTCGTCGCCGGGCCGGGCATGGGCAAGTCATCCGCCGGCAGCACACTGCTTCGCGCGGCGCTTCGCGCGCCGGTTCCTGTTCTCCTCGATGCCGATGCGCTGAATCTGATCGCCGAAAGCGGGACCTTTGCCGCGGCGCTCGCCAAACGCGCCGCGCCCACCATCATGACGCCCCATCCCGCTGAAGCGGCGCGCCTGCTTCGGAAAACGACCGGGGAAGTGCAGTCCGACCGCGTTGCTTCGGCCAGGGAGATTGCGCGGCGTTATCGCAGTCTTGTCGTGCTAAAGGGCAACGGCAGCGTGATCGCGACGCCGGAAGGCGCGTTCTGGATCAATCCCACGGGCAATCCCGGAATGGCTTCGGCCGGGATGGGCGACGCGCTCGCCGGCATGATCGCGGCCCTGTGCGCCCAGGGTGCGGACCCTTTGCAGGCCCTGCTCGCCGGGACCTTCCTGCACGGCGCCGCCGCGGACGCGCTCGCCGCCCACGGTTCCGGGCCCGTTGGAATCACCGCGAGCGAAGTCATCGACAGCGCGCGTGCGCTGATCAACGCAGTCCGCTAGCGAGGCCGCCGGCTCAGAACCGAAATCCGAGCTTCACGCCGTAGCTCGTGGCGTCGCCGGTCTTGTCCCCTTCGAGCGCGACATTGACCAGGACGAAGTTCATGTTGAGTCCGACGAAGGCCTTGTTGAGCGTCAGCGATTCCTTGGTCGGGGTCGCGGTGGGTATGTCCTTCGGTGTGCTCGTCACCCACACCTTGCCGATTCCCCCGTAAGGGGTGAACAGGGCAAAGCCCTTCGAGATCGAAAGATCGACGCCGCGGGTGTTGAAATCGAGTTGATCCACCCCGGAGAGCTGGGTAGTGCTCCCGCGAAGGGCGATCGCGGGCATGACCGTGTCTCCCTTGACGAACGCCCAGCGAAGCTCGGCCCCGTACAACTGTATGTTGGTGCCCGGCGCGGCGCCGGCCATCACGCCCACGTCCAGACTCAAAGGCAGCCCCAGGTTGAATCGCAGCGACGGCACCGTGACGTTGGAGATGTCTCCGGCCCCGACCTTCTGCAACACGGCCGGGTTCTCGATCTTTGTGGTCGTAGCGGCGACACCGAGGTCGAAGCCGAAAAGCCCGAGCGGCTCGGCAGGGGTCAGCGGCTTGTACGACAGGGCGGCTCCGAGGTCCTGCGACAGCCTGTGGAATTCGTCCTGCGTAAGGGTCTGGATCTGGTTGATGTCCGCCGCCGCAGCGGGTAGCGATGCGGCGAGGATTACTGCAGCGACTAGCGCGTGTCTCGAAAGCATGTTGATCTCCGGGGGAGAGGAACGCAGCGTGCAATCTAGCACATCGATGCAGCCGCAGCCCGCGGGCCGCCCGGTCCAGCGGAAATAGTGCTCAGGCGGCCCTGCGTTTCGCGTTCGGTTCCGGATACGGATACAGGACGTTGAACGCCGCGCTATGGCCCGCCGTCTGCACGATGCGCACGTGCTCGCGCTTGAGCTCGCGCGCGTGACGGCAGCCGCAGGAGTGCGCGATCATGTCGATTTCCTTGTCCATTCCGGTCGCGTAGTTGGCGACGCGCTGGTACTTCTCCTCGACCACGAGGCCGCGCTGCAGCCTGGGGTTGTGCGTCGTCACCCCCGTCGGGCAGGTATTCTGGTGGCAGCGCAGCGCCTGGATGCAGCCGAGGGAAAACATGAACCCGCGCGCGGTGTTGACGAAATCCGCGCCGACGCACAGCGCCCACGCCGCTTTCGCCGAAGTGACCAGCCTTCCCGCCGCGATGACGCGAATGCGGCTTCGCAATCCGGATTCGATGAGCGCATCGACGACGCGCGGCAGCGCCTCGGCGATCGGCAGCGCCATGTGGTCCATCAACGCCTGGGGCGCCGCGCCCGAGCCGCCCTCCCCGCCGTCGATGGCGAGAAAATCCGGCGCGTACTCGAGGCCGCGCCGGTTGACGGCGTCGCACACCTCGTTGATGAACTGCCAGCCGCCGATCGCCGTCTTCACGCCTACCGGCTTGCCGGTCAGATCCCGGATTGATGCAATTTTATCCAGCAACTGGCCTACGTTGGCGACGTCGCGGTGGCGATTCGGGCTGATCGAGTCCTGGTGCGCCGGAATGCCGCGGATTCCCGCAATCTGCTCGGTGACTTTGGCGGCCGGAAGCACGCCGCCCTTGCCGGGCTTCGCGCCCTGCGAAAGTTTGATCTCGAACGCCTTCACCTGAGGACGGGCGGCGAGCTCTCTGGCCTTATCCGGAGAGAAATTTCCGTCACGGTCGCGAATGCCGTAGTTGGCCGTGCCGATCTGCATGATGATGTCGCAGTCGCCCTCGAGGTGAAACGGCGAGAGTCCCCCCTCGCCGGTATCCATCCAGCAGCCGGCCAGCGCCGCGCCGCGAGACAGCGCGCGTACCGCCGGCTCGGAGATCGCGCCAAAGCTCATGCCGCTGATGTTCACCACCGACCGCGCGGAAAACGGCGAGGGGCAGAAGCCCTCGCCGATCGAGAGCGGCGGTGTGGGCAGCCGATCCTCCTCGAGCACCGGGTAGGGATGGTTGACGAACAGGATCGAGCCGGGCTCGTTGGTGTTGTTGGTCGAGCCGAAGCCGATCACCCCGCCTTCGGCCTTGGCGAGGCGGTACACCCACCCGCGGGTCGCGCGATTGAAGGGCAGTTCCTCGCGGTCGTTCATGAAGAAGTACTGCCGGAAGTACTCGCCCTGCTTCTCCAGCAGGTAGCGCAGATGGCCTATGACCGGATAATTGCGCAGGACCGTGTGCTTCTTTTGCGTGATGTCCTGGATGAAGACGATCACCAGGAAAGCGATCAGCGCGACGCCGATGATGGTCCCCAGGCCGTAGGAGACGACACCCAGCATCCCGGACATGCTTTCCCTCCTCTCGATCGCTACGGCAGGATTCGCAGGATAACCGACTTGGGGTCGTCGGCCGCGCCGTTTTGAATCTCGATTTCTGCCGCAGGGCGCACCGCAACCACGGTGCAGGAGAGCTTCAGCGCCATGCCGGCGAGCGGATGGTTGGCGTCGAGGACGACTTTGTCCTCCGCGATATCGGTGATCGTAAAGATCAAGTCTTCTTCATCGCTGCCCGATGCACCATCGAAACGCATTCCGATCTCGAGGGGTTCGGGGAAGCGGCTACGCGCCTCGACCCGGAGAAGGTCTTCGTCGTAATCCCCGAAGGCCTCTTCGGGTTCCAGGCGCACCTCGACGCGATCCTTGACCTTCCTGCCCTCCAGCGCCGCCTCGACTGCCGGAAAAATATTGCCGAAGCCACCGTGCAAATACTGCACGGGCTCGTCGGAGCGCTGGATCGCATTGCCCCAGATATCGGACAGCTCGATATCGAGCGAGACGATCGTGTTTTTTGCGATACGCAAGCAGCCGGATGGAGCCGGAATCCCGACTCCGGCTAACGCAGGGATTTTATGAAGTCCAGCACTTCTGCGGCGTGGCCGCGTGGATTCACGCCCCAAAACACGTGCCTCACGGTGCCGCTCTTGTCGATGATGAAAGTCGAGCTCGTAATGCAGATTTTTCGCGATCCATTGGATTCCTTCTCGTGCGCCACGCCGTACTTGCGGCACACCTCCGCCTCGGTATCGGCGAGCAGCCGTATCGATACGCCGTGCTGGTCGCGAAAATCGGCGTGTCGAAGGCAGTCGTCGGGACTCACCCCGAGCACCACGCAGTCCTGCCGGGCAAACTCCTCTTCGTGGTCGGAGAAATCCGTGGCCTGCAGCGTGCAACCGGGCGTGCCGTCCTTGGGATAGAAATAGAGCACAACGTTCATCTTGCCCAGGAACTGGGCGAGCTCCACGGTTTCCATGTCGGCGTCGGGAAGCGAAAAAAGCGGCGCCACCTGACCTGTCTTCAAGGCGTCAGGCGGGCATTCGGTGGGCTTGAACGACGCTGCGCGAGTCAAGTTTTCCTCACCGGGTTCGAGGCACCCACAGACTATAATCGCCGCGATGAGAATGCAACTGCTTGGCAATCTGGACGTAAAAAGATTCCTGTCACAATTCTGGCAAACCAAACCCCTGCTGGTCCGCAACGCGATCCCGGGCTTTAAAGGCGTGGTGCAAGCGCCTGAATTGCTTGCGCTCGCGACGCGCGACGATATCGAATCGCGGCTCGTATGGCGCCGGCGCGGCGCGTGGCACCTGCGCCACGGACCATTCTCGCGCAGCCAGCTGGCACGCCTGCCCACTCGCGAGTGGACGCTTCTGGTGCAGGGGCTGAATCTCGAGTTGCCCGCTGCCGACGCGTTGCTGCGGCGCTTTCGCTTCCTCCCTTACTCGCGGCTCGACGATGTCATGGTGAGCTACGCGGCGCCCGGCGGCGGTGTAGGCCCGCATTTCGATTCCTACGACGTATTTCTGCTTCAGGGGCCGGGCCGGCGCACATGGGGGCTGAGCAAGCAGCGCGACCGGGAGCTCGATCCGACCGCTCCGTTGAAGATCCTGCGCAATTTCCGCCCCGAGGTGGAGTGGCTCCTGGAACCGGGAGACATGCTCTACCTGCCCCCGGGCTGGGCCCACAACGGCGTCGCACTCGAGCCCTCCTTCACCTATTCGATCGGTTTGCGCGCGCCGTCGCACCGGGAAACGGCTCAAGAGTTTCTGGCCTTCCTGCAGGATCGGATCGCGTTCGATGGTGTCTATACGGACCGCGGTCTCAAGCCGGCGCGCCACGCCGCGGAAATTCCGGAAACAATGCTGCAGCAAGCCGCCACCGTCGCGCGAAAAATCCGCTGGCGCAGGCGGGACCTGGCGGGTTTTCTCGGCGAATTCCTGTCGGCGCCCAAACCGCACGTCGTGTTTTCCCGGCCACGTGGTCCGCGTTCGCCCGCGCAGTTCATTTCGCAATGCAGATCCCGGGGGCTGCGCCTCGATCTGCGCACCAGGATGCTGTTCCGCGGCCGGGACTTCTTCATCAACGGGGAGCGGGTCGAGCCCCCCGGGCGTGTCTGGAGCTGGCTCGTGCGCCTCGCCGACGCGCGGACGTTGCCGGCGGGCAGGCGAATGCCGGCGCAGCTTCTGCAGTTGCTCCACGGCTGGTATCTTGCGGGCTGGATTCGCATCGGAGATCGCCATGATTGAGCCCCCGAACGGCGCAATCCCGGAGCGCGCCTTGCTGACGACAAAAAGCGATTACCTCAGGGGCTTCGACAGGCTGCTCGGTCTCGTGCGCCGGGAATTGCGCATCTTCGACCCCGATTTATCCGAGCTGGACATGAACTCGACGCCGCGCATCGAGACGCTCTCGCGCTTTCTCCGGCAAGACCGCGCCCGCGTCGTCCATATCGCGCTTCACGACACCGAACATGTCACCCAGCGCTGCCCAAGGCTTATCACTCTGATGGGGAGTTACACCACCGGCATTCGAATCCAGCGCACACAGGGAGACGCGGCCAAGGTTCAGGACTGCTTCGTGCTCGCCGATGACGATCACCTGGTGCGCCGGCCGGTGACCACGCAGCCGCGAGGCGTGCTCGTGATCAACGACCCGAAGGAATGCCAGCCGATGCGCGATCGATTCGACGAAATCTGGGAGTCTTCTGTCCCGGAGGTGTCGGTCAACACGACCGGGCTGTAGAAGCCGGTTACAAGATGAGGGGACACATCCCCTCATACTCCCCTAAGTCGGGTTCGTTTCAAGCGAAACGGACTTTAGGTCTCGTCAAATATCCCGCCAGTCAAATCCTTCCTCCTGGGTCGCCACGGAAATCCACTGCGGCTCGCAGCGCAGCGCCGTCGCGAGCGCGGATCGCGCCAGCTCCGGCGTGTTGTTCGTCTGCGACAAATGCGCTGCGATCACGTGCTTGAGCCGGCTGCAGTCCAGCGCCGCGAGTAGCGCCCCCGAAGCCTGATTGTCGAGATGCCCGAGGCGACTCGCGATGCGTGTCTTCAGCGTGGGCGGATAAGAGCCGCTCATCAACATGTCCAGATCGTGGTTGCACTCGAGCACGAGCGCATCGCAGCCCGAGAGGTTCGACTCGATATGCGCCGTCGAGCAGCCGGTGTCGGTCAGAACGCCGAGCCGGCGTACCCCGTCGGACAGTACGTACTGGACCGGCTCGCGTGCATCGTGCGGCACCGTATACGGCTGTACCGACAGATCGCCGACCGGGAAAGCCTGCGACGAATCCACCAGGTTCAGCCTGCACTCGTCGTCGATACCGGGGCTCCCCTCGCGCAGGGCGCCAAGTGTGCCGTGTGTGAGCCATACCGGAACGCCGAAACGGCGCGCCAGAGGGAACACGCCTTCGCCGTGGTCGGCGTGCTCGTGCGTGACGATTATTCCGGTGAGGTCGGACGCCTCCAGCCCGGCGCGGGCAAGGCGCAAAACGGTTTCGCGGAGCGCAAAGCCGCAGTCGAGCATGACGCAGCTCTCACCCGCGTGGACGACGAGCGCGTTGCCCTGGCTGCCGCTACCGAGCGAAGCGAAGCGCACACCCGGCCCCAGTGACGCGACGGATCCGCACCTACTTCAACTGCTCCTGCAGCAGTGTAAGTATCTTGCGCGCCGTTTCGGAAGAATCCGGATTGCCTTCCCTGCTGAGAACCCGTACTTCGCTCAGCTCATTGCGATCCTTCACCAGAATGCGGTACTGCTCGGCTTTCGGATCCGGCGCTGAGCGCCAGAACGCCAGGCTGGAGAGAAAGCCCCCATCCTTTTTCGGATCGGCTTCCGAACCAACGTACCGGACAAAGTAATAGCCGCTGGAGCGATTGCGGTCCTCGACCGTGAACCCGGCGCGATCGAGCACCAGTCCCACCCTTCTCCACGCGCGGTCGAACGGCTCGGCGAGCTCGATCGTGCTCACGCCATCCTGGTCGCTCACAATTCTTGCGCGCTCGTCCTTCCTCGGCGCGGCGAGCTCGCTTTTCGCGCGAGCCTCGGTCATGCCGAAGCGCACCATCATGCGGCGCAGGAACTCCGCTTCCATGCCCGGGTCCGGCGGCCGAGCCTGCCACATCTTGGTGCTGTCGGTCGGCGGGTTGACCTCGACCATGCCTCTGTGGGTGATGTAGATCTCGGTGGTGTCGGGTTGGGAGCCGCGCTCCAGGCGCGTGCGGAACTTCTCGCGCTCCCGGCCGGAAAGACCGTCCGCCGGCTTGCCCATCACATTTCGAGATCCGTCCTGCGGGATCTTGCCGCGATCTTCGACCCAGTCGGTCTCCATCACGCCGGCCTCGGGGCGCTCGACCTTGATCGGAAAACCGGACTCCTGCCAGAACTCCTTCACCCTCGGCCAGACCTTCTCGGCCGGCTCGGGCACCACCAGCCAGCGATCGGTGCCGGATCGCTCCAGCTTCAGCTTGTCCACATCCGGGAGAATTCCGGTCGACCCGGCCTTCGGTGCGCCGGCGCGCTCCGCGCTATAGGTGGAAAAAGTCGCCGTTCCGGTCGGGTTGATGTCCGGAATCTCATGGCGCTCGTCACGCGCCGGCGTGGTCAGATCCGGGGGAATCTCAAGAGGGGGAGCCTTGCTCGCAGATTTGTACTCGACATTGGTCGAATCAACCGTGCTGCACCCCACCAGCGCCACGGCCGCGAAAGCGACAGCGACGCGGCGGACGAAATGAATCATCCGGTCTTTCCCTCGACGATGCGCAAGCCGCCGGAAGGCGTAATGTCGGCCTGGCGCATCGCCTCCCTGACGACATCATGGAATTGCTGCGAGAGCGGCGTCAGCGGCAGGCGAATTCCCATGCCGATCAGCCCCATCTGGGCCGCCGCCCACTTCACCGGAATCGGATTCGCTTCCACGAAGAGCCTGGTGTGAAGTCCGAGCAGCTTGAAATTTGCCTCGCGCGCTTTCTGCAGGTCTCCGGCGAGGGCCGCCGAGCACATCTCGTGCATCAGCCGCGGCGCAACGTTCGCGGTCACTGAAATGATGCCTCTGCCGCCCAGGAGCATGAGCGCGAGTCCGCTGGCGTCGTCGCCGCTGTAAATGGTGAAATTTTTCGGCGCGCGGCGCAGGAGGTCCGAGCCGCGCTCGATGTTGGCGGTAGCGTCCTTGATGCCGACGATGTTCGGGACCTGCGAGAGGCGCAGCATGGTGTCGTTGCCGAGATCGGCGACGGTGCGGCCGGGAACGTTGTACACGATGAGCGGAATGTCCACGGTCTCCGCGATGGTGCGGAAGTGCCGGTAGAGTCCCTCCTGCGTGGGCTTGTTGTAGTACGGCACGACCGAAAGGCAGGCGTCGGCGCCGGCGTTTTTCGCCGACTGCGTGAGCTCGATCGCTTCGGTGGTGGAATTGCCGCCCGTGCCCGCGATGATTGGGATCCGACGGTGCGCGTGAGCGACCGCCAGGCGTATCAGTTCCTTGTGCTCGTCGAAATCGACCGTCGGCGATTCGCCCGTCGTGCCGACCACGACGATGCCGTCGGTGCCCTGCTCGATGTGGAAATCGATGAGCGTCTTGAAGCGCTCGAAGTCGAGCCGCCCATCGTCCTGCATGGGCGTGACGATCGCGACGATCGATCCGGAGATCATGGGGTTTCGCCCTTTCATGTCAGCGCGTCATTTTAACGCCAATGCCTTGTCGAGCGCGACAGCGCCCGGGTCACCCGACACCGCACAGACGCGCTGGACCGCTGCCGGTTTGGGCACAGAAACCAACCCCTGTTCGAACGCAACGATCGCCAGGGGTTCCAGGCTGTGGAGGAACTCGTTCGGCCGCAGCAGGAACTCGGGGTTGCTCGGGCGGCCGTAGCGCTCGTTTCCGGCGGCGAAAGTCTCGTAGATCAGCACCCCGCCCGGAAGCAGCGCATCGATGAGATTCCGGAAAAGGGGTCGATGCAGATAGTGGGTCACCACCACAGCGTCGAATCCACCCGGCGGAAAAGGCCAAGGCCCCGCCTCGATGTCCGCAACGTGAAGCTCGACTCCCGCAACACCTTTCGAGACCCCGAGCGCCGCCTCGTCGCGATCGACACCGACCACGGAGAAACCCTGGGACTTCAAAAAGCGCAGATGCCGGCCGCGACCACAGGCGACGTCGAGAACGCGCCCCCCTGGGCGAATCAACCCAGCCCAGCGACACACCCACGGCGAGGGCGAGTCGATTTCGTGGGCGGTCGGGGGCATAGGCTCGATTATGCCTCGCGCCAACGCCGCTCACGTCTTGGAACCATCAGAACGAGGATCCGGGCTCTTCGAGAAACTCGATCTCCTCGGCGGTCGATTCGCGGCCGAGCATGGCGTTGCGGTGCGGAAAACGACCGAATCGCGCGATGATCTCGTGATGGCGCCTCGCGGATTCGATGTACTCCGGGTCGAGCGCCTGGAACAAGGCCAGAGAACGGCGTTGCGCGGCGAGATCTTCGGCGTGCTCGAAGGGCAGGTAGGCAAAGGTACGCTCGACCGGCGACAGGAGGCGGTCGAACTCCCGCTCGATCATGCTCCCAGCGGCCGCGAGCGCCGGAGAATCGCTGGAAAACGCGCGAGCGTCGCCGCGAAACATGTTGCGCGGGAACTGGTCGAGCACGATGACGAGCGCGAGCGAGGCGAGAGGGGTTGCGAGCCAGCGTTCCAGCTCGCCGCGCGCGGCCTGCTCCCAGGTGGCGAGGAAACGGCGGCGGATTTCCGAATCGAAAGACTCGGACTTTTGGAACCAGGCCTTGCGCGGCCGGCCGCGCTCGGGCGAGTCCGGCGCTCCGAACCAGAAATCAAGAACATCCGCAAAATCGGGCGCGTTCACCGAACGCTTCTATCCCAGGGCCGGCCCGGGACGTTCACAGAAGGGATCTAGCTGCAGAAGAGACGCAGGTTGGCGAAATCGATCAGCATCTCCGGACTGACGTACGCGTTGAAGGCCAACAGCAAGAGGGCTGCAAAGGCCCCCAAGCCGATTGTCGCGAGAAGCTTTTCCGTGCGCGTCATGATCCCGTCCAGAATGCTGCGGTGCCTATTCTATCCCACACTTCGCCTGGTTCGAAGCCCAGTCCATATCGCGTTACAATCGACCCGCGCCCCGGTAGCTCAGTGGATAGAGCAGCCCCCTCCTAAGGGGCAGGTCGGACGTTCGATTCGTCTCTGGGGCGCCACCTGGAAACGAAAAGCCCCGCCGAAGCGGGGCTCCGTGCCGCGCGCGACGCCATGGTGTTCACACGAATATCCGCCGGAGCCACGCCCGGATTTCCTCGGCCCGGGCCTGCCTTGCTTCGCGCTCGACACGCTCGAACACTGCGGACGGATTCTTGCGGTACAGATCGAGCAGCGGAGATTCATACGCGACTGCGGGAATCGCAGCTTTGCCGGAAGGGGAAATCGAGTCGCCATTCCTGGGCAGGTAGCGCTCGGGATCCGTTTTCCGGGTCCGGATATAGCCGACCCGCGAGAGCGCCCCGATTCTCAAAACTGCCGTCTGATCGAACTCAAATTCTCTCGCACCCATGTGGGCCTCCTTGTGTGGTTTGCGGCCGGCGGAAATCGCCACCCGATGGAGACCACTGTAGCCGCCCGGTCGATTGCGCTCGCCGTCGCATTGCACAGGGATTTTGTGAGAAATGCACAGCCCAGGCCGTCGTGGGCGTGGGGCCGGGCGAAGGGGCGCTCGGAGGTTCAATAGTTCCCCTCAAGTGCACGGGGATGCTGCCCGAATGTGGTCATCGTGCAAGAATGTTCCCAAATGCGCGCTGCGATTTTCCTCCTTCTCCTATCGGGAGTCTGCGCTGCGCAGGACCTAGTGGATATCCAGCGGACAGAGCCAATTCGGACGACGAACTTTACGGGCGCTCACAACGCCGTGGCCCGATGCATTTATGATCGCATCGGCGGTAGGATAAAGGGCGCTGAATTCTCGGTGATCGGGGATCGGCTGTTCGTCTACGACAGCGTAAGGACGCTATCACTTCAGGGGCTATCGCACTATTCCATCACGATCCAAAAGACTGGCCCTAATCAAGGAGTCGTGGAATGGCGCATCATCAGGCCTGAGGCACAGCGGAATGTATTCACAGGGGAATTGGAGATTGTTCCTCTGGCGGATACCATGGTGCACCGATTCTGGATTCCGGCCCAAGAGTGTGCCGCGCAGGCAAAAAAAGAGTCGTGAGCGACGGGCGTAGGCCTATCGAGTGCACCACCGAAGCGCCACGCCGCACGAAGGGGCGCCAGGGGGTTCAATAGTCGAGTCGCGGGTTTACCTGACACGCGATGTAGGGGTTTGGGGCAGTCACCTATGTCAGCGGGGCCCGCATTCGGAGTTGCACTCGTGCGTTCCCGGTGCCGGTCGAGGCTGCAAGAGACATCGCGAAGGGCTCCTATCACCTCAAGTTCATGCACGAAAGCGGCGCATTCAATCTCCGCGAAGTGACACTTCAGACGAGCGCATCTGCCAAGACATGCATGCCTACAACCCCCGAACTTGCGGGTGAGTTCTACACGCACTCGCCATCTTGGGGTGCACGGCTCATTCGCAGCCAGAAGTACTTTGTACTTGAGTACACGGCTATGGTCGGCACGACGCGGTATGCGGTCGCCACGGTCTACTAGCGCGATGCGCCCTAACCGTCGCATCGACGCTGACCGCTTCGCGGCGGTCATGCGGGACGTTGGGTGGTATTGATTGAGGAGAACCATAATGAAGATGCTAGGCGTGCGACGACTACTCGCCTCATCGACTCTGATCGGGATAATCCTCGGTGGATGTGCGACCAGTCAGCCAATACCCGAGCTGTCCCAGCCGCAAAGTTCGGGACTCGGTATCGATATGACGTTGAAGGCGCCAATAGGTCTATTCAGCTCCTCCCCGGACGACGTCTACTTTGTCAAGATTGACGGCGAGGGTAGTCTTCACCACCAGCAGATCGTTCGTTCCAACTACAGCAAAGGTGGTCGCGTGTATCTCCTAAATGCTCAACCTGGAAGGTATGTAGCCATTGCCGCTTCCTTCTTGCGGCCGAGCGGCAGTACTGGTTCAAGGTTCACCACACACTTCTTGAAGGAGCTGGTCCAACAAACAGAAGTGACCGTCCGAGAGAACGAATTGGTCTTCATGGGCAGTTATGTTGTGAAATCATCGATGTGGCGGCATGGGACTGACGGAGTACTGACAAACTCCATGAGCGTCGTGCTAATGAGTAACGCTGGAGAGTATCTCTACCGCGGCACTCTGCTTGAACGCAAAAACGATGAAGAGGCCCACAGAGAGTTCTTCCGGAAAGCCAAAGAAGATCTAGCGGGTAGCGGATGGGCTGCACGGCTTAGGTAATCCGTGCTACGGTTTCAAGAGCATCAGGAGTTCGTTCGCCTCGGACGGCGCCTGACATGAGCAGACCTAACCAGTTGCTAGGGGTTTCGATATGGATTGAAATTCCCTCCGGAAACATCAACCCTCCTATGGATCCCCTGCTCAGACTGCTGTTCGAGGCCGCAACGCGGCCCTACATCAGCGCGGGACAGTACGCATGGCATTTCGCCAGGGGCAAGCTGCGCCACGATCCGGTTTTCTTTTCGCTGCTGCGCCGCGGCCTGCTGCCGGATCAGGGGAGCCTGCTCGACTTGGGTTGCGGCCAGGGCATCCTGTTGTCGCTGCTCAAGGCGGCGAAAGAGCAATACCAGGCCGGGGTGTGGCCGCGGGATTGGCCCGCGCCTCCATTGACTCTTGGCTTGCGCGGGATCGAGTTGAGCGAGCGCCGGGTGCGAGCCGCGCGCCTCGCGCTCGGCGGCGGCGTGCAGGTGATTCAAGGCGATCTGCGCGAGCTGGAATTGCCGCAATGCTCGGTGATCACCATGCTGGATGTGCTGTTCTATCTCGCCAAAGCGGAGCAGGAGCGGCTGCTCGATAAAGTCGCAGGAGCGCTTGCCCCCGGCGGGCTGTTATTGGTGCGCGAAACCGATGCCAGCGGCGGATTCGCGTTCGCGATGAGCCGGTGGGGCGAGCGGTTCGCCGCCGCACTGCGCGGCGAGTTCAGACCGCAACTGCATTACCGAAGCGCCGCCGAATGGATCGCAGCGCTTGAAGGACGCGGCTTTTCCGTGGCCGTTCAGCCGATGAGTGAAGGCACGCCGTTCTCCAACGTCCTGCTCGTGGCCAGGAAGGGTTCTGGATTCCCGCTTGCGCGGGAATGACGGCTCCGACTCAACTAGCGTCGGGTTGCTTCGAGGGCTGCGCCTGAATGAAGGGCTCGAGCTTCATGCACGCATCGTATATCTGCATGACCGTCGGATAGGGCTTCAGGTCGCAGTGGTAGCGTTGCGCATTGAACACCTGAGGCACCAGGCAGCAATCGGCCATCGTGACCTGATCGCGGAAGCAGTATTTCCCGCTCTTCCGGTTGTCGGTGAGAAACGATTCCATCATCCGGAATCCATCCGCGATCCAGTGGCGGTACCAGGCGTTGACGCCCTCCTCGTCCAGCTTGTAGGCCGCGCGGATGTGCTTCAGGGTGCGCTGGTTGTTGAGCGGGTGGATCTCGCAGGCGACGATCTGCGACAAGGCGCGCACGTACGCGCGGTCGAGCGGGTCGGAGGGCAACAGCTTCGGCCCGGGATGAACCTCGTCGAGGTACTCCATGATGGCGAGCGACTGGGTGAGAACGTGTCCCGCGTCATCGAGCGCCGGGAGCAGACCCTGCGAATTGATCGATCTGTATTTCGCCTCGAGGTGCTCGCCCTTGGGCAGGCTGACGAGCGCCGGCTCGTATTTGAGCCCTTTGGTGTTCATCGCGATGCGCACGCGAAACGACGCCGAAGACCGGAAGAACGTGTAGAGCTTCATGGTCTATTCGAACCTGCGGTAGGCTAGCCGAACCTGAGTTTCATCGCCAGCACCGTGCCGGCGAGCAGCAACGTCAGGCCGTTGCATGCAATGATCGGCCAGGCGCCGAGCTCCAGGCCGTAGTAGAACCACAGCGCCACGCCGCAGGTGAAGGTCAGATACATGGTCAGCGACAGGTCGCGCGCCGAGCGCGTTGTCCAGATGCGCCATACCTGAGGAATGAAAGCGATGGTGGTGAGCGCGCCGGCGACGGCGCCGATCAGATCGACATTCATGCTCGAGTCTTGCCCTTCCTTTCCTCTTCCCGCATTCGCAGAACCCGCCGCTGCACCTTGCCCGTGGTCGTCATCGGCAGATTTTCGATGAATTCTATCTCCTTGGGGTACTCGTAAGGCGCCAGCTTGCCGCGCACGTGCTGTTGCAACTCCGCTTCCAGTTCGGCGGAGGCACGGTAGTTCGCCGTGAGCACGATGAAGGCTTTCACGATATTGGTGCGCTCGGGGTCCGGACTGCCGACCACCGCGGCGTTGGCCACCGCAGGATGCTTGACCAGGCAGTTCTCGATCTCGGAGGGGCCGATGCGGTAGCCGGCGCTCTTGAACATGTCGTCGGCCCGGCCCTGGTACCAGAAATCGCCGTCTTCGTCCTGCCTGGCGAGATCGCCGGTGCGGCACCACTTGCCGGTGTATTTCTTCTTTGTCGCCTCCGGATTCTTCCAGTACTCGAGGAAAAACACCGGATCGCCCTCGTCCCAGGCCGCCACTTCCCCGATCTCCCCCACCGCAACCTCCTTGCCCGCGTCGTCGATGCAAGCGACGCGATGGCCCGGGTAGGGCCGGCCGATCGAGCCCGGCTTGGCCGGCCAAAGCGTGTGCGAATTGCCGACGATGTAGTTGATCTCGGTCTGGCCGAACATTTCGTTGACGGTGACGCCCAGCGCCTCCCGGCTCCAGGCGAACACCGTCTCGCCCACCGATTCCCCGGCGCTCATGATCGAACGCAGCGAAAGCTCGTAGCGCTCCCTGGGCCTGGGCAGCGCCTTCATCATCATCTTGAGCGCAGTCGGAAAGAGGAAGGTGTTGCGCACGCCGTACTTCTGCATCAGCCAGAAGGCCTTTTCCGGATCGAAGCGGCCGCGGTAGCCGAGCAGCGGGACGCCGTGATACAGCGACGGAAGCAAGGCATCCATCAACCCGCCCGTCCACGCCCAGTCGGCCGGCGACCAGAAGAGATCCCCGGCCTGGGGAAAGAGATCGTGCGAATGCACGAAGCCGGGAATATTTCCGAGGAGCACGCGCTGCGGCATCAGCGCGCCTTTGGGCGGGCCGGTCGTGCCGCTGGTGTAGACGAGCAGCGCGGCTTCGTCCGCAGCGGTATCGACCGGAGTGAAACGAGATGACGCTTTTTCAAGGAGCGTCTCCCATGGTGTTACCCAGGATTCCCGCGCGCCCGCGACGCCGATGACGAATTTCAGCAGCGGGAGCCGCTCGCGAATCTGGGCGAGGTTCGGCAGCGATGCGGGATCGACGAGCGCCGCAACCGTTTCGCTGTTCTCGAGCCGGTACTCCAGCGCCTCCGGGCCGAACAGCACCGAAAGCGGCATCGCCACGGCGCCCATCTGGTAGCAGGCGATATGCGCGATCGCCGTTTCCACGCGTTGCGGCAGGATGATGCCGACCCGGTCGCCGCGCTTTATACCGAGACCCGCGAGCGCATTCGAGAGCCTGTTCGCCTGCTGCTGAAGATCCCAGAAGGCACAGGCGGCGGTGGCCCCGCCCTCGTCTTCCCAGTAGAGAGCGAAACGGGTGCGATCCTGCGCGTGCCGGCCGCAGCAGGCGACAGCCATGTTGAAACGCGCCGGCACCTGCCACTTGAAACCGTCGTAGACCTCGCGATAGCGGTCCGGCATCGCGCGAGTATACTCGGCGTCTCGTAGATCCCCTGGAGAAAGCCCTTGTCGCCCCTGCGCGCGCTGGTATTCGACGCCTACGGCACGCTCTTCGATGTGCACTCCGTGATCGCCCTGTGCGAGCAGTTATGGCCGGGCAAAGGCGCGGCGCTGAGCGCGCTGTGGCGCACCAAGCAGCTCGAATATACCTGGCAGCGCAGCCTCATGCGGCGCTATGAAGACTTCGGTCGGGTCACCGCAGCCGGCCTGCGCTATGCCTGCGCGGCGCTTGGACTCCCGCTCGACGAACAACGCCGCCGCAAGCTCACGCAGGCCTACCTCCAACTCGCGACCTTCCCCGAAGTGCGCAGCGCACTCGCCGAGCTCAAGACCATGAAGCTCAGGCTTGCGATCCTCTCGAACGGATCTCCGGCGATGCTGCGTCCGCTCGTGGCCAACGCCGGGCTGCGCGACCTCGTCGGGACGGTCATCAGCGTCGATCAACGCAAGATCTACAAGCCCTCGCCCGAGGTCTACCGGCTTGCCGTGAGCCGGCTGCGCGTGCCCAAGGCGGCGATCGGCTTCGTTTCGAGCAACTGCTGGGACGCGTGCGGGGCAAAATCCTTCGGCTTTCGCGTCTTCTGGATCAACCGCAGCGGGGCGCCCGTCGACGAGCTGGGCGCGGCGCCCGACACCACCATCAGGAGCCTCGACGAGCTGCCGGCCCTGGTCCGGCGTCCGGCTTCCTAGCCGCCCGCCCTTCCCGCCGATGAACTTCTGCTCGAACTGCGGCGCCAAGGTGGTGCTGCGCGTTCCGCCCGGCGATTCCATTCCGCGCCACGTCTGCGACAAGTGCGGCACGATCCACTATCGCAATCCGCTCATGGTGGTCGGCACCCTCCCCGAATGGGAGGACCGGATCCTGCTGTGCCGGCGCGCCATCGAGCCGCGTCTCGGATTCTGGACGCTTCCCGCAGGATTCATGGAACTGGGCGAAACCACCGCGCAGGCGGCGCTGCGCGAAACCCTGGAGGAAGCGAGAGCGCGCGTCGAACTCGGCGAAGCGTTTTCGCTCCTGTCGGTGCCGCACGTCAACCAGGTGCACCTGTTCTACCGCGCCCGGCTGCTCGAACGGGAGTTCGCTGCAGGCGAGGAAACCCTGGAAGTACGGCTATACAGCGAAAGCGAGATTCCCTGGGACGCGCTCGCCTTCCGCACCATCTCGACGACGCTGCGGCATTTCTTCTCCGACAGGAAAGAAGGGGTCTTCCGCATGCACGCGGGCGAGATCCTTTCGCCGAAGTGACCTCGCCTATGGCGAGGTCATCCCCGCGCAAGCGGGGATCCAGCGAGTCACCGAGCGACCGGCTCCATGCCTTTCGCCTTGATCACCGCAGCGGCCGCCGGAGTGGAGAGATGTTTGATCAGGGCCTTGGCCGCGTCCGGTTGCTTCGCGGCGCCACCGACGCCCGCCGTGAATACGAGGTAGTTCTGACTGAAATACGGAGGCGACTGCAAATCCGAGTTCAGCCTCGCCGCTGGCGACCGCCTGGACAATACCATCGGTAAACTGCTGCGGCTTGGTCTTGAGCGAAGGAAAGGTTAGGCCGCGGCATCAGGATGCCTTCTTCTACGCTTGAACAACCAGTAGACGATGACGAGCGACGGCGTACAAATGAGTGCGGCGAGAATGAACTCAAAGGGCTCTTTAGGGCAACCGGCGGCGCAGATGCCGACGCCAAAGAGGAATACGAGTGGTGCTGACACCAGCCAGACAAGAAAGGCGAGACCAATTCGCCCCAGCAGGCCCCACTGTCGACGATAAGCGTAATAGCCTGCGAAGCCCACTTGGGCGATGAGTGCCACTGTAAGCACGGACGCGACGACCAATAGGTAGACGGTATCGCTCATTGTCTGACCTCACGCACTCAGTCAGTTCCTCATTCTGCTGCTCGGCGAGCGCGGTGGCGTACGTATCCACGTTCCTCAGCTGCCCAACACCCCGATTGTTGCCGCGGCGGTGAATGAACGTTTCCTCATGGTGTCCCCCTTGGTCGAAAAACTTTCGCAAGCCAGTTACGCTGGCCCCCGCTCGCGCGATGAGCGGCGCAGCGCGTCCGCTCGAGTCGCGCGCAAGTAAACCGGCGCCGCGACAGCGGCGTCCGGATTTACTAAAGGTTATAACCCTTCTCGTTGTGCAGCACCGTGTCGAGCCCCTCGGCCTCTTGTTCCGCCTCGACGCGCATGCCCGCCACCGCGTCGCTGATCTTGAGGATCACCCAGGTGACAACGCCGCACCATGCCGCGACCGCCAGAACGCCGATGACCTGTATCAGCACCTGGCCACCCATCGACACTTTCTCAGGATAGTCGATACCGCCGAAAGTGGACGCCACGAATACGCCGGTCAGGATGGTGCCGATCATGCCGCCGACCCCGTGCACCGGGAATACGTCGAGCGAGTCGTCCACCTTGAGTTTCTGCTTCATGTAGCTGGTGGCGAAGAAGCAGACGACGCCGGCTGAGGCACCGATGGCGAGCGCGCCGATCGGCCCGACGAAACCCGAGGCCGGCGTGATCGTGCCCAGCCCCGCCACCATGCCGGTCACGGCGCCGAGCGCCGAGGGCTTTCCGTAGCGCAGCCATTCGCAGACTATCCAGGCGAACGCGCCGGTCGCCGCGCCGATGTGCGTCACCAGCATCGCCATGCCCGCGGCGCCATCGGCCGCGACCGCGCTGCCCGCGTTGAAGCCGAACCAGCCCACCCACAGCATGCAGGCGCCGGTCACCGTCATGGTCATGTTATGCGGGGGCATCGGCGTCTCGGGAAAGCCCCGCCGCCGGCCCAGCACGGTCGCGCAGACCAGCGCCGCTATGCCCGCGTTCAGGTGCACGACCGTGCCGCCCGCGAAATCCATGAGGCCCATCTTCTGCAGCCAGCCATCGCCCCATACCCAGTGCGCGACCGGACAGTAGACGAGGAGCAGCCAGAGCAGGCTGAACAGCAGCATGCCGGTGAACTTGACGCGCTCGGCGTAGGCGCCGATCACCAGCGCCGGCGTGATGATCGCGAAAGTCAGCTGGTACATGGCGAACACGGTTTCCGGAATGCTGTTTCTGACGGATTTCACGTCGATCCCGGACAGGAAGGATTTCGCGAACCCGCCGTACCAAGCGTTGCTCGCGCCGCCGTCGCCGAACGCGATGCTGTAGCCGACCACAACCCAGGCCAGCGTCACGACGCAGGTGATGGCGAAGCACTGCATCAGGACGGACAGCACGTTCTTCATACGCACCAGGCCGGCGTAGAACAGCGCAAGTCCGGGGAGCGTCATGAACAGGACCAGCACCGACGCGGTGAGCATCCACGCGGTGTTCGCCGCGTCCAGCTTCGGCGGCTCGGCCGCCGCGGCGAACGGCGCGTGAAACAGGAACGAAACAAGCAGGAAAATAGTGAGCGAACGGCAGCCGGTTCTTGTCATTGCGTGCTCCTCCCTTGCGAGTCGCCACAGGCTGGGGTGCCTGCGAGGTCGCATTTTGCACCAATTCGGTGCTTCGCCCAAGTCCGGTGCGTTCCGGAGGTCCGCCCGGCCAGTTGACACGTTCCACCCGCACCCCTTAGCGTTGCGACGGACCTTCCATGCAAAGACGCGATTTCATGGTCGCCTGCGCGGCCTCGGCGCTCGGCGTTTCGCTGCCGGCGGCGCCGGCCGACGCGCAACCGCGTTTCTACTCACGCGCCCGGCTGGTGGACCCGGGCGGCCGGCCGCTCAGGGCACGCGCGCTCGTCGCAAACCGGAACTTCATTTTTCACTACCCGTTTGCCGGCACGCCCTGCTTTCTGCTGAACCTCGGCAGGCCGACCAAGCCTGTGGCGCGGCTCAAAACGGCAGACAAGCAGATTTACCAGTGGCCGGGCGGGGTCGGTACGCACCGGAATATCGTCGCCTACTCCGCGATCTGCGCGCATCGACTGACCTATCCCACCCGCGAGATCAGCTTCATCAGCTATCGCGGCGAGAAATCAATCGGAAGCAAGTTCTCCCAGGTGATTCATTGCTGCTCGGAGCATAGCCAGTACGATCCTTCCGAAGGCGCGAAAGTCGTGGCGGGCCCCGCGCCGCAGCCGCTTGCGGCGATTCTTCTCGATCACGACCCGAAGAGCGACGGCTTGTACGCCGTCGGGACCCTGGGCGGGGAGCTTTTCAACGAGTTTTTCGCCAAGTACGAGTTCCGCCTCGCCGTCGATCACAGGGGGCAAGCGCGCGCCGCCGTCGCGGACAGTTGCGTCGTGAACGAGCTGACCGAGTACTGCAAACAGCAGGTGAAATGCTGAAGGCAGGATCGAGGGAATGATTCCCTGGCTGGAACGCGGCACGCCCTTCCCGCCGATCCAGTCGGCGCTCAAGCATCCGAACGGGCTGCTCGCCGCAGGGGGCGACCTCTCCTGCGAGCGCCTGCTCGAGGGATATCGTCACGGCATTTTCCCGTGGTTTGCCGAAGGCGACCCCATCCTGTGGTGGAGCCCGGACCCGCGCATGGTGTTGTTGCCCGGGGAGCTCAGGATTTCGCGTTCGCTGGCAAAAACTCTGCGCAACCGCAGCTATGAAGTGCGCTTCGATTCGGCTTTCGATGAAGTCATGGCGGGCTGCGCGGCGCCGCGCGGCAGGGAATCCGGCACCTGGATCACCGGCGAGATGCTCGAGGCATACCGCGGCCTGCACGTCATCGGCTGCGCGCACTCGGTCGAAACCTGGATCGATGGGGCGCTTGCTGGAGGACTCTACGGCGTCGCAGTCGGGCAGGTGTTTTTCGGCGAGTCGATGTTCTCGCGCGGCAGGGACGCCTCCAAGATCGCGCTGGTCGCGCTGGTCACACATCTGAAGTCGGCTGAATTCCGCCTCGTCGACTGCCAGATGCGAACGCCGCACCTGGAGTCTCTCGGCGCCCGGGAAATTCCGCGACGACGCTTTTCCCGGCTGCTCGAAGAGTTGATACACTATCCGCGCTCGCCGGGCAGCTGGTCCGACGCGTCTTTCGTGCACGAGCCATGTCGAAGCTGAACGATCTGCCGCACGCAGTACTGCAGTTCTACGT
>Ga0105252_10000609_pt1 | contig 21127 bp, 15 predicted proteins | sample EasRivMeERMZT100_FD_89675 | JGI IMG/M metagenome (GOLD analysis project Ga0105252, IMG submission 89675) | Soil microbial communities from meander-bound floodplain in the East River, Colorado, USA - East River MetaG ERMZT100 | ecosystem: Environmental > Terrestrial > Soil > Floodplain | place... | reverse complement strand
CTCTTGGACATGATGGGACTCCGTTATTTCTTGTCGGTTTTGCCGGTCACCTTGCTGATGACGCCCTCGGCTATCTGCTTGGGCGCTTCGGCGTAATGCTTGAATTCCATCGTATAGGTCGCTCTGCCCTGGGTGAGCGAGCGCAACTGGGTCGAGTACTGGAACATCTCGGCCAGTGGCACTTCGGCGCGAATCGCCTTGCCGCCGCCCAGATCTTCCATTCCCTGGAGGGCGGCGCGACGCGACGACAGGTCGCCCATGACGTCACCCATTTTTTCCTCCGGTGTCTCCACTTCGACCGCCATGATCGGCTCGAGCAACACCGGGTTGGCCTTCCGCATGCCGTCCTTGAAAGCGAAGATGGCCGCCATCTTGAAGGCGTTCTCGTTCGAGTCCACCTCGTGGTAGGAGCCGTCGAAGAGCGTCGCTTTCACGTCCACCACCGGAAATCCTGCGAGCACACCATCCTGAAGCGCTTCGGCGATTCCCTTCCTCACTGCAGGGATGTACTCCTTGGGAACCCGGCCTCCCTTGATCCCGTCGACGAACTCGTAGCCCACGCCGTGGGGCTGGGGATCGAGCTTCAGCCACACGTGGCCGTACTGCCCGCGTCCGCCCGACTGGCGGATGAACTTGCCTTCCGACTCCACCGGTTTTCTCATAGTCTCGCGATAGGCGACCTGCGGCGCGCCGACGTTGGCCTCGACGCTGAATTCGCGTTTCATGCGGTCGACGATGATTTCCAGGTGCAGCTCGCCCATGCCGGAGATGATGGTCTGGCCTGATTCCTCGTCGGTGTGCACGCGGAAGGACGGGTCCTCCTGCGCCAATCGATGCAGCGCCACGCCCATCTTTTCCTGGTCCACCTTGGTCTTGGGTTCGACCGCGACGTGGATCACCGGTTCTGGGAACACCATCTTCTCGAGAATGATGACCTTGTCCGGATCGCACAAGGTTTCACCGGTCGTGACGTCCTTCAGCCCCACCGCCGCCGCGATATCGCCGGCGCGCACTTCCTTGATCTCGTCACGCTGATTGGCGTGCATCTGCAGCAGACGCCCGATGCGTTCCTTGCGGCCGCGTACCGACGTATAGACCGTGTCGCCCGAGTTGAGCACACCCGAGTACACGCGGAAGAACGTGAGCTGGCCCACATAGGGGTCGGTCATGATCTTGAACGCGAGCGCCGAAAACGGCTCCTCGTCTCCGGGTTTGCGCGCGTTGGGCTTGCCGTCCTCGTCCTGGCCCTTGACCGGTGGAATGTCCACCGGCGCAGGCAGGTAATCGATCACGGCATCGAGCATCGCCTGCACGCCCTTGTTCTTGAATGCGGAGCCGCACAGCATCGGCACGATTTCGTTCTTGATCGTCCGGAGGCGCAGACCTTTCTTGATGTCCTCGTTCGAAAGGTCGTGGCCTTCGAGGTACTTGTGCATGAGATCATCGTTGGCCTCGGCGGCTGCCTCGACCATCTTCTCGCGCCATTCCTTGGCCTCACCGAGGAGGCCGGGGGGAATGTCGCGAATCTCGTACTTCATGCCCTGGGTCGAATCGTCCCAGTAGATCGCTTTCATTCGCACTAGGTCAATGACGCCCTCGAATTTCTCCTCGGCGCCGATCGGAATCTGGATCGGCACGGGATTGCCCTTCAGACGCGTCTTGATGTGCCCATAGGATTTGAAGAAGTCCGCGCCCTGGCGGTCCATCTTGTTGATGAACGCGAGCCGCGGCACGCCGTACTTGTTCGCCTGGCGCCACACCGTTTCGGACTGCGGTTGCACGCCCGCCACCGCGTCGTACACCATGCATGCGCCGTCGAGGACGCGCATCGAGCGTTCCACCTCGATGGTGAAATCGACGTGGCCGGGCGTATCGATGATGTTGATTCTGTGCTCGGGAAAATTGCCGTCCATTCCCTTCCAGAAGCAGGTCGTCGCGGCCGACGTGATGGTGATGCCGCGCTCGCGCTCCTGCTCCATCCAGTCCATGACGGTCGCGCCGTCGTGCACCTCGCCCATTTTGTGCGAAACGCCGGTGTAGAACAGGATGCGTTCGGTAGTCGTAGTCTTACCGGCATCGATGTGCGCGCTGATGCCGATGTTGCGGTAACGCTCAATGGGGGTCTTGCGGGCCACTTGCAGCACCTGGGGGTTCCTAGAACCGGTAATGAGCGAACGCCTTGTTCGCTTCGGCCATGCGATGCACTTCCTCGCGCTTTTTCATCGCGCCGCCGCGGCCTTCGGCGGCCTCCATCAGTTCTCCTGCCAGGCGGGCGTCCATGGACTTTTCGCCGCGCTTCTGCGCCGCCTCGCGGATCCAGCGCATCGACAGCGCCGCGCGCCGCACCGGGCGCACTTCCACCGGAACCTGGTAGTTGGCGCCGCCCACCCGGCGACTCTTCACCTCGACCATGGGCTTCACGTTCTGCACCGCCAGGCTGAACACCTCGAGGGGATCTTTGCCGCTCTTCGTCTTGATCGCATCGAAAGCGTCATAGACGATGTGCTCGGCGATGGATTTCTTGCCGCGCGTCATCAGCACGTTGACGAACTTGGCCACGTCCGCGTTGCCGTATTTCGGATCCGGCAGGATCTCGCGCTTGGGAACTTCTCGGCGTCGGGGCATGGGATTCGCTGGGTTTTTCGTTCGAGGCTCAGGCGGCCTTGGGTTTCTTCGCGCCGTATTTTGAACGGCCCTGCTTGCGGTCCTTGACACCCTGGGTGTCGAGGCTGCCGCGCACGATGTGGTAGCGCACGCCGGGCAGGTCCTTGACGCGCCCGCCGCGAATCAGCACCACCGAGTGCTCCTGCAGGTTGTGGCCCTCGCCGCCAATGTAGCTGATGACCTCAAAGCCGTTGGTGAGTCGCACCTTGGCGACCTTGCGCAGCGCCGAGTTCGGCTTCTTGGGCGTCGTGGTATAGACGCGTGTGCATACGCCGCGTTTCTGCGGCGAGCCGGCGAGCGCGGGCACCTTGCTCTTGGCGGGCAAGCGAACCCGGGCATTGCGGACCAACTGATTGATTGTCGGCATTATTTCGCGTTCCAAAAAAACCGGGCGGCCCGTCTGCCTGTCCTAGAAAGACGGCCGCCCTGCGAGATTCGAAGAGGCGGGATTTTAGCCGGGAAATCACTCAATGGTCAACAACTTATCGCCATTCTGATGACATCTGCGTATTCCGGGTAGCATTGGACGCCCTCAGCGCCTTCCCTTCGATGACCATCGCACTGTTTCAACCGATTCGACTGCGCGGGCTCGCACTCGAGAACCGCATCATGGTGTCGCCCATGTGCCAGTACTCGGCCGTGGAAGGCTCGATGACCGACTGGCATTTCACCCACCTCGGCATGCTGTCCAACTCGGGCGCCGCGCTGCTCTGCTTCGAGATGACCAATGTGGAACCGATCGGCAGGATCACCCCCGGGTGTTCCGGCCTCTACAGCGATGCGAACGAGGCAGCGCTGCGGCGCGTCGTCGGGTTCTGCCGCGCGCACGGCCAGGCGAAGCTCGCCATTCAGATCGCGCACGCCGGAAGGAAGGCTTCAACCGCCCCGCCTTGGGAGCAGAGAAAGCCGCTCCGGCCCGAGGAGGGCGGGTGGCAGCCGGTCGCCCCGTCGGCTATCGCGATGGACGAGGACTCCCCGACACCTCGTGCGCTCAGCCGCGAAGAGATCAAGGCCCTGGTGGCGAAGTTCGCCGACTCGGTGCGCCGAGCGGACCGCATCGGTTTCGACGCGATCGAGTTGCACGGAGCGCACGGCTATCTCATCCACGAATTCCTCTCGCCCTTATCCAACCGGCGGGAGGACGAGTACGGCGGGTCGCTTGCCAACCGCATGCGGTTTCCTCTGGAAGTCTTCGCCGCGGTGCGCGCGGTCTTTCCCGCGCACAAGCCCCTCGGAATTCGCCTGTCCTGCACCGATTGGGTCGAAGGCGGCTGGGACATCGAGCAGACGGTCGCTTTCGCCCGCGAGCTGAAAAAGCTCGGCTGCGACTGGATCGACTGCTCGAGCGGGGGCCTGGCGAAGAACCAGGCGGTGCCGGTTGCGCCGGGCTATCAGGTGCCCTTCGCCGAGCGGATTCGCAAGGAGACGGGCATCACGACCATCGCCATCGGCCTCATCACCGAGGCGAAGCACGCGGAGAGCATCATCGCCGAAGGCAAGGCCGACATGGTGGCGCTTGCGCGAGGCTTCCTCTGGGATCCGCATTGGGCATGGCACGCGGCGCGAGATCTGGGCGAGACACCGCGGGTACCTCCGCAATACCTGCGCTCCATTCCCGCCCGAGCGGCCTCGGGCGAGCGCAAGCGCGCGCGGAGTTGATTCGCGGAGCGGTCCTCGAGCGCTTGTAGCCATGGAGCTTGCGCTGCCCGGGCTCGCGTTCTTCGAGCCGCACACCGCGATCAAGGGCGAGAAGCGATCGGAAACCCGTCCCGATGACGACGCGAGGAAAGAAAAACGCCTCTTCTGTGCGGCGCGCCAGTGTTTCGATCTATTCGTAGGGGTCTGCCGGCATATCGCGCGATCCAGCTATAGATCGTTGCACCCACCCGTAGATAGTCCTAGCATCTTCCGCAAGCCGTTCAATACATAGTTAGGCCTGAGAGAGCAGCGCGCCTACTTTCGCTGAGCTCGTTCGATGAGATTGTCGAAGGTCTCGCAACTTGTCACATCGCACCGCTCTACTGGGAGCGTGCGACAAAGCAAGAGCTGAGTGGTTGTTACCGCGCATCGTTCGTACTGACCGTTTCGCCTGATGTGTATGACGCCTTCTTTAACGCCCCGGTTGGGTACCGAGGTCAGTTCGCCAAATCTGAAACGGAAGGTGGGGCAGCGAACCGCAAAATCATTGAAACCCTGGTTCCGCGACTTCTTGAGGTTGCCGCGAGACACGCGACGGCTACCCGTCAGTCCGTCATAACGTCGCTTCAAGGCAAGCAAGCTAGGATTTGGATCGATGAGACAGAAGTAGATACCGAACTAACAGACCCGAACCCCTCAATTGAGTACCCTGAGTGGGAGTTCAACGATCGAGACGGCCAAGGGCTTAGGGCACCACGAGGAACGAAGTTGGAAGTGAAAGGTGGATGGGTCGGGCCCACGGGTGGGGAGGTAATCAACCCGGGTAAGAACAACAGAAGTGGGAATATCTACAGAACCGGGTATTCAGGATGAGGCCTAACCAGCGGTTGGAGGGGAGCGCCTCGTCAAACGCAGCGTTAGGCAACTGCATTTGAAGGAGACGAAATGAATGTGCAAATCGGGGTTCTCTCAACCGTTAGCTGTGTTTTCATTCTTTCGATTTCGTCCTGTTCCACGATGGAGGGACCGTCAGTCAAAGCAGATCCTCTCGCCTACTCGTTCGTGGAGGATGGAATACGAGTTGAACTTAACGGGGTTGTGAAGACGCGCAACATCGACAGTAGAGCCGGGATGCAGCTATCTGAGGGTGAGACCTGGATTATTCTGAATACAGTATTGAAGGACCAAGCGAACAGATACCATCAAACCAATTGGAGAGGTTATTTTAGGTTAGTGACTAAAACAGGCGATGCCTTGAGCCCATCGATCCCGCTTATCATTTCATCCCAAAACGGAACGCCTGACTTTGTGCAGGGTAACGAGCGGAAGGAGATGAAACTTCTATTTAGAACTAGAGAGAGCGATGCCCCATGGAAATTGAGGTCCTCGAATGGGGCAGAAGACAACTTGTCTTTCTGAGCAGTTGACTAACCGTCGGTCGCAGGCGACGCGCATGAACCGGAACGTTAGCGTGCAGAAGATCGGCTGTTTCTATCGACATGCTCACCATCCGGTAGCGGACTGCAGCTTAGGGAGAACGCAATGGCCATCAGCCAAGAATCCGAGTTGGTGCACACGGTAGCGACTTTGAGCGTCGTGCATGCCAAATTCGCGAGACGGTGAGCATGCGCCGCGCACTCCTCAGTCTCGGGGTGTGCGTCGCGGCAAGCGCCGCTCAGGGCGCGCTTGCGACGTCGGGGCTCGAGTACCTCCTGATAACGCCGGCATGCATCCTTGGCTTGGATTACGACCCGACGATCAAGACGTGCGGCGGGAAGCATCCCAATCTCCGCGAGCCGTTGCGCGCCGCGCACGACATGTGGAAAAGCCGCAACGCAAACGCGCTGCAGGGCATGTCGGCGCACTGCCAGCGCGGCCTTGCCACGCTGTATCGCGACATGGGCATCGGCCCGGACGGCGTCGAGCGCGCGCGCAAGGCGGCGCTACGTCTCTTCGAGCGAGCTCGCCAGGACATGGAGCAAAGGGGCGACAGCGAAAGCCGGTGCCTCGACATGGTGCACATGTTCGAGAGCGAGTCCATCACACCGGAAGAGCTGGAAAAAGCGCGGAGCATTCCCCTCTCCCTCGAATTCATGGAGCACCTCGACCCCGACTTCCTCAGAGAACCGCCCGCAGGCGTACAGGCGAATTACCAGCGCGACCGGAAGCTGCACTTCGCACGCAGCTACGGGCGCTTTGCTGCCTTGCGCACCGGACGTGCCACGCTCGGCGCCAACTGCCATAGATATACGGTGGAAAGCTGCCAGCGCAGCCATGGCCAGACGATCGGCGTGGCGGGCGAGGCTGGTGCGGCGCGAACTCCTGCCTTCGGGAGACGAGCGCGTGACGTATGCTGGGTCGAAGATGCTGTTCCGTGGCACGTTTTCGGACAACCAGCCGGTGGGCCGGGAAGAGCGGGTCTTCGTGCTAGGGCCGGACGGGCGCATCAATGATGCGTGGGACCGCGTGCAGCTCCTTCAGAGGCCCGACGCCCCGCCGAACGTGCCGCCGACCTTCGCCTATTCCTGCGAACAGTTCGGCAGGCCGAATTCCACGAGGTGCTACGTGCTCTCGGTAGAGCCATAGGAGGAAGCCCTATTCGCATCCAAAGCGACGAATGAGGCTCAGTCCGCTTTCAATCCCGCCTTGCGGACCACGTCCCCCCACTTCGCGATTTCCCGCTTGATGTAGTCGGCGAATTCCTCCGGCGTGCTCGTCACTGGATCGGTCGCCATGCCTGCGAGCCGGTCCTTCACCTGCGGCGTGTGCATGATCCGCACGATCTCGGCGTTGAGCCGGGCGACTATGGCCCGCGGCGTGCCCGCGGGAGCAAGGATGCCGTACCACGTCGTAACTTCGAAATCGCGCAATCCCGCCTCAGCGACGGTGGGAATGTCTGGAACGGCTGCCGAACGCTGCGGAGCCACGAGAGCGAGCGCCCGCAGTCTTCCCGCCTTGATGTGCGGCGCGGCGGCGGGAACGCCTATGACGACAAGGTGGATCTGGCCCGAGAGCACGTCCTGCATGGCGAGGTTCACGCCCTTGTACGGAACGTGCACGAGCTTCACTCCCGCCACGATATTGAACAGCTCGCAGGCAAGATGATTGGAGGTGCCGCTGCCGCCCGAGCCGAAGTTCATGCCGCCGGGCTTGGACTTGGCGAGCTGGATGAATTCAGCGAGCGTCTGGGCGGGCACCGATGGATGCGTGATCATGACGTTCGGTACCGTCGCGACGAGGCTCACCGGCGCGAAATCTCTGACCGGATCGTAGTTGAGCTTTGAGTACAGGCTCGGGCTGATCGCGAGCGAAGGCGCAACCAGAACGATCGTATAGCCGTCCGGCGCGGATCGGGCTGCCGCCTCTGCGCCTACGTTGCCGCCCGCCCCGCCGCGATTTTCCGTCACGACGGGCTGCCCGAGTCCCGCCGTCAAACGCTCCGCGATCAGGCGACCCAGGATATCCGTGCCGCCTCCCGGCGGGAAGGGCAGAATGAGCCGCACCGGCCTGCTCGGCCAGGCGTCGGGTGTCTGGGCCGATGCGGTCGGAGGCGCGGACACCATCGCCGCCAAGAGGAACGCGCAGAACGCGCGCAGGATCCCCCCGATCGCCATGCCGCGAACCTCAGACGTTCTCGGTATGCACCGGCGCTTCGGTCTCCGCAGCGGGCGCGACCTCCTCGAACAACTGCGCCGGCGGTGCGATCTTCCGGGCATCGTGGTACGCCATGCCCGTGCCCGCCGGAATCAGCCTGCCGACGATGACGTTCTCCTTCAGGCCGCGCAGCTCGTCGCGTTTGCCCATGATCGCAGCCTCGGTGAGCACGCGCGTGGTCTCCTGGAACGAGGCGGCCGAGATGAACGAGTCGGTCGACAGCGATGCCTTGGTGATCCCGAGCAGCATGTAGCTGTAGGTCGCCGGTTTCTTGTTTTCGGCCTGCACCTTCTCGTTTTCCTCGAGCACGTCGGCACGCTCCACCTGCTCGCCCACGATGAAGCGCGTGTCGCCCGGCTCCTCGACCTGCACGCGGCGCAGCATTTGCCGCACGATCACCTCGATGTGCTTGTCGTTGATGCGCACACCCTGCAGGCGATACACATCCTGCACTTCGTCGGTGATATAGCGCGCAAGCGCCTCGACGCCCTGCAAGCGCAGGATGTCGTGCGGCTCGGCCGGGCCGTCGACGATGAACTCGCCCTTGTTGACGACCTGCCCGTCGTGCGCCATGACGTGCTTGTCCTTCGGGATCAGGTACTCGTGCGAAACACCCTCGAGGTCGGTAATGACAAGACGCTGCTTGCCCTTGGTGTCCTTGCCGAAGGACACCGTTCCCGTGATCTCGGCAAGCAAGCCCGCATCCTTGGGCGAGCGCGCCTCGAAGAGTTCGGCGACCCGCGGCAGACCACCCGTGATGTCGCGGGTCTTCGAAGTCTCCTGCGGAACGCGCGCGAGCACCTCGCCGACGTGCACCTGCTGGGCGTCCTTCACGGTGATGAGCGAGCCGACCTGGAACGTGATGGTGATCGGATGGTCGGTGCCGGCAATCCGGATCTCCTCGCCGGCGTCGTTCAGCAGCTTCACCTGCGGACGCAGGCCCTTGCCCGCCGCGGCCCTGCGCTTGGGATCGATGACCACCAGCGTGGAAAGGCCGGTGACGTCATCGATCTGCTTGGCGACGGTGACGCCTTCCTCGATGTGCTCGAAGCGCACGGTGCCGCCGTACTCGGTAATGATCGGGCGGGTATGCGGGTCCCACGAAGCGAGCACTTGCCCCGCCTTGACCGGCTTGCCGTCCGCTACCAGCAACGTTGCGCCGTACGGAATCTTGTGACGTTCCCGCTCGCGTCCGTTGTCGTCGGTAACGAGCACTTCTCCAGTCCGGGAGATCACCACCTTCTCGCCTTTGGGGTTGGTCACGTAGCGTATCTGGGGCGTAAAGCGCACGGTACCGTTTGACTTCGCCTCGACCTGGCTCGCGACGGCGGCACGCGACGCTGCTCCGCCGATGTGGAAGGTACGCATGGTGAGCTGCGTGCCCGGTTCGCCGATCGACTGCGCGGCGATCACGCCGATCGCCTCCCCGACATTGACCAGCGACCCTCTTGCCAGGTCGCGCCCGTAGCATTTGGCGCAGAGTCCCCAACGCGTATCGCAGGTGAGAGGGGTGCGCACGCGCACCTCGTCGATGCCCAGTGACTCGATGGTCTCGACCTCGTCTTCGTTGAGGAGCGTGACCGGGTTATAGAGAACTTCCTGGGTTTCCGGGTGCAGGACGTCCGACGCGGTGACCCGGCCAAGAATGCGCTCTCTCAGCGCTTCCACCACCTCGCCGCCTTCGACCAGCGCCTTCATGGCGACGCCGTTGGTCGTGCCGCAATCATCTTCGGTGACCACCAGGTCCTGCGTCACGTCCACCAGGCGCCGCGTGAGATAGCCGGAATTCGCCGTCTTCAACGCCGTGTCGGCGAGGCCCTTGCGCGCGCCGTGCGTCGAGATGAAGTATTGCAGCACGTTGAGCCCTTCACGGAAGTTCGCCGTGATCGGCGTTTCGATGATCGAGCCGTCCGGCTTCGCCATCAGGCCGCGCATTCCGGCGAGCTGGCGGATCTGGGCCGCAGACCCGCGCGCGCCGGAGTCGGCCATCATATAGATCGAGTTGAACGATTCCTGCTTGACGCGGTTGCCCTTGCGGTCCGCGACTTCCTCGGAGGAAAGCTGGTCCATCATCGCCTTGCCGACCTGATCGCCGGCCCGGCCCCAGATGTCCACCACCTTGTTGTAGCGCTCGCCTACCGTCACCAGGCCCGAGGTGTACTGCGACTCTATTTCCTTCACCTCTGTCTCGGCGGCGGAGATAAGGTCGTGCTTCTGCACAGGCACCAGCATGTCATCGACGCAGATCGAGATGCCGGCGCGGGTGGCGAAGCCGAAGCCTGCCTGCATCAGCTTGTCTGCGAAGATCACCGTTTCGCGCAGCCCGCAGCGGCGAAAAGCGGCGTTGATGAGCTTGGAGATTTCCTTTTTCTTGAGCGCCTTGTTGATGAGCTCGAAGGGCAGACTCACCGGCAGGATATCCGAGAGCAGGGCGCGGCCGACGGTGGTCCGGTGACGAACGAGTTTTTCGACCTTCTCCCCGTTCGGGCCAAACTCGGCCTCGCGGATGCGCACGGTGACCGCCGCGTGAAGCTCGACCTGGCCGGAGTAATACGCGCGCGCCACTTCGGGCACGTCGGCAAAAGCCATGGCTTCGCCTCTCGCGTTGATGCGCTCGCGCGTCGCGTAGTACAGGCCGAGCACGATGTCCTGCGAAGGCACGATGATCGGGTCGCCGTTCGCGGGAGACAGAATGTTGTTCGAAGCGAGCATCAGCGTCCTCGCCTCCATCTGCGCCTCGAGCGACAGCGGTATGTGCACGGCCATCTGGTCGCCGTCGAAGTCCGCGTTGAACGCGGCGCACACCAGCGGGTGCAGCTGGATCGCCTTGCCCTCGATCAGAACGGGCTCGAAGGCCTGGATGCCGAGGCGGTGCAAGGTCGGGGCACGGTTCAGCATCACCGGATGCTCGCGGATTACCTCTTCAAGAATGTCCCATACCACGGGCGTCTCCGCTTCGACTTCGCGTTTCGCGGCCTTGATGGTGGTGGCGATACCTTGCATCTCGAGCTTGTTGAAGATGAACGGCTTGAACAATTCGAGGGCCATCTTCTTGGGCAGGCCGCACTCGTGAAGCTTCAGTTGCGGGCCCACGACGATCACCGAGCGGCCCGAGTAGTCGACACGCTTGCCGAGCAGGTTCTGGCGGAAGCGGCCGCCCTTGCCCTTGATCATGTCGGCGAGCGACTTGAGCGGGCGCTTGTTGGCGCCGGTCATCGCCTTGCCGCGCCGGCCGTTGTCGAGAAGCGAATCCACCGCCTCCTGCAACATGCGCTTTTCGTTGCGGACGATGATTTCCGGCGCTTTCAGCTCGAGCAGGCGCTTGAGGCGGTTGTTGCGATTGATGACGCGGCGATAAAGGTCGTTCAGGTCCGAGGTCGCGAAGCGTCCCCCATCGAGCGGAACCAGAGGTCTCAGCTCCGGAGGCAGCACCGGCAGCACCTCCATGACCATCCAGTCGGGCTTGATGCCGGACTTCTGGAAGCCCTCCAGCACCTTGAGGCGCTTGGCGAGCTTCTTGATCTTGGTGTCCGAACCCGTGGCTTCGAGATCCTTTCTCAGGTTTTCGATTTCCCGGTTCAGGTCCAGAGCGCGCAGCAGTTCGCGGATCCCCTCGGCCCCCATCGAGGCCTGAAAGTCGTCCCCGTGCTCCTCGATCTTGGCGAGGTAGTCCTCTTCGGAGAGGAGCTTCGCGCGCTTGATCTTGTCGTCGGTGACCATCCCGGCATCGGTGACGACGTAGGCTTCGAAGTAGAGGACGCGCTCGATGTCGCGCAAGGTCATGTCGAGCACGAGCCCCAGTCTGGAAGGCAGGCTCTTCAGGAACCAGATGTGCGCTACGGGACTGGCGAGCTCGATGTGCCCCATGCGCTCGCGGCGTACTTTGGCGAGTGTGACTTCGACACCGCACTTCTCGCAGATCACCCCGCGGTGCTTCAAGCGCTTGTACTTGCCGCACAGGCACTCGTAGTCCTTGATCGGTCCGAAGATCTTCGCGCAGAAGAGACCATCCCGCTCCGGCTTGAAGGTGCGGTAGTTGATCGTCTCGGGCTTCTTCACCTCACCATAGGACCATGAGCGGATCTTCTCCGGCGAAGCGATCCCGATCTTGATCGCGTCGAACTCTTCTTCCTGCGTGACCTGCTTGAACAAATCGAGCAGTGCTTTCATGTGTTACTCCTGTGCCAACTACGCCTGTGCCAGACTTTCACCGACACTCGGCGCAAAGCGCCGAGTGTCGAACGTTTTCTAAAACCGTTCCAAGTCGATGTCGATTCCGAGCGACCGTATTTCCTTCACCAGCACGTTGAAAGACTCGGGCATCCCTGCGTCGATCTTGTGGTCGCCCTTTACGATGTTTTCGTACACCTTGGTGCGGCCGTTGATGTCATCGGACTTGACCGTGAGCATTTCTTGCAGCGTGTACGCGGCGCCGTAGGCTTCGAGAGCCCAGACTTCCATCTCCCCGAAGCGCTGTCCGCCGAACTGCGCCTTGCCCCCGAGAGGCTGCTGCGTGACGAGGCTGTACGGCCCCGTCGAACGCGCATGCATCTTGTCGTCGACCAGATGGTGAAGCTTGAGCATGTGCATGAAACCCACCGTGACCTGCCGGTCGAAGGCGTCGCCGCTTCGTCCGTCGTACAGGGTCACCTGGCCCCCACGCGGCAGCCCCGCTGCATCGAGCATTTCCTTGATCTCGCTCTCGGAAGCGCCGTCGAAGACCGGCGTCGCGAACGGCACGCCTTGCCTGAGATTCTGCGCGAGCGTGATCACATCCTCGTCGGAGAGTCCGCTCAGATCCTCGGGCTTGCCACCGTGGCCGTAGATGCGGTTCAGGAACTTGCGCACCTCGGCGACCTTGGCGTTCGCCTTGAGCATCTCGCCGATCTTCACCCCCAAGCCCTTGGCTGCCCAACCCAAATGGGTTTCGAGAATCTGCCCGACGTTCATGCGCGAAGGCACGCCCAGGGGATTGAGCACGATATCCACAGGGGTGCCGTCGGCCATGCTGGGCATATCCTCCACCGGCACGATCTTGGAGATCACGCCCTTGTTCCCGTGACGGCCGGCCATCTTGTCGCCGGGCTGCAGGCGCCGCTTTACCGCGACGTACACCTTGACCATCTTCTGCACCCCGGGCGGCAGTTCGTCGCCCTGGGTAAGCTTCTTCTTCTTCGCCTCGAACGCGGCGTCGAACCTCACCCGCGTCTGCGCGAGACTCTCCTTCAGACTCTCCAGTTGCTGCGCGGCATCCTCATTCGCAAGGCTCACCTCGAACCAGTCGTGGCGCTCGACGCCTTCCAGATAGGACTTGGTGATCTTGGTCCCGCGCGAGAGTTTCTTGGGCCCCTTGTTGGCGATCTTGCCGATCAGCAGACGCTCGATACGCTCGAAAGCGTCGGTCTCGACGATGCGCATCTGGTCGGCAAGGTCCTTCTTGTAGCGCTTGAGCTCCTCGTCGATGATCTCCTGGGCGCGCTTGTCGCGCTCGATTCCTTCCCGGGTGAACACCTGCACGTCGATGACGGTCCCCGAGATACCGGAGGGCACGCGCAGGCTCGTATCCTTCACGTCAGAGGCCTTCTCGCCGAAAATCGCGCGTAACAGCTTCTCCTCGGGAGTGAGCTGCGTCTCGCCCTTGGGGGTAACCTTGCCCACCAGCACGTCGCCCGCCTCGACTTCCGCTCCGATGTAGACGATACCGGACTCGTCGAGACGCGCGAGCTGCGCTTCAGACAGGTTGGAAATGTCCCGCGTGATTTCTTCGGGCCCGAGCTTGGTATCCCGGGCGACGACCGTCAGCTCCTCGATGTGGATCGAGGTATAGCGCTCGTCTCCGACCACGCGCTCGGAGATCAGGATCGAGTCCTCGAAATTGAAGCCGTTCCAGGGCATGAACGCGACCAGCATGTTCTGCCCGAGCGCCAGCTCGCCCATATCGGTCGAGGCGCCGTCTGCGACCACGTCGCCCTTGGAAATGCGCTCACCCGGCTTGACGAGGGGCGTCTGGTTGATATTGGTGTTCTGGTTGGAGCGCGTGTACTTCACCAGGTTATAGATGTCCACGCCCACGTCGCCCGCAAACGTTTCGTCGTCGTTCACGCGGACCACGATCCTGCTCGCGTCGACGTAGTCCACGATGCCGCCGCGCAGCGCCTGCACGGCCGTGCCGGAGTCCACGGCGACGGTGCGCTCGATCCCCGTGCCGACGAGGGGCTTTTCCGGACGCAGGCAAGGCACGGCCTGGCGCTGCATGTTGGAGCCCATCAACGCGCGATTGGCGTCGTCATGCTCGAGAAACGGGATGAGCGAGGCCGCAACCGATACGATCTGCGCCGGCGCAACGTCCATGTATTGCACCCGGTCGGCGGTTGCCAGGTTGAACTCATTCTTGAAGCGGCAGGACACCAGCCCGTCAACCAGCTTGCCGCCCTTGTCGATCTGCGCGTTCGCCTGGGCAATGACAAAGTTGCCTTCCTCGATTGCCGAGAGGAAGTCGATTTCGTTGGTGACCTTGCCGTTCACCACCTTGCGGTAAGGCGTCTCGAGGAACCCGTACCTGTTGGTGCGGGCGTAGAGCGCGAGCGAATTGATCAGGCCGATGTTCGGGCCTTCCGGCGTCTCGATCGGGCACACGCGCCCGTAATGGGTCGGGTGAACGTCGCGCACTTCGAACCCCGCGCGTTCGCGCGTGAGCCCTCCGGGTCCGAGCGCAGAGACGCGCCGCTTGTGCGTGATCTCTGAGAGCGGATTGGTCTGATCCATGAACTGCGACAATTGCGAGGAGCCGAAGAACTCCTTGATCGCCGCCGAAATCGGCTTCGCATTGATCAGATCGTGCGGCATGAGGTTGTCCGATTCCGCCTGCGACAAGCGTTCCTTCACCGCCCGCTCGACCCGGACCAGGCCGGCGCGAAACTGGTTTTCGGCGAGCTCGCCCACCGAGCGCACGCGCCGATTGCCGAGATGGTCGATATCGTCGATCTCTCCGCGCCCGTTGCGCAATTCGACCAGAATACCCACGACGGCAAGGATGTCGTCGTTCGAGAGCGTTCCCGCCCCTTCGGCTCCGTGGGAGCCGCTGCGCTGGTAGAACCTGCGCAGCCAGCCCGGCGTCTTTTCATCGACCTTCTCCGGATAGGCGCGGCGATTGAACTTCATGCGGCCGACCGCCGAAAGATCGTAGCGCTCTTCCGAATAGAACAAACCGTTGAACAGCGTCTCGACCGCGTCCTGCGTGGGAGGCTCACCGGGACGCATCATGCGATAGATGGCGACGCGCGCCGCGGTCTGCTCTGCGGTCTCGTCGATTCTCAGGGTCTGCGAGATGTACCCTCCCTGGTCGAGGTCGTTGGTGTAGATGGTCTTGATCGCCTCGACACCCGCTTCGCGAAGCTTTGCAAGCAGCACATCGGTGATTTCGTCGTTGGCGTTGGCCAGAATTTCGCCGGTTTCCTTGTTGACGACGTTGTGCGCGAGCGTGCGCCCGATCACGAAGTCGTCGGGAACGGCCATCCGCTTCATTCCGGCGGCTTCCATGTCGCGGATGTGCTTGACCGTGATGCGCTTGTCTTTCTGCACGATCGTCTTGCCGGCCTTGTCGACAAAATCGAAGCGCGCCACTTCGCCGCGCAGGCGCTCCGGCACCAGTTCGAACTGGTTGCCCCCTTTCGAGAGCAGAAAACTGTCGAAATCATAGAAGGCCGCCAGAAGCTGCTCGGGCGTCATGCCGATCGCCTTGAGAAGGATCGTGACCGGCATCTTGCGCCGCCGGTCGACGCGGAAGTAGAGGTAGTCCTTGGGGTCGTACTCGAAATCGAGCCACGAGCCGCGGTAGGGAATGATGCGAGCGGAAAAGAGCAGCTTTCCCGAGGAGTGCGTTTTGCCGCGATCGTGCTCGAAGAAGACCCCGGGGGAGCGGTGCAGCTGGCTGACGATCACGCGCTCGGTGCCGTTGATGACGAACGAGCCGGTGGTGGTCATCAGCGGAATCTCGCCCATGTACACTTCCTGCTCCTTGACCTCCTTGATTGTGGGTTTGGAGGCTTCCTTGTCCATGATGGTGAGACGCACCTTCGCGCGCAACGGACTCGCGTAGGTCAGCCCGCGCTGCTGGCATTCTTTTACATCGAAGGGCGGTTCGCCGAGCGAATAGCTGACAAATTCCAGGCGCGCGTTTCCCGAGTGACTCGAGATCGGGAAGATCGAGGTGAAAGCCGCCTGAAGGCCTTCGTTCTTGCGTTTCTCCGGCAGCACCGCCGCCTGCAGGAAAGCCGCGAAGGACTCGAGTTGGGTCGCCAGAAGAAACGGCACGTTCAGGACGCTCGCGCGCTTGGCGAAGCTCTTGCGGATGCGTTTTTTCTCGGTGGACGAATAGACTGCGGCAGTGCTCATGGACGCTCCATTTCGGGGCCGGAGGACAGATGACAGAGGCGGAACCCGGAGGTTCCGTCCGCTGTCATCTGCGCTCGACAGGCCGAACTAAAAAAACTTCTACCGCGGAGAACGCGGAACCCGCGGAGAAGACCCTTCTCCACGTCCCCCGCGTCCTCCGCGGTTCGAAGCTCCAACAATTACTTGATCTCGGCCTTGGCGCCGGCGTCGATCAGTTTCTTCAGAATCGCTTCCGAATCCGCCTTGGACACGGCTTCCTTGACGGGCTTGGGCGCGCCATCCACCAGGTCCTTCGCCTCCTTGAGGCCGAGCCCGGTGACTTCGCGGACCGCCTTGATCACATTGACCTTGTTTTCTCCGAACGACGTAAGCATGACCGTGAACTCGGTCTGCTCTTCCACGGCCGCCGCGGCAGCGCCACCGCCGCCTCCAGCGGCGGCCACCGCCACCGTCGCCGCGGCTGCGGACACGCCGAACTTCTCTTCAAGATCCTTGATCAAGCGCGACAGCTCCAGCACCGACATGTTGGAAATCGCATCGAGGATTTCAGCCTTTGCTACTGCCATTTCATTTCTCCTGAATCAGTATTCGTTAAAACCGGCTAAGAAGTGGTCGATCGCCTGCCGCTACAGTCCCGGCAGCGCCGCCGCCTATTGAGCTGCGGCGCGTTTGTCATGGACCGCCGCGAGGGTGCGCACGAAGCGCGCGGGCACCTCGTTCAGCGTCCGCGCAAATTGCGCGATCGGGGCCTGCATCGTGCCCAGCAGTTTCGCGAGCAGCTCCTCGCGTGACGGCATCAGTGCAAGCGCGGTGACTTCCTTCGCGGAAATCACCGCATCCAGCATGGCGCCGGCGCGGATGACGAGCTTGTCATTCGCCCTGGCGAACTCGTTGAGCACCTTCGCGGTCGCTACCGGGTCGGGCGATATGCCGTATACCAGCGGTCCCTTCATATGCGGGGACAGCCCGGCAAACGGCGTGCCTTCGACGGCGCGGCGCGCAAGGGTGTTCTTGAGGACGCGCAGGTACACGCCCGCCTTGCGCGCTTTCGCGCGCAGCTCGGTCATGCGGCCCACTTCCAGACCACGGTACTCTGCGACGACGATCGCCTTTGCCTTCGTCAACTGCGCGGAGATTTCGGCGACTACCGCCTTTTTCTTGTCAATATCGAGACCCAAGGTCTACCTCCATTTGTCAAAACCGCACGCCACGAGGGCTTGCGGAACCCACGGCGACCTTGCATTCAGGAAAATCCTGTTTGGGGTTCGCCATCTGCGTAGGGTTCTTTCAAAATTAAACCTCGCGGTCCCTACGGTCTTTGATAACCCACCGCACGCCGTGCGAGCCGTGCGATGGCCCAAAGCTCCGTCCCCGCGCGAGCGGGGATCCAAATTCCTTTCGAATACGACCTCGTTCAATGCTGTACCGCCCCGCCGCCGAAACTCGCTACATCCACCCGCACACCCGGTCCCATGGTCGATGACACCGAAACCTTGCGCAGATAGATGCCCTTCACGTTGGACGGCTTCGATTTATTTACGGCGTCGACCAGTGCCGCCAGATTGTCGCGAAGCTGCTCCGGGGTAAAGGAGGCTCGCCCGATGGAGCATTGAACGATTCCGGACTTGTCGGCGCGGTACTGGACCTGGCCGGCGCGGGCATTTTTCACCGCCGCGGCTACATCGGGCGTCACCGTCCCCACTTTCGGGTTGGGCATCAGCCCGCGCGGACCGAGGATCTGACCCAGTTGGCCGACCACGCGCATCGTGTCCGGGCTCGCGATCACGACGTCGAAGTCGATCTTTCCTGCTTTGACGCTCTCGGCGAGATCTTCCAGGCCGACCACATCCGCGCCCGCCTCTTTCGCCGCGGCGGCCTTGTCGCCTTGAGCAAACACGGCGATGCGCACCTTCTTCCCCGTCCCGGCCGGCATCAAGACAGAACCGCGCACGGTCTGGTCGGATTTTTTCGCATCGATGCCCAGATTGATCGCTACATCGACCGCCTCGTCGAACTTCGCGGTGGCCGCCTGCTTGAGAATCTTGAACGCGTCGAGCACAGGATAGTTCTTGTTGTGCTCGCGCAGCTTCTCCCAGACCTGTATTCGTTTCGGGAGTTTGCTCATTTTTCGCCCTCCACGGTCACGCCCATCGAGCGCGCACTCCCCGCGATGGTGCGCACGGCCGCATCCAGATCGGCTGCCGTCAGGTCCGGCATCTTGGCTTTGGCGATCTCCTCGGCTTGCGCGCGCGTGATCTTGCCCACCTTGTCGGTATGCGGCGTCTTGCTGCCCGATTCGATCCCCGCCGCTTTCTTGATCAGCACGGTAGCGGGCGGCGTCTTGATGATGAAGCTGAAGCTCTTGTCCTGATACGCGCTGATGATGACCGGCAGCATCAGGCCGGGCTCAACCTTCTGCGTCTGCGCATTGAACGCCTTGCAGAATTCCATGATGTTCAGTCCGCGCTGCCCGAGCGCCGGCCCGATCGGCGGGCTGGGATTGGCCTTGCCTGCCGGCACCTGCAGCTTGATGAATCCGACTACTTTCTTAGCCATTGGCTCTCCTTGTGGGGTCCAATCGAACGCTACCTGCGTTCTCCCCCGTCAAATGCACAGCTCTCACTCTTACCGCGTCAAGCTTTTTCCACCTGACCGAATTCCAATTCCACCGGCGTCGCCCGGCCGAAAATCGTCACCGACACGCGCAGCTTCGACTTGTCGTAATTCACGTCCTCGACCGTGCCGTGGAAGTCCGTAAACGGCCCTTCCTTCACGCGCACCGCCTCGCCGGTTTCAAAGAGCACCTTGGGCTTGGGCTTTTCCACGCCCTCCTGCATCTGCTGCAGGATGTTCTTTACTTCCTTCTCGCTGATGGGCGGGGGCTTCCTGCCGTGCGCCCCGCCGACGAAACCCGTGACCTTGGGCGTATTCTTTACCAGGTGCCAAGCCTCGTCGGTCATGTCCATTTCCACGAGAACGTAGCCGGGAAAGAATTTTCGCTCCGAGATGTTCTTCTGCCCACCCTTCATCTCGACGACTTCCTCGGTCGGCACCAGGATCTTTCCGAACATCTCCTGCATGTTCGCGCGCTGAATCCGGTCGAGCAGGGTGCGCTGCACCGACTTCTCGAAACCCGAGTAGGCATGCACCACATACCAACGCATCGTCATAACTACTTCTTCCATCCGAGGAGCAGGTCGTACATCACGTATTCGAGACCTTTATCTGTAATCCAAAGGAACACCGCCATCGCCACCACGAAAGCGAACACGGCGCCGGTAGTCTGAAACGATTCCTTGCGGGTCGGCCATACGACCTTCTTGGTCTCGACGACCGCCTCCTGCGCAAACACAAAAAACTGCTTTCCCGGCTCGGTGGTCCAGCCGACGACCACCGCCGCGGCAATGCCCGCGAGCACGCTCACGATGCGCAGCACCATCGCGCTTTCCGAGAGGTAATAGAACCCCGCGATGCCCGCCATCAGCAGCAGCACCGCCAGTGAAACCTTGATTTTGTCCACCATCCGCCTTTAGTCGAGCGGGACCCACTCCCGCTATCGGTTCCTTCAATCTGCCCCTGCCGGGGCAGCCTCACGGTACTTGGCAGGCCAAGAGGGAATCGAACCCCCAACCTTCGGTTTTGGAGACCGACGCTCTGCCAGTTGAGCTATTGGCCTAAGTTGCAGTCTTTTGCCCACTTACTCGATCACCTTCGCCACGACGCCCGCGCCGACGGTCTTGCCGCCCTCGCGGATGGCAAAGCGCAGGCCCTGCTCCATGGCGATGGGGGCAATGAGGGTCACCACCATCTTCACGTTGTCCCCCGGCATCACCATCTCGGTGCCCGCGGGCAGCTCGCAGCTGCCCGTCACGTCGGTGGTGCGGAAGTAGAACTGCGGCCGGTACCCGGGAAAGAACGGCGTGTGCCGCCCGCCCTCTTCCTTGGACAGAACGTAGACTTCGCACTCGAACTTGGTGTGCGGGGTGATCGAACCGGGCTTCGCCAGCACCTGCCCGCGCTCGACTTCCTCGCGCTTGGTGCCCCGCAGGAGCACCCCGATGTTGTCCCCCGCCTGGCCCTCATCGAGCAACTTCCTGAACATCTCCACGCCCGTGCACACCGTCTTCAAGGTGGCCTTCAGGCCCACGATCTCCAGCTCCTCGCCCACCTTCACGATGCCCCGCTCCACGCGGCCCGTGACCACCGTGCCGCGCCCGGAGATCGAGAACACGTCCTCCACCGGCATCAGAAACGGCCCGTCCACCGCGCGCTTGGGCATCGGAATGTAGCTGTCGAGCGCCTCGGCCAGCTTGTAGATCGACTTCACCCCAAGATCACTGTCCTCCCCCTCCAGCGCCTTCAGAGCGCTGCCGATCACTATCGGGGTCTTGTCCCCGGGGAATTCGTACTTCGACAGGAGCTCGCGCACCTCCACCTCCACCAGCTCCAGCAGCTCCTTGTCATCGACCATGTCGGCCTTGTTCAGGTACACCACGATGTAGGGCACCCCCACCTGGCGCGCCAGCAGAATGTGCTCGCGCGTCTGCGGCATCGGCCCGTCGGCCGCACTCACCACCAGAATCGCCCCGTCCATCTGCGCCGCCCCGGTGATCATGTTCTTGATGTAGTCCGCATGCCCCGGGCAGTCCACGTGCGCGTAGTGCCGCTTCTCGGTCACGTACTCCACGTGCGCGGTGTTGATCGTGATCCCGCGCGCCTTTTCCTCCGGCGCCGCGTCGATCTGGTCGTAGTTCTTCGCCTCCCCGCCGTACTTCTT
>Ga0105252_10000608_pt1 | contig 21132 bp, 21 predicted proteins | sample EasRivMeERMZT100_FD_89675 | JGI IMG/M metagenome (GOLD analysis project Ga0105252, IMG submission 89675) | Soil microbial communities from meander-bound floodplain in the East River, Colorado, USA - East River MetaG ERMZT100 | ecosystem: Environmental > Terrestrial > Soil > Floodplain | place... | reverse complement strand
CTCGAAGGCAAGGTGCTGTCGCTGCTGTTCTTGAGCCCGTCGCTGCGAACGCTATCGTCGTTCCAAGCCGCCATGATTCGGCTCGGCGGCGGCGCGTTCGTGATTTCGCCCGATATGTCGATCCACGGTCTCGAGTCGCGCTACGGCATCGTCATGGACGGCACCGCCGCCGAGCACGTGCGCGAGGCGATACCGGTGATCGCGTCGTACGGCGATGCGATAGGCCTGCGCGCGTTCGCCGAACGCCGTGATCTGGCCCACGACATCGCCGATACCGACTTCAGGAACCTGACCAATCTCATCGACAAACCGTGGATCAACATGGAGTCGGCGATCGACCATCCTTGCCAGAGTCTCGCGGACTGGAAGACGCTCGACGACCTCGCCGTTCCGGCGCACGGCAAGTTCGTGCTGTCGTGGGGCTACCACCCGAGGCCGCTGCCGCTCGCCGTGTCGGCCGCGACGATCCACATGGCTGCGAAGCGCGGCATGAACGTCGTCCATCTTCGCCCGCCCGGCTTCGAGCTGCCTCCTGCCATCATGGATAAGGCGCGCCAGGCCGCCACCGAATCGGGCGGCAGCATCACCGAGACGACCGACCGACGCGAGGCGATGGAGGGTGCGCACGTGCTATACACGAAGTCGTACTCCTCGACGCGTCATTACGGCGACAAGCTCGGCGACCATGCCTTGCGCGAGCCGCTCATTGGCACGTGGTGCGTCGACGAGCCGTGGTTCGCGAACGCGCGGTCCGACTGCCACTTCATGCACTGCCTGCCCGTGCGCCGCGGCGTGGAGGTGGCCGATCGAATTCTCGATGGCCCGCGCAGCGTCGTGATTCAAGAAGCGCGTAACCGTTTGTACGCGCAGATGGCCGTGTTGTACCGGATGATGAAAGGCTGAAGACCATGAACGCGAAACTCTCGACCAACGAACGCGCCATCGTCGTCACGGCACTGCGGCATGCCGTGCCCTATCTGCGCGTCTATAAACACAAGGTGTTCGTGCTGAAAGCGGGCGGCGACGCGTTCGTCTCGCCCGAGACCACGCGCGCGCTGATGGAGCAGATCGGCATCCTGCACCAAGTGGGCATTCGCGTCGTGCTCGTGCACGGCGGCGGCCCACAGTCGACGGCGTTGTCGAAGCGGCTCGGACTGACGACGCAAATGGTCGACGGCCGGCGTGTCACGGATGCGCAGACGCTCGAAGTGTCGACGATGATCTTGAACGGCGAAATCAACACACGCATCGTCGCGATGTGTCGTGCGCTCGGCGTACCGGCGATCGGCATCAGCGGCGTCGACGGCGGCTTGATCAAAGCCACCAAGCGGCCGCCCGTGCAGCGCGGCGACTCGAACGAGACGGTGGACTATGGCTTCGTCGGCGACATCTACGGCATGGACGCGAGCATCATCGTGAAGCAGCTCGACAACGAGCTCGTGCCGATCGTGAGCCCGTTGTCGGCCGACGATCAGGGCACGTTGCTCAACATCAACGCCGACACCGTTGCGGCCGCGATCGCCTGCGAGCTGCACGCCGAGAAGTTCATCATGGCCACGGGCACGCCCGGTATCCTCGACTCGGTGGACGATCCGCGCTCGCTGATCTCGTACATCGATCGCGCGGGCCTGCGTCGTCTGCGCGACGAGGGCAAGATCTCCGGCGGCATGTTGCCGAAAGTGGCGGCCATCGAGCGCGCCCTTTCGGGCGGCGTGCCGCGCGTCCACGTGATCTCGTACGCGCAGCCCGATAGCTTACTGCTGGAAGTGTTCACCAACGAAGGCACGGGCACGCTCGTGGTGAACGACACCGACCATCTGCGGCCCGAGGAACAGGCGAGCTAAGCCGATGCCGCGCCTCTGGGACAAGGGCCTGCCGCTCGACGAGCGAATCCTGCGCTTCACGGCGGGCGAGGATCATCGCCTCGACGAACGGCTCGTGGCGTACGACGCGCGGGCGTCGATCGCCCATGCGCGCATGCTCGAGAAGCAGGGTCTGCTCGGCCCGGCGGATTGCGCCGCGATCTGCGCCGGCCTCGAGGCCCTGGCCACGAGCCACGCGGCCGGCGAGTGGTCGATCGAGCTGGCCGACGAGGACGCGCATAGCGCGCTCGAGCGGCGCCTCACGGAGCGGATCGGCGACGCCGGCGGCCGCGTACATCTCGGCCGGTCGCGCAACGATCAGGTGCTCGTCGCGCTGCGGCTCTATCTGCGCGACGCGATCGGCGAGCTGGCCGCAGCCACGACACAAGTCACGGCGGCGCTCGAGAGGGTCGCCAGCGAGCAGGGCGACATCGCGCTGCCGGGGTACACGCACATGCAGCCCGCCATGCCGAGCTCCGTGGCGCTTTGGGCTCGCGGCTTCGCCGCCGAGCTCGCCGACGATCGCGCGGGCATCGAGCGCGTCCTGCGCCGCACGGAGCAGAATCCGCTCGGCTCGGCGGCGGGCTATGGCGTGCCGAACCTGCCGCTCGACCGTGAGGCCACGCGCCTGGCACTCGGTTTCGAGCGCACGCACGAGCCCGTGACCGCCGTGCAGCTGTCGCGCGGCAAGGCCGAAGCGTCGCTGCTGTTCGAGATCGCGTTGCTGCTCGGCGACCTCGGCCGGTTGGCCAGCGATTTGCTGCTCTTCTATACGAGCGAATTCGCTTACGTCACGTTGCCCGCCGAGATGACCACGGGCTCGTCGATTATGCCGCAGAAGCGCAACCCCGACGTGTTCGAGCTCGTGCGTGGTACTCAAGCGACCGTGCTCGGCGCGCTACAGGAGACGCTAGCGATCACGGCCAAGCTGACTTCGGGCTATCACCGCGATTTGCAGCGATTGAAGGCGCCGCTGTTTCGCGGCATCGATCTCGCCGAGGACGTGCTCGCCATCATGGCGCACGCGCTGCCGAAAGTGCGGTTCCGGCCCGAGAACATTACGCTCGGCCCCGAGCTCCATGCGGCCGAGCAGGCCAACGAGCTCGTCGTGAAAGAGGGCATTCCATTTCGCGAAGCCTACCGACGTATCGCCGCACGTCTCGCGCGTGGGCCGGCGAAGTGACGCCGTCACGCTATCGACGCACGGTGCGCGCCGTCACGCTCGCAGCGCTGTTGGCGGTAACGGCGGCCGGCTGCGGGCAACGCGGACCGCTCGTGCTGCCTGGCACGCAGCCCGTCGCACAGCCTCCGCCGCCACCGGCGCCCGACGAGCAGGACGACGAGCGCGAGAATGAGGGCTAAACCGCTCGTTCTCGTCGACGGTTCCTCGTACCTCTATCGCGCTTTCCACGCGCTGCCGCCGCTGTCCACGGCCACGGGGCAACCGACGGGGGCCGTGCTCGGCGTAGTCAACATGCTCTACAAGCTAGTGGACGAAGTGGCGCCCGAGCAGATGGCTGTGGTGTTCGATGCGCCGGGACGAACGTTCCGCGACGACCTCTACGCCGAGTACAAGGCGCACCGCCCACCGATGCCGGACGACCTGCGCGCGCAGGTGGAGCCGCTGCTCGAAGCCATCGCCGCAATGGGTATTCCGCTGCTGCGCATCGAGGGCGTGGAAGCCGACGACGTCATCGGCACGCTGGCGCGACAGGCTTCGGCGGCCGGCACACCGACCGTCGTCTCGACCGGCGACAAGGATTTGGCCCAGCTCGTCGACGAGCGCGTGACGCTCGTCAACACGATGGACAACACCACGCTCGACAGCGCGGGCGTGCAGCAGAAATTCGGCGTAACGCCGCGGCAGATGATCGATTACCTGGCCCTCGTCGGCGACACCTCCGACAACATTCCGGGCGTCCCCGGGGTCGGCCCGAAGACCGCCGTAAAGTGGCTGCAGCAATACGGCGATCTCGAGACGCTGAAGGCGCGGGCCGCCGAGATCCCAGGCAAGGTCGGCGAGCGCCTGCGCGAGTCGCTGGTCACGCTCGATTTATCCCGCGAGCTCGCGACGATCCGCTGCGACCTCGATTTGCCGCTGACGGTCGGCGACCTTACGCTGCGCCAGCCCGACAACGCGCAGCTTGCCGCGCTGTTCGAGCGGCTCGAGTTCAGCCGGCTGCTGCGGCGCGCCCGCGGCGGCGACACACCGACGCAACGCCCGACGGCGGCGACTCCCACCACGAACGAGGCCGCGCCGACACCCACTGCCCTGCAAGCCAGCGCGGGCCGCTACGAGACCGTGCGCACCGAAGACGAGCTCGAACGCTGGTGCGAGCGCATCGCAGCCGCGCCGCTCGTGGCGCTCGACACCGAGACGACGAGCCTCGCCTACATGCAGGCCGAGCTCGTCGGTATCTCGCTCGCCGTCACGACCGGAGAAGCCGCCTACATTCCACTCGCGCACCGCTATCCCGGAGCGCCCGACCAGCTGAACCGTGAGGCCGTGCTCGAGCGGCTCAAGCCGTGGCTCGAGAGCGCGGCGCCGAAGCTCGGGCACCATCTGAAGTACGACGCGCACATTTTCGCGAACCACGGCATCAGACTCGGCGGCATCGAGCACGACACGATGCTCGAGTCGTACGTGCTGAACTCGACGGCGACGCGGCACGACATGGATTCCGTGGCTGCGCTCTATCTCGGCGTCGACACCGTCAAATACGAGGACGTGGTTGGCAAGGGGGCGAAGCAAATCACCTTCGATCAAGTGGACCTCGACACCGCCACGCGTTACGCCGCCGAGGACGCCGACGTGACGCTACGGCTGCACGAAGCGCTCTGGCCGCAGCTTCAGGCACTGCCTGAGGTGGCGCGCGTCTACACGGACATCGAGCGGCCGCTCGTGCGCGTGCTCGAGCGCATGGAGTACACCGGCGTGCGCGTCGATGCGCGGCTGCTGCGTGAGCAGAGCCAAGAGCTCGCGTTGAAGATGGCCGCAACCGAAGAGGCCGCTTACACGGCCGCCGGCGGACCGTTCAACTTGGGGTCGCCGAAACAGCTGCAAGAGGTCCTCTACGAGCGGCTCGCCCTGCCCGTGCTCGGCAAGACGCCGAAAGGCCAGCCGTCGACAGCCGAGGACGTGCTCGAGCAGCTCGCCGAGAGCTACGATCTGCCGCGGCTCGTGCTCGAGTACCGCGGCCTGGCCAAGCTCAAGTCCACCTATACCGATAAGCTGCCGGCTGAGATTCATCCGCGCACGGGGCGCATCCACACCTCGTACCACCAGGCCGTCGCGGCCACGGGACGACTGTCGTCGTCGGACCCGAATCTGCAAAACATCCCCATCCGCACGCCCGAGGGGCGGCGCATCCGCCAGGCGTTCGTCGCCCCACCGGGCTTCAAGCTGCTAGCCGCCGACTACTCGCAGATCGAGCTGCGGATCATGGCGCACCTGTCGGGCGACGAAGGCTTGCTCGCGGCCTTCGCCAACGACCTGGATATCCACCGCGCGACCGCCGCCGAGGTGTTCAATACGCCGCTCGCCGAGGTGTCGGCCGAGCAGCGCCGTTCGGCCAAAGCCATCAACTTCGGCCTGATCTACGGCATGTCGGCCTTCGGCCTCGCCAAACAGCTCGGCATCGAGCGCGGCCAAGCGCAGACCTATGTCGATCTGTACTTCGAGCGCTACCCCGGGGTGAAGCGCCATATGGACGAGACGCGCAACAGCGCCCGGCGTCAGGGCTACGTGAGCACGGTGTTCGGCCGGCGGCTGCACCTTCCCGAGATCAACTCACGCAATGCCCAGCGGCGACAGTATGCCGAGCGCAGCGCCATCAATGCGCCAATGCAGGGCACGGCCGCGGACATCATCAAACGCGCCATGCTAGGCGTGGCGTCCTGGCTCGAAGAGCAGCGACCCGAAGCGCGGCTCATCATGCAGGTGCATGACGAGCTCGTGATCGAAGCGCCCGAGGACCAAGTCGAAGCCGTCGGCGCGGCGGTCGCACGCATCATGGAGGGCGCGGCCGAGCTACGCGTACCGCTGCGCGTCGATGCCGGCGTCGGTGCCAACTGGGACGAGGCGCACTGACCGGCCGTTGGAACTTTCTCCGTGGGACCGGGGACTAAACATCCGGCACTCAGGACGAGTGCCCCCGCTATCCTCCCTAAGCGGGGTACGAAACCCCGGCCACCCCGCCGGGGTTTGGCGCCCCGGGTGCGTCCCCTGAATCCCGCACCCGGGGCCTCTTTTAATCCGTCCCACCGAGCCAAGCTTTGAGCCACGCCTGAGCCTCAGGTACGCCATCGCGGCTGATGGCCGAGAAGCGTGTCAGCAGTGTGCCGGCTGGAGCCGCCTCCGCCACCTGTCGTTGCCGCGTCAACCCGGCTCCGCGACTCAGCTTGTCGGCCTTCGTCAGCAGGATCATCACGGCCAGCCCACGCGGCTCGATCCAGCGCAGCAGCGCCTCGTCGAGCGGCGTAAGCCCACGACGAATATCCACGGTCACGACCAGGCCCACCAACGACCGGCGCTCGGCGAGATAGGCCTCGAGCAGGCGGCGCCAACGCGCCTGCACCTCGGGCGTGACGCGCGCAAACCCATAGCCTGGCAGGTCGACGAGTCGCCGATCGACACCGGCGGCGAAAAAGTTCACGAGCTGCGTGCGGCCCGGCGTCTTGCTCACGCGCGCGAGCTTGCGCACGCCGGCGAGCAAGTTCACGGCCGTCGACTTGCCGGAGTTCGAGCGGCCGACGAACGCAACCTCTTGCCCCGTGTCATCGGGGAAATCGGCGGGGCTCGCGGCACTCTTCAAAAAGGTGGCGGGGGTCACGGGTAGCGGGGACGCGTTCGCTGCTGAAGGGCGGGATGTTTAGTGTACAATCGGCCGCCGTTTTCCAGTAAAAACAATGGCGATCGCGAGCTTGGACGGGCAAATGATAGTGGCGACTACGAACTCCGTGCGTTTCAACCGTTGGCTGGTCACGATTTTGCTGGGCACCGCTGCGCTTTCGGGCGCGGTGCAAGGGCAAGAAGGCTCGGTCGATGCCGGCCGTACCAAGTCGGCGACCTGCGCGGCCTGTCATGGCGCCGACGGCAACAGCGTCACGCCCGACTGGCCGAGTCTCGCCGGTCAACACCCCGCCTATATCGTCAAACAGCTCCTCGCGTTCAAGAACGGCGAGCGGGTGAACGTCACCATGAAGCCGTTCGCCGACTTGCTTTCGGATCAGGACATGCTCGATCTCGCCGCTTACTTCGCCACGCAAACACCGACGCCGAAGGGCGCCGACCCGGCCCTCGTGTCGCTCGGCCAGCAGATTTATCGCGGCGGCGTGCCGGAGCGCGGCATTGCCGCCTGCATCGCCTGCCACGGCCCAGCGGGTGACGGCAATCCGTTGGCCGCGTACCCCCGCATCAGTGGCCAACACGCCTCGTACGTGACCGCTGCGCTCAGAGCCTATGCGGCCGGCGAGCGGACCACCGACGCCAGTCTGAATCAGATGATGCGCAACGAAGCCGCGCTGCTGCGCGAAGACGAGATTCGTGCGCTCGCGAGCTACGTCCAAGGTCTGAATTAGCCGATCCCAGCAGCCTTTCCGGAGATTTGCCGAATGGACTCGAGAAATCTGTGGATTCTGGCGAGCCTCTTGATCGCTGGCTGCGGCGGCTCGAACGAGCCCGGCCCGGAGCCGATCGCCGCGGTCGACCCGCCCGCGGCGGCGGTCGAGGACAGCGCCGCAGCTGAAGCCGCGGGCACGATTCCCGAGCCCGACCTCGTGGCAACCACCGCGGGCAGCGTTGCCCCGACCTCCGAACGTTTCCAGATGGGGACGCACTACCTGCGGTTGTCACCCACCCAGCCCACGAGCTCGGGGCCCGACGAGGTCGAGGTAGCCGAGATCTTCTGGTATGGCTGCCCGCACTGCTACACCTTCGACCCCACTCTCGAGGGTTGGCGCGCCGGCATTGCGGAGTACGTGAGCTTCGTCCGCGTCCCGGCCGTGTGGAATCCCCTGCTGCAAGTGCACGCGCGCGCGTTTTATACGGCCGAAGCGCTCGGCAAAGGCGCCGAGATGCATTCGGAGTTCTTTCGCGAGATCCACGAGCGCGCCAACATGCTCGATACCGAAGCCAAGCTGCAAGAGTTTTTTGGCCGCTTCGGCGTCGACGCAGCCGCTTTCAAGACGGCGTTCGACTCCTTCGCCGTGCACGCCAAGCTGCAACGCGCCGACGAGCTGAGCCGTCGCTATCGCATCGGCAGCGTGCCGACGATCGTCGTCAACGGCAAATACACTACCGACGGCGGCCAAGCAGGCAGCTACGAGGACATGCTGGCGCTCGTCGACGAGCTCACGACCGCCGAGCACGACGGCCGTTAACGGGGCCGGGACTAGAGCCTGCGCAGCCGCGCCGCAGCGGCATCGAGCGTCGCGTTTTCCTTGGCGAAGCAGAAGCGCACTAGCCGGATTTCCGGCGGCTGGTCGTAGAACACGGACACGGGGATCACCGCAACGCCGTGCTCCACGGTGAGCCAGCGCGCGAACTCCACGTCCGGCAGCGACGAGATCTCGCTGTAATCGGCCAACTGAAAGTACGTGCCCGGCGCGCGGCGCGCGCGAAATTTCGTCGCCGCCAACAATCCCGCGAAGTAGTCGCGCCGCTCCTGATAGAACGCCGGTAGGTTCACATGATGCTCGGGATACGCAGCTAGGTACTCCGCGATCGCCTGTTGCAACGGCGTCGTCGAAGAGAACGTCACGTACTGGTGTACTCGGCGCAACTCGGCCGAAAGAGCCGGCGGCGCCACGCAATAGCCCAGCTTCCAGCCCGTCGCGTGGTAGGTCTTGCCGAACGAGAACACGGCGAAGCTCTTGGCCGCGAGCTCGGCGTTCGCGAGCACCGTGGCATGCCGGGCGCCGTCGAACACCACATGCTCGTAGACTTCGTCGCTCAAGAGGTAACAGTCATACGGCCGCAACAGCTCGGCCAGCCGCTCGAAGTCCGCAGTGGTTAGCAATGCGCCGCTCGGATTGTGCGGCGAGTTGACGATCACGAGACGCGTGCGTGCGCTCAAGCTCGCGCGCAAGCGCTCCCAGTCGATCGTGAAATCCGGCAGCACGAGCGGCAAATGCACCGTTCGGCCCCCGGCCAACGTGATCGACGGCTCGTAGGAGTCATAGCAGGGATCGAAGACGATGACTTCGTCGTCGCGGCGGACCACGGCGGCAATGGCATCGAAGATCGCCTCCGTCGCGCCACTGGTAATCGTGATCTCCGCGACGGGATCGGCCGCAACGCCATAGAGCTGCGCGAGCTTGCCGGTGATCGCTTCCCGCAACGCCAAGGAGCCCGGCATCAACGCGTACTGGTGGTATCGCTCCCCGAGGCAGCGCTGCAAGATCTCGAGCAAGCCCGCGGGCGGCAGAAAGTCCGGAAACCCCTGCGACAGGTTCACTGCCTGGTGCTGCACGGCGAGCTGCGACATGACCGTGAAGATCGTCGTGCCGACCTTCGGCAGCTTGCTGTCGAGCGGCTTCATCGCCGCTTGGGGACTGCCACGGCCACCCGGTAGAGCGCCACGGCCACGAGTGCCACCACGGCCAAGCCCACGCCGGCGGGGAGGTTCCATGGCAGCGCGAAGACGGCCGCATCGCCCGAGAGAACGATTGGCACGGCCATGAGGATGCCGATCATCGCCTCGCCCGTGATCAAGCCGGCCGCGAACAGCACACCATGAGGGTGCTCGGGATCGGCCCGGCGAGGCCGGCGCCGCGCGGACACGAAGGCCACGATGCCACCCAAGAGCATCGGCACGGCGAGCTCGAACGGCAGGTACACGCCGACCGCCACGGCGAGCACGGGCATTCGCCACTTCGCGCCGCTGCGCTCGAGATACACGTCGAAGGCGATGATCGCGAGCCCGAGCAACGCGCCTGCGGCGATCATGCCCCATGGCAATCCCGCGCCGAACACGCCTTGCGCAACGGAGGCCATGAGATTCGCTTGCGGCGCGAGCAGCGCCTGCGGGTGCTCGGCCGTACGCGCGCCGAAACCGTAAGCATGCAGCAGCAAGTTCAGGATCGGCGCCATCACCAGCACGGAGGCGACGACGCCAAGCGACTGACCGAGCTGCTGCCGCCACGGCGTGGCGCCGAGCAAGTAGCCCGCCTTTAGATCCTGCAGCGTGTCGCCGCCGATCGAAGCGGCACAACACACCACGGCGCCGACCATGATGGCGGCCGCTGGGCCGTTCGGCGCACCGCTGCCCATGAGTGCCAGCAGGAGCAGCGAGGTCAAGAGAATCGTCGCGATCGTGATGCCGGAGATCGGACTGTTCGACGAGCCGACGATACCCGCCAAGTAACCGCCCACAGCCGAGAACAGGAACGCCGCAATGACCATGACGCCCGTCATCGCGACCGCGACGCCCAGCGTGTCGACGACATTCGCGTAGAGCACGAACAGCGGAATCACGAACAGCACGATGCCCCACAGCACGAGTCGCATCGGCGCGTCGTGGTCGCGGTGATCGTAAGCCGCATCGTCGCGTCGCTTCGCAGCCGCGAGCCCGCTGCGAATGCCCGCCACGAGCGAGCCGCGCAGCGAGATGAGCGCCCAAACTCCGCCGACCAGCATCGCGCCCACGCCAAGGTAGCGGATCTTCGTCGACCAGATGGCGCCGGCGATATCGGTAGCCGTGGCGCCCGCGGCGAAATCCGCCGACAACGCGGGATCGCCGGCCAGGAACCACGTGGAGTAGATCGGTATGGCCACGTACCACGAGATCGCGCCGCCGATGAACACGAGCATGGCGATGTTCAGGCCCACGATATAGCCCACGCCCATCAACGCAGGCGACAAGTTCGTGCCCGCGTAGAGAATCGTGCTCGTACCGACGTAGGTGGCGGCCTGCGCCGTGCCGGACCACAGCCGGAAGCCCGTTTCGCAGATCTTGACGACAGCGCCGATGACGCCGGCGATCGCGAGATAAAGCGCGCCGCGGCTCGGCGCGTCGCCGACTTTCAGTACCTCGACCGTCGCCGTGCCTTCGGGGAACGCGAGTTGCTGCTCGACGATCAACGCACGACGCAGGGGGATCGTGAATAGCACGCCGAGCAGTCCACCCATGCCCGCGATGACGCTCACCCACCAGTAATCGAACACGTCCCAATAGCCCATCAGAATCAGCGCCGGAAACGTGAAGATGACGCCGGCCGCGATCGCCTCGCCGGCCGACGCAATCGTCTGCACCATGTTGTTCTCGAGGATGTTCGAGTTGCGCCAGAGGCGCAGCACGGCCATCGAGATCACGGAGGCGGGGATGGCGGCGGAGACCGTCAACCCAGCGAACATGCCGAGGTAAGCGTTGGCGCCGGCGAGCAGCACGGCCAGCACCAGCCCGAGAACCGTGGCTTTGATCGTGAGCTGCGGCAAGACCGACGCACCGCTCATGAGGCGGTTTTCTCGGCCGAGGTGGTTTTCTCCGGTAGCATGAAACGCGCCATGATTAACCCGCACTCGTAGAGCAAGTACATCGGAATCGCCATTAGCGTCATAGAGAACACGTCGGGCGCGAGCAGCATACCGACGACGAAGGCGCCGAGGAACACGTACGGCCGAATCGACTTCAGCGTCTTGATCGATACGAGTCCGCTCCAAATGAGCATGACCGTTGCGATCGGCACTTCGAACGCCAGGCCGAAAGCCAGAAAGATGCCGAGCACGAAGCTCAAGTACGCGCTGATGTCCGGTGTCATCTGCACGCCACCGGGAATCGACTGCGCGAAGAACGTAAACATGACGCGGAACACGACGAAGTAGGCGAACGCTATACCGGCATAGAACAGCACGATACTCGAGAGCATGAGCGGCAATGCGAAGCGCTTCTCGTGTCTGTACAACCCCGGGGCAACGAACTGCCACACTTGAAACAGCACGACCGGCATGGCGATGTAGATGGCCACGAAGAACGCCGTCTTGAACGGCGTCAGAAACGGCGACGCGACGTCGGTGGCGATCATCTCGGCGCCTTCGGGCAACACCGCGATCAACGGCGCCGACACGGCTTCGAACACGCGCTGCGTGAACGGCGCGAGACAGAGGAACACCACGACTACGGCGAGCACGGCCTTCATGAGCCGCGACCGCAGCTCGAGCAGATGCGACATGAGCGTTCCCTCCGCGAGCTGCTCTTGTTCCGGCTCGTGGCTCTCGGGCTTGTTGCTCATTACACGTGCGGGGGTTTGCCCGCGTCGTCCGGCTGCTGGTGCGGCACGTCGTCGGGTGCGGGCGTCGGCTCAGGCGTGGCGATCGGCGGCGTTTCGGGCGGCGCTCCAGGCGACGCTCCGGGCGAAGCGTCGGCACGCGGGCTCGCCGGTGGCGGCGGTTGCGGCTTTGGCGGCGGCGGCTCCAGATCGCTGAGCTCGATCTCGCGCTCGAGTTGGCGCCGCAGTTGCGTGGCCGTGCGTCTCGCACGCCCGACCCATTTGCCAATCTCGGCTGCCACTTTCGGCAGGCGCTGCGGACCGAGCACCAACAGGCCGATCACGAACAGCAGCACGAGCTCCCCAAAGCCGACGTCGAACATCGCAGTTCAGCAGCGTTAGACCTGGCGGCTCTTGTCTTTTTTCTGCTCGGGGAACTCCGCGTCGGGCTCGCTGTTGTCGAGGCTCTTGGGTTGACCCTTGGCGTCCTTGTCTTCGTCCGTCTCCATTGCGCGGCGAAAGCCCTTCATGGCACCGCCAAGATCGCCGCCGATCGATTTCAAGCGCTTGGTGCCAAAAATTAGCACGACGATCACGAGCACGATCGCGAGCTGCCAGATACTGATGCCGCCGAGTCCCATTGTGATACTCCGTAAGATCGCCGCTCCCTGCCGAGCGGCCAATGATACGCCAAACCGTTTAGGCCACGGTCTGCGACGGGGGCACGCGCAGCCAAAAGGTCACGGGCCCATCGTTCGTCAGGCTGACCTTCATGTCCGCGCCGAAACGGCCGCACGCATACGGCACTCCCGTGGCCGCCACTGCGGCGACCAACCGATCGAACAGCTGCGCGCCAAGTGCCGGCGACGCGCCGGTCGAGAAGCTCGGTCGGAGCCCAGAGCTCGTATCGGCCACCAGAGTGAACTGCGGCACGAGCAGCACGCTACCGCTGACGTCACGAACGGAGCGGTTCATCTTGCCCTCGTCGTCGGCGAACACGCGGTAGGCCACAACCCGCTCCGCGAGCTTGTCTGCCTCGCTGGGGCGGTCCGAGCGCTCCACACCGACGAGAACTAGCAGACCGACTCCAATTCGAGCGACTTCTGTGCGATCTATGACCACATCAGCACCAGAAACTCTTTGAATTAGCCCTATCAAAGGATCTCCCTCCCACATTATCGACGAATGATACAAAGTGGCTAGACACTACCTATATGTACTAGTTTTCATAACGTTTGTGGGAAATGTGATCGACGTCTCGTCGTCCATCTGCCATTTCTCACGCTACGATGTCGACGGGGTTGGTTTCTGGATGCCTCTACCGCCCCGGGATTTCGTCGTCGAGCTACCACACCTTCTTCGCGACCGGCGACCAGGCGCGGAGAGCCGCCGAAAGTGACGACACCACACACCTCGACTACACGCGCCCACGGCGGTCGGCACCGGAGGGGTTGCGTCCGGCCGGGCGACCTCTGCTACCATCGACCTGCTTGTACTTAGCATTCTGCGGTTAGGAGCGGAAACCACAATGAGACGGACCTTTTGGGTAATCGCGCTGGGCGGTGTCTTGCTCAGCAACCACGCATGGAGCCAGCAATGTTCCCTCGCCATCGAGGGGAACGACCAGATTCAGTTCAATCAGAAAGAGCTGCATGTCAGCAAGAGCTGCAAAGAAGTCACGCTCACGCTGAAGCATGTTGGCCAACTGGCGGCGAATGTCATGGGCCACAACTGGGTGCTCACGACCACGGCCGATTACCAAGCAGTCGCGACAGCCGGCCAAGGCGCCGGTCCGCCGAATTATCTTCCTGCTGGAGACGCGCGCGTCCTTGCTTCCACGGCCGTGATCGGCGGTGGGCAAGAGGTATCCGTTAAGTTCGATACCGCGAAATTGACCGCAGGCGGCGCTTACACGTTTTTCTGCTCGTTTCCTGGCCACTTCGTCCTGATGAACGGCAAGCTCATCGTCGAATAAGTCCCCGCGACAGCGGGGCCGCCGTTCCTCCGTACGTTAGGCCAGCGACAGCAGGTCGTGCCCGTATGTATTTGGGGGTGTGTTCGGTATGGTGGCTCTAGCTGTTGTCCTCGTCCTGCTCGTAATCGGCTCGCTGTACTTTCACTTCGCCAGCCCTTGGTACTTCACACCGCTCGCCTCGAACTGGAGCACGATCGACTTTACGGTCGACGTGACATTCTGGGTCTGCGGCATTGTGTTCGTCGCCGTAAACCTCTTCACCGCTTACTGCGTCTGGAAATTTCGGGCGCGTAAAGGCAACAAGGCGCACTACGAGCCCGAGAGCACCAAGCTCGAAGTCGCGTTGACGGTCTTCACCACGATCGGCGTGGCGGCCATGCTGACCCCCGGCCTGTTCGTTTGGGCCGAGTTCGTCAACGTGCCGGAGAACGCCCGCGAGTTCGAAGCGATCGGCAAACAGTGGCATTGGGGCTTCCGTCTGCCGGGTGAGGACAACGTCTTCGGCGCCAGCGACGTGCGCCACCAGAGCGTGGACAACCCACTCGGCGTGGACCCCGAAGATGCCCGGGGCCAGGACGACATCATCATCGCCCGCCCGATCCTGCACCTGCCGGTGGACCAGCCCTACAAAGCGCTGTTACGTTCGACCGACGTGCTGCACAACTTCACCGTGCCGCAGTTCCGCGTGAAGATGGACTTGGTCCCCGGCATGGTGACCTACCAGTGGTTCACGCCGACGGTTCCCGGCACCTACGAGATTCTCTGCGAGGAGCTCTGCGGCGCCGGACATTTCGCGATGCGCGGCAAGGTGGTCGTCGACGAACCGGCGGCGTACCAAACCTGGCTCGCGAATCAGCCCACCTTTGCCGAGACCCAATCGGAGCCCGTGGGCGATGCTGCGGCCGGCGCTGCGAACTACGCCGTGTGCTCCGCCTGTCATGGTCCGCAAGGGGAGGGTAACCAAACGCTCAATGCGCCGAAGCTCGCCGGGCTCGACGGCTGGTACATTCGCCGGCAACTGCTGAACTACCAACAACAGCTTCGTGGCACGGCGATGGGTGACACGTTCGGCCCGCAGATGGCGCCGATGTCGCAGGTGGTTGCGGCTCCCGCCGTCCGCGAGAACGTGATCGCCTACATCGAGACACTGCCCTCCACGCAGCCGACGCCGACGGTGACGGGCGATGCGGAACGCGGTCGTGCGTTGTATCAGACCTGTTCCGTTTGTCACGGCGAGAGCGGCGCCGGGCGCTGGGGCACGAATGCGCCGCGCCTAGCCGGCATGAACGACTGGTACCTCGAACGACAGCTGCAGTATTTCAAGGACGGCGTGCGCGGCAGCCACCCGGACGACATATACGGAGACCAGATGGGTCTCGTGGCGAACGTGCTGGTCGCGGACAGCGCGATCAAGGACGTCGTCGCCTACATCAACACATTGCGCTAACGATCTTTAGGAAGACCGCCATGGCATACGTTGCAATCGCTGATCGGGATCATCACCTCCATGACCCGCAGACGTTCATTGAAAAATACATCTGGAGCCAGGACCACAAGGTCATTGCCATTCAATACGGCAGCGTCGCCATCGGCGTGGGCCTCGTGGCGCTGGTATTGTCGCTCCTGATGCGGCTGCAGATCGGTTTCCCCGACACCTTCAGCTTCATCACGCCGTACAACTATTATCAGTTCGTCACCATGCACGGCATGATCATGGTGATCTACTTGCTCACCGCCTTGTTCCTCGGCGGTTTCGGCAACTACCTCATCCCGTTGATGTGCGGCGCCCGCGACATGGTGTTTCCGTACATGAACATGCTGAGCTTCTGGGTTTACCTGGTCTCGGTCATCGTGCTGCTCGCGAGCTTCTTCGTGCCGGGCGGCCCGACGGGAGCGGGCTGGACGTTGTACCCACCGCAAACGGTGCTCGAGGGTACGCCGGGATCGGACTGGGGCATTGTGTTGATGCTGGCGTCGCTCGCCATCTTCATCGTCGCCTTCACGATGGGCGGCTTGAACTATGTCACCACGGTGCTGCAAGCACGCTGCCGTGGCATGACGCTGATGCGCATGCCGCTGTCGGTGTGGGGCATCTTCGTGGCGACGATCCTGGGTCTACTCGCGTTCCCGGCGCTGCTCGTGGCCGCGATCATGATGTTGCTCGACCGACTCATCGGCACGAGCTTCTTCATGCCCGCCCTCATGTCGCTCGGCGACATCAACGGCACCGAGGGCGGCAGCCCGATCCTGTTCCAGCACTTGTTCTGGTTCTTCGGCCATCCCGAGGTGTACATCGTGGCGCTGCCGGCGTTCGGCATCGTCTCCGATCTCTTGAGCACACACGCACGCAAGAACATCTTCGGCTACCGCATGATGGTATGGGCGATCGTCGCGATCGGCGCGCTGTCGTTCGTGGTCTGGGCTCACCACATGTACGTGAGCGGCATGAACCCCTATTTCGGGTTCTTCTTCGCCACGACGACGCTCATCATCGCGATCCCCACGGCCATCAAGGTCTACAACTGGGTGCTCACGCTGTGGCGCGGCGACATACAGATCAACATTCCGAATCTGTTCGCGATCGGCTTCATCTTCACGTTCGTGCACGGCGGCCTCACGGGCCTATTCCTCGGCAACGTGACGGTGGACCTGCCGCTCTCCGACACCTACTTCGTCATCGGCCACTTCCACATGGTCATGGGCGTGTCGCCCGTCATGGTGCTGTTCGGCGCCATCTACCATTGGTTCCCGAAGCTGACGGGCAAGATGCCGAACGAGCTCTTGGGCCGCATTCACTTCTGGATGACGTTCCTCGGCACGTACGCCATCTACTTGCCGATGCACTACATTGGCATTCTCGGCATGCCGCGGCGCTACTACGCCTACGGCACGACGGACTTCATTCCGGAGTCCGCCCACGCTGTGAACGAAGCCATCACCATCGCCGCGATCGTCGTGGCCACTGCGCAGGTGATCTTCCTCATCAACGTGTTCTACAGCCTGCGCAAGGGCAAGACGGCGCCCGACAATCCCTGGGGCGCGACCACGCTCGAGTGGCAAACGCCGCAGACCCCGCCCGTGCACGGCAACTGGGGACCGAAGTTGCCCGTGGTCTACCGCTGGGCCTACGACTACAGCGTGCCCGGCGAAGCCAAGGACTTCATCCCGCAGAACGAGCCACCCAAGGGGCATTCGTCGCTCGCTTGAGCGAAGGAGTAGAGGCCCATGATGACCGCCATGGTTATCGCGATGCTCACGGCCATCACCGTGTGGTGGCTGTTGATCCAACGGCTCAAGGACAAGCCGTGGATGACGCAGGGCGTGGTGCCGACGAGCCAAGAAGGCCTCACGTCGTCGGCGCCCAAGGTGGCCTTGTGGGCGTTCCTGATCGTGGTGGCGAGCTTGTTCGGCATCTTTGCGAGCGCCTACACCCTGCGCATGCAGGGTCACGGCGGCTTGGCGACGTGGCAGCCGCTGCAGGAGCCGAGCGTACTGTGGATCAACACGCTGGTCCTCGTGTTCGCGAGCGGCGCGATGCAGATCGCGCGCAATCGCATCGACCAGGACAACATCGCGGGCGGCCGCGGCTACTTCTTCGGCGCGGGCTTGCTGACCCTGGTGTTCCTCGCGGGCCAAGTGCTGGCCTGGCAACAGGCGCAAGCGAACGGCAATCTCGGCCCCAGCAACCCCGCCTTCGCTTTCTTCGTCCTGCTCACGGCCGTGCACGGCTTGCACATGCTCGGCGGCTTGTTGGTGCTCGGCCGCACCACCGTTCGATTGTGGCGCAACGCAGGCACTACCAACGTCGTGAGCCGCAGTAAGCTGCGCCTGAGTGTGGAGCTCTGCACCACCTACTGGCACTGGTTGTTGCTCGTTTGGCTCGGTTTGTTCGCTTTGTTGTTGTCGACCTAGAAGGAACCCTCAGGTATGGCGGAGAACGCAGCTACCGCAGCGGAAGCCTCTAAAGAGGCGCCCTGGCAAACCCTCGTCACCGACTGGTCCGCGGACAAGCAAACGTTCAGCGTGCCGTGGGGCAAGGCGATGATGTGGATCTTTCTGCTCAGCGACACGTTCATCTTCACGAGCTTCCTGACGGGCTACATGAACGTGCGCGTATCCACGCCCGTGCTGTGGCCGAACCCGAGCGAGGTGTTCGCGCTCACGATCTTCGGCATCCACATGCCGCTGATCTTGATCGCGATCATGACGTTCGTTTTGATCAGCAGCAGCGGCACGATGGCCATGGCCGTGAACTTCGGCTACCGCGGCGATCGAGGTCGCGCAGCCGGGCTCATGTTGCTTACCGCCGGCTTCGGCGCGGTGTTCGTCGGCATGCAGGCGTTCGAGTGGACCAAGCTCATCGTCGAGGAGGGCATTCGGCCCTGGGGCAACCCGTTCGGCGCCTCGCAGTTCGGCGCGTCGTTCTTCATGATCACGGGCTTCCACGGCCTGCACGTATCCGCCGGCGTGGTCTACCTCGTGATCGTGGCGCTCAAAGTGCTACGCGGCGACTACGAGCGCGGCGGAGGCAACTACGAGATCGTGGAGATCGCCGGCCTGTACTGGCACTTCGTCGATCTCGTGTGGGTGTTCATCTTCGCGTTCTTCTATCTCTGGTAGGGGGCTTCCGATGTCTGCAGCCACGGGACAACAGCATCCGCTGACTATCTATTTCTGGATTTGGGGACTGCTATTTCTGTTCAGCGCCGCCTCGTACGGCACCGACTTCCTCGAGCACGGCTATTTTCGCTGGGCGTTGATCCTGCTGTTCATGATTCTGAAGGCCGGGTTCATCGTCGCGATCTTCATGCACATGGCGTGGGAACGCCGCGCTCTGATCCTCGCGATCTTGGGGCCGCCCGTGGTGTTGCTCGTGCTGATCGGCCTCATGGCCGTGGAAGGCGACTACACAGAGCTCATGCGCCTCGAGCGCTTCTCCGCGCCGCTCGCCCCCACTGGGCACGTAGGCGAGGCGGCCGAGCACGAATGACGCGGCAGCCGAATAGGAGGCCCGTTCGATGCTGACTTGGTTGGTTGGCGTTGCAGTCTTCGTGGTGCTCTGGGGCGCGCTGTGGCGCGTGAGCCCCAAAGCCGGCTTCGGCGCACTGATCGGGCTACCGCTCGCGTGGATTTTTTCTCGACTACTCACACCATACATAACAGGCATGAACGAAATACCCGTTTGGCTACCACCGCTGCCCCTGGCAATCATCGCCCTCACGTTATTCGTGTTCGGCACGATCGTGTTTTTTCGCGCGGACAAGCTACCGCCGCCGAAAGTCCGCGACTCGCACGACGAGCACGGGCACGACCATCACTGAGCGCGACGCGCTCAGTCAGTCGTCGCTCGATGACTGCTCGGGCGACACCATCGCGTTTTGTAGACGCTTGCTGAACACGCGCATTTCTTTTGCGGCCTGGCGATCGCCGCGCTTTTCCGCCACGCCGATCCCACGCGCATAGGCCTTGACCGCGTCGGCATTGCGCCCCGCCGCCGTAAGCGCGCGGCCGAGCGCCTTCCAACCAGCCGAATACTCGGGATCGATCTCAACGGCGCCCTCGGCGTGGCGCACGGCTGCCGCGGCATCGCCTGCGTCGAGATAGCGCGACGCGAGCGCCAAACGCAACGTAGCGCTGTCGCCGCCCTTGGCGAGCAGTGCCTCTAAGTTGGCGATGAAATCCTGCGGCATAGAGGCAACGCACGATAACACCTTTGAGAGTGGCCACCACCGCAGTCCTTCCGACGGCGCGGTTGCTACCGCAAGGCCGTATATCTCCGGCGTGATAATTGACGCATAACATCAACCATGCTCTATTGGAAACAGGGAGTTATGCTTCGCGCAATCACGATATACGGCGTTTTGCCGCGTTCTCACACCATCGTCGCCATGGCGGCTTTGCTAGCATGAGTACGGTGCGCGTCGCCCTCGCGAACGTCCGCGTGCCGGCGAGCCCGACTGAGTCGGTGATTCTCGCGACGTCGGCGGTCGCTGAGGCAGGCCGACAAGGCGCGCTCGTGGTCTGTTTTCCGGAGTGTTTCGTTCCTGGCTATCGGTGGCCGGGCTCAATGGCGCCACGCCCAGATCCTGCGTTTCTCACACGGGCATGGGCCGAAGTGGCAGAGGCTGCCAGGACTGCCAGCATCACGGTCATCCTGGGCACTGAGCGTGTCACCGACAGAGGCTTGCAGATTACGGTTTGTGTGATCGATCCGGACGGCACCGTCGCGGGGTGGCAGGACAAGGGACAGATTGACCCGTCCGAAGAGGCGATATATCCCGCACTCGCCACCGAACGTCGGATTTTCACGGCCGGCCCACTTACTTTCGGTGTGGTGATTTGTCACGAAGGGTGGAGGTATCCGGAGACCGTGCGCTGGGCTGTGCGTCGAGGTGCTCAGGTCGTGTTCCACCCGCACGCGCATGTTGCAGAGCCCGGAAGCTATCGCCCCGTAACATTCGCGGACCCGGCCAACACCTTCCACGAGAAGGCGATACTGTGTCGCGCGGCAGAGAACACATGCTTCTTCGCGTCGGTGAACTGCGCGAGTGAAGGTTCTGGAACCACGTCGGCAATCTCACGCCCGGACGGTACACTGCAGTGCTTTCAACCTTACGGCCAAGAGGGGTTGCTGGTCGCGGATTTGGACCTTAGCGCAGCCACAGGGTTGCTCGCATCGCGGTGCCGCACTTCGCCGATGTAGAAACTGTACGTTAAGGCTTCGGTTACCGCGATTAGCCGACATCAAATGGAGCCGGGTGTTCATGACTGACGTCATCGGGATCGACCACATCTACATCACGGTGTCTGATCTTGAGGCATCAGAGCAGTTCTATGATCGGGTGATGATCCAGGCCCTCGCCTTTCGTAAGAACAGGTTTTGTGTCGCCGGCGACCCGCACATTCAATATTTCAATCGACACTTCGGTTTCGTGCTGAGGCCGTCCCGCGTGCTCACGAAACATGAACCATACGCGCCGGGCCTTCATCATTTGTGCCTGCGCGTGGATTCCGTGGCCGATGTTCATTCTGTGGCGCAGCAACTTCGCGCTGTCGGAGTTAACGCCACAGAACCGAGGTTGTATCCGG
>Ga0105252_10000606_pt1 | contig 21183 bp, 16 predicted proteins | sample EasRivMeERMZT100_FD_89675 | JGI IMG/M metagenome (GOLD analysis project Ga0105252, IMG submission 89675) | Soil microbial communities from meander-bound floodplain in the East River, Colorado, USA - East River MetaG ERMZT100 | ecosystem: Environmental > Terrestrial > Soil > Floodplain | place... | reverse complement strand
GTCTTGGGGAGGACTATCGTGCGGACTCGCGCTCGTCGGGCACTGTTCTGTGCCCGCCGCACTCTTTGGAGTTTCTCTATCCACTCTCCAGCGCTCGCCGCTGCGGAAGCAGCGCCGATTCGTCTACAAGAACAAGTCTGTTGCAGTCACTGCAACTGCCATTAGCGACATTACAAAAACTACCTGGGGAGGATAGTTATGGGTGTTCACAAAGGGTTCAGTGTTCTCAAGCGGAGCAAGCTCTCGATCGCCGTGCTGGCGGCCGTGGTGGGCGATGCCGCCATCGCGCAGGACGATCCGTCGCTCGAAGAAATCGTCGTCACCGGCAGCAGAGTTCGGCAAGTGACCGGCATGGCGACTCCGACTCCAGTGACCGCGATGACCATGATGGAGCTCACCGAGTTCAACCCGGGCTCGACGCTCGCGGAGCAGCTCGACGAGCTGCCGCAGTTCTTCGCGACACCCACCGCGCAGCGCGGCGGCAACGCGATCAGCACCGTGGCCGGCGGCTCGTATCTGAATCTGCGCGGCATGGGCTTGAACCGCACGCTGGTGCTGCTCGACGGCACGCGTGTGCCCCCGGCCGACGCCAACGGCAGCGTCAATGTCGACAACTTCCCGCTCACGCTGATGCAGCGCGTCGACGTCGTGACCGGCGGCGCGTCGGCGGCCTACGGCGCCGACGCCGTGGCCGGTGTCGTCAACTTCGTGTTGAACCGCGAATTCGAAGGGCTCACCACCCGCTTCTCGGGGGGTAGCACCAGTGAACAGGACGGCGATCAGTACAGCGTCGGCATCGGCGGCGGAAAGAGCTTTCTCGACGGCAAGCTGCACCTGATCGGCTCGGTCGATGCACACGAAATCGACCAGGTCGGCGTGGACGCCGAGCGCTTCGGCGACTGGTGGCAGGATTGGGGTCTCGTGCGCAACCCGGCCTGGGTTTCGTTGACCGCAACGCCGAACATCCCGCAGCGCATCACAAGGCCCTATGTGTTCGGCGCGCAGTCGTCGCCGCAGGGCCTCATCATCAGCGCGAACCCCGGTTTCGCGTACCGCAACTGGACGTTCACCGACGACGGCCGGGACATCCGGCCTTTTGCGTTCGGCGACTACTTGTCCCTCACCGGCGTCACGCCGGGGGGCGGCGCGCTCAACAATCAGTCCGGAGGCCAGGAATACAAATACTACGAGCTCGCCAACCAGCGCGCCGCGCTGCGCGGCGTGCGCGGCAACGACGTGTCGCAGAATTCGGTCTTCTTCGGTGCAAAGTACGACGTCACCGACCGGTTCACGATCCAGGGCCAGGTGATGGCCGGCGAGACCGAGTCGGACTTTTTCCATCAGACGAGCAACATGGCCATTGTCGGCCCGTTGTACGCGTGGACGATCCAACGCGAGAACCCCTATCTGCCGGCACGGCTCGGGGCCGAGATGGACCGGCTCGGCATGACTTCGTTTCAGATGACCTCGACCGGCGCCATCGACGGCCCCGGACTGATCAATATCTACGACGACCGCGGCGACAAGAGCATCGGCGAGCTCGAATCGAGCACGATCAGCTTCGACTACGATCTCACCGACAATTGGACCATGAGCTTCGACTACCAGACCGGCGAGTCGACGGTGACTACCGGCATTCTGAACGTGCCGCGCATCGACAAGTTCTTCCTCGCGATGGATGCCGTGCGGCATCCGACCACCGGGCAGATCGTTTGCAACGTCTCGGTCAGAAACCCCACGCCGGCCGAGCTGGCGCAGTTCATGGTGGGTAAGCTGCTGCCGAGCCCCATCGACCCTATGGGTGTCCCCGCCGATTCGCCGATCGGCCCCGTGAATCCCGCGGAGTGCGTGCCGTTCAACCCCTTCGGCACCGGTAACGCCAACCAGGCGGCCAAGGACTGGATCGTGGACCCCGAGAAAAAACAAGAACGCACTCTCGAGCAGGACTTCGCCGAGTTGCTGTTCACGGGTATCGTGTCCGAGGGTTGGGGTGCCGGCGCGCTGTCGCTGGCTGCCGGACTTACCTCGCGCGAAGAGACGTTCACGCAGGTCAACTTCCCGTCTTTTGGTGAACGCGGTGTGCTGAACGCACCGGCGCTCGGCATTCGCAACATTCCCTCCGGCTTCGCCGGTGCCGGCAATCGTTCGCTGCACCCGTTCTCTGCGATCGGCGTCGGCGATGGCGAAAGGAGCGTGAAGGAGTGGTTCGGCGAGCTCAACTTGCCGCTCTTTGCGTGGGGTTCCGGTGGGCAGCGTGTCGGCTCGACCCTCGCCTATCGCAGCTCCGACTACAAACTGGCCGGAGTCCAGGAGAGCTGGAAAATCGGTCTCGATGCGCAAGTCGTCCCGACCCTGCGGTTGCGCGCTACGAGGTCGAACGACATCCGCGAACCGAACTTCGCCGAGATCTTTCTGACCGGGACCGGCGGTGGAACGGTGATCGACCGGTTCCGGAACAATGAACAGAACAACGCCCTGACGGTGCTCGCGATGTCCAATCCTGCGCTGGGGGCGGAGACGGGTGAGACGCTGACGGCCGGCTTCGTCTGGCAGCCCCAGTTCGCCGACTGGATCGACGGTCTGCAACTATCGCTGGACGGGTACGACATTCAACTGACCGACGCGGTTGCGCCCTACGGTGCCCAGCGCATCGTCGATGACTGCTTCGCCACAGGTGCCGCAAGCGCCTGCGACCTTATCCAACGAATCCCCAGCACGACCGGCACACCGGGCGCCATCTCGCGCATTTTGAACCAGAACATCAACGCGGATTTGGCGCGTACCCGCGGCGTGGACCTCGAGATGATCTGGGCCTTCGAGCCGGATTTCGCCGGCGCCGAGAGCGAGACGTTCACCGTGAGGGCACTGCTCGGCCGCCTCGCGGAGAACTCGACGACCACCGCGGCCGGTACGACGCAGGACCAGGCGGGCGCCGCGACCCCAAGCTCCCGTCCCAAGTATTCCGGCGTCGTGAGCGGGTACTACAACATCGGCGACTGGTCGTTGATGCTGCAAGGCACCTACTTCCACGAGACGATGAACAACATCACCTGGGTCGAAGGCAGGGATGTCGACAACAACTGGATCGGCTCGCAGACGGTGTTCAACTTCGGCGCGACGTATTCGGGCGAGTGGTCGGGCGGCACGGGGTGGCGCGCGTCGTTCAACGTCACCAACCTGATGGACGAAGCGCCGCCGATGTTCCCTACCGCCAACGGCCAGAGCCTCGTGATCGGTCACGACACCCTGGGTCGTCGCTACAACTTGAGCCTGACTTTGGACTTCTAAGCGGGCCGGCGAGCCGCGCTACTCGCGGGCGCTCACAGCGCATCGCGGTAGCGGCGGCTCAGCCGCAGGGTCGTGCCGTCGCGCAGTCCGACGTTGTGGTCGCCCTGCCGCCGCAACGTTTAACGCGCGACGGCCGTCACTGAGCAATAAGGTTAGTCGGCGCTGACGGCACGCCAGCAGGGCCGCCCGGCGGTCCTGCAAACGGCGTCCCGGCGTCGAAGCGGGCCTTGGCGGGAAGTGTCATGGCGCGTGTACTGCCGGTCGGGTCTACCCACGGCCAGGTGAGCGTGCCGAAGAACGCGGGCTTGCTGGTCAGATAGAACGACTTCGGGATTGTCAGGGGCCCGTTCGCCCAGACAACACCATTCGTGACGTTGTCCCAGTTGCCGTCGCGATAGATGTGCGCGAGGGCATAGCCGTTGTCCCAGTTTCCGCCGACGCCGGCATACATGCCGCCCAGAGCATAGATCGGCGTGCCATTCCTCGATGACGGCGTCGTCTGATAGACATTGCCTCCCATAAGGACGTTGCCGATGTACGCGTGATAGTGGGTCCAGCCGTCCATGCCGACGGCCCGCAGGTTGGACGTGGCGCTCCCGCTCGAGTTGCGCCCGTGCACATAGTTCCGCAGGTGGGTATGCCAGCCAGAATTGCCATGGGTCGTGTCGCCGCCGATGTTCGGCGTCCAGTTGCCCTCGATCAGATCGTGGTGGGTGAAGGCTCCATGGGTGTCGTCGATTGCGTTCTCCTGCCAGCCCGGGGCGTTCCATATCACCGCTTCGTCGACGTAATTGTAGGAGATCACGTTGCCGCCACCCGTCACGACTAGCGCGAGCGGCTTGTTGTTGTTAACCGAGATGTTGTTCTCGATCAGGCTTGCCGAAGAGCCGACACCGACGACGATGCCGTAGGCCTGACCACCCGGATTCTGGTCTGCCGATCCGTGGGCGTACGATTCGCGGACGACGCAGCGATAGCAGCGGCCGAGACCGATGTTGTACCCATATTTGCCCGGACGTGACGGGTCGTTCTGCCGGCGCTCGCCATCGGCTTCCACGTTTTTCGCCCAGGCGTACGCGGTGTAGCTGAACGCAATCGTGCCGCCGGGAAATCCCCACTGGTTGTTACCGCCGGCAACGGCGATGTCCTCGATGCCCACCCAGCGGTTGCCGATACTCGACGAGCTTGAGTTCGCCGGCACCGTTTTGAACACCTGCGGCGATAGCGAGAGTGGGAAGTCGAGGTAGAGCGGATCCATGAGGGTCAGAGTGTTGCCGTTGATGGCTGTGATCTCGGTCTCCTGAACGGTCGAGCGCCAATCGGGGACGGCGGTTCTCGCGGCGTTGTTCGCCGAGTTCAGGTCGTTGATGCTGCCCAGGCCGGGCGCGTTCGTCGCTGGGCCGTTCCAGCTGTACGTAGGCTCCCGCTTGAAGTACTGGCCGTCGTAGAACCAGAGATACCCACCGTTGAAGTACACGGGGCCATTCGCGACTGCTGGGCCGTCTTTGTGGTCGATCGTGATCACATCGCCGACGCGGTACGCAGAGGCGTCGGCAATCGTAATGGTCGTGGCCCCCTTCGGTGCGTCGGCGGTCAGGTTCTGCAGGACGAAATCGGCGTTGGAGTTCCCCGTGCGGTGCCCGAAGAGCACGACGGTTCCGTAATCATTGATGGTCCCGTTCGCGGCCAGGCGCGTGGTGGCCGGACCCTCGCCGCGGATCGTTACGTTGTCGACCTTCACGTAAATCCCTACCTGGCCGCCAGAGTTGATCTGGGGCACAACGTAGTAGGTGCCGGCCTTGATCTTGACGATCTTGCGGCTGCTCGCCGTGGCGGCGGCGCCGGCTGAGGCGATGGCAGACTGCATGGCCGCGGTGAACGCAGCGGCATTGCTCTTACCGGCCAGCGCCGGATCGACCGAGTAGCCGTTGTAGGGGTTGCCGCTCGGCAGCCAGACGGTGGCGGGCCGGACCGGGTCCGTGTCCGTGGGGATGCCGCCGGGGATACCCGGTCTCCAGGGCGTCTTGTATATATCCGGGAGAATCGATTGGTCGACCGGTTGAGCGGTCGTCGCCGACACGAAGGACGTGCACGCGAGCACGACCCCGAACCAGGCACAAATAGACTTTCTTTCGCGCATGTTACGTCCTTATCTACATCTACCGAGAACTCGCGGCTTCACGCACTGCTGTGCCTCGCTCGCGCTGCTCCCGGCCAAAAACTGGTCCCTCAGGCCGATAGTACGGACAAAAATGCGACACGTGAAACTGTCCGTATTCACCGACAAAAAGCCTGCGGAAACGTGGCTCGACTTCCCCGCGGGACAAGTCGACACGCGACAGGTGAAACGTTGCATTAAGTTCAACTCAGCACGACCGGTTGGCGTGGAGCTTCGTTGCCGCAGGCGACAAACGATCGGCGGAAGGTTTGCACACTCGCGAATGCTCAGGGCTCCCGCCTGACACTGAACGGTCGCGGCAGCTACTTGCGTGGCGGCGCAATGCGGAAGCGCTTCGCAGCTACAACCTTAGATGCCAATTGCGGCGATCCATGAACCAGATCACAAGGAAGACGATCGCCAGCACTAAGGTCGCGAACAGCAGGGAGGCGGTCGGCGGGTTGGCAATCTGCGCGAGGAGATCGTCGTGGAGCGATTTTCCTAATATGTGAACCCGCGGCACGTTTACCACAAGGCGGGAGATCAGGTACGCGGCGATCGCGTTCCGTCCGAAAATTCCCAGCGGCCGAAGCCAACGTCGTACGCTAGGGCTGTCATCGACAAGCCAGACGGCGATCGCGAGACCACTTGCCGACAGCCCTGCCATCAGAACAACGAAGGATGAGGTCCACAGCTGCTTATTGATCGGCACCCAAGTGGAAAGCAATCCGCCCGCGGCAATCAAAACGAGTCCCCCGCCCATAAGCAGGAAGAAACGCTGTCGGGGGCGCTGCTCGGCCGTCATGAACAGCGGTCCAGCCAGCGCGCCAAACAAAACCGAGGTGGTGGCAGGCAGGACAGCGCCCACTCCGTCGGGATCGAAGGCTGTGCTATTCCACCTGAAGCCATCCAGTACGAGCTCGTCGACGTAACCTGGAAAGTTGCAGGCTACGGTCAATGAGCCAGGGCCGCACCCGGGCACCGGGAAGAAGTAGAGAAGGCCGAGATACAGGATATTGAGGCCAATGATGGCGACGATCACGCCGCGTAGTCCCGTCCAGATATAGATAAGAAAGGCCAAGAGATAGCAAATGGAGATTTTTTGCAAAACGCCCGAGAGCTGGAGATGTTCTTGGAGGTCGACAAAAGGAAACTCTTGGGCTGGGAAGCGCAAGTAGTCGATCGCGACGCCACATGCAAATAACAGTAGCGACCTTCGAACCGCGTGCGTGATGAGGCGAGTGCGCGCTTCCCCCAATGCCACACGTGAGGCGGTCGAGAACGTGAGAGAGACACCCACGATAAAGAGGAAACACGGGAAGATCGTATCTGCGAAGGTCCAGCCGTGCCACGCAGCGTGCGCAAGTTGATCGTAGCTAGCCTCGTGCGAGAACTGAGCGTTTACCAGAATCATCGCGGCGATGGTCGCGCCACGAAGGACGTCGATGGATCCAACTCGCGATGATGGCGCCGAAACCATACATGACACTACCGAGCGCGCGACGATGCTTAGCGGGTCTCTGCCAGTCTAGAGCTATCCATGCTCTCATGCACCACGCCCTTATCAAGGCCCGGCTCCGGCTCGCCACGCCGCACGCGCCCAATCACATCACTCGCGCGCGTGCGAGCTCGGCCTCGTGAAACGAAAGTCGAGCCTGAGCATCAAGTCGTCGTCCCACGCCAAGACCGGCGGCAGGCCGGGCGTCGAATAGCCCCCTAAGTTGTATTCGTTGAACTCGGCGCTGAAGATCACTTGGCTGCCCTTGGCCCAGCGGTTCGTCGCGACGCGAAACCCGGCGATGTATTGCGTCTGAATCCAGTCATCGCTGTCCCACCATTCCTCGCCATGGCCGAAAACCTCCCAAGATTCTCCAATCCTGAAGGTTGTGTCAGCCGCGAGGGCACCCGCGCTCGTCGTGTTTCGGAGCGTGGTCCGATCGTATCCACGTAGCCTCGGGGCGTCGTCGTCGATCTCGAGGAAGACGTAACCGACTCCGCCCTTCAACGATGCCTGAAAAGAGTCCCCGTCGAATCCGCCCGCGAGTGCGGGAAGGATGTGGACCTCCCGTTCGATGGAGCTCACGGTGTTCATCCGGGTGTTTTGCTGTGCTGTCCAGCCGATGAACATCTTGCGGGAGCCGTGCCAGAGCTCCCCGTCGATACCGAGGTCCGTTTGCCACCAGACGGGGATGTGGTCGGGATCCAGGTCGTCTTGGTCGTGATCCAAGAAGACGTCGAAGAGTCCGAACAGATGTCTGCCGGCTGACGTAACTCCGTCCACCTCGGCATGACCGCCGATGCCGTAGGTGTGCGAGTCCACGTCCCGCACCGCCATGTCATGAACACCGAGAGAGTATTGCCACTGCGCGGCGTCGCCGGCACCGGCGGCTAGCATGAGGGCGAGAGCTGAGAATGCTCGTGAGAGGGTCCTTGTCACGGTGAGCTCCTTGGAATTCGTTCTCGGTTTTGGCCTTGCGGCACGAACCTATACTACATGTGCGCCCACTACGACGAGCTTGTCAGCCCTCGTTCAAGAAATACTCGTCACGCGGGTGCAGATCGTGGTTGACCTCGAGCGTCGACGCCGCGCGCGGCTCTCCACGACGCACGTGCACGAGCTCGGTGTGCTCGAAGAACCAGTCGAGCGATGCTCCCTGCTCGGCCGACAGCGAGCCGCGCGGCTGCGCGCGAAATCGAGCGAGCACTTGCGCACGGTCGTCCGGAATCGGCTCGTTGCTCGCGATCAACAACTGTGCGGCGCCTGGCCCCACGGCCGTTGCGACGTGCGGGAAGACTTCCGCGACGCTTGCGAGCACGCGCTCCGTCGGCACCCACTGCGCGAACAGCCCACCCGGCGCCAAGCGATCGGCGACCAAGCGGTAGAACTCGACGGAATACACGTTGCCGCTATAGGCGCTTTGCGGGCGCAGCGCATCGACGGTGATGACGTCGTACGGCTGCTCGGCCGTCAGCAGTCGCTTGCGGCCGTCGCCGAACGCAAGGTGGAGCCGCGGATCCTCGAGCAGCCGCCGGCTGTCGCGCGCGCCCCGTTCGCCGATGTCGGCGAGCAACGCACCCAATCCCGCGCAGATTTCGACGGTTTCGACGCTCTGCATCCGCGGGTCGAGCAGCATGCCGTACGGCGTCGCCCCGATGCCGAGACCGACGGCCAACGAGCGCTGCGGATTCGGATGTAGCAGCGCGGGGAGCAGGCCGATCAGCAGATGAAAGTCGTCGTACGGGAGGCCGTTCTGCGCGGCCGCGTTTAAGTGCAGCATCTGCGTGTCGCCGTGCTGCACGAGCGCGTTGACGCAGGTGCGCTCCTCGACGAGCGTGAAGCGCTCCGGCGTCGCGCCGTGCAGGAAGCCCCACAGCTGCTCGTTCGAGGGGAAGGAAACGAGCAGCACGGCTGCGGTCCCGAGAGCCGCTGCGGCACGAGGCGCGCGAGCGCGCGACCCACGCAACGCGCCAGCCACGCCGAGCAGCATGAGTACGCCAGCGAGCAACGCGAGCGCTCCCGCAGTGCCGAGCACATCGAGCAACACGAACCCCGCGAGTAGGCTGCCGGCGACGTTACCGAGGATGTTGCATGCCATCAGGGCGCCCGTGTGACGGCCGAGCGTGCTGTCGCGGCGCAGCACGAGCGCGGCAATGAACGGATACGCGTAGCCCATGAGGAACGCCGGCGCGCCCATCACGAGCGCGGGCGCGAGCAGATGCGCGAAGACGGCTGCCATCGTCGAGCGGAGATCCGTGACGCTTTCGAAGCCGTAGATGAAGCCCTCACCCGCGAAGTATTGTTCGAACGCGTGCCGGATTCCGAACAACGGCGGCGGGTTCAATAGCGCGAGCACGCCGAGTAGGCTCGCCGCACCGATCCAGAACTGGATCCAGAGGAACGCCGCATCGGGCTGCGCGGTGCGGCGCGCGTGGTTGCCGGCCGCCGCTGCTCCGGCGCCGAACAGCAGCAGATACAGTGTCAGCACGTGGGCGAACGTGTAGGAGTTCGAGCGCATGATGCCGTCGACGAGCCGGAAGTAGACGACCTCGAGCGCGAGCGCGGCGGCGCCCGTCGCCGCGTACAGCACGAGCCACGGCCAGATACGTCGGACCTCGCCGCTCGCCGCGGTGCGCGCTGGGTCCGAGGCCGCCGCAGCCACCGACCGGGACGCGGTACGCCATGGCACGAGGATCATAGCCGCCGCTGCAAGGTTCAGGCTACTCGCTAGCCGCACCGTGCCCTCGAAGCCAAGGTTGCCGAGCAAGAGCCAGCCACCAACGGCCGCGCCGGCCGCGGCCCCAAACGTGTTCGCGGCATAGAGCCTGCTCACGACGGGCGCTGCCTCGCCGACGCTGAGCACGACGCCGCGCGCGAGCAGCGGCAGCGACAGGCCCATCAGCGTCGTCGGCACGACGAGCAGCACGAAGTGGAACGCGAACGCGGCGGGTAGCGACTGAATATGTTCGGCGAGTGCGCGGTAACCGTCATAGAAGATGGCGACCGACGCCCAGCCGAACAGACCGATGCCGGCGTTGGCGACGGCGAAGGCTAGGATCGAGCGCCTGGCCCCCAATCGATCTGCGATCGCTCCACCGAGCAGGTTACCGAGACCCAACCCCGCCATGAAAGCCGCGACGACGGTCGCCGACGCGAACATATCGACGCCGCCGTGAATCGAGATCACGCGTTGCCAAACGACTTGCAAGCACAGCGCGGAGAATCCCGTCAGCCCGAACAGCGCCATGACGAGCTGCCGCGGCGGGGTGCCGCTCGGCAGGGTCAAACGAGAGCTGCGATCGGCGGCCATGGCTCGACAGAGGCTAATCGCGTCGCGCAGCGAATGGTAGCGGCGGGCGGGCACTGGCCTGCAAAAAAAGGGGGGCGGCGCTTTACGCCGCCCCCGTTACGCGTGAGCCCACCGCGCTCCGTTTTGCTGCCGCTTAGAACTCCGCGCGGAAGCCGAACCGGAACGCGTCCGCGTTGTCCGCGGTGTCTAGGCCTAAGCTGAACGCCATCGTCTCGGTGAAGTACCAGCGCCCGCCGAAGGAGAAGCCCGTGTCGCTGCCGGCGTCATCGAAGTCCACGTACTTCAGCCCGGCATCGACCTCGAGCGAGTCACCGAGCCGCGCACGGATACCCGCGCCAAGGCCGAGACCGTCGTCGCTCGCGCTGAAGCCCGACACTTCGACCTCGCTGTCGATGTACGACAGTGTGCCGACGAAATCGACCGTCGAGCTCATCGCGTGATGCAAGCCCGCGCCGAGCTCGAATTGCGTCCCGTCGATCCCGAAGTCGAAGCTTTGGTCCTGCCACTCGCCGAGCAAGAAGAACTGGCCGTTCATGTCGTACGCGCCGGAAACAGCGAACCCGTCGCCGTCGACGCCCCCGAACGAGCTATCCAATTCGACGTCGATGTACTCGACCTCGATCTTGCTGTAGCTCATTTCGGCGAACGAGGCCATCGGCAACAGCGCCGCGAATAGGGAACCCATGAGTGCTGCACGATTCATCGCTTGATCTCCAGTGTTGAGTGCACGCGGCGAATTCTAAGAGCGCAACAACGGGCAAACCGGACAGGCGTCACAGGTCCGGCAGCGGTAGCAAAAGTGCAACGCGCGGATTACGTTCAATCGCCCGGTGTACGGCCGTCGCACCTCGTTCCGCTCACTCGCTTCTCAATGCGTCGACAGGGTCGATCCGCGTGGTCCGACAAGGGGGATCAAACGAGCGCCCGCCGAACAGCATTGCGCCGAGCGGCTGCCCGATTGCGAGCGCGAGAGCAACCCCGATCCGGGCTCCGGGCAGTAGCAGACGTGCCGCGCCGCGTGCGATGAGGCCGATGACGTCGTTGGGCCTGGCGCTGCCGCCGGCTCAAAGTGCGCGCAGAAACGCGATGAGCTCGAGGCGCTCGTCGGCTGTGAGCTTCAGCCCGAATTCGTGCCCCGGGACTGCGCGGCTCATTACGCCGGGCGGCGTAAAGCCCTTTGGCTCGTGAGTTTCGCGAAGGCGATCCGGGTCGAACATCTCCTCGAGACTCGCAACCGAGCCGTCGTGCAGGTAATGCCCTCGATACCAAAGGCCTTTGAGCGAGGGAACTTTGTAGAACCCCGTACCCTTGCGCGTTCGAAGCGCCAAGCCGGGATCGGTGTGAACCGAGGTGCGGACGATGTCGAGGGGCGAATCGTCGGGCGGCGTGAATCCCTCAGCGAGGGTCAGCTTGTTGTTCGTGTAGAGCGGCGGCGTGTGACACCGTGCGCATCGTTCGCGTTCGAAAATCTTTTGACCCGCTTCCGCCCGGGTGTCGAACGGATTCGGATTGGGCGGCGGCTGAAGCGAGTAGATGTAGAGGGCGAGTGCATAGAGCGCAGCGTCCGGCAGCCGCGTGCGAAAACGTTCGGTACCTGGAAGAGTCACGCGCTGCCCCGCAAAGTCGATGTCGTCGGCGAAGCTCACGAGCGCCGCATAGCGCATGAGGTCGCCGATGTTGCGGTGCAGATGGGTGCCGGTGTGATCGATGTACTTCCGATCCTTGATGCCGATGAGGTCGGGAATCTTGGCGGGATAGAGGATGCTGCCGTTCCAGCGCGCCACGCCGCCGCCCCTGATGCCAGCGCCGATGTAGGCATTGAACTCAACGCTCGTGATTTCTCGCAGCCTCTCGCCGGAGGGATCGTGGACCCAGGGGGCGCCGTAGGCCTGGTAGGCCGCATCGCCGATCGAGCCGGTCAGTGCGAACGGCACTTCGCCCGGAAGCGTGTGCTCCGCTTCGCGTATCGCGGAGCCGAGACCGTTGCGAAAGTTGTTCGGCATCGCAAAGGACGAAGCCCCCGGCACAGGCGTGTTGTCGGGCAAGTACAGCAGATGGCATGCGCTGCAGTTCGTGAGCCCCACCGCCACCCCGTCTTTCGTCGGCACCCAGCGTAGGCCGTTGATCGTGCCATCGGGCAACGGGCCGGTGCCGCGCGCCTGCATGGCCTCGAGACTGCGGGCCATGGCGATGACCTTGGGGTCGAATGTCTTGAGCACGACGGCGTCGAGAAACACGCGCTCGCCAGCGGCAATCCAGTCCGGTTGCGTGGCGAGCTTCTCGGGCTCGATCAGCGGTTGCGGACCCACGGATTGGATGTGCTCGAAGTAGCCGGCCGGCTCGCGATCCGGCATGTACAGAGGATAGCTGCGCAAGTTTTCTTCGGGGATAGCGTAGTAGTCCGCGGCGGACAGGTGCGTCGGGGCCTCGCCGAGGCCGGCCAGCGGTGTCGCCCAGCCCGCGAGCGCAGACTCGTCCCACACCCGCGGGATCTCTGGGTGCCACGCGCGGGTCGCCTGGTACGTAATCGCAAGTGCGATCGCTGCGAGCGCCAGGCCGCCGGCCAGCGCAGTCGCACGGCCCTTCCCACGCAGGCGGCGTGTCATGGCATCGGCGTCAGCGGCTCGGCAACGCAAACACCCAAATCGTCGCGCTCCGCACGATCGGCAGATCGATCTCCGGCGTCAGCATCGGAAACGTGAGCGCATGGGCCGATCCGTGGCCCACCGTGATCGCGACGTATTGCTTGCCGTCAACGGCGTAGCTGATCGGCGCCGAGCTCGGCACGTCGTTCAACTTCGCTTGCCAAAGAGCCTTGCCCGTCGTGTCGTCGTAGGCCGTGAAGACGCGGTCGAGCGCGCCGGCGAACACGAGTCCGCCCGCCGTGGCCAACACGCCCGTCGTCTGCGGCGCGCGCTGGCGCTGCGTCCACAGCGTTTGCCGCGTCGTGAGGTCGATGGCCTGGATGCGGCCGTAGCGCCCGTCGCCGTTCAACGGTGGGCGAATCGTCCAACGCACACCGGTCGATAGCGAGCCGCGCTGGTCCTGCGGCACGGGCGTCAGATCCATGCACGACTCGACGAGCGGTACATACAGTACCTTGGTCGCGGGATTGATCGACGCCGGCACCCAGCTCTTGGCCCCGCCCGCATGCGGGCACACGACGATCGCTCGCTCGCGTGACGGCACGAGCTTGGGATCGATCGTCTTCGCGCCGGTGCGCGGGTCGATGGCCGTGATGAAATTCTGCAGCCCGAGATCGATCGAGAACAGATAACGGCCGCCCCCGTCGAGATCGAGCGCGTCGTAGATCGCCTCCTTACCGGCCGTCACGAGCACGCGACGCTCGCGGCCGTCGATCGGCAGTGTCAGCAGTTGCCGCTCGAACGCCCAGTCGAAGTCCCATTGATCGTTCGGCACGTGCTGGAAGTGCCAGACGAGCTTGCCGTCGTCGGGGTTCAGCGCGATCGTAGCGTTCGTGTACAGCGCTTCGTTCGATACGCCGCGCCGTGCGACTGGGTCGCGCAGCGGGCCCGTGTCGTAGGTCGGCGCCGGGCCGAAGAACGCGAGATTGCGCTCGGCGTCGTAGCTGCCGGCCGTCCAGACCGAGCCGCCCGTGCGTTGTTCGAGGGGCAGGCCGTTCCAGCTGTCGCCGCCGGGCTCGCCGGGTCGCGCGATCGTGTAGAAGCGCCACGCTTCCTCGCCGGTGTCGGCGTCGAGCGCCACGATGTAGGCGCCGCCAGGCACCTGGCCGTTGACGCCCTGCATGACCTTGCCGCGTGCGACGAGCGGCCCACCGCTCAGACCGAAGCCGCTGCCGGGCGTCGTGATGGAAGTGTCCCATACGACGGCGCCCGTTCTGACGTCGAGCGCGACGACGTGCACGTCCGACGTGCCGAAGTAGATCCGGTTCCCATAGAGCGCCATGTTGCGCTTGACCGTCGGGCGCGAGGTGCTCGGCAGCTCGCGCGCGTAGTGCCACAGCTCATCGCCCGTGGCGGCGTCGAACGCCTGCACGTGATCGCCGAACGAGTGCACGTAAATGACGCCGCCGTGGACGAGCGGCGTGGCTGTGTTCGGACCCGCGGGCAGCGACAACGACCAGGCGAGCTGCAGCGTGCCGACGTTGCTCTTGTCGATGCCCGCGAGCGGCGAGAAGCCGAGCCCATCGTGCGTGCGTCGCCAAGTCAGCCAATCGTTTGGTGACGGGTTCGCGAGCAACGCGTCGGTCACGGCCGCGACTGCCGTCGCTCGGTTCGCGGGCGCGGGCCACGCCGGCAGCTCGACGCCCGGCGTCAGCGGCCCGCCGGGGCTCTGCGCGCGCAGACGTTGTTGCTCGGTGAGCTCGGGGGGCGAGGGACCCGGTTGCGCTTGCTGTTGCGCGTGCGCCGGTAACAGGCTTGCGGCTGCGGTAAAGATCACGACGAACGAGCGATTGAGTTTCGGCACCGATCCCCCCTGACATCTTCTCGGCAAGTGAGAGCCTACTGGAAACAGGCTGGCTCGGTAATGGCAGAAGAACTTCTTGGCGCTCGCTGTCTTGGCGGCGGCGGCGAGCTGACGTCTGCGGCTATTCGCGTTCGCGCGACTGGATCGCGACGCCGTATGACGGATCGCAGTCGTAGGGATACACGTGGCCTTCGCCGCGGTTGAGCGTGAACACCCGCGCAGCCTTGCCCTCGAACACCGCCGGGTCGCTGAACTCCTGCGTCACCGCCAAAGTGTTGCCGTCGTCGCCGAGGCGGAAACGTTCGGTCAGCTCGAACCGGTCGCTGTGATCGAGGCCGAACGTCGTCAGCACATTACGCATGAGTCGGTTCCTCAGGGTCGCGGGCTGTCCACCAGTGCCTGGTACACCAGCGCTTCCACCTTGCGCAGCAGGTCGTCGTCGCTGGGCAGCACCTGCCCCATGATGACGATGGTCATGTCCTCGGCGGGATCGACGGTGAAGACCGTCGTCGCGGCACCGCCCCAGCCAAAATTGCCGACCGATCCCGGCCGCCCGAGTGCCGACGTGCTGAGTGTCACCGACACCCCGAGGCCGTAGCCCGTCGCGGCCGGACCATTGGCCGCGATCGACGGAATGTTCGGCGGCAAGTGGTTCTGCGACATCAGCTGCACCGTCTTGCGCCCGAGGATACGCACACCGTCGAGCTCGCCGCCGTTCAGCAGCATCTGCGCAAACCGCAGGTAATCCGGCGCAGATCCCGACAGGCTGAGAGTGCCGAAGGCGTGATCGGTGAAGCGCGCATAGCGGTCGGCGGTATCCGGCACCAGCTTGCCGTCGGCACCGCGGGTGTACACGGTGGCGAAACGCGCTTTCATCGCGGGCGGCACGCCGAACACCGTGCTACGCATGCCAAGCGGATCGAAGATGGTTTTCTGCACGTAGTCTTCGTACCTCATGCCGGAGAACACCTCCACGAGGTAGGCCTGCACGTCATGGCCCAAGCCGTACACCCACTGGTCGCCGGGCGAATAGCGCAGCGGCACCTGGGCGAGCCGGTCCATTTCCTGGCTCACCGACTCGAGCTCGAACATGCCGAGCCCCACCTCGCGGTACATCGCGTCGACATCGGTGTTGCCCAGGCCGCCGGACAGCCCCAGCGTGTGGCGGAAGGCGTCCTGGATGGTGGGTTTGCGCTTGGGCGCTTCGAGAATCGGCTTGCCGCTCGCGTCCTTGCCTGCGTACACCTTGAGGTTGGCGAACTGCGGAATGTACTTGTCGAGCGGATCGGTGAGCTGGAAGAGGCCCTGCTCGTACAGCGTCAGCAGCGCCACGCTGGCCACGGGTTTCGTCATCGAATATAGGCGGAATAACGCGTCGTCGCGCATTTTCTCGCGCGTTTCCAGGTTCATGTAGCCATAGGTGCGCTGTACCACTTCGCCGTGGCGAGCCACCGCCACGACCATGCCGGACAGGCGGCCGGCGCCGATCTCTCGCTCGAGCAACGCATCGAGCCGGTCCAGTCGCTCGGCCGACAACCCGGCCACTACAGACTCGGCCGCCATCGCGGGTTGCGCTAGCCACAGCAAGGTGGCACACGCGAGCACTGCCCAGCCGTTCAACGTGTCCTTCTTCCGCATGGGGGTCTCCTCTGACAATTGCGCCGGTCGCGATGCCGCCGCTGTCCATCCACGTTTACCATCCACGATGACCCATGAGTTGCCGACGAGGCTTCGCCGGGATTAACGTCAGCCTTCGGCGAGCTCGGCTCGCGCTACGGCGCCGGCAGGATCACGATCCGGTTGCCGCGAAACGAACCGACCCAGAGCATGTCGCCCACCTCGACGGCCGCGGTGCCCGCGTTGAATTCGGGCGAATCGGCTTGCAGGAGCACGTCTCGCACGGTCAGCGTGTCGGGATCGACCTTCACGGCCTTCCAGCCCTGCTGCGCCTGGCCGACGGCGAGCAGCGAACCGTCGCGCGTCCAGTGAATGTTGTCGACGCGGAAACCGAGCGGGACCTCGTCGCGCCGCGGCGGCGTGGCGCCGCGCGACAGGCGGAAGAACGACTGCGTGCCCCACGCCGCGACGTACAGCGTCCTGCCGTCCGCGGAAAGCTCGAGGCCGTTCGCCCCGGCCGCTTCGCTGCCAGGCACCTTCTGCCAGCCCGTCGCCGTGTGCCACTCCCAGAGCTCGCCGTTCTGCTCGCCCTCGCGCATGCGCTGCGTCGCCTCACGCGTGCTGGTGCGCGAGAGGAAGTTGGTAGTGATGAAGCCGCCATCGGGCAGGCCGCGTACGGAGTTGAGGCCGATCGGGTCGGGCGCGATCGCGCAGCCGAGCCACGTGGCAACGGGCGTCTCGGGCCGCGTGTCGAGCTCGAAGAGCTCGATCGACTCGCGCGCGCCGTGCCCCACGACGAATAGCTTGTAGATCGGACCGGCGCCCGGCTCGGCGTACAGCCCGTGCGTCGTGAAGCGCTGCGGATCCGGCGGCCCCGGGCAATCGGGATAGGTTTGCCGGTCGTGCCGCGTGCGTGCGTTCGCGGCCGGGTACACTGTGAACGGCACGCGGTCGCGCGTCCGCACGACCATGACGCCGCCGGTGCCGGCCATGGCCGAGGCGGCGACCCAATCGGCGCCGACGCCCACGAGGTCCTCCGGGCCCTGCTGCTCGCAGACGACGCTCGGGCCCGGGGAGCACGGCGGCGGCGGCGGTGCGGGCGGGGGCTGCGCCAGGAGCGGCGCGCTCGCACAGCACAGCCCTGCGACAGCGAGTGTCGTTCTATTCACGCGATTCCCCCCCTCCTTACTATGGCAACGGAAGTAACGGCTCTCAGGTCGGCGGCAACTGTTGCTTGACGGCGTTCAAGAGCAGCGCCGTCATCGCATCGTCGCCCATGACCATCGCGATCTCGATGGTACCGCGCTGGCCGAACAGCGCCACCATCTTGGCGAACAGCTCGGGCGGCACCTGTCGGCCTGCAGTCCGCGCCTGGCCCCGGAACGGCGGTGCGGTTGAGCTTCGGCACGCATTGACGCTCCCCCGGCGCCCGATCGGGCCGGTCGCTGGGCGCGGCCGCGCGAGTGTCTTAGACGAACCGCATCACCACTGCGACACCGACCATCCCGAACCCGAGCGCGAGCTTCGCGGCCGTTCCGAGCGCGAGCCCGATCGTCGCGCCCACACCAGCGCGCCCCGCTGCTTCGAGGTCGCGGCGCACGGTGAGCTCGCCGATCACGGCACCGACGAAGGGACCCACGAGCACGCCGACGAGACCGAAGAACAGCCCGACGACTGCGCCGATCGTTGCGCCGAGCACGGCACGGCTCGATGCACCGTAACGGCGCGCGCCGAACGCGCCCGCCACGAAGTCGGCGAGGATCGCGAGCGCCGCCAGCACGCCGACCGCGATGAGCGTGCCTGTTCCGATATAGATGAAATCTTCCGCCCACGCCGCGAGCACGATGCCGCCGAACAGGAGCGGCGCCCCCGGCAACACCGGCAGCACGAGACCGGCGAGGCCGCCGACGATCAGCAGCGCCGCGGCCACCCATAGCAGCATCGTCATCGTGTCCAATGTGCTTACTCACGCTTGGCCGGGGTCCCGTTGAGTGACCACTCTAGCGATCCGCTGACACGAACCGCCACAAGCCCCTTCGCGAACGATCGGCGACCAGTGGTGGCGGGGGCGTCTGTCATGAATTACAGACACCATGTCAAAGATACTTGACACGTGATCCGCGCATTTCGTACGCTCTCGGGCGAGTCGCACCTGCCCGGAGATCACCGATGTCATTTCGTGAGAAGACCGCCTGGGTCACGTTGATCGCGATCCTGATCGTGTCCGCGATGTTCTTCTTGCATGGGGCGGACATCTTCCAGCCGGACCCAGGCTCGTGGGAGCTACACATGCTCGGGTTGTCCGTCGCGGCGTTCATCCTGATCGAGGTCATCGCTTACGTGGTTCTGTACGTGCGCAACCCGAAGGACGCGCGCACTCCGCGCGACGAGCGCGAGCAACTGATCGATCTCAAAGCGACGCGCCTCGCGGCGCGCGTGTACGTGATCGGCTCGTTCATCGCGCTGGCCGCGTTGCCGATTCACGGCGCGAGCGGGTTCGCGGTGGGATTCGGCGTGCTGATGGCGTTCGTGATCGCCGAGCTCGTGAACTACTCGGCGCGTATCCTCTATTACCGCCGCGGATTCTGAGATGACGAAGACCGCGATCACGAACAAGATCCGTCGACTGCGTTTCGATCACGGCGAGATGACGCAACAGCAGCTCGCGGAGCGCATCGGCGTAACGCGGCAGACCGTCAACGCGATCGAGCTCGGCAAGTACTCGCCGTCGCTCGAGGTGGCGTTTCGGATCGCGCATGCGTTCGGCGTCGGGCTCGACGATGTGTTCACTCACGCTGACGCGGCCAAGGGTGAGGAGGGCGCATGAAGCGACGCATCCTGCTCAAAGGCGCGCTCGGTCTCGGCGCCGCCGCAGGTCTGGGTGCGCTCGGGAGATACGCGCTGCTCGCGCCGCCGCGGAGCACAACGCTCGATCGCGTCGACGAGATCGCGCGACGGATCGTCGAGTCGTTGCCGGAGAGCGCCAAGGCACGCGCGTGCGTCGCCTACGATCATCCCGTTCGCCAGTGTCACAACCGCGGCCTCGGAATGGGCGGGCTCAGCGTCAACGCGACCTCGCTCGACTGGGAGACGCGCTGCGCGCTAACGGACCTGATGCACGCGGGGCTTTCGGAGGTCGGGCGCAGCCGCATCCCGAAGCAGGACGCGACGAACTGGGCCGGCGTGAATCTGATGCAGCTGCTCGTCTGCGGTGACCCAGGGATGGGTCCGTATCAGGTCGTGCTGTCCGGCGTGCATTTGAATTTGCGGCTCGGCGGGGCGAGCCCCGAGGGCGCGGCGTTCGGCGGCCCGCAGGTCTATGGCGACCAGCACGGGAACGAGCGCGTCGGGCTGCCGAACAACATCTATCGCTATCAGATGCTCGCAGCGCATCGCCTGATCGACGCGCTCACGCCGGCCGAACGCGCGGCCGTTCGGCAGCCGTTCGCTCCGTCGCAGGTGAACATCGGGGTTCAAGGCCGTGCCGGGCGTTTCGAAGGTGTGCCCGTCGCCGATCTCGCGGCGCCGAAGCGTGCGATCGCGCGCGACGTCGTCGCCGGCATTCTCGACACGTACGCGGACGAGGACGCGGCCTACGCGTGGCAGTGCCTCGAGCGAAACGGGGGCGTCGACGCGCTGCGCTTCGCCGACTACGACCGAGACTTCGGGGGCTACAGCCGCAGCGCCGGCGATGCGCCGTCGCAAGTCTTCCGCTTCGAGGGTCCGGCGGCGGTTTTTCACTTCCGCGGCGAGCCGCACGTGCACGCTTTCTTGAACGTCGCGATGGACGGCGAGCGCCCGCTGAGCCTCGGCGACGCGCTCGGTGAGAATCCGAGCGTGCTCGAAGGAGAGGATCTGCGCGCGTTCTTCGAGACGGCGATGCGCGCGCGAGCCGAAGCCGACGTGGCCTACTATCCCTCGGGCAGCGTCGCAGGCCGATTGCGCGCGGGCCTGGTGCGCACCGGCGACGTGTGGGTCGCCGAGAGCTGGGTCAACGATCTCGTGTTGGTCGAGGTGAAAGGCGAAGACCTCGCACCCGAACTGGAAGCCCACATGCGCGCGCGCGGCACGATCCCGCAGTCCAGCTCGACGTATCGGATCGCGACGACGAGCCACGTCGCGGAAAGCCAAGCGCGCGAGAGTCTAGGCCGCGTGAGCGCGCGCCGCTCGCTCGGCTTGTTGCGCGACGCGCTCGCGGCTCACGCGCGCGCACACGGCTTCAGTCGCGACTCGTAGAGCCGTGAGCGCGGGCGGTGCCGCCGGTGCGTGTTACCACAGCAGGGTCGAATACGTGCTGGTCTTGCCGTCGAAGGCGTCGACGAGCGCGCCGTAGCTCACATCGCCAAACAGAATCCGCCACTCGGGATCGAGTTGTTGCTCGGATCGGCGTAGAAGATGTAACCGGGCCTCTGTCGCTTGAGGCACGGAGTCGCCGCGTTCTGAGACGACTGCCTGTTGCGCGAGGGCGATCGCCTCTTGCTCGCTCAACCACAAGCTGCGGTCCTTGGGCGTCGTACCGTCCGCCACCAGAGAAAGCCCGAATTCAATGATCTCGCCCGAGACGGCGTTTATACCGATCGAGCCGTCGGGCTCCACCGGAATGCCGTCGATGAGCTCGGCGACTCTGACGTCCAGCCGGCCCCAATAGGCTTTCGCGAACGTGATCGCAAGCTTCACATCTCTCTTGCGCAGCGTCAGCGGCCTCAAGCGTGCTAATGCCGCCTCCAGCTGCACGAGCAACAAGCTCTCGTCCACGTCGAAGGAGACCCCGTCCTCCTGCCGAATGAAGACGCCTGTCAGGTCGATTCGCTCGATGTTGGCGCCGAATATATACGCCACCGAGCCGCTCGGCGTCCTGTTGAT
>Ga0105252_10000604_pt1 | contig 21333 bp, 17 predicted proteins | sample EasRivMeERMZT100_FD_89675 | JGI IMG/M metagenome (GOLD analysis project Ga0105252, IMG submission 89675) | Soil microbial communities from meander-bound floodplain in the East River, Colorado, USA - East River MetaG ERMZT100 | ecosystem: Environmental > Terrestrial > Soil > Floodplain | place... | reverse complement strand
CCCAATGCTTCGCACAGATACTTCATGTACCGTTGGTAATCGGCCAGCTTTGCCATGGTCGTTCTCCCCCCATAAACTACCATAACAAAAAATCATTTTATTTATAACACAGTAATACTAGGAGCTGATCGGTATAGATGCCCGGATTGACCAGTCCGAGAGTTAGCCCGTCAGGCTTGGCAATGTTGAAGAGATGATTGGCGGCGATCACCGTGCCTGCGCCCGGCATGTTTTGCACCACGACGGTGGGATTTCCCGGAATATGCTTGCCAAGATAGGGGGCGATAAAACGAGCCCAATCGTCATTCCCGCCGCCCACCGACGTGCCGACCACAACCCGAACAGATTTACCTTTGAAAAAGTCATGAGTGTCCGCTTGCGCGTTGGCGGAGATAAAAGCCAGAGCGAAGAGTAAAGTAAAAAGCGACGCGATTCTTTTCATAACTTCTCCCTATCGTCCGATGTTTGCCTCATTCGATACCCGCTGCGGTAAAGATCGCTTTCGCCGCCGGCGTCGCCAAGTAGCGGAGCAACTCGCGCGCCCCGTCGTCAGCATTGGCGGTTAACGCAGCGGCATAGGTCGTAAAGTTTTGTAGTTCCGCCGGCAGCGGCCCGACGAAGCGCAGACCCTTGCCAGCGTTCTCAACGATCACTGTCGTTGCACCGAACGCGATTTCGCTGCCCTGGCCATTGCTGACGTGATCGCGCACGGCGGCAAAATCGGCGTAGCGTGTGATCTTGGTTTCCACCTGTGCAGCGATGCCAAGCCGCGTGAATAGGCTCTCGATGTAGAGCCCGGTGGACGCCTGGTTGAAAACGATCGATTGGCTGTTCAATAAAGATTGTTTGAACGCCTCGACGGTTGCGATCTTAGGTTCCAGGGCGCCGTCGCGCACCATGACGCCGACGCCGATGCGGCCAATCATAATGTGCTCAGCGGCCGCTTTTCCCGACTTCGCCAGTGCGTCGAGCAAGTCCGGTGGCGCGATCACGACGTCGGGCGATTCGCCGCTGCCCAACCGCTTGCGCAGCTCCGGAGCGGTGGCGAAAGTAACTTTAACATCGTGGTCGGTTTCGCGCCGGAAAGCTTCGATTACCTTCACCAGACCCGGCGAAACCGCTCCGGCGCTGAGGACTGTCACTGGGGTTGCCATCAATCGCTACTCAAGAAGAAACCTAGTCGATAGACTCGCTCGCGTCAACTCGAATTTGAGCCGGGTCAGCTCGGGATTGGTACTCATTAACGATTTTCGCAGTGACACCGTTAACGACACTAACGCTGGCGGGGCAAAATATGGTAAGCAAAACGCTTGAAGGCGATTTTGACAAACTGTCGGTTAAAACTTGGATGGTTATTAGAAGTTTTGCGTAGGTAGTCAGGATGGCCAGAAATTATCGTTTCATTTCCGCTGACAGTCATTACGAGTCGCCGCCGGAGCACTGGACGCACCGGGTGGCGAAGCAGTACCGCGACCGCGCGCCGCGGCGCATCAAGCTTGCCAACGGCAAAGATGCTTTGGCATTGGAAGGGAAGCCGCTGATCTACGGCGGCACGAGTTTGTTTGGCGGACGCGCGCCGGAAGTTTTCGATCCGACGATCTTGGACTACGACAACACGCCGGGTTGCGGTTCGGCGGAGCAGCGGCTGCGTGAACAGGATCAAGACGGCATCGATGCGGAAGTTTTGTTTGCTCTCGATGTGCGCAACTCGGCGATCCGCGACAAGGCGGCGCTAATCGGCGTGGTGCAAGGCTTCAATGATTTTTTTGCCGATGAATATTGCGCCGTCGACCGCAACCGGTTGATCGGCATGGCCGTGTTGCCAAATAGCGGCGTAGCCGAGGATATCGCCGAGATGAAGCGCTGCAAGCGCAAGGGCTTCAAGGGCGCGTGGCTCAGCACTTTTCCAAGCGGCAAAGGATTTCCAACGCCTGAGGACGATCGATTTTGGGCCGCGGCGCTGGATTTCGACATGCCGCTGGTGATTCACACCGGCTTCCCCACCAAAGTAGGCTCGCGGGAGACGCCGCTCTTCAACTACCCCAAAGAACCGCAGGGCGAGCAGCGGCCGCCTACTGATTTTGTCCAACGTTTTGCGCGCCAGGCGCCGCACCATTCCGGTTCGGTGGAAGCGAGCCAGTTGATTGTCGCCGGAGTGTTCGACCGCTTTCCCAAGCTGCAAATTTATTGGGCCGAGAACAATGTCGGCTGGCTGCCGTACTTCGGCGAGCAGATCGATAAAGAATATGAGACGAATCATTTTTGGGCGCAGCGGCAAATGGGTCTGCCGCGCTTGAAGCGCAAACCGAGCGAATATTTGAAAGAGAACGCCCACTGGGGGTTCTTCGAAGACCGCATCGGCATGAAGCTGCGCCACGAGATCGGCGTCGACCGCATCATGTGGTCGACGGATTTTCCGCACATCGTCACGCGCTGGCCGAATTCACTAAAAGTCTTGGACGCACAGATGACTGGCGTGCCGGATGACGAAAAGCGGAAAATGACGGCGGACAACGCGATCAAGTTTTTTCACTTGGATCATTCGGAGGATTAGCCGCAAAGAACGCAAAGGTCGCAAAATATAAAATCGGATTATCTCCCGCAATGGCGCTAAGTCGCAAAGGGCAAGCGTTGTCATTTCGAACGGAGAGAGAAATCTTTCTGAGATCCCTCGCATTCGCTCGGGATCACGGGCCTCTGGCCTGTCACTTAGCGTCTTTGCGCCTTTGCGGGAGCAATTCCCGAATCCGAAGGTTTAGGGGCAGCTCCCTGTGGTTGCCCTCTTTATCGGCCCGCACAAAGGAGTGAGCCATGCTTGTCCGTCGCATGTTCTCAACACTGACGGCTGTTGCGATTGTCTCCTTCCTCCAACTCCCCGCCGCGTCCGCGCAAACCAAGATCACCATCGGGGTCGCGGCGATGAGCCCGCGGACGATTCCGCTGCTGCTGGCGCAAGAGCAGGGGTTGTTTGCCAAGCAAGGGATCGAGGCTCGCATCGTGCTGATCAAAGGTGCGCCGATCTTGGTCGCTAGCCTTATCTCCGGCGATCTCGAGATCGGTTACACCGGAGGTACTTCGGTGCTCGGCGCCGCGGCATCCGGGCCGTATTTGAAAATTCTCTCGTCGATTTCGAGCAAGCTCACCCACACGATGCTGGCGCACCCGAGTCTGAAGACCGCGGAGCAGCTGCGCGGCAAACGATTCGGGATTCAAAGCATGGGCGGAACGACGTGGATGCACACGATCCTCGGCCTCGAACAAGTCGGTCTCGACGTCAAACGGGACAATATCAATATTCTCATGATCGGCGACTCGGTGCTGATCGGCCAGTCGTTGGAGGCCGGCAGGATCGACGCGGCGGTGCTAGACGGCGGCTTAGCGCGCCGGCTGATCAGTAAAGGCTTCTCGGTGATCGTCGATTTGACGCCGTTCAATATTCCCATGGTTAATCAGGCCGTCGTCGTGACCCCTGACTTTGTCCAGAAACGCGCCGATCTCGCCGAACGGATTCTTATGGTGCTGGTGGACAGCTTGGCTTTTACTTTAGCGCCGGTGAACAAGAATGTCGTGACACGCACGATCATGCGCCGGCTGCAGATCGACGATTCCAAAGTCGGTGAGGAAGGTTATCAGGATCTCATGACGAGCATCGAGCGCAAACCGTTCCCGTCACTCGAAGGCCTACGCAACATCCGCCGGCTCATGGCCACGCAAAATCCCAAAGCCGCGAACGTCAAAGTCGAAGAATTGATCGACGCGCGGTTGATCCGCAAGCTCGATGAGAACGGCTACATGGACAAAGTGGCGGCGGGGTATGGGTTGAAGTAGCGGGCGAGGCGATCGATCGCCCGGAAATGCGGCAGACAGTGGAGCGCGACCGAGTTATTGAGGCAAGACTTTCGGTTGCTTTTGCGGTGCTCGGGTTCTCGCGTGAATACTCAATACTCGAGGCCGACCCTAACGCCTTGGAGAGCTTTCACCTAGAGGTTGTGATTGACTTTTTTGTCGGGTCCGCGAGCTCTCTAGGCTACTTACCTTTGTAAACTTTTTCGAAGAATCCCTCGTCGTCGAGCTTTTTGAGCCAACTGGAGTCGACGATGCGCTCCGCTTTGACGGACGCGACTTTGGGATTTTGTTCCGCGACGAACTTGATCACGGTTCGGGTTCCCTCGACGGTGGGATAGGGCTTGCGATCTAGTTCCTCCTGAGCCTCGATGTAAAAATCCTCGGCCGCTTCAGCACTGGGCAACCTGAGATTTCGCGCGATGACTTCTTTAACCGCTTGCTTGTTTTCTTTGTTGAAAACATAAGCGTAGCCTTCGACGATGGCCCGCACGAAACTGTCAAAGATTTTGGCATTGGCCGCCATATAGTCCCGGCGCGACGCAAGCACGGTATTCTGATATGGGATCTTCGCCTGATTGAGGTTGACGATCTGAGTATACCCCTTGGCAAGCATGGTTTTGGTGGCAAGCCTTTGCAGCATCGCGGCGTCGAGTCCCTTCTGTTCGAGGGCGGCCATACGCTCCGGGTCCAAGCCGGTTTGCAGTAATACGATTTTGTCGCGCTTGGCTTCGAGACCCAGGTGGTCGAGAGCGATCAGTGCGGACACGTGGGAAGAGCCGCCAAAGCGCGCCGTGCCGAGCCGCTTGCCTCTAAGTTGGGCCGCTGTCTTGATGCTGGGTTGGGCGATCAAGGTAAAGGGCGAAGTGTTACTGATCCCCAGGAATGCAACGATGTCCGTACCGCCGGCAATCAAACTCACCAGCGCCGCAGGAGCGTTGGCCGCTACCTGGATTTCTCCGGCGGCCAGCATCTGACTGACGAGCGCGCCGCCCATGACGAAGATGAGCTGGACATCGACGCCATACTTGTCAAAAAGTTTTTTGTCCTTAGCCACCCACAAAGGGGTATTGTGCGGAGTCGCGGTGGATACCGCGAGTCTTAACTGCGGCAGCTTTGTCGATTGGGCTAGAGAAGCATGAGTCACCGCCATCGACAGTACTAGCGTTAAATAGCCAAAAAGCATCGATTTGTAGTTCATCGGTTTCCCCCTTATTTTCTTTCTCAAAGCATGCAGCGAATTCTTAACAAAGCAGAGTCCTCAATGAATCCACGGCCGAATCGGCGCTGAATTAGCCCGCAAGTTTAACCACACGCAATTCGATCTATGGCCTGCCCACTTCTGGTTGCGTGAGAGGGACCGGAATCGATCTGAATTTCCACTCCAGCGCGACGACAATCATGGCGACGACGAAGCCGCCGAGGTTGGAGGCGAGCCAGATCGGCGCGGTGGCGGAGGGGATGAGCGCGACGCCGCCGATGATCATGATGATACGCTTGGTCCAGCCGAGGGGGCGGAAGAGGAAGCCGGCGACGCCGATACCGAGGAAGATGACGCCGATGACCGCCGTGACGATGGCGCCGCCGATGTCGAAGAAGCTGCCTTTGAACAGGAGCGGCGGGTGAAACACGAAGATGAACGGCACGATGTAGGCGACGATGCCGAGGCGCATGCCGGTCCAACCGGATTTCCAGAAGTCGGCTCGGGCTATGGATGCCGCGGCGTAGGTGGCGATACAGTCGGGTGGCGTGATCAAGGACAGCATGCCGAAGTAGAAAAAGAACAAATGCGCGGCCAACGGTGGGATGCCGACTTGCACCAGCGCCGGGCCGACCAACACGGCGAGCATGATGTACACCACCGTGGTCGGCAGCGACATGCCGAGGATGATGGAAGCGATCGCCGTGAGAATTAAGAGCGCGATGGTGCTGCCGCCGGCCATGCTGACCAGCAGCAGCGCAAACTTAAACGTCAGACCGGAGAGTTGAAAGGCGCCGATGACCAGTCCGGCAAGTGCCGTCACCACCACGATGTCGAGAAGAATTCTGCCGGTTTCTTCCACGCTGCTAAGGATGCTCTTGAACGTCGGACGCGTCTCTTTTTGCAGCGCGCCGACGAGGAAAGTCGCGACGACCGCGGTCATGCCGGCTTTGCCGGCTTCCCAAAAGGCGAACATCAGGGTGTAAACCAACACGGCGAGGGGGACGAGAAAAACCCAGCCGCGCTTGATCACGTTGCGGAATTTGGGAATCTCGTTTTCCGGCATCCCCTTGAGGCCGAGCTTGGCGGCTTCGAGATCGATCTGGGTAAAAAGCGCTACGTAGTAAAGACAAGCGGGAATCGCCGCAGCGAGGGCGACTTCGCCGTAAGAGATATTCAAAAACTCCGCTATCAAGAACGCCGCGACGCCCATGACCGGAGGCATGATTTGACCGCCGTTCGATGCGACTGCTTCGATAGCCGCGGCGGTATGCGGCGGATAGCCGCTTTTTTTCATCATCGGGATCGTGATCGCGCCGTCGACGACGACGTTGGCCACCGCGCTACCGGAAACCGTGCCGAATAGCGTTGACGAAACCACGGCGACTTTCGCCGTGCCACCGCGGTAGCGGCCCATGAGCACCAGCGCGATATCGGTGAGAAAGGTATCGCCGCCGACGGCGTACAGCGCCTGGCCGAAAAAAATAAATGCGACGACGATGCCGGCGGCGACGTCGAGGGGCAGGCCGAAGATACCGCTGGAATCGAGATAAAGATAAGCGGCAATGCGTTGCCAAGATGAGCCTTTGGCGTTCAATATGCCGGGAAATAAGTAGGCGAAGTTGGCGTAGAGGATGATCGGCACGGTGATCCACACCAGCGCCCAGCCGACCAAACGGCGGGTGGCTTCCAAAATTAACAGAATCGCCGCGCCGCCGAGTAGCCAGCGTTCGGGTGAAAGCATGGCCAGCCGGTAGGCGATGCTCGGATACATGACGGTGACGAAACCGCCAACGATCAAACTGGCGAGCGCCAGAAACCAGTCGAACCAGGGAATGGCGTCATCGGCATCGGCGGCACGCGCTTTGACGGTGATGAAAATGCTGGTCATCGCGAGCGCGAAGAACAGGCCGAGATACTGTTCTTTGAAAAACATCCACTGCATCATCTCGTGAACGTCCATCGCCCAAAAAGCGCCCAGCAACGTCAATGCGCAGAGCAAGAGACGCGCGAGCGCGGCGGTGGCGCCGGTGAGGATTCTGAATCGAGTTGTGAGGGCGAGATCGTCGCTCATCTCAATAAATCAAAGCGTTCCAGTGGTTCCATCGCTTCGCTTTGTTCAATTCGTTCAAGCCGTTGGCCAGAGACTAGCAAGAGCTTTTCTATTCTCGTTCCGAGAGTGAATCCGAAACTCGCAACCCGGAACTCGAAACGATTGAGCTACGGATTCACCGCGAGTAATCGCTTCTGCGTCTCGTCCATTTTTGCGTTCCACAAATTCTTTTCCTTGTAGAACTGCACCGCGGCCGGATGATAAGGGATCGTCACGTCGGCGGACGCGGCGCGCTCGCGCGTCCATTCCTGAAACTGCGCATGGAGCGGCGGCAACTTGTCGACGTTGTCCCAGACGGATTTGAGGCCGGCATGAACTACGTCATTCGACAAGCCTTTGTGACCGAGCATGTAAATGTCGAAAGTAAGCACGCAAGTGTCGCCGATGATGCCAGTCGAGAAACCGGATTTAAGCGTCGTCGTCGAATAGCCAGGGACGGCTTTTCTCACTCTCGCGTCGCCCTGAGTGGAGCAGTCGATCGGAATATGGCGCACGCCGACGGCGGCGTCGGCTTCTTTTACCTTCGCCGCGCCGATCGCGTGAATGCTGACGTCCGCGCGCCCCTGGACGATGGCGTCGACGCCGTCATTGACCGCTGGCACTGGCACGACCTTGACATCGTCCCAACTCACTCCCGCGCTCGCCAGCGCGGCGTAGCCGTGATACCAGATCGCGATGTTGGCCGGATACTCGCCAGTAACGCGCTTGCCTTTAATTTCCTGGATGCTTTTCACGCCGTCCTTTTTTGCCACGAGGCCGATGAACAACGGTGAGCCGCGCATGATCAGCCGGGCGTTGGGCACATGGGGTAGGGGATTTTTGCCGCCGATCTTGAGCTTTGCCGGACCTTGATAGGCGAGATTGGATTCGACCGCGTTGATGATGGCAAAGTCGATCTCACCGTTGTCGAGGAGCGGCAACAGGGTGCTGGTGCCGGTGTAAGGCTGTACCACCGACTGCATCGGCCCAGCGCCGCTGATCACTTTTGCCAAACCCGCGCCGACAGCGTAGAACACGGTGCCGGCGGGGTTGGTGCCGATCGTCGTCGAGGCCGGGAGCTTCTGTGCGTTGGCGGTTGCCAACGAAAAAACTACGGTGACGCTAAACGTTACTGACAAACGAATTAACAAGATGCTGATTGACATAGGCTGTCTCCTTTTCGAACCCAGTACTCCAGAAACCAAACCACTTTGCGGGTGGGGTTTTAACCCCTCCCTTGCCCAAAAGGGATGCTATCGCCCCCTTTGGATTCCCCATTTAATTGGTCCCCGCAGCAAGCTGCGGGGAATTATTGGATTTAAATTGTTCCCGCCTCAAGAGGCGGGGTTAACTTAGAATACTCCATCACTCCATTTGGCCTGGCAATCTTCGTCAAGGTTTCCACGCCAGCAGTTTTTTTTGCGCCTCATCCATCTTCGCCGGCCAGGCGCCCGCGTCTTTGAAATAGCGAACCGCTGCCGGATGGTACGGAATCGTGACTTCGGGATCGACGGCGCGCGCCTTGGTCCACTCGGAGAAGCCGGGATGGAACTGCGGCAGCTTGTCGATGTTGATCCAGATCGCTTGCAGCACGCTGCGCACGACGGCATCGGGAAGTTTCGCGTGGCCGACTAGATAGATGTCGTAGGTGTAGGCGCAGATGTCTTCGAGGATGCCGGACGACGAGCCGCCTTTGACGGTCGATAAGTAATATCCCGGGATCGCTTTCTTGATCCGTTCTTCGCCGAGCTTGGAACAGTCGAGAGATAAAAAGCGAATTCCTACCGCTGCGTCGGCTTCTTTCAACTTCGCCGTACCGATGGCGTGGGTGGTGACATCGGCACGGCCTTGAACCAGCGCGTCAACGCCTTCGTTGACGGCCGGCACCGGCACGACTTTCACGTCATTCCAAGAGAGCCCGGCGTTCGAGAGCGCGCCGTACATGTTGTACCAGACGGCCAACTGCGCCGGGTATTCGCCGGTGGCGCGTTTGCCCTTGACGTCAGCCAGGGTTTTGATCGGCGCGTCCTTTCTGACGATGAAACTGCTGCGCAGCGGCGAGCCGCGCATGATCAATCGGGAGCTGACGACATGGGGAAAGGGATTGCGGCCGCCGACCTTGTAGTTAGAGCCACGGTAAACCATGCCCATATCGACCGCGTTGACCACGCCAAAATCGAGCTCGCCCGTGTCGAACAGCGGCACGAAGGTGCTGGTGCCGGCAAATGGCTGGACTTGCGCCTGAATCGCCGCCGAGTCGCTGACGACCTTGGCCAAGCCGCTGGCGAGGGCGTAGAAAAGCGTGCCCGGCGGGTTGGAGCCGAGGTTGACCGACTTGGGTAGTTGCTGGGCGCCAATGCTTGTCGTGAAGATGAGAAGCGGTATCGCGATCAATCCGTAGAATAATTTCCGTTGCATCGAGCCTCCTTCGAAATCGCCGGCCACTGTAATGCGATTGGATGATTGGGTCAATGGCTACGAAGAGTTTAAAATGTCGGATTGCTTTAGCAAAGTTGCTGAGCGCAATCAGCTACGCGACTCGCGCAGATGCTTGGCGAGGAAATCTCCTATGGCCGGACGGTAGCGGAAGGGCATGTTGTTACAAACGTGGTTGCCGCCTTCGAGCAAGAGCCACTCTTTCGGCCCCGACGCCTCATCGTAAATTCGCTTGGCCTGCTCCACCGGTACGAAGTCTTTGTCACCGTGGACGACTAGGAGCGGGCAACGGATTTTTTCCGCCAATCCTTCGAGCGTGCAGCGGCTGTGCAGTTCGACCAACTTCTCTTTATCGTAGACCTTCCAGATATGCGCCACACGGGCAAATTCGAAGGGATCTTCGAGACGATTGAGCACGCGGGTGCGGTCGTACATGCCGCCGGCGAAGGCGCAAGCTTTGATGCGCGCGTCGCAAGCGGCGGAGCGCGGCGCGAGATAGCCGCCCATGCTTGGTCCGAAGACACCGATGCGGCTGGTATCGAGCGCGGGAATTGTTTCCAGGTAATCGATCACCGCCGAAGTCGCGCGCTCGAACTCGACGATCAATCCGCCTTGAAACCAGCTCTCGCCTTGTCCCGGACCGTCGAAGGTAAAAGTCGCCAGGCCACGGCTGAGAAAACCGTCCTCCATCGTGCGCGCTTCTTCCTTGGTCGATTCCAGCCCCGAGATGATAATCACCACCGGCGCTTTCGTAATTCCCGCCGGCACTCGTAGATAAGAAGCCATGCGAAAATTTTCAAAAGGCACTTCGTGGCGTGCCGCCGGCGGATTCAAATAGGGCGCCGCCTTGGCGTAGCATTCGACCCGCTTCTTCGCCGCCGGAATGTACTGGTCGAGATCGTGCGGAGAATTGTTGCAACCGAAGTGATAGGCCATGGATGCCATGAAATACGCCTCAGTCGCGCTTTGCCGATTCCCCTCGGCTTCGGCTTTGCGTGCAAACCCTTCGTGCCCCGCCGCGGTCACACACCACTCACGACACCAATCGTCCCAAGTGCGGATGCGCTCCCCGGTCGTCGTGAGATCGTTGTAATCGATCCCCTGAACGATCATCCGCGGCGCCCAGGTTTTCAGAACGTGATCGACGGTCGGATCGGGATGTTTAGCGAGCATTAGAATCTCCGTTTAGCGCCCCCACAACTCCTTGGTCGCTAGCCTTGCGCCTTCGGCCATCGCTTCGAACTTGGCCCAGCAGATTTGCGCGCTGCCGACTCGGGGGCCGAGGCCGCAGTCGGTGCCGGCCATGACGTTTTCTCTGCCAACGATCTTGGCGTAGCGAACCAGTCGGTCGGCAATCGCTTGCGGGTGCTCGACGATATCAGTCGCATGGCCGACGACGCCGGGGACGAGCATTTTGCCGGCCGGGAGCTTTACTTCTTCCCAGATGCGCCACTCGTGCTCGTGGCGCGGATTGGCGGCTTCGATGGAAATCGTGTTGGCTTTGACTTTGAGAATGATGTCGATAATATCGCGCAGTGGAATGTCGTACTTGTGCGGACCGTGATAGCTGCCCCAACATGTGTGAAAGCGAATGCGGTCGGGTGGAATACCGCGCAAGCCGTGATTGAGCGCGTCGACGCGCAGCTCGGCGTATTTGCGATATTCCGACACGGTCATCTTCGACATGAACTGCCAGCCGTCAGGGAGATCCGGATCGTCGATCTGAAGCAAGAAGCCCGCGTCGACGATCGCCTTGTATTCCTCATGCATGGCGTCGGCGATGGCGACGAGATAAGCTTCGTCGTTCGGATAGTAGTCGTTTTTCATCCAATGTTCGATGGTGCCGGGCGCGATGGCGGGAAGAAATGCCTCTTCGTACTTCTGGCCTTGCAGTCCGGACTTGAAGTCCGCGATTTCCGCCTTCAATGATTCATGGCCGATGTATTTGAGCGGCGCGTTGCAAAACACCCGTTTGATGTTGTCGCCGCGATGGTAAGTTCGCGCTGTGAAATAGTCGCTGAACTCGGTTAGGTCCCTGGCGTAGATCGTCGATGCCTGATCGCTCGCTTTGACTTCACGTTCGACAAAACCGCTCAACCGGTCGCGCGCGTAACGGGAAAAATTAGACTTGCCCACTTCGCCGTCGTTGATGACATCGATGCCGCAAGCGATCTGCTTCTTGACGATGTCCGCAACCGTAGCGGTTACCCGATTGGCAAAGGCTTCATGATCGACAGCTTTTCCCGCCATGTGGGCGTTGTGCATTTCTTTAAGATCGGGCGGTTGCGGCAACGCGCCGGCGTGGGTGGTGAGGATTCGATCGGTGCTATACTTCATTTAGTTGTCCTTTCGAAAAACTATTGGAACGTCTGGAACTATTGGAACATGTGGAACCGTTTCAGTCGTTCCAAGGGTTCCAAACGTTCCAGGCAGATTCGGATAGCGAGCTGGTCATTTGAGCAAATCTGAAACTTTTAGCGCGAAACTGAAATCGAAGACGCGCTCGGGCGGAGCCAGCTCCTTGGGTTTGATGCGTTGGGCGGCGACGGCGATCATTTCCCGTTGCAGCTTGTCATCAACTGCGCCGGTTTGCAGGTAGTACTGAACGGCGGCGTCGTAGATGCGTTCGGCGAACCGGTCGCGATCCTTGCCCAGATCGAGATAAGGCCCTTTGATGAAATCTGTGGCGTATTTCCGGTCGTTACGGATTAGGCGCAGTGCTCGTTGCGTGGCGCGGATGGTCTTGCTGACAAGTTCGGGCCGCTCCGAAGTGATCGCTTTCGTCGTTGTCAGTCCGCCTTGGACGGCGCGGTAAACATCCGCTCCCGAAGCGAGTTTTCGAAACCCTTCGTCTTGGGCCAGGAAGGTCTGAGGAATTTGCAGCATGGTAGCGTCGATGGTCCCGGCCTTCAAAGCGATGTAAAGGACATCGCTCGTGCCCAAGGGCAGAAACGTAATTTGTTCCGTCGGAACTTTATTGGCAAGAAAAATATGGCGCGCGAGAATTTCGGCCAGGGCGCCGAACGCGGTAATGCCGATCTTTTTGCCGCGCATTTGTTGGAGGTTCGCGATACTCGGCGCAGCGAGCAAATCAAAGGATGGTTTGTCGGTCAAAGCGAAGACGATCCTGACGTCGACACCGCTTACCGCGGCCGCGACGGCGGTCCCGGTGGCCGTGCCGAAATCGATGCCGCCGGCTAACATCGCCGGTATAGTTTGAGCCGCTTTTATGAAAATGAGCTCGGGCTCCAGACCCTCCTCGCGAAAGTAACCGCGGTCGCGCGCGATGATGAAAGGCATATCGAGGATACTGCGCGAAACATAGCCAATGCGCACGGTCGCAAGCTTGGCCGATTTCTCCGCGGCTTGGAGCAATTCAGGCGCAAAGATGAGCGCGAGTAGCAAAACCGATAATAGTTTGCAGATCGTCATCCGTTTCATGCCTGGAACCTCCCTTATTGGAGTTAGGTAGGGTAACCCGAAACGATTTTAGGCATAGGTATCGTAAATGCCGTCGAACTTGGCGATCTTGAAGCGCACCATATTTTTTGCGGCGACTCGCACCATTTCTCTCTCGCGGTCGGTGTTGGCGAATTTCGCCACCGTGTCCGCCGCCATGGCGGTATGCTCCTGGTCGACTTTTCCGTGGACCGCGAAGAAGGTTCTGGCCCGGCTGTCGAGGCCATAGTGCTTATCCAAAGCCGCATCGAATTCGTCGGAGTAGCGCTGCACCATGGTTTCATTGACCAGCGCGCCCACGCGAGTTTCCGCCGGAGCGCCGACGAACATGCCGCGGATAATCGCCGCGGTGTGGGCGACGCACTCGAAGATCATGATGCCTTTGTCAAAGTCCGCATCGGTGAGCCCGACTGCTAGGCCGAACCTTTTCATCAGCCCCGGATGGGACTGCTCTTCGGTGAACAGCTCGACGAACTGATCGTAGATCGGCTGGTTGTTGGCGTTGCGGACCATGAGAAATGCCAGACCCTTATTGATCACGTGATTCGATAGGTAATGCTGCACGGCGAAACCTTGCAGGCGCTTCTTGGAGAGCTTGCCGGCTCTGAGCTCGGTGAAGAAACGCGTGTTCATCAACTGTTCCACGCCGGGGTTGATGATCTCACGCATGACGCTTTCGACGAATTCATTGGACATGGCGGGTTCCTCAAATCAAAGTGTTCTTATGGCGAACAGTGTCAGAGGGAAGGTTGGACTGTCAAGCGGCGATGACGGCTTCGCGGTTATGATTGACAGGCCCCATAGAGGCTACTAAAAGTCGATGGAACTAGTGTACTGTCCCATGGTTCCCTTGATTTATAACTACGACGAGAGTTGTCTTACACGACATGAGAATAGGGCTTACCATCATATTCTTCGAGGGAAAACGAGCGGTGATGCGAACATGGACTTACGGCAAATGTAAAGAAGTGTTAGGGACACTACACTAGTTCCCGTCCGTCGGAGTCGACTGTGCCTAAAGCGAATTTGGCTGATCTTGAAATCTATTACGAAGACCAGGGTAGCGGCGATGTGGTGTTGCTCGCACCGGCGTCCTGGTGGCCGTCGGGTACCTGGAACGTCGGTGTGGTGCCGTTTCTGTCGAAGCGATTCAGAACCATCAGTTTCGATTGCCGAGGCACTGGACGTAGTAGCCAGCCGAAGGATGGTTACACGGTGGCGCAGTTCGCAAAGGATTGCATCGCGTTATTAGCGCGCCTTGGTATTACGCGCTGCCACGCCGTCGGCTTCGCTCTCGGTGGGCAGATCATGCAGGCGATGGCGATCGAACGGCCCGATCTGGTGGCGACATTGGCGATTGCTGCCTCGGGGGCCGGCACGAAAACGCTTACGGGGGGCCAGCGCAGTTTGTCACCGGATACGGAGCGGGAAATTCAGACGATCGGTTTCGAGCGCTACATTCGCAACTACATCGAGAACGACAGCATGGCTTTCAACCCGCAATTCTACCGCGAGCGCGGCGACGTTGTGGCGGCGTTGGCCGATGCGGTGTGGTCGGGACAGAGCACGGTGGAATTGTTTCGCCGTCACGAAGACGCGCGCCTCACCTGGGATACGCTGGGCAAAGCCGCAGAGGTTCAAGTGCCAACGCTGATCCTTTGCGGCGCCGACGATGACGTTGCCCGGCGCGGCAGCACACCGGTCGGGACTGCAAAGCGCCTGGCCGAGCTGACGCCGGGCGCTGAGCTATGCTTGATTCCCAACACCAAGCATATGACTTTCTGGGATGGGACAGGCGGGCTGAACGCGCTTCAAGAATTTTTGCTTCGGCACCCGATCGCGACGGGCCGCTGACTTCTTACTTGCATCGAGATTTCACTTGGAATTTGTTCCGTGAAAAATAACCGGGACAGGTTACATTTTCACATTGCGATCGCGGTTGGCGCTGTGATAGAGCCGGCTCATGCCGAGTATCCCGCGTCGGCAGCAGGCTGGTTTTGTTTATCGCGTGATCGATAGAGGGAGCTTACGCTATGAAGTGTGGTTCACCATGACCTCTGTGGTTTCCCGAAATAGGACGTAGGTCCCTGTCATCGCGTAACCGAAGGATACCCTGAGATGCCATCCCGCTTCGCCTGGATCGATGTCGATGAAGCCTCGCGGCGCACGATGCTCGATTTTATCGATCAATTCCGCGATCAAGGGACGCTCGACGAGATCGGCATCGGAACGATCCGCGACGCGTTTGCGGACTATTTCTTTCCGGGCACCACTACGGTCCAGACGCGGGCACGTTACTTTCTATTCGTCCCTTGGATCTACCAACAGCTGGAGCGCAAGGGAACCTCTTCCGCGGATATGGCGCGGAAGTTGCGCGCCGCGGAGTTGGGATTGCTCGAGGCGATGCGCGATGCCGGTGTCGGAGAAGGCGAGCGGCTGATCGGAACGCATTCAGGCGCCGCGCTGAAACGCTGGCCGAGCAGCATCTATTGGGCCGGACTTGGCAGGTGGGGCATTCGCCGCTTTCCTGGGAGCCAAGAGCGGTATCACCGGTGGCTGGATACGTTTTACCGCCGCCGGCGGCATGCCTCAGAAGAAATTGAGCGTGAACTTGACGGTGAGTATGCTGCCAACTGGGATCCGGATCCGCACTTCCCCGAGATTCCCGATGGTTTTCCAGACGGCATGACGATGAATTTACGCAGGCAGGACGCGGAGTATCTCGTGCACCGGATACGCATTTCCTGCCCGGGTTCCTTGCTGGCTTCTCTGCTGGGCGATGCTTCGGCGTTGACGGCTAAAGCGATCTGGCTGTTGCCAAACTTGGCCGAATTGTCAGGGGAACTGCAGGAGCAGATTCGGCACGCGCGCTGGTTTGCCCAGGTTATGCACGGGGCCAGCCTGCTTTATTACTGGTCAGCGGCCTGTCTAGGGCGGCAGACCGAGCGCGGCGAAAGAGCTGAGGCTTTGCTCGATAAATGGACCTCTCTGCTTGAGGAGGACTGGGGCGATGTGCTCGCATGGTCTGCGGCTCGCAAACAGCTCTGGGAAAGCCCTGCATTTCGCGAGGTCAGAATTCCGGAACGCACCCGCCGGTTTGTTGAAGTGTGGATAGACCATATGGTGGCGCGTGGACCGGTGGTGGGGATATGGAAAAGTGAGACTGCCTTGCGGCTTATCAAGGACAGGGAGCGAGAGACCAAGGGCGAAGGACGCGCACGGCTGTGGAATCGCCAACAACTCGAACGCTGGGATCCCTTCGATGCGCCGGTTCTGCTTGAGTATCGGCGGGGAATCGCGAGCTCGATATTGAGCGATATCCACAACGGATTGGACGCAGAATCCGAGAACGAGACGGCGGTGGGTTGACCATGCTCGATCCCTACGACCGTCTCCAGCTTGTGAGCGAACTGCGGCCACCCGATGGCTTCGAATTCGACTATGGCATCGGCACGACGTTTTCTTTGGATTTAGAATCGTTGCTGACAGTTCCATTGTCGTTGGCGCTGTGTGAGTTCGAGTCCCGTGACGACGCCCTGGCAAACCCTGAGGCGGTCATCGAGGGGTTGCGGCGAATTGCGGGCAAGTTGCATGTGTTTTGCCACCGCGGCCGGATCAAAGCGCCCAGAGAAGGCATGCTGCTGTTCTCCTTCCTCGATGAGATGGTGGTGCAGGCGCTGCCGAAAAACAGCACGGGAGCGTTTCATCCCAAGCTCTGGGTGCTTCGCTATCGACGTGAGGCTGAGACGATGCTTCGCGTGCTGGTCTTGTCCCGCAATCTCACTTTCGACAAGTCCTGGGATACGGCCCTTGTACTTGAGGGAGTCTTGCAACCGTATCGCCCCAGTGCCGTAAGGCAGAACAGCAGGCTCGCGCAGTTCATTCGTGCGCTCGCGGATCTGTCGGGCGAGTCGAGCGATCTGGTCAAAGCCCCGCTCGAATCTCTTGCGGCAGATGTCATGCGGGTTGAGTTTGATAAGCCGGAGGGCTTCGAAGATTTTACATTTTGGCCGCTCGGGATCGACACGGCTGTGCCGCCGATATTGGATTGGAAACACAGCCGGTTGATGGTTGTTTCCCCGTTCCTTAGCGATCTCTCTACGAAGCGCGACAGGGGTATGCTCGACATGCTCCTGGAACAACGGTCTAACGCCGCAGAGAATGTACTGGTTTCGCGCCTAGATCAGCTTGATGGCTTGAAGCCCGAGAGCATCGCCGAATTGCAAGCGACGACGAAGATCTACATTCTGGACGAAGCTGCAGTGAGCACGGAACAGGCCGCCGAGGGTGATCCTGACACCCCTGTCGAACGTCCTATCGATTCGCTCTCAGGTTTGCATGCCAAGGTCTATGTAATCGAACACGGCGCAAGGGTAAGCGTTCTTGCAGGCTCCGCGAACGCCACATCTGCGGCTTGGGGTAACGGCGGAGAGTCAACCAATGTGGAGTTCGTAGTCGAGCTCTTGGGTGCTCGCAAAAACGTAGGCATCGAAGCACTGCTCGGCGATCAAGATCGTGTGGAGGCTGGGGCGGGCGGACTGCTCACAATGCTGAAGCCGTACAACAAGCCTGATAGCCCACCTGAGATTGATCCGGATATGGTTCATCTCGAGCAGATGATCGATTCGTCATGGCGAATGCTCGCGGCCGCCTCTATATGTGTCGAAATCTCCCCGGAGGACGGTGATACTTACCGTGTCGATCTGACTGCACCCCGCTTGGACATTCCGGAGGGCGTCGATTGTCATGCGTGGCCGGTGATGCTCCCTCAAAGTCGTGCGCAGGAGATCATGGCTCACACGAAGGTGGCAATCAATTTCAGCGGGTTGACCGTCTACGCTCTGACCCCGTTCTGGGTGTTTCGACTGAGAGGGAGGGCAGGAAAGGCCGAACAGACCGTCAAGTTTGTACTCCGACTCCCGCTCAAAGGCATGCCGGAAGGCCGTACTGCGGCAATCATGTCCAGCATGCTCAACAGCTCGGAGCGATTTCTTCGATATCTCGCTCTCTTGCTTGCCGAAGATCCCATGGCGCCCGGAGCGAACATGCTGAAGCGTGGCATGCAGGGCCTAAAAAGCAATAACAACGGAGCGTCGTCCTGGGAGACGACGGTTCTGCTGGAGAACCTCGTGCGAGCGTACAGCCGCAATCCGAAGGGATTGGAGCGCATTGACGCGCTGCTGGAAGACTTGAAGAAGGGCACGCCGCCGACAAGTGTGATTCCGCGTGAGTTCGAGGATATTTGGCAGGCATTCCGGCAGAAGAAAAAATGAATGATCAAGACGATTGGCGCAACTCGTTCGACGTCGAGTCAATTCTCGCGACGCTGAAGGATTTTCAGCGCAGCACTGTCGAGTACGTGTTCGAGAGGATGTATGGGGAGGACGGTGCAGACCGATTCCTTGTGGCAGACGAAGTGGGTCTAGGGAAAACGCTCGTAGCGAAGGGGATCGTTGCAAAGGTTGTTGATAAGCTCGTTCAAAATCCGGAACATCGAATCGATATTGTCTATCTGTGCGCGAACCGTGACATAGCGCGCCAGAATATCGATCGACTCAACCTGTTTGGACCCGAGCGCGTATCGCAGGCGAATCGTCTTACGCTGCTGCCGCTTCACCTGAAACAGCTGCGAAGCGGACCGAATTTCATTGCCTTTACTCCAGCTACTGCGCTGGAATTAGGCTGGGCTACAGGTATAGCGAGAGAGCGTGCCCTCCTGTACTGGATTCTCTGCGATGTCTGGAATCTCACGGGCGCTGCGCCGAAGAACTTCTTTCAGGTAAGCAAGGGAAATGATAATTGGGACTGGGAGATTGATCGACTGTCAGCGGAGATCGCAAAGCTTGAAGGTCGAAAGATCGACGCCGGCGTCAAGGACCGGTTCTCCTTAGAGTTGGCTAAGGTTGACGGATTGCGTTCTACGTTTAATTCTGTGTTAGAGCATTTTCAGCGTAGGAGGGATCAGCCGAAAAACCTGCCGCGTGAAATTCGTGTGCTACGCGATCCTCTTATCGGACGGTTCCGCGAATGCCTGGCACGCGCGTGTCTGTCGGCCCTAGAGCCGGACCTGATCATTCTGGATGAATTTCAGCGATTCAGTTCTCTGCTTGGAGGGGACCAGAGCGAGGAAGGAAAGGAGATTGCGGAACTCGGTCAACAGTTTCTTGCATATCCGGGGACAAAAATCCTTTTGCTGTCGGCCACCCCCTACAAAGCCTACACGCTAGCCCATGAGGGCGGCGCCGAGGACCATCACAAGGATTTTCTCCGTGTTGCGTCTTTCTTGTTCAACAACCCGTCGGCTTTGGATGAACTGAAGCGTTGCCTGAAGACATTTAACGAGGCGCTTTTCGACGCAACCGCGCACGGCTCTGGGCGCCTGATAGAGGCAAAGCAGGCGATGGAGGCGCGATTGCGTCGACACATGGTTCGCACCGAGCGCCTCGGCGTGACGGTCGACCGCGACGGCATGATCGAGGAAATGCCGTTGCCTGCCTGCCGCCTTGAAGTGCAGGATCTGGAAGCATTCAAGGCACTGGACGCGCTTGCCCTTTCGATGCAGCAACCGGACATCATCGAGTACTGGAAATCCGCACCCTATATTCTGAACTTCATGGAGCGAGACGGGTATGTGTTCAAGCGGCACCTTGTCGAAAGCATTGAAGGCGGGGAGGCTGAAGTTTCAGGCGAGAGGATCGCAGGGCTTCGCAGCGCGACGCTCAGGGCGAGTGCGCTGGCTAAATTTGATCCTTTCGATCTGCAGAATTCGCGGCTTCGTGCGCTGGTGTCGGCAGTCCTCGATAAGGGCGTCTGGAAGCTACTTTGGATTCCGCCATCGTTGCCGTACTACACGCCATCGGGCACGCCATACGATGAAGTGTCTGCAGAGTCGATAACTAAGATTCTCGTTTTCTCGAACTGGCGATTCGTTCCGCGCGCCATTGCGGGAATCGTGAGCTATGAAACAGAACGAAGGATTGCTGACATGGCGGGCGAGCGTCTGCGCTATGAAGATCTCTCCAGCGGAAGCCGGCGGCCGCTGCTGACGTTTTCTATGGATGAGCGAGGCGAGCCAAGGGATCTCAATCACCTTGTTCCGCTATATCCGTCGCCGTCGCTTTGTGCGTTGCTGGATCCCTTGGAGGAGGCGAAGCGTGCGGCCGGCGAGGGGCTCACATTGGATCACCATTTGCTGCTGAAGAAAGCGTCGGAACGCGTTGCCGAACTCCTTCAGGCGTCGGTAGATGATCGAGCCGACCGAGGGGATCGTGAAGACCAGCGTTGGTACGGTGCGGCAATGCTAGATGCCGATCTGCGTGAGCATGAGCATGAAACACGGGATTGGTTTGGTCAGCAGCTGCCCTGGTCTGGCTTCGTGGAGGCGAAGAGCGACGACGAAAGCATCGAGGGCGGGTTCAAGATCCACGTTGAAAAGTTCATCAGTCTTGCTGGCTCCGTGGATCTTGGAAGGATGCCTGAGGATCTTGCACACATTTTGGCAAAAGTGGCTATTGGTTCCCCCGCAGTTGTTGCACTCCGCAGTTTTCAAAGATTGGCGCGTTCTCAAGGCGTGGCGGGATACCCAGCGTGGTTACTGGATGCCGCTGCGCGCGTGGGCCTCGCGTTTCGCACCTTGTTCAGCCAACCTGATGCAACAGTTCTTACGCGCGCACTCTACGGAGGTCGTGAAGAGAGGTATTGGGAGGCAATGCTCGATCATTGTATCGCCGGCAATCTGCAGGCGGTCATGGACGAGCACATCCACGTGCTTCGCGAGTCCGTAGGCGTTGCAACCAAGTCTACGGAGGAGGCGATCAAGCGTATCGCGGAGGAAATTGTCTCGGGCCTGTCGCTGAGGGCGACGGTTCTGCGTGTCGACGATTTCCGCGTTGGCGAGACCTTGAGACTGGCGGAAAAGCCGATTTCATTCCGGTGCCGGGGCGCACTCCGATTCGATACCGACCCTGGTGAGGATGGCGTCGGCGAGACACGTGCAGACCAAGTGCGCGTGGCGTTCAATTCACCGTTCAGACCGTTCGTACTCGCGTCGACTGCGGTCGGCCAAGAGGGACTGGACTTTCACCTGTGGTGTCACGCGATTTTCCATTGGAACCTCCCATCCAATCCAGTCGACTTCGAGCAGCGAGAGGGACGTGTTCATCGATATAAGGGGCATGTAATTAGTATTACTGTGTCATTAATGTTGATTCCATCTGCCGCAGCTGGGGCATCGATCGAGTTGTCGGATGATGATGTTGGAGGCGAGCAGACAACGCAGGGTCGCGATGGAATCGGGCACGTG
>Ga0105252_10000603_pt1 | contig 21365 bp, 17 predicted proteins | sample EasRivMeERMZT100_FD_89675 | JGI IMG/M metagenome (GOLD analysis project Ga0105252, IMG submission 89675) | Soil microbial communities from meander-bound floodplain in the East River, Colorado, USA - East River MetaG ERMZT100 | ecosystem: Environmental > Terrestrial > Soil > Floodplain | place... | reverse complement strand
GTCTTGCGCAGAAATTCGGCCCGGTGATGTCGCACGTGAGGATCGCGCGCTCGACCGAAGAGCTTCATTCGGTGCGGGTCGGCACCGGGGCCGCCGACCTCGTGCTCGGCTGCGACCTCGTCGTCACCTCGGGCATCGAGGCGCTCTCGAAAATGAACGACAAGAGCACCAAGGTGCTGGTCAACGCCACGGTATCGCCGACCGCGGCTTTCGTGAAGAACCCCGACTGGCAGCTTCCCGGAACCGACCTGCAGGCGGATATCGTCGAGGCGGCCGGGGCGAAAAACGTCGACTTCGTGCCCGCCGGAAAACTCGCGACCGCGCTGATGGGCGATGCCATCGCCACCAACATGTTCATGCTCGGCTACGCGTTCCAGAAGGGCTGGATTCCCCTCGCGGAAGAATCGCTCCTTCGCGCGATCGAGCTGAACGGCGTCGCGGTCGAATTCAACAGGAAAGCCTTCCTGTGGGGACGGCGCGCTGCGGCCGATCTTGCGCTCGTCGAGCGGCTGGCGACCCCGGCCGAGGTCATACCGATCTCGCAGGCGTTTTCGCGCAACCTCGACGACCTCATCGCGCGCCGCGTCGAGTTCCTCACCGGCTACCAGAGCGCCGCCTACGCGTCGCGCTACCGGGGGCTGGTCGAGCGCGTGCGCACTGCCGAGGCCAGGCTGGGCACCGGCACCGCGCTCACCGAGGCGGTCGCGCGCTACAGCTTCAAGCTCATGGCCTACAAGGACGAATACGAAGTCGCGCGCCTGCACTCCGATCCGGCGTTCCTGCGCAGAATCGAAGGCATGTTCGAAGGCGGTTACAGGCTCAAATTCCACCTCGCTCCGCCGGTCTTCAACAAGCCCGACCCGGTCACGGGCGAAGCGAAGAAGTCGGAGTTCGGTCCCTGGATGAAGATCGCCTTCAGGGTCCTCGCGAAGCTCAAGTTCCTGCGTGGAACGGTGCTGGATGTCTTTGGCCACACCGAGGAGCGCCGCACCGAGCGGCGGTTAGTTGAAGAGTACGAGGCGACGGTCGCCGAGCTGCTCGAGCGCCTCAGCCGAGAAAACCAATCACTCGCCGTCGAAATCGCGAGCGTTCCCGAGCATATCCGCGGCTTCGGCCACGTCAAGCGCCGGCATCTCGACGACGCGAAGAAGAGGGAAGCTTCACTGCTCGCGCAATTCCGCGAAAAGCGCCCCGCGGCGAAGGCCGCGTAGGACGTGGCCGCGATCGCCAGAACCAGCGACTGGCGCGCTTCTTGCTGACCTTTCCGTATGTCCCTCACTCGCGCCGATCTCGAAAACGACCTGCTGCGAAAGAACTTCCGTCAGGCGCATCCGGAAGCGCCGGTGCTCTCCGACGCCGACCAGGAAGCGTCGCTCCGCGGGCTGCTCGACGGGCATCCGAACGGCGCCGACGTATGGCTTTTCGGCTACGGCTCGCTCGTCTGGAACCCGATCGTGCATTTCGACGAGCGGCGTGTTGCGCGCCTTCACGGCTTTCATCGCAGCTTTTGCCTGTGGTCGCACGTCAACCGCGGGTCTCTGCAAAAGCCGGGGCTCGTGCTCGCACTGGATTCAGGCGGCAGCTGCCGCGGGGTGGCGTTCCGCATCGCCGGGCACCACGCTCAAGACGAGCTGCGCCTTCTGTGGCGGCGCGAAATGGTCCTCGGCGCCTACCGCCCGCGCTGGGCGAAGATCGACACCGGCGAGGAAACGCTTCAGGCGATCGCGTTTTTCGTCAACCGGGAGCACACCAACTACGCGGGCAAGCTGCCGCTCGAATCGGTGATCAAGACCCTGGTGAGCACGCGCGGCCAGCTCGGCACGCCGGCCGAATATCTGATGGAGACGGTGCGCGGGCTGATGGAGCACGGCGTGCGCGACGCGTACCTGCTCGAGCTTCGCAAACGCGTGCTCGCGATGCACCCCGAGCTCGGGCTGATACGAACAGGGAAACCCTAGGGTTTCCCCGCCACGGCTGATGCTTTCGCTTCGTCGCGCAGGGCGCGGCGGAGGATCTTGCCGACGTTGGTCTTCGGCAATTCCTTCCTGAATTCGATGAGCTTGGGCCGCTTGTAGCCGGTGAGATTCGCCTCGCAGTGCTTGCGGATGTCGGCTTCGGTGAGCGCGGGGTCCCTCTTCACCACGAACAGCTTCGGAACTTCGCCGGAATGCGCGTCGGGCACGCCGATGACCGCGCATTCGAGGACGCCGGGGTGCATCACCACTACCGACTCGATCTCGTTCGGATACACGTTGAACCCGGACACGAGGAGCATGTCCTTCTTGCGGTCGACGATCCTCACGTAGCCCTTGTCGTCGATCTCTCCGATGTCGCCGGTCGCGAAGAAACCGTCCGGGCCGAGGACTTTCGCGGTCTCGGCCGGGCTGTTCCAGTAGCCCTTCATGACCTGGGGGCCGCGCACGCAGATTTCGCCGGACGAGCCCCGCGGCGCCTCTTTTCCGTCGTCGCCGCGCAGCATCACTTCCGTGGACGAAATAGGCAGGCCGATCGAACCGTTGTACTCCTTGAGGTCCAGCGGATTGATGGTCACCGCGGGCGAGGTTTCCGACAGCCCGTAGGCCTCGACCAGCGTGCAGCCGGTCAGTTGCTTCCATCGGTCGGCGACCGGCTTCTGCACCGCCATGCCGCCGCCGAGGGAAACCTTGAGGCGCGAAAAATCGATCTTGGTGAAGTCGGGGTGATTCATGAGCGCGTTGAAAAGCGTATTCACCCCGGTGAACATGGTGAACTTCTGACTGCGAAGCTCCTTGACGAAGGCCGGAATATCGCGAGGGTTGGTGATGAGGATGTTGCATCCGCCCGACCTCATCATGAGCAGGCAATTCGCCGTGAGCGACAGGATATGGTAGAGGGGCAGCGCGGTGACGATCGCCTGGGGCTCCGCCTCGTTGACGAACGGTTTCAGCCAGGCCGCGGCCTGCTCGAGATTGGCGAGGATGTTCCGGTGCAGCAGCACCGCGCCCTTGGAGACGCCGGTCGTGCCTCCCGTGTATTGCAGGAACGCGACGTCCTCGTGACTCGCTTCGACGCGCTTGATCTCGAGGGGAGCCCCTTCCGCCAGCATCGCGTTGAAGCGGATCGCGCCGACGATTTCCCACGGCGGAACCATTTTTTTCACGCGACGCACGACGAAATTGACGATCGCGCCCTTGAGCCCGAGCCGGTCGCCGAGCGCCGCGATGACCGTGTGCTTCACCGGGGTCTTTGCGATCACCTGCTGGAGCACGTGGGCGAAGTTCTCCAGGATCACGATCGCCTCGGCGCCGGAATCCTTCAGCTGGTGCTCGAGCTCGCGCGGGGTGTAGAGCGGATTGACGTTGACGACGACGTATCCCGCCCGCAGGATGCCGAAGACGCACACGGGGTACTGCAGGCAATTGGGCATCATCACCGCGACCCGCGCGCCCTTCGCGAGGCCCTTCGCCTGGAGCCAGGCGCCGAAGTCGCGCGACATCCGGTCGAGGTCGCCGAAGCTGATCGTCTTGCCCATGTTGGTGTACGCCGGGCGGTCGCGGTAGGCCGCAACGTTCTTCTCGAACAGGTCTCCGATCGAGCGGTATTGCCGGTAGTCGATCTCGGCCGGTACGCCCTTCGGGTAGTGCTTGAGCCAGATTTTTTCCATGCTCGTTCTCCCTATGCTTCGCTGCTGCCAGGGTCGGTTCGCCGGGGGCGCGGGGCGCCTCAGTCCCGGTTCGGCCGCTAGGTTATCGCATTGGCGCGCCGGACGCTGGCGATCATGCTGCTCACCAGAAGAAACTCGCGCCTGCCTTCCCGGGTCGCCGCCTTGAGGCGCAGCTCGTCGAAGTTTCTCCTGCGCCCCTCCTCTGATTTTTCGTTGAGCCGTTTCAGGTTCCTGATCGAATGCTCCTGCACGTATTCGAGGTTCACGGTGCGGCGCTGGCGCACGTACAGGTCAAGGAGCGACTCGCCGGCTTCGCCGCGGCACACTTTCCCGAGCTTTTCGGTGAGGTTGAACGAGTCGTGGATTCCCCCGTTCAACCCGAAGGCGCCCATGGGATTGTTGAGGTGCGCCGCGTCTCCGGCGAGCAGGACGCGCCCGACGCGGAATTCCTTCGCCACGCGCTGGTGCACTTTGTAGATGCCCTTGTACTTGATCTGGTAACGCTCCTTCTTCGGAAGGAAACTCTGCATGCGGCGCTCGACCATTTCCTCGGACAGCGTCCATGCTTCCTCCTCCTCGGGCGGCACCGGGAAAATCACGCGCCATATTCCCGGGGGTCCCTCGTCGGGCATCTTGAATATCGCCGCCCATTCCTCCGGGTCGGCGAGGTAGGCATTCATGGCGTAGCCGTGCGGCGCGTAGTCGTAAGTCGTGCTCGCCACGACGAAGCGCTCGTCCCAGGTGAAGCCGTCGAAACCCACCTCGGTGCACTTGCGCACCGTGCTGCGCCCGCCGTCGGCGCCCACCAGCCAATCGGCCTCGAAGGTTTCGGTTCCACCCGGCGTCGCGGCGGTCACCGTCACCCTGTCGGCGGTCTGCGAGAGGTCGGTGACCCTGTGCGAGAAACGCACCCGCGCGTTCGGGTATTCCTTGAGCTTCGCAAGGATGATCGGCGTCAGGCGGTGCTGCTCGAGGTGCAGGCGATAGGGATAGGGCGTGAGGTCGCCGATTTCGGTCACATCCCACTCGACGATGACGCCTTGCCGGCGGTCGCGGATCTGCCAGCGCGGCACCTTGATCGCCGTCTTGTGCATCTCGTCGGTGATGCCGTAGGGCGCCATCAGCTCGAGCGAGGGCGGATGGTAGGTGCCGGCGCGCAGGTCGATGGTCAGGGCCGGCTCGGCTTCGAGCACCAGCACCGAAACGTCCTGCTTCGCGAGCGCGAGCGCGGTCAGCAGCCCGACCGGCCCCGCCCCTGCGACGATCACTTGGGGGTTTCTTGTCATTCCCGTAGCTTAGCGCGGCGACTCGGCCGGGCGCGCGCGTCCATCGTTCCTAGGTCGCCCGGCCCGGGGCGCTCGAACGGATGAAGCTTGCCATGAAAATGGCCCCCGCTCCGAGGCTCATGAAAGCGAGACCCCAGGCGAGCGGGGAGAGCTTGCCTCCGGCGAGGTCGAGCACGACGCCGAAGACCAGAGGCGCGACGAACCCGGTGCCGAAACCGAGCATGGAATGCACCGCCATCGTCGCGCCGCGGATGCGCTCATCGGCGCGCGTAACCACGCCCGCGGTCAGCGCCGAAGAGTCGGCCATGATCAGCGTCATGTGCAGCATCACGAGCAGCGCGAGCAGATGCCACGGAAGGAAGGAGGCGAACCCAAGCGCGCAGGTCAGTACGCCCGAGGCGAGCATCGCCCTCCAGATCAGCCGCTCGCGGCCATGGCGCATGGCGAATTCGTTTCCCAATATGCTCGCCGCCGGCCCGAACAGATTCGCCACTGCCGCGATCGCGACCGCCGACCAGGCGGCGGGGCCCGCTCCCTCGGCAACGCGCAGCTCCTGGGCAAATACGATGAACGCAACCAGCCACGAGCGCGAGCCGAACAGCTCCCAGCAGTGCACCGCATAGCCGAAAATGAAGGGCCGCACTTCGCGGCTCGCGAGCACGGGGCGGAAGTCGAGCACATGGGTGTCGTGGTGTCGTACGGACTTGCGCGCGGGCAGGCCCAGCACCACCATCAGCCCCGCGACCAGCGGCCCGAGCCCGGCGAGACCGAAGGCCCAGCGCCAGCCCATGGTGTCGGCGATCCAGCCCGAAAACAGGATCGACAGGCTCGTGCCGAAGCCGAACACCGCGGTGTAGAACGCCACCGCCCGGCTTTGCGCCTGGGTGCCTTGCACGTTGTCGGTCAGCGCGCGCAGCCCCGGCATGTAGGTGCCGGCAATGCCCGCGCCCGCGGCGAGCTGCACCAGCGCGGCCGAGTTCACGCCTTTCACGAAGAGCGCGAACGATACGAAGGCGGCGGCCGCAACCATGCACGAAACGAGATAGATCCGCCGCGCGTCCATGCGATCGGTCAGGCTCGTCAACACCGGCACCGCGGCCATGTAACCGGCGAAGAACATCCCGCTGATCAGGCCCGCCTGCGTGTTGTTCATCCCCCACTCGTCCTGCAGCCTCGGGAGCAGAGTGGCGTAGGTCGCAAAGCCGATCATGCTCGCCACATGCGCCAGGCACATCCACGCGACCACGCGGACAGCAGACTGCGAAATGGCGCTCATTCAGCCCGGAATTCCAGGATCCGGTCCCCGTGTTCCCCCGTCTTCACGATCTAGCGGTGCTTGAAGCCGGGCTTGCGCTTCTCGATAAACGCCGCCATGCCTTCCTTCTGGTCTTCGGTAGAGAAGAGCGCGTGGAACGCCCGCCGCTCGAACAGGATTCCCTCGGCGAGCGGAGTCTCGTAGGCTCGCTTGATCGATTCCTTTGCCATCATCACCGAAGGCAGAGAAAATTCCGCGATCTGCGCCGCCGCGGCGAGCGCTTCGTCCAGAAGCCGGTCCGCCGGCACCACGCGCGACACCAGTCCCGCGCGCTCGGCCTCGGCCGCTTCCATCATGCGCCCGGTGAGCACGAGGTCCATCGCCTTCGCCTTGCCCACCGCGCGCGGCAGGCGCTGCGTGCCGCCCGCGCCGGGGATGATCCCGAGCTTGATCTCCGGCTGGCCGAACCTCGCGCCCTCGGCGGCGAAGATGATGTCGCACATCATCGCGAGCTCGCAGCCGCCGCCGAGCGCGTAGCCCGCGACCGCGGCGATGACGGGTTTTCTGACCGATTTCATCCGCTCCCAGTTGCGCGTGATGTACTCGCCCTTGTAGACGTCCATGTAGCCCCAGTCCTTCATCGCGCCTATGTCGGCGCCGGCGGCGAAGGCCTTGTCGCTGCCGGTGATGACGATCGCGCCGATCGCCTCATCGGCATCGAAGACCCCAAGCGCATCGCCCAGCTCGGTCATGAGCGCGTCGTTGAGCGCGTTCAGCGCCTTGGGCCGGTTGAGCGCGATCAGGCCGACGCGGCCGCGGGTCTCGACGATGATGTTTTCGTAGGCCATTGGGGTACACTTTCGCGAAGCGGAGGGAGCGGCCGATTCTATCAGTCCGTTCGCCCCTCCCGGATTCGACAGGATTCGAAAAAGCGGGCTCGGCATTGATGGCTAAACGCGGGAAATTCGACGTCGGCGGCGTGCTGCTCGATCAGCCGTTCAAGATCAGGCGGCTCGGGCACTTCGGCCTGAACGTCCCCGATCCCGCGGCGTGCCTCGATTTCTACTGCGAGGGGCTCGGCTTGCGCATCTCCGACCCGCTCGACATCGCCGAGCACCACCCCAAGCGCGACGAGTTGAAGGCGCTCGGCGACACCAACATGTATTTCCTGAGGCACGGCACCGACCACCATTCCTTCGTGCTGTGCAACGGGACCATATACAACGCCGCTGGCCGCGGCGGCGACATTCCCGCCGACGTCACGGTCAACCAGATGACCTGGCAGGTGGCGAGCCTCGCCGAGGTATCGAACGCGATCGACTGGTTCAACTCGAACAAGGTGCGCATCAGCCGCGCCGGCCGCGACATGCCGGGGTCGAACTGGCATTGCTATCCCTACGATCCCGAAGGCCATCGCAACGAGCTGTACTACGGCATGGAGCAGATCGGCTGGACGGGCCTGTCCAAGCCGCGCGCAATGCACGAGCGGGGCTTCCGCGAGCGGCCGCCGCTGCCGCAGATTCCGGAATACGAGGAAGTGAAGCAGAGCGCCGCGCGCGGCGTCGATCTCGGCTCGGGTTTCCGTCACCCGGAAAAAATGCCGGCGAAGTACGACGTGGACGGCATCCTCCTGCCGCGCCCGTTCAAAGTCGTGCGCCACGGCCCGATCCGGCTTTTCTGCCGCGACGTGCGCGCGATGGAGGCGTTCTACACCGGCATCATGGGATTCACGCGCACCGAGTCGGTCACGTGGAAAGGGCACCGCTGCGTGTTTCTCCGCTGCAACACCGAGCATCACTCGCTCGCGCTCTATCCGATCGCGCTGCGCAAGACGCTGGCGCTCTCGCCCCACACCACGGTGATGAGCTTCGGCATCCAGGTCGGGACCTACCGCCAGCTCAGAGCGGCGATCGGTTTCCTCAAGGACCGCGGCGGCAAGTTCGTCGAGATTCCGGCGGCGCTCACCCCCGGCATCGACTACAGCGCCTGCGTGCTCGATCCGGCCGGACACGCCGTTCAGCTCTACTACTACATGGAACAGGTCGGCTGGAACGGGAAGCCGCGCTCCAGAAGAGGGCGTGTGCCGGCGCGCGTCGCCGACTGGCCGAGCGCGGTCGAGCCGAAGTCCGACACGTATACGGGCGAGCCCTACCTCGGGCCGTGGGGTTGATCGCGTGGACCCGTCCATGACCTCGCGCCCCGCCTTGCGACGCGCAAGTCCTATTGGCGCCGCGGCGCTCGCCGCGCTCGTGCTCCTTGCGGGGTGCACGACCCTCAAGAAGTGGACTTACGAAGGTTTCGGCCGCGACGCCTGGCAGCAGCCTGAGAAAGTCGTGCAGTCGCTCGCGATCAAGCCCGGCGACCGGATCGCCGATCTCGGCTCGGGCGGCGGCTACTTCACTTTCCGGCTGTCGCGGGCGGTCGGGCCCACGGGCAAGGTGTACGCGGTCGATGTGGACAAGGACATGCTCGAGGACCTGGCCGAGCGGGCGAAAAAAGATGGCTACGGGAACATCGAGAAGGTCCTCGGAAAATTCGACGACCCCTCGTTGCCCGAATCCGGCGTCGACCTCATCTTCACGAGCAACGTCTACCACCACATCGACGCGCGCCCGAAGTATTTCGCCGACACCGCGAAGTATCTGAGGCCCGGGGGCCGCATCGCCATCGTCGATTTCAACGGCAAGCACTGGTCCGCGACCTTCATCGGCCACTACTCCCCGGTGGAGCTCATCAAGAAGGAAATGGACGAAGCGGGCTATCGCCTGGAGCGCGAGTTCGATTTTCTAGACAGGCAGAGCTTCCTGGTTTTCTCGAAGAGAACCCGCTAGTCCGCCAATCAAGAGGGAAAACCTCATGTGTGAGCCGAAAAAGCCGTTCAACGCGATTGCCTTGGGATGCGCGCTCGCAGCCGCCGCTCTTGTCGGATCCTGCGGTGGCGGCGGGGACACGGCCGACGCCTTGGCGGTCGCGGTCTATATCAAGGCTTCGAACGCCGGATTGGGCGACCAACTCGGCGGCTCGCTCGCGATCTCCGGCGACGGCAACACGCTCGCAATCGGGGCGCGGTTCGAAGACAGCGGCCTTCTCGGTGTTACCGCCGGTGTCGTAGACGAATTGACTGCCGGCAATGCTGTCGCCAACTCTGGCGCGGTGTACGTGCTCATCCGCAGCGGCACGGCCTGGGGACAACAGGCCTACGTGAAGCCCTTGAACACCGGCACCACCGGCGTCGGTGACAACTTCGGCTTCTCGGTCGCCCTCTCCAGCGACGGCAACACGCTTGCGGTCGGGGCGCCGCTCGAAGACAGCAACACCGCAGGCATCAACAGCACGCCGAATGAGTCGGCCATCGACGCCGGCGCGGTGTACGTGTTCACCCGCAGCGTAACCGGCGTGTGGACGCAGCAGGCCTACATCAAGGCCTCGACCCCGGGGGCCGGCGACAACTTCGGTATCTCGGTTGCGCTGAGCAGCGACGGCAATACGCTCGCGGTCGGGGCACCGCTCGAAGACAGCGGCACCACTGGGATCAACAGCATACCGAATGAGGCGGCCACCGACGCAGGCGCGGCGTACGTGTTCACCCGCGACGGAACCGGAACCTGGTCCGAGCAGGCTTACGTGAAGACGTCGAATACCGGGCTCCTCGTACTCGACAAATTCGGCGTCTCCGTCTCCCTGAGCAGCGACGGAAATACGCTCGCGGTCGGAGCGAACGGCGAAGCCAGCGGCACCCTGGGGATCAACACCACGCCCGATGAGACCGCGCCCGGCGCCGGTGCGGCATACGTGTTCGCACGCAGCGGCATCACCTGGACGCAGCAGGCCTACGTGAAGGCGTCGAACACGAATGCCGCCGACGATTTCGGCAGCTCGGTTGCCTTGAGCGGCGACGGCAACACGCTTGCGGTCGGAGCACCGCGCGAAGACAGCAGCGCCACAGGCATCAACAGCCCGTCGAATGAGCTGGCCACCGACGCCGGCGCGGTATACGTCTTTACCCGCAGCGGCATCACCTGGACGCAGCAGGCCTACGTGAAAGCCTCGAACACCGGTATCGGTGGTGACAACTTCGGCGGTTCGGTCGCCCTGAGCGGCGACGGCAATGCTCTGATGGTCGGAGCGATCAACGAAGACGGCGGCGCCACGGGCATCAACAGCCCGTCGAATGAGCTGGCCGCCGACGCCGGCGCGGTGTACGCGTATACCCGCAGCGCAACGGCATGGGCGCAACAATCCTACGTCAAGGCTTCCAATACGGGAGCGGGTGATGGCTTCGGAGTTTCCGTCGCGCTGAGCAGCAACGGCAGCACGCGCGTAATCGGCGCGCCATTCGAGGACAGCGACGCCACCGGCGTCGGGGGAAACCAGGCCAACAACAACGCGGCCAGTGCCGGCGCGGTCTATATCTACCCGTAGGCGGCGCTCAAAAGAACGCGTGCCACTGCAGGAAAACCTCGGTCGCGTTCTGCGCGTCGTTCTGGGGGATGCCGTTGTTTTTCCGAACACCCCCGCGAAACTGCGTGAACTGGAACGGCACGTACTCCCAGACTGCGCTGTAGCGCTCGCGCTGGTCTTCGCGCACGTCGGCGTTGGGATCGTAGTACTCGTAGGTGAGCTTCAGGTTGTGGCCCTTGGCCGCTTCGAGGTTGCCTTCGGCGAGCCCTGCACGCTGCGTCACTCGGCCGGTCGGCGTGCCGTCGTCGGTGACGTTGACCCCCGAGGCGAGCCAGCTGATCGGGCCGGTGCGCAGGCCGGCGAACACGCTCTGCATGCGTCTATCCTCGGCGCCGCTGAAATTGGTGGCGGCGCTCAAGCCCACGCGCCAACTGCGCTGCACGAAGCTGGCGAGCGAGCTGATCAGCTTGCCGCGGTTGGTTTCGGCGCCGCCGCCCGCTCCATTCGTGACGGAGACATTGGCGGACCACGGTCCGATCTCCAGCCCGCTTTCGACGCCGTCGTCCGATGAATTGAATCCGGTGCCCGTCACCTGGCGGATGAAGGCGCTGTCGTCCTCGATGCGCAGCCCGAAGGGAATGAACATCCGGCCCGCCTTCAGGTACACGCTCCGGCCCGCGGTCCAGAGCATGGCGAAGGCTTCGCGGTTGGTCGCGGCTCCGGGCGCGAAGCGCTGGTCTATATAGACCGTCAGCCGATCGACGATCGGCTTGATTTCGAGATAGAGCTGCGCGCGCGTCGGGTCGAAGACGTACTGGTCTTCGGTGTTCGGGATGAAGGTGCCCCGCGCGGTGGCCCGCAGGTCGCCGCCGATAGCAAAGTGGTCGTTGATCTTCCCGGACCAGAGCTCGGATTCCGAACCGGCCGGAGCGGCTTTGCCCGTTTTGAGGTCGAGGCGCTCGGCGGCGAAGCTGGTCTGGCCGTACTTCCCGCCGCCTTCGGTGCGCTTCCCGCCGCCAGTCGGATTGACATGGCAGGCCACGCACTTTTCACCGGTGCGCACGGCGATATACGGCTCGGCGCGCGCGGGTGAGAGAATCAGCGCGGCGAGCAGCGCCGCTGCGAGCTTGAAGGCGAGCGTGGGACGGCGAACCCGCGCCTCACGGCGCATCAGGGATTCGCGCCGTTGAAAATCCATAGGCGGATCACGTCGACCGCCGACTGTGGAAGATACGGCGGCCCGTCGTCCGGCATGCGCATCCCTACTATAGATCCGCCCCCGGGTCCCATTCCTTCGAGCTTGTGGATGAGGAAGCTTCCGTCCGGATTCGTGGGAATCACGCGGGTGAGCGACGCGTCTTGAGAGCTCACCATGCCAACTAGATTGTTCCAGCTTGATGAACTTGAGGTGAGATTCAGTCCGGCTTGCGGCATGGCCCCAGTGTGGCAGTTTGATTTGGCGCAGCTCAGGGTGAAAATGTTGGCTTGGATCGAAGCGAGCGTCGGTTGAAGCCCCGTAGGAGGAGGCGGCGCCTCCTCCTCGCCGCTTCCTCCGCCGCAGGCACCCAGAGCGAGGAGCATCGTCGCGATCGCAACATGCACGAGGGATGTGGATTTCACGCGCCGCCGAGTCTATCACCGGCTTTTCACCGTCGGTTGCCAACTATTAACGCCGCCGGGTCTTATTGCGGCGCGCCGTCCTGGATCCATTGACGGATGACGTCGATCGTGGACTGCGGCAAGTAGGGCCCGCCCGACGGCATCTGGAAGCCGACGGTCTGGGTTCCTTCGAGCTTGTGGATGAGGAAGCTGCCGCCGGGATTTCCGGGGATCACGCGCACGAGCGTCGCGTCCTGCGTGCTGGCGACGTTGATCAGGCTTCCCGCGCTGAAGCCCGGGTCGAGTCTCAGTCCCTGCTGCGCCCCCACGCCGCCGTGGCAACCGGGGACGGCGCAGTTGACCGAAAAGACATTCGCCTGGATGGAGGCCAGCGTCGGCGCGAGCCCCGGGACAGGCGGCGCCAGGTTGCCGCCGCCGCTGTCGCCGGGAAGCGGCTGCCCGTTTTCATCGAGCCCCTCGCCGCTGCCCGCTCCGCAAGCGGCGAGTGCGAGCGCAAGGATCGCGATTCCGCCGCGCACGGTTCCTACGGGAGGACCGTGATATCCCCGCGGATCTCGCCCAAGGGATTGCCGTTGGCGGTACTGTGAACGTTGAAGTAGAGGTAGTTAGCGAGGAAATTCGCTACATCCGCCGGCGACATCTGCGTGCCGGCGTTCGGCGCCGCGAAATTCGTCCCGAGGTTGAAATTGATTATGACTCCTCCGTTGGTCCCGGGACCCAGGGCCGCATGGATATGCGCCATGTCCACATTGGTCACGTTATGGGTGATGTAAGAAGTCAGGATCCTGCGCGTCGCGGCGTCCACGATCAGCGTTCCCTGCCCTGTCGCGCTCGACACGTTGGGCGGGACTTGCTGCGCGCCGTTGAGCGACGCGAGACCGGCAAGCACACCCCCCTGCAGGTGGATCTGGCCGCGGATCTCGCCGTTGGGATTCGCCGCAGTGTGGACGTTGAAGTAGAGCTCGCCCGCCAGCAGCGCCGCATATTGGGGAACGGTCAGCGTCGTCCCCGGCGGCACCGTGGCGGTCACGCCGTCGCTCGCCAGGGTGAGGCCGATGATGACGGCGTCTCCTGCGCTCGACTGGTGGATGTGATGCCCGCCCGCAGTCGGCGTGAGGCCGGAAAAGGTGATGCCGCCGGTGATCGCCATTGTCACCGGATCGACGATGACTCCGCCGGCACCGCTCGCGCTGGTCGTGACCGGCGGGTTCTGCTGCGCCCCCGTAAGTCGGGCCGAGCGGACGACCATCTGCGTCGTTTGCGCTCCGCAGTTGACGGTCACATTGACGATGTTTACGGCAGCCATCGTGCCCGCGCCGTTGGCGACCGTGCATCTCTGATTGGAGGCCACGACCTGGACGTTATAGATCGCGCCTGTCGCGAGCCCGGTAAACGTGAAGTTCCCCGGCGCCGCCATCGAGATGTCGCTCCCGCCATTGAGCTTCAGCACCACGGTACCCGTGGACCCCGCGATCGTGCCGCCGACGGTGTAAGTCACCGTTCCGCCACCGCCGCTGTCGCCGTACCCGCCCCCGCCGCCGCAGGAGACGACAATACCCAACAGGACGGCAGCTACGATCGAGCCTATCAGGACGTTGTGGATGTTCTTCATGGGCAACTCCTTTCGAAGCGGTGTCAGCCCAGCTCACGCGCTGGTCTTACGAATCAAAGGGGAGGCAAGCACGCCGCCGGCGAGCCAGGCTGCACAGCCGAGCCGAGGCGGTTGACGTGTAAACAGCGGGTCGGCGAGGTTATTCCGTTGTTCAAGCGCAGTCCGGCGGCAACCCGATCGGGTGCGCCGCTTCGACGAACTTAGCTGCCCTCAGCTCAGAAGCGCCGTCAGCGGAACGACTTCCGTTTTTTCCGCGAGGCGATAACGTGCCCGGCCCGGATAGACGACGTAAAGGAAACAGCTTTTACCCTTTTCCGTGAAAATCGAATACGGCATATTCGAATTTCTCGGAACACAATCGACGTGCCAGGTGAGCTCCCAGTGTGGTCCGGACGGAGCCGGCCTTCAGCACACCATCGATGGCCTCGGCAGGGCCTCAGGCGCAGTCCGGCGGCAACCCGATCGGGTGCGCCGCTTCGACGAACTTCGCGACGGTCAGAATCCCCGGCTCGGAGAATCGCGGGCCCACGATCTGCAAGCCCACCGGCAGCTTCGCCAGGGTCAGGCCCGCCGGCACGCTCGCCGCGGGCAGCGCCGCGAGCGATACGAGAAAATTCGGGGCGATCCAGTCCATGTAGTTCTGGAGCTTGCGGCCGCGGATCACGTCGGGGTAGTTCTTTTCCACCGGGAAAGGCGGCACCGGGGCGGTCGGGGTCAGAACGAAGTCGTAGCGCTCGAAAAGCGCCCGCCAGCGGTGCCAGATCTCGGCGCGCTTGTGCTCGGCGCGCGCGATCTCGCTGATGGTGAGCGCAAGCCCCGCGCGGATGTTGCCCGCGAGATTGTCCCCGAGCTCGCCGATCCGCTCCAGGCGCTCGAGATGGTTTCCCACCATCGCTTCGCCGCGCAGCGCGAGAAACGCGTCGCGCCCGTCAGCCAGGTTGATTTCCATCTCTTCGACCGCCGCGCCTGCGGCGCGCAGATCGAGGGCCGCCGTGCGGCAGATGCGCTCGATCTCCTCGTCCACGCCTATGCCCGCGATGTCCGGCGCGTAGGCGAGGCGAAGGCCTCTCAGGTTCCTTGCCTTGGCGAGGCGCTCGCGCGCGCTTTTCCACGGCGCCGCGCAGGAAAGCGGCGATTTCGCCGAGAGCCCCGTCATCGCATCGAGCAGCAGCGCGCAGTCCTCGGCCGAGCGCGCCATCGGCCCGGCGACGCTCTGGTCGTGCCAGGGCATGGTCATGGGATATCTCGGCACGAGGCCTGCCGTCGTGCGCAGTCCCACCACGCCGCAGAAGGCCGCCGGCGTGCGCAGCGACCCGCCGAAGTCCGTCCCTTCGGCAAGCGGCGCCATGCGCGCGGCGAGCGCCGCCGCCCCGCCTCCGGTCGAGCCCGAGGCCGAGAGGGCCGTATTCCAGGGGTTGCGCGTCGCGCCGAACACCTTGTTTACAGTGTTCGCGCCGGCGCCGAACTCGGGCGTGTTGGTCTTGCCCAGAACGATCGCGCCTGCCGCCTTCAGCCGGAGCACGACTTCGGCGTCCTGGGCGGGGACGTGGTCGCGAAACAGCATCGAGCCCCAGGTCGTGCGGATCCCGGCGGTGGGCGTGAGGTCCTTGATCGCGACCGGAACGCCGTGCAGGGGCCCGAGCTTGGCGCGCTTTTTCATCGCGCCTTCGGCCTCGCGCGCCCAGGCGAGCGCCTTCTCCGCGGCGACGGTGCAAAACGCGTTGACCGCGGGGTTGAGCCGCTCGATCGCCGCGAGGTGCGCCTCGGTCACCTCGACCGGGCCCGCCTTCTTGGTGCGGATGAGCCGCGCGATCTCGGCCGCCGAGAGATGAGTAAGGTCGCGTGCCATCGGTAACCAGACCGAAGTGTACGTGACTCCCGCGCAGGCGGGAGTCGCGCGGGCGTTCTAGACGCTCACTGCGGCATTCCCTCAAGAATCCAGTTGTAGAGGATCGAGTAGTTGTTCAGCCCGGGCAGATAGGGTCCGCCGCCGGCGTGATGGCTGCCGGAAGGCTTGCGCAATAGCGGGCTCGCCTGGATTTCGGTGAGGTTGGCGCGGCCCGTCAGCTCCTTGTGGAACCACGCGTCGTCGGTCACAGCAACGTATCCACCGATCCCGTCGCGATCGAAGTCCGTATACGCAATCGGTGCGATGCCCGCGGGCGCGTGGCATCCGGTACAGCCGCCGCTCTGCACCAGACTCCGGACGCTCGCGAAGGTGGGAGCGAGAAGAGCGGCGTCCACCGTTATGTCGACAGTCTTCGAATGCACGGTCGCGCCGTTGCCGACCGTTAGCCGGAACGTGTAAAGACCCGCAAGGGGAGGCGTAAACGTGGTGTTCATGGAATTGGCGTCGGCGATTGTCGCGGTACCCGGGCCGGAAGTCTGAGACCAGCTGTACGTCGTCGCGAACAGGCTATCTGCTCCCGAAAGCCTCGCGGCCCCCAGTCCGACCATCCGGTTCGGACCGGGATCGGCGAGAGGACGTCCGGGCTTCAACACCGCGCCGCCCGACGTGGCAGTACCCGCTCCGAGCACCGAGTCGATGTAGCTCGCGAGCGTCGCGGGCGCCGTTGATTTCCAGAAATCCTGGTATACGAGCAGGGCGAGCGGCATGTTGCCGCGATCGAACACGTGCGCCTTGGTGCGGTCGGCGTAACCCTGGAATTTCGCGAGAGTCATGAAATCAATGTCGCTTTGTCCAGTCGTGCCGCGCACGACGTGGCAGGTGCGGCAATAGGGCGCTACGACATTCCTGTACAAGTTTTCGGCGGTCGCGCCCACGTTGGCGGTTTTCCACATGTCTGGGACATAGTCGTCGGCGAACGTGTCGTTGGGCATGCCAATGACGACACCACCGCCCCCGTACCAGGTCTTGATCATTTCCGCCGCGGTCCCCTGCCATTCGTTCGCGCCCGCGGTGGGCCGGCAGGCGTCCACGCCGGTTCCGCCGCCGCCAGGGAGCGGATACGTGCACAGCACCCAGCGGTTGAAATCCTTCAGCCACGCTTGCTGGTCCGCCTTGGTCCAGCCCGGCTGAGCGGAGAACTCGAAGCTGTCTACGTTGAAGCCCTGCAGGCGGCCCTGGGTGTCGCCGCGCTTCCTCGACAGGCTGTTCTCGATCAGCGCAAAGCGCCGGTTACCGCCGACATCGGAAGTCAGCGGATCGGCGCGCCCGCCGTGGCAGTTGATGCAGGGACCGGGCATGGCCTTGAGTCCCTTGCCGTCGAGGTCGACCCGGAGCTGCCGCGTGCCGTCGACCGGAGAGAAGTTGAAGAACTTCGCGAACTTGACGGTATTGCTGCAGTTAGCAGGATCCTCCGCGGTGCACGGCGAAGCGCTCCATTCGATGGCGTTGGTGCCGATGTGCCACTTCGTGTCGCGCGCGACTGCGGCCTCGACGTTCAGGCTGGAGTACCCCTTGCTCGAAACGGTCCAGATGTCGTAGTTCTCGACGACGAACGCGACGCTGCCGTTGATGTTGATATCGGGATGGGTGTTGTTGATGCGCCCGGTCATGCGCCGCCCGTAGCCAAGGTCCTTCACATCGCGGAAGACCACCGTGTGCTCGGTGCCGGTGGCGGTATTGCCGACACTGTTCATGGCCTTCCAGGCGTTCAACGTGAGCCTCTCGTCGAGCGGATCGATGGCTCGGTAATACGCAGCCGCGTAGGCGTCGGAGTCGGTTTCGAATGCGCCGCCAACCTGGATCGGATTGGGAAACAGCAGGAAGCGCTGCAGCCCCGACGGGACGTCGGAGGGTTCCACCTCGTCGCCGGTGTTGCTCTGTTGGCATGCGCACAGCAAGGCCGCCAGGACCAACGACGCGGTGCGCGGAAGAAAATGCCGGGCGATCATCGCTCTCTCCTAGAAGCGCGCCAGGTAAGCAAGCGAGAACTGGTTGACGGAATAGCGAAAGTCCGACGACGTATAGCCCGACGCCGGATCGAGCGCGGTCGCCTGCGCCCAGCGCCAGGAGAGATCGAGCGAATGTCCGGCGCCGAACGCGTGGTTGTAGCCGAGCGTCGCGATCCAGGTATTCGCCTTGAAGCGATAGGCGAAGCGCCCGTCGTCGAACGCGTCGTCCTCGACGACGTTCTCGCCGGCGATGCCGACAAGCGGCAGCGACAGGGGCGCGGTGGATACGATGTCGCCGCGGCGGTATTCGGCGCCGAGATAGACGACGTCGGAGCGCGTGAGCGACCAATCGGCGTTCCCGCGCAGGGAAACGTTTTTCGTGTCGAAGACTATGCTGTTTCCGTCGCCCATGTTTCCGGTGAGGGCGCCGAAAAGCTGGACGCGGTCGGTCACGGGCTTGAGCACGCTCACCCCGAGCGCATAGCGGTAGCCGTCGCGCAGGCTCGATTCGTAGTTTTCCGCCGCGGCGCGCACGAACGCCCCGTAAGTCTCTGCGCCGAATTCCCCCGAAGCGCGGTACTGGAAGTCGCCCTGCGCGCCGATGAAATTGCGCGACAGGCCCGTGTAGCTGTTGAACCTCTCGGCACCCACGAAACCTTGCACGATCGCGCGCGTATTCGAGGAAATCGGAACGGCGGCGCTCGCGCTGGCGCGCACGCCCAGTATCCTGTCCGACAGGGCGTCGGCGTCGGCCGACCGGGTCACGTTGTCGTCCGAGGTGAAGCTCGCTTCGACGCGAACGCCGGGGGTGTCCCCGGCGGCGCCGCGCGCCGATCCGGCCACAAGCACGGCGAGCGCCAGAGCGACGCTCGCCGCCGCCTGCAAGCTCAGGCCCCTGTCAATATTCCCGCCGCGGCGCACTGTATTCGTCCACTGGAAACACGAACGGGGGCGTGCGGCCGACCAGGGTCTCGATCAGCATCAACTCCTGGTCGGTGTGATTGATGAAGGGCGCCTCGCGGATGTTCCTGCCCGATGCTTCCTTCGCCAGAATGTACAGCGGCTTGTCGTGGTGTCTCGCCGCCACCGTCTCCCTGCTCTGGGGATCGTTGCTGGCCGCAACGTCGGCGACGCCATAGCAGGTGCAGAAGTAGGTCCGCTCGGGATCGCTTTCGGTGTACACGCCGGTGCCGCGGATCCCGATGGTGGCGGTCGCCGTGGCGATGCGCGTCGGCCTTCCCCTGCCGAATACCGACAGCAACTTGCCCGTTACCAGCCGCAGCGAGGACGTAAGCCCGGACGGCGGGCTTTCGATCACCATGCGGCTTCCGCCGCGCAGCATGAACGCATCCTCGGCGACGACGAAGGCCGCCTCGGCATTGCTCGCCGTCTCCAGAGTATCGCCGACTCTGACCGGCGTCTGCAGCGTCGCCTCCTGGTTGTTCACCAGCACGCGCCCCGAGACGCGATAGAACGACTGGCCGGCGGGAAGTTTCCGGGGCGCGGCGCCGAAGATCTGGGCGACCGCGTCCCCGGCCAAGGAGAACAGCCCCGCCGCCAGCGCCTGGATCAGGACGCGCCGGCGCGGGTCATCGAGTTCATCGAATCGCTTCATGAGGCGGATTCCCTCCCGAATCGCCTGCGATTTGCGCCGCCATCAAGGCCGGCATACGCAACGCTGCTACGCTCGAACGATAACGCTGCTACGCTCGAACGATGCTAGCACATAGTATCCGCGAACCGGCGACTTCGGACAAGAGCGGTGCGGACTCCGTGATCCAGTTCACGCTCCCCGGCGAATTCATTACACTGCGCCGACAAGACTACGTCGCGAGGTTCCCTTGAAAACGGCCATCCTGCTGCGCATCGCCTCCGTGCTCACTCTGATTTTTTGCGTCGGACACGGCTATGCAACCCTGGGAAGCCCTGTTCGCAGCCCCGGCGAAGCGGCGGTGTTCATGGCCATGCAGTCCTATCAGCTCAAGATGCTGGGGGCGATCAGGACGCATTGGGATTTCTATCGCGGCTTCAGCATCCTGTTCGGCGTGACCTTGCTGTTGCTCGCCGTCCTGCTCTGGCAATTGTCCATGACGGCGAAGACCGACCCGCGCGCAACCCGCCCCCTGGTCGCTTCGCTCCTGGTCGGTTACCTCGCGTTCACCATCCTGGGCGGGTTGTACTTCTTCTTCGCGCCCGCGGCGTTCTCCGCCGCCGTCGCGATCTGCCTCGCCCTGGCGTTCACCTCGGCGAAGAAGGGCTGATCGCCGTTGTCGGTGGGGTAGAATCGCGGCACCTTGTACGTACACGGCACGATGTCGGCCCCCTCCAAAAAACCGCAGGAAGCCTCGACCTCCAACTTCATCCGCCAGATCGTCGAGGCCGATCTCATGGCCGGGAAGTTCGCGAAGCGCAAGTGGAGCGGCCGGCCCGGTTCCGCGCTCTCCCTGGAAAAGGCGCCGTTCGATCCCGCCAAGATCCGCACGCGCTTCCCGCCCGAGCCGAACGGCTATCTGCACTACGGCCACGCGAAATCGATCTGTCTCAACTTCAGCCTGGCGCGGGACTACGGCGGCGTCTGCCACCTGCGCTTCGACGATACCAACCCGGCAAAGGAGGAACAGGAGTACGTCGATTCCATCCGCGATTCCGTGAAGTGGCTGGGATTTTCCTGGGACGACAAAAGCGGGGGCGGCTACGAGTACTACGCGTCCGACTACTTCGAGTACCTGTACGAGTTCGCCGAAGAGCTGGTGCGCCGCGGCCACGCCTATGTGGACAGCCTTTCCGCCGAGCAAATGCGCGCGCTTCGCGGAACGCTTACCCAGGCGGGCAGGAACAGCCCCTACCGCGAGCGCTCGACCGAGGAAAGCCTCAAGCTCCTGCGCGACATGCGTTCGGGAAAATTCGCCGATGGCGAGCACGTCCTGCGGGCGAAGATCGACATGGCCTCGCCCAACATCAACCTGCGCGACCCCGCCATGTACCGCATCCGCCACGCCGCGCACCACCGCACCGGCGAGCGCTGGTCCATCTACCCCACCTACGACTGGGCGCACGGCGTCTCGGACGCGCTCGAGAACATCACGCACTCGATCTGCACGCTCGAGTTCGAAGACCACCGGCCGCTCTACGAGTGGTTCAACGAGCGGCTCGCCGAAGACTGGACCGGATACGACGGTGTGAAGAGGCCAGGCCTTCTGCAGCAGCCGCTGCCGCAGCAGATCGAATTTGCGCGGCTCAACCTCACTTACGTCGTGCTCTCCAAGAGGAAGCTCATCCAGCTGGTCGAGGAGAAGCACGTGGACGGCTGGGACGACCCGCGCATGCCCACCCTGGTCGGCGCTCGCCGGCGCGGTTTCATCCCGGAAGGGTTCCGCCTTTTCGCCGAGCGCATCGGCGTCGCCAAGGCGGACTCATGGATCGAGTTTTCCGTGCTCGAAGACTGCATGCGCGAGCACCTGAACGAGGTCGCGCCGCGCAGGATCGCCGTGCTCGATCCGCTCAAGCTCGTCATCGAGAACTACCCGGAAGGAAAAGAGGAAGAGTGCGAAGCGCCCAATCACCCGCAGAAGCCCGACTTGGGCAAGCGCAAACTGCCGTTCTCGCGCGAGCTGTGGATCGAGCGCGAAGATTTCGCCGAGACCCCGCCGAAAGGATATTTCCGCCTGTTCCCCGGCAACAAGGTGCGCC
>Ga0105252_10000602_pt1 | contig 21369 bp, 20 predicted proteins | sample EasRivMeERMZT100_FD_89675 | JGI IMG/M metagenome (GOLD analysis project Ga0105252, IMG submission 89675) | Soil microbial communities from meander-bound floodplain in the East River, Colorado, USA - East River MetaG ERMZT100 | ecosystem: Environmental > Terrestrial > Soil > Floodplain | place... | reverse complement strand
CATCGTCAGCGACGATGTGTACGCGACCTTCGTTCCCGGCTTTCGCTCGCTGCTCGCGGCCCTGCCCCACAACACCGTCGTGCTCTACTCGTTCTCGAAATACTTCGGTTGCACGGGCTGGCGGCTCGGCGTGGTGGGACTGCACGAGGACAACGTGATCGACCGCCTGATCGCGCGCGCGCCGCGGGCGCGCCGCCGCGCGATCGAGAACCGCTATGCCGGGCTCAGCGCGGAACCCGGGCGACTCGGGTTCATCGATCGCCTGGCCGCGGACAGCCGGGCGGTTGCGCTCAATCACACCGCCGGCCTGTCCGGGCCGCAGCAGGTGCAGATGACGCTGTTCGCGCTGCACGCACTGCTCGACCGGGCCGGACGCTACCGGGCGCTTGCGCGGAATATCCTGCAGCGGCGCTTGAAAGCCCTCTTCGCCGGGCTGGGCGCGCCGCTGCCCGAGGACCCGCTGCGCGCCGGCTACTATTGCGAGCTGGATCTCATGGCCTGGGCGGAGCGGCACCACGGACGCAAGTTCGCCCGCTACCTGCAGCGCGCGCACGAGCCGGTCGACCTGGTGCTGCGGCTCGCCGAGCGCTCCGGGATCGTGCTCATGCCCGGCGCGGGCTTCGCCGGGCCCGAGTGGTCGGTACGCGTCTCTCTCGCCAACCTTCCCGAGCGGGCTTACGGAGAGATCGGCGCTCAACTCGCCGCCGCGAGCCGGGACTACGTGGATGAATGGAAACGCGGTGCGCGCCGCACGCCGCGTCCACGCCTCAGGACAGCTTGATTTCCAGCGACTTCGATCTCATGAGGAAGGGGCGGCCCCGCCACCTGTCCCGGCCAATTCGCGCACGGCCCCGGCCAGCAGCGGCGCCGTTCCCTCGACCTGCAGCCGCGGGTCGCTTGCGTCATTGACGCTGTCGGTGGTCGAGATCCGTCGAGCGACCGCGCATATCCGCTCGAGCGCCCCGCGCGCCATCACGGCGTGAATGAACACTGCATGAATCTCCGCGGCGCCGGCCGCGAGCAGCGCCTCAGCCGCGGCGACGATGGTGCCCCCCGTGCTCGCCATGTCGTCGACGATCACGCAAGGACGGCCGCGTACATCGCCGAGCACCTGCCGGGCGACGGCGGCATCGTCACCGGGACGCGTCTTCGCCACGGCGGCGAGCGGCACGCGCAACGCCGAAGCGAAACGCTGCGCGCGCTTGAGGCCTCCGGCATCCGGAGAAACGATCACCGCATCACGAAGCCCCCAGCGGCGTATCGCCGGAAGCATCAACTCGTCGGCTTGCAGATGCACGATCGGCATCGGGAACGCGCTTTCCAAGGCGGCCGAATGCAGCTCGAAGGCGATCAACCGGTCGATCCCCGCGCTGCCCAGTATTTGCGCGGCGAGCCGGGCAGAGCGCGGTTCCCCCGGACGGCTGCGCACGTCCTGGCGGGCGTAGCCGAAATAAGGCACCACCGCGGTGATCCGCGACGCACCGGCCCCACGCGCGGCGTCCGCCAGCAGCGCGAGCGTCAGGAGTCGCTCGTTGGTCGGCGTCGAGGTCGGCTGCACGATGTAGACATCGGAGTCCCGGACATCACCCTCGATGCGGATCCGCGTTTCGCCGTCGGCGAATGCGGAGATCGATACCCCTGTTTCATCCGCGCCGGTCAGCTCGGCGATCCGGTGCGCGAGTTTCGGATGCGCGTCCCCTGCGATCAAGCCGATTTTCCTCATGACGCCATCGAGGACCGTTCCGCGCCCGTTCGACCTAGGTCAGACGCTCGACCTGGTCCCGATCAGCATTGACAGTTTCATTTCTCAGATGCCGGCCGAACCAGTCGGCGGCGAGCCGCGCGACTTCATCGAGCGTTCCGTGCTCCTCGAAAAGATGCGTCGCCCCGGGCACGATGGCGAGCTCCTTGACGCATTCAAGCTCGGCGCCGGCCCGCTCGTTCAGCTCGATGACTCCGGAATCATCCCCGCCGACGATCAACAAGGTGGGCGCCTTGACCCTTCTCAACGTGTCCCTGCTCGCCAGGTCCGGGCGGCCTCCGCGCGACACGACGGCGGCGATCGCCTCGGGCATTTCCGCGGCGACTCTCAGCGCCGCGGCGGCGCCGGTGCTCGCGCCGAATAGGCCTACCGGCAGCTTTTCTGAGCGCGGATCACGCGCGAGAAAACGCACTGCGTCCGCCAGCCGCCTGGTCAGCAGATCGATGTCGAAGCGCGTTTCGTAGGCCCTGTCCTCCTCGTAAGTCAGAAGATCGATCAGCAGGGTACCGACCCGCGCGGCCCGCAGCCGGGCGGCGACGAACGTATTGCGCGGGGAGTGCCGGCTCGAGCCACTGCCGTGCGCAAAAAGAACCACGCCGATCGGCGAATCCGGCACCTGCAGCATCCCCTCGAGCCTGACACGCCCCGACGTGACGGCAACCTGGGCATCATCGTGAATTGATTTCACGTCTTCGCTCCTTCGGGCTCCTGCTGGGCCGCACCGAACGCCTTTGCCAAGCGTTTGGCCGCGTCGATGCGATCATGAAACTTCATCGAGAGTCCGCCTCTTTTGAAATGTAGCGCAGCCGCCGCATTCGGCTTTGATCTGAATCAAACTCAAACGATCCGTCTGCACTCTGAATCCGCGCGGATTTGGGCGCCGTTCCGGGAGATACGGGAACCCGCCACACCCTCACTGCGCCCAGAGCACCTCGATGCGCCCGTTGGAGCGAAGCTTCGCCCGCGTTCCGAGCTGCCGGCCTTCGCGCTCGAGGACGGCGCAGAGCGCGCTGCTGTCGGCGGGTCCCGCGCGCTCGACCCGAAAGCGCTTCATTTGCGTGGGGACGAGTTCGAGCCGCACGAGCCGGCCGTTGTCCGTCTCCACGGTCGGGAAATGCATGAGCCCCAGATCCCCGCGATACGCCTCGTGGCCGCCGATACCCTCGTAGTCGTTGATGAAGTCCCCGCACCCGTAGAGGATCAGTTTCCCGGCATGCACTTCGATTCCCTTCGCATGGTGCGAGGAGTGGCCGTGCACCAGGTCCACACCCGCGCTGTCGATCAGCCCGTGGGCGAAGCGCCTCTCGGTCTCCGAGATGCGATAACCCCAGTTGCCGCCCCAGTGCAAGGAAGCGATGGCGATGTCTCCGGGCTGCTTCGTCCCGCGAACCGCGTCTGCAATCCGCGCGATCGTGTTCTCCGACAGATCTTCGAGAAAATCGACGCCGGGCCGGTCCGCTTCGGCCGCCCAGTGCCGCGGCACACCGCTGCTCGCGGCCGCGAGGGCGAAAACCAGAACGCGGCCGCCCGGCTCGAGGGAGAGCTTCGCGGGCACGCGGGCTTCGACGCGGTTCGCACCGGCCCCGGCCGCCTTGATTCCGGCCTTGCCGAGCGTGGCCAGCGTCTCGGTAAGTCCCGCGGCCCCCCAGTCGAGAACGTGGTTGTTCGCCAGGACGCAGCAATCGATCCTCGCCGCGGACAGGCAGAGCGCGTTCTTCGGATGCATTCGGTAATTGATCCCCTTGTCCTGCCAGTCGTCGCTTCGCGTGACCGCGGTCTCGAGATTGACGATGCGGGCGGCGGGTCGCTCGCGCTCGAGCTCCTCGAGCGCGTCGCCCCAGATGTAGGCGGGATCCACCGGTCGCGGGATGGACCCGTGGCTGCGCTCGGCGAGCTCGACGTAGCCGAGCGCGCTCCGCATGAACGTCTCATGGATAGTCGGATCGCACGGATGCGGAAGGATCTGGTCTATGCCCCTTCCGGTCATCACGTCGCCGCACAGAAATAAAGTGACTGCCCCCACCGCCTGAATCCCGTCACGTCCCGAACGCCGACACCCGGTAACATCCCCATGACGCCGGGCCGATGCGTTTCTTCCATTGGAGACCTTCGTGCTCGAACCGGATTGATCTGTGTCAAACACCTTCCCGCCGCAATCCTCATCATTGTGATCGAAGGATCGCGTGCACGCACATGGCCAAGGCATCAGCAATCATGAACCATCCCCCGAGCGATCCCGGCGCCAGCGCCCTGCTCACGGACTTCTACCAGCTGACGATGCTGAAGTCCTATTACGAGCGCGGCATGACCGAGGTCGCGGCGTTCGAATTCTTCGTGCGCAAGCTGCCCGCGACGCGCAATTTCCTCATCGCGGCCGGACTCGAGCAGGTGCTCGAGTTTCTCCAGAACCTGCGTTTTTCCGCGGACGAGCTCGACTGGCTCTCGCGCCGCCCGGGCTTCGGCCGGGAATTCGTCGACTGGCTCGCGCAACTCCGGTTCACGGGGGATGTCGACGCCATGCCCGAAGGCACCGCGTTCTTTTCGGACGAGCCGATTCTGCGCGTGGCCGCGCCGCTGCCCCAGGCGCAGCTCGTCGAGACCCGGCTTATTGCGCTCCTGCATTTCGAATCGCTGATTGCATCCAAGGCGGCGCGCTGCGCGCTCGCGGCGCCCGGCAAGCTGCTGGTCGATTTCGGATTGCGCCGCGCGCACGGCGCCGAGGCCGGATTGCTCGCCGCGCGCGCGTCCTATATCGGCGGCTTTTCCGGTACGGCGACCGTGCTTGCCGGCCAACGCTTCGGCATCCCCCTCTACGGGACGATGGCGCATTCGTTCATCCAGGCGCACGACAGCGAGACGGCGGCTTTCCTCGATTTTGCCCGCGGGCATCCGGCCAACACGACGCTGCTGATCGATACCTACGATACGGAGGCGGGGGCGGAAAAAGTCGTCGCGCTCGCGCCGCGGCTGCGCGCCGAGGGCATCCAGGTCAAGGGAGTCAGGCTCGATTCAGGCGACCTCGGCGAGCACGCGCGCAAGGTCCGGCGCATCCTCGACGAAGGTGGATGCCGCGACGTGGGAATATTCGCAAGCGGCGGGCTGGACGAGTACGAGCTCGATCGGCTCGCCGGTGCACCGATCGGAGGCTTCGGCGTGGGTACGAGTCTGGTGACTTCTTCCGATGCTCCGGGCCTCGATTGCGCGTACAAGCTGCAGGAGTACGCCGGTCGCCCGCGACGCAAGCGCTCCGAAGGCAAGGCGACCTGGCCCGGTCGCAAGCAGGTTTACCGCGTTGCCGGGCCCGACGGACGCTTCGAGCACGACATCCTCGCGACCGCGAGCGAGCGGCAGCCCGGGCACCCGCTGCTTGAGGCCGTGATGAAGGACGGCGCGCGCCTCGCCCCCGCGCCGGAGCTCGAAGCAGTCAAGAGTCATGCGCTTTCGCAGCTCGCGCTGCTTCCCGAGCGCCTGCGCGGCCTGGCGCGTGCGGAGCCGGCTTATCGCGTCGAGGTGGCTCCTGCGTTGAAGTCGCTTGCCGACGAGGTCGACCGCCGCCAGCGCGAGCTGATCGACGCTGAACCGGCGCCTTGACTCGTCAACAGGACGAAGGCCGGCGGGAGCCCTGTGGTTGCTCTTCTCGATCTGGCGCAGCGGTTCCGGCGAGTAGAGGCGCGCCCGGGCCGCGCTATCCCCGAACGCCAAAGCCTCGCTTGTTCCCGCTCTTCCGCAGTTTCCAGGCCTCGCTCCATAAAATCCCCGCGATGCCGGCGGCGAGAGCAAGCCCGATCTCGCCTGCGCCGAGCGGCGCGAAACGAAACACCGCGGCCACCGGCGGCACATAGAGAGTCAAGGCGAGTGCCGCGATCGTAGCTATCGTCATCCACCACAGCATCGGATTGGGCCGCGCGAGCGTCGCGAGGATGGATTCAGAACGCGATCGGTTGGCGAAGATCAATGCAAGGTTTCCGAAGACGATCGCCGCGAAGCCGAGCGAACGCACTTCCTCGTGGCCACGGGCATCCGATAGCGCCCATCCGTAGAGAAGCACGATCGCGACCAGAACCGTCGCGCCCAGACCGAGGCTCCCCAAGAGCATCGCGCCGCTGAACAGCGGCGCGCGCGGATCGCGCGGCGGACGCCGCATCGCCTCGCGCTCCCCTGCTTCGGCCTCGAACACCACCGAACATGCGGGATCGATCACGAATTCCAGGAACACGACGTGCACGGGATAGAGCATGATCGGCCCGCCCATCGCGAGCGGCAGGAAGGCCATGGCGGCGATCGGCACGTGCACGGCGAGCAGATAGCACATGGCGTTGCGCACGTTGTCGTAGATGCGCCGCCCGAGCCGCACGGTGTCGACGATGGCGCCGAACTCGTCGCGCAGGAGCACCAGCGAGGCGGCTTCCCGCGCCACATCGGTGCCGCGGTTTCCCATCGCCACGCCGATATGCGCCGCGCGCAGGGCCGGCGCGTCGTTGACGCCGTCGCCGGTCATGGCGACCACTTCGCCCGCGGACTTGAGCGCCGCGACCAGACGCAGCTTCTGCTCCGGGAGCACGCGCGCGAAAACATCCACGCTCCGCACCGCCCGCGCCAGGTCGGCATCGGCGAGCGTTTCCAGCTCGGCGCCGGTGAGCGCTCCTCCTTCGATGCGGATCCCGGCCTCGCGGGCGATGGCGAGCGCCGTCCCTCGGTGGTCTCCGGTGATCATGATCACGCGGATTCCCGCGCCCCTGCATTCCGCCACGGCGGCGGGCACCTCGGGTCGCAGCGGATCGGCAAGAGCGACGAAACCGAGCCAGCGGAACGCAAAGGCACGAGGGTCCGCAGGCCAGGCCTGCTCGCCCCATTCCGCCGAGGCCACGCCGAGAACCCGCATGCCCTGCTCGGCGGCGACTGCGGCTTTTGCGAGAAGCGCAGCGCTTCGCGTCGCGTCGATTCCGCAGGCGGCGATCACCGTCTCGGGCGCGCCCTTCACCGCCACCACCGCGCGCCCTTCGGTATTGCGCCAGGCGTGGCACACGGCGAGGAACGTTTCGCTCAACGAGTAATCGCGGTCGAGCCGCCAGGCGGCGCGCCATTGCGCCGCCTCGGGCGAATGGCGCGAAGCAGCGGCGAGGACCGCGTTCTCCATGGGGTCGAAAGGCGCGAGTTCGCTCGCCAGCGCAGCGTGGGAGAGGACTTCCTGCGCGCCGCGGGAAAGCGGAGAATCGGGCGCGAGACCGACCCAGGCGTCTCCGGCGAAAACATCCTTCACCGCCATGCGGTTCTCGGTAAGCGTCCCGGTCTTGTCCACGCACAGGACGGTCGAAGCCCCGAGCATCTCGATCGCCGGCATGCGCCTCGTGAGCACGCCGTGCCGCGCGATGCGCCAGGCGCCGAGCGCGAGAAACACGGTCAGGACCACCGGAAATTCCTCCGGGATGATCGCCATCGCGAGCGTGAGTCCGGAGAGCACGCTCTCCACCCAGCCGTCGCGCAGCGCCAGATGCAGAAGCGCGACGAGCGCGCTCAAGCCCACCGCGAAAGCGGCGACGAGCTTGACGACTCTCGCCGTTTCGCGCTCGAGCGTGGTCCGCTCGGGCTCGATCTCGCGCAGCGCCCGGCCGATCCGGCCGAGTTCAGTGTGCGGACCGGTAGCCGCCACCTCGGCGTAGCCGTGGCCCTTCGCCACCAGCGTTCCGGAAAATACCTTGCCCGCCTGCAGCGGAACGCCCTCCCCCGGCAGGCGCTTTTCCGCCGGAAGCGACTCGCCGGTCAGCAGCGACTCGTCCACCATCAAATCGTTCGCCGCAAGCAGCTGGGCGTCCGCGGCGACGCGGTCGCCCTCCGAAAGGATCAGCACGTCGCCGCGAACCACGTCCGCACCCGCGACACGGCTCTGGCGGCCGTCGCGGACCACCAGCGCGCGCGGACTCGACAGGTCGCGCAGCGCGTCGAGCGCGCGCTCGGTCTTTCTCTTCTGCGCCACCGTGATGCCGATGACGACGAGTATCGATGCCGCTAGCACCAGCGCTTCGGCCAAGTCCCCGATCAGGAGATAGATTCCGGAGGCCGCGCACAGGAGCAGGAACATGGGCTCGCGCAGGACCTCGATCACCAGGCGCGCGATGCCCGTGCGCTTCGCGGCGGGAAGACTGTTCGGACCCTCCTCGCGAAGGCGCCTCGCCGCCTCCGCGCCGGACAAGCCGGTGAGCCGAGGCTTCAATCGCGAATCCATGCTGGTGCAATCGTACTCGACGGAGGACTGGATCCGTTGACACAGGTCAAAGTCAACGAAACCACGGAACGGCCCCCTTGGAGTTTGACCCAGATCAACAGTCGACCCGGTACACTGTTTATCTTTGAGCCATGGATCGTTGCGCAAACTATCAGGAGGTGCACCGTGCTCTACAAGAGAATCCTCGTCCCCGTTGACGGGAGTCCGACTTCGATGGCCGGGCTGAAGGAGGCCTTGAGGCTCGCGAAGAACCAGCACGCGAAGCTCTGCTTGTTGCATGTCGTCGATGAAACGATCGTCTTCAATACCCCGGAAGGCGGGATCAACATCGGGCCGATATTGGAAGACATGAAACGCGGCGGGAAGCGGCTGCTTCAAAAGGCGGAGAAATTCGCTTTGGCGCAGGGCGTCAAGCCTGACTCCAATCTGCGGGAAAGCGTCGGTGCACGGGTCGCGGACGCGATCACGTGGCAGGCGAAGCGCTGGCGCGCCGACCTGATCGTGATGGGAACTCACGGGCGCCGCGGCGTCAACCGGATGCTCATGGGCAGCGACGCGGAACTGGTGGTGCGCAACGTCCCGGTACCCGTGCTGCTGGTTCACACCAAAGGACGCTCCGGAAGCGCGGGGGCGCGGCGGAAGCGAAAGTGACGCGCCCAAGGTCGCAATAATCGAAAGGGAATCCCATGGAAACGCCTCTCCAAATCGTCGTCCGCAACATTGCTCATTCGGACGCGCTTGAAGCGCGCGTCCGCGAGGATGTCGCCAAGCTGGAGGCGTTTCACCCGCGCATCATCAGCTGTCGCGTGAAGATCGAGGAGCTGCAAAAGCATCGGCGCCAAGGCCGGCATCTTCGAGTCTCAATCGACCTGCGCGTGCCCGGCAGGGAAATCGTCGCCAGCCACGACCACGACGAGGACGTCTATGTCGCGCTGCGCGAAGCGTTTCACTCCGCGAGGCGCCAGCTCGAGGACACCGTGAGGGTCATGCGCGGCGATGTGAAGGTTCACGGAACCGGTGGGGGGAACGAACCGGATCGAAAGGAGCAACCATGAAAGGCGAACGGGGCGGCTTTCGGGCGATGCGCCGGGAGCAGCTGCTCGAGGGGCTCGGGCACGACAGCTACAAATCCAAGGTCAAGCTTCCCGACCCCACGCGCTGCCCGGGCTGCGGTGCGGTCTTTCGCAACGGCCGCTGGACGTGGGAGACCGCGACCAAGGATGCGCATGAGCATACGTGCCCGGCGTGCCAACGCATCCATGATGAGTTTCCGGCGGGCTATGTCGCGCTCGGCGGCGAGTTTTTCCTCGAGCACGGCGACGAGATCCTTCGCCTGGTGAAGCACTGCGAGGAAAAGGAAAAGGCCGCGCACCCGGTGCAAAGGATCATGGCGATCGAGAAAAAGAAGGACGGCGTGGTCGTCACCACGACCGACGTGCATCTTGCTCGAACCATCGCCGAGCGCGTCCACGACGCGTTCAAGGGCAGCCTTGCCTTCCACTACAACAAGGACGACAACCTCCTGCGCGCGACCTGGAAGCGCTGAACCGCCGCGTCCAACGGATGTCGCCGTTCACACCTTCGCCTACAGGCCGAACGCGCGCACGACGCCGAGGTAGACCAGCAGACTGAGCACGTCCTGGACGATGGTGGCGAGCGGTCCGCTGCCGTAAGCCGGGTCGCGGCGCATTTTCGCGAGAGCCCATGGAAACGCGATTCCGATGATCGCCGCGATGCTGCTGGCGACGAACAGCGCCGTCGCGACTGCGCCGGCGAGGCGCGCGTCGCGGAACACCCACAGCACGAACGGGAAGCTGATTGTCGCGAGGATCGCGCCGAGCAGCATGCCGGTGCGCAGCTCGCCGCCGATCAGGTGCGCTATCCCTGAGTGGGTGAGCGAAAGTCCGCGCACCGCGATCACCTCGGTCTGCGTGCCGATCGCATCCGCTAGGTACACGATCGCGGGTACGAAGAACGCCACCGCGATCGTCGCTCGAGCGTTTCCTCGAACCCCGCCATCGCGGCGGTGGCGAGCGCGCTTCCGCCGAGTCCCGCGACGAGCCACGGCAGGCGGTGCTGCACACGGCGCATTGGTGGGTCGTCGATCGCGTGGCGCGCCTTGGAGGCCTCGCGCTGGATCCCGCCGAGCACGTGGAGATCCTCGATGTGCTCGCGGCGCAGCACCTGCAGCAGCGCCTGAGCGGGCATCACGCCGAGCGCGCAGCCCTCGTCGTCCACGACCGGCAGCGCATCGACGCCGTGATGCAGCGCGAGCGAGGCGGCGTGCTCCTGGTCGGTGTCCGCCCGGACGCGCGGGAAGTCGCGATCGACGGCCTTGTCGACCGGATCGTCCCCGTCCAGCGCCACCACACGCGCCAGCGGCGCGGCGCCGATGAGCCGCCCGTGCGCGTCGGCCACCAGAACGAGCTCGATGCTCGACGGTTTGTCCGTCGCGAGCCGCTCGAGCACCTCCCGCGCGCGCTCTCCTGGCTTTGCGTACGGCACCGAAGCAACGACGTGGCCGCCGACGGTTTCGGGGTGCTTCATGCGAGGCGGCGCGTCGTGAAAAAGCGCCGCAGAGCCTCATGATCCATATGTCTGTCCATGGTAGGAGCGATGCCGGCGGTTTCCTTGACATGGATCAAACGCCAACCGCGGTTGCCGTGGACTACTATCTGAAAGATACTTGGCGCCGTACTTCGGGCTGGATTGAAACGGAAAACTCCAAGTGCTGATCGGAGTGCCCAGGGAAATCAAGGTGCACGAGTATCGCGTGGGCCTCACGCCGGAGAGCGTGTCCGCGCTCGTCGCCGAGGGTCACGGCGTACTGGTGGAAACCCGGGCCGGCACCGGAATCGGCGCCGAGGACGCGCAATACGTCAAGGCCGGCGCAGTGGTCGCAGCCACGCCCGAGGAGATCTTCGCCCGGGCGGAGATGATCGTGAAAGTAAAGGAGCCTCTTGCCCCCGAGCGGGCACGGCTGCGCCCGGGGCAGGCTCTGTTTACGTACCTGCATCTCGCGCCGGACCCGGAACAGGTCCGCGATCTCGCGGCGAGCGGCGCGATCGCGATCGCCTACGAGACGGTCACTTCGGCATCCGGCGCCCTGCCGCTGCTCGTGCCCATGTCGATCGTCGCCGGCAGGATGGCGATCCAGGTCGCGGCGCACTACCTCGAGCGGCCCCATGGGGGCCGCGGCATCCTCGTCTCCGGCGCGGCGGGCGTCGCCCCAGCGCGAATCCTGGTGCTCGGCGCCGGGGTCGTCGGCTCGAACGCCGCCCGGATCGCGCTGGGAATGGGCGCCGACGTCGTCGTGCTCAGCCGCTCTTCCGAACCGCTGCGGCGTCTGGAGACCGAACTGGGCCCGGGCTTGCGCACACGGGTCGCCACGCCCTCGGACATCGAGCGGGAATCGCGCGAAGCCGATGCCGTGATCGGCTCGGCCATGGTGCCCGGGGGGCTGGCGCCCAAGCTGCTCACGCGCGCGATGCTCTCCGGAATGAAAAAGGGCGCGGTGCTCGTCGACGTCTCCATCGACCAGGGCGGCTGCTTCGAAACTTCGCGCCCGACCACGCACGCGGATCCGGTGTACACGGTGGACGGCATCGTCCACTACTGCGTCGCCAACATGCCCGGCGCGGTGCCGCGCACTTCGACCTACGCGCTCAACAATGCCACGCTGCCTTTCGTGAAGGAACTCGCCGGTCGTGGCGTCGTCGAGGCCTTGCGCGCCGATCCGCACCTGCGCAACGGGCTCAACGTCTGCCGCGGTGCGCTCACCAACCTCAAAGTGGCGGAAGCCCTCGGCCGAGAGTACACGGATCCGATGCGGGCGCTGGAGCGCCAGGACTGACGTTCGGCGCGACTCGAATCGGGCGCGGCGTTGGCATTGGGTCTCCAAGCGGCTCACGGTTTCGACCGAAACACGAGAACGCCGATGACCGTGAGTGCCGCGAACGCGGCACCCGCCATGAAGGTCGCCGGGGGGCCGAGGAGATCCCACAGGTAACCTGCCACCACGCTCGCCACCAGCAAAGCCACGCCATTCACGAGGTTGAAGATTCCGAATGCACTTCCACGAAGCTCGGCGGGGGCCGCGTCCGCCACCAGCTTCGAAAGCAGGCCTTGCGTCAGCGCCATATGCAGTCCCCACAGCAGTGTCCCGCCGAGGACGTGCCACGCCGAGGTCGCGGCCGCCAGCACGAGATCCGCGACGATCAGTATCGCAAGTCCGGCCACGAGCAGGGTACGGTGACCGAAGCGGTCGGCAGCAACTCCGGCCGGGTAGGCCCCGGCCGCGTAGACGACGTTCATTACGATCATCACGATCGGCACGTAGCCGATGGCGAGCCCCACGTTCTGTGCCCGCAGTATGAGGAATGCCTCGCTGAAACGAGCAAGTGTGAATGCCGCCCCGATCAGGACGATGAACCAATAGCGCGGTTCGAGCCGCCGCGCGGCGGAAAGCGTAAACGAGACGCGCGCGCCGGGATCGGTTCGCGATCGCTCGGGCTCGCGCACGGCGACGCACAGCAGCGCCACCGCGATGAACGCCGGCACTACGGCCACCCAGAGCACGGCTTTGAGATCGTTTGCGAACCAGGCCATGAAGGCGATCGCGAGCAGCGGACCGAGGAAAGCGCCCACCGAGTCGAGCGACTGGCGCAGGCCGTAGGCCGCTCCACGCAGCGGTGCTGGGGTGACGTCCGCCACCAGTGCATCGCGAGGCGCGCCGCGAATGCCCTTGCCGATCCGGTCGATGAACCGCGCTGCAAATACCCACTCGATCGATGTCGCGAGAGGAAACACGGGCTTCGTAATCGCTGCGAGCGCGTAGCCGAGGATGACCAGGAACTTGCGTTTGCGCAGGTAATCGCTGAGGACGCCCGAAAACACTTTGGCGATCGCGGCGGTGGCCTCGGCGACGCCTTCCACCAACCCGATGGTGACCATGCTGGCTCCGAGGACGGTCGCCATGAATATCGGGAGCAGGCTGTGGACGAGTTCGGAGGACATATCCATGAACAGCGAACCCAGCCCGAGCGCCCAGACAGTCGGCGGCAGGGAGCGAAGCGGTCGGCTTGGCGCGGCGGGTGTTTGCTCTGCGCCAGCTTGTACCGGATCGGTCATCCGTATTTTGACTGCTTTACGTCACTAACCCGGCGCTACCGTGAACGGGCGATCGCTCTACGGGGTGAGGCGCCCAGGTACCGAGCGCCCACCCGCGAGGGTCGCCATCCTGCCGGGATACGGTCAGTGCTCCGGCACGCGCGGCACCGATTCCTCGGCAGGATCGCCGGTTTCGGGATCGATCCACTCGGCGATGCCGATTTCCGCTTCGGCTTCCTGGAGCGTCTCTCCGGGCTCGACCGCTGCATCGTCTCGATACTGCATGTCCTGCACGGCCTCGAGCAGCGTTGCGAAGGGACCGAATTCCTCCGCTCCGGTCTTTGACTGCCAATAGAAGACTCCGCCGGGCCGCTCGATGATGCGCGTGCTGTCGAACTCGGGAGGTGTTTCCGGGATGACTTGGGTCATGTAAAGCTCCTGTTTCGGGGAATTTGTCCGCGTCCTCACATGTCCATGTCGCCCATGGGGGACCTGCCGGCGGGACTTCGCTCCGGAATCTGCGCGATCAGGCAGTCGGTGGTAAGGATCAACCCGGCGATCGACGCCGCGTTCTGCAGCGCGCAGCGCGTCACCTTGCAGGGATCGAGTATGCCCATCCGCACCATGTCGCCGTATTCACCGGTGAGCGCGTTGTAGCCGAAATTGCCCTCGCCCCGCTGCACCTTGTCGATCACCACCGAGGGTTCCTGGCCCGCGTTCGAGGCAATCTGCCGCAGCGGCTCCTCGAGCGCCCGCAGCACGATCTTGATGCCCGCGTCCTGGTCTTCGTTCTCGCCGCGCAGGCCGGCCAGCGGTGTGCGGACGCGCAGCAGCGCAACGCCGCCGCCGGGCAGCACGCCCTCCTCGACCGCGGCGCGCGTCGCGTGCAGCGCATCCTCGACGCGCGCCTTTTTTTCCTTCATTTCCATTTCCGTCGCGGCGCCGACTTTCACCACGGCGACGCCCCCGGCGAGCTTCGCCACGCGCTCCTGGAGCTTCTCCTTGTCGTAGTCGCTGGTCGTGTCCTTGATCTCGGCGCGCAAATCCGCGACCCGAGCGTTGATCTTGGCGGGATCGCCTGCGCCGCCGATGATAGTGGTGTCGTCCTTGTCGATTTCCACGCGCTTGGCGCGGCCGAGCTGATCGAGCGTGGCTTTTTCCAGCGTCAGCCCCACTTCTTCGGCGATCACCCGACCCGCGGTGAGCACGGCAATGTCTTCGAGCATCGCCTTGCGCCGGTCGCCGAAACCCGGCGCCTTCACCGCGCAGGCCTTGATCACGCCGCGCAGCATGTTGACGACGAGCGTGGCGAGCGCCTCGCCTTCGACCTCCTCGGCGATCACCAGCAGCGGCTTGCCCGCCTTCGCCACCTGCTCGAGCAGCGGCAGGAGATCCCGGATCGCGGAGATCTTCTTGTCGTGGATCAGAATGTAGGGGTCTTCGAGCACGCAGCGCTGTTTCTCCGCGGTGTTGATGAAATACGGCGAAAGATAACCCCGGTCGAACTGCATGCCCTCGACGACCTCGAGCTCGCTCTCGAGCCCGGTGCCGTCCTCGACCGTGATCACGCCCTCCTTCCCCACCTTCTCCATGGCGTTGGCGACGATATCTCCGATCACCCGGTCGGAGTTGGCGGAGATGGTCGCGACCTGGGCGATTTCGGTGCGCGCGCCGCACGGCTTGGCAAGCTTGCCCAGCTCGGCGACAACCGCGGTGACAGCGGCCTCGATGCCGCGCTTCAGATCCATGGGGTTCATGCCGGCCGAGACGTACTTCATCCCCTCGAAAACGATCCCGGCGGCAAGCAGCGTCGCGGTGGTCGTGCCGTCTCCGGCGACATCCGAGGTCTTGGAGGCGACTTCCTTCACCATCTGCGCGCCCATGTTCTCGAAGCGGTCCTCGAGCTCGATTTCCTTCGCCACCACGACGCCGGAGTTGATGACGATGGGGGCGCCGAACGACCTTTCCAGAACGACGGTTCGCGCCTTCGGTCCGAGCGTGCCGCGCACGGCGTCGGCGAGAATCCGCACGCCGGCCATGATCTTGGCGTGGGCGTCCTCGTGGAAAACAATTTGCTTCGCGGCCATGGGCTGATCCTTGCAGGAGAGTAGTCAGCAACCAAGATAGCGCCGGCACGATCCTTCGGATTGATTCAAGTCAAACCCGGCCATGTACGCCCAGGAAAAAAGAAACCCGCCATCCGCGGGGATGGCGGGTGCGGCGGAGACCCCGGGCCGAGCTTTTGGCACTGGCCGGTCTGAGGCTGTCCCCGTCCATCGCGGCGCCGAGAGACGCTGCGAACTTCCGCCTGGATTTTCAGGCTCCTCACCTTTGCGCCCTCATCTCCCTGTAGGGAAATTTTCCGCGCCATCCCAAGCTACTCCAGAGAAATGCGGGCGTCTTGATCCAGGTCAAACAAGCCTCGGTCTGGCTCTGTTTGGCTCCATCGCGGGAAAACGCGCGCTCGGGTTGATGCATGTCAAGGGCAAGTACAGGCCGCGGTCTATGCTTTTTTCGTCACTTCACAGGATGAGAATCGGTTTTCATGTATTCCCGCTCGATATTCCGCCGCGATCTGACCGGCAGCAGGCTGTTCGAGGACCGCGCCGATGCGGCGAGAGAGCTTGTCGCAGCGCTCGCCGCATACCGTGGCAAGAACCCGCTCGTGCTCGCCATCCCGCGCGGAGCCGTGCCGATGGGGCGGATCCTCGCGGATGAGCTGGGCGGCGAGTTGGACGTCGTGCTCGTGCGCAAGCTGCGCGCTCCGCTCAGCCCGGAGTTCGCCGTCGGCGCGATCGAGGAAAGCGGCTGGGCCCACATCGCGGATCACGCCTCCTCCTCAGGCGCCGACGAAGCCTATCTTCGAGAGGAAAAGGAGACGCAGCTCGAAGCGCTGCGCGCGCGCAGAAGCATGTACACCCCGGCGCGCGCGCCGCTCGATCCCGCGGGGCGCACCGTCATCGTCGTCGACGACGGGCTCGCCACCGGCGAGACCATGATCGCGGCGCTGCACGCGGTGCGCTCGAGGAAACCATCGCGGCTCGTGTGCGCGGTGCCCGTCGCCGCGCCGGACAGCCTGCACCGTGTCGCACCTTATGCCGACGAGGTCGTGTGCCTGCATGCGCCGGCGGACTTCCAGGCCGTCGGGCAGTTCTATGTCTCGTTCGAACAGGTCGAGGACGAGGATGTGGTCGCGCTGCTCAAGGCAACGAGCAAGCGCACCGACAGGCTCAAGGACGGGGCTTGACACAAATCAATACGCGACCCTTTTGGGCGGCTATTGTGAGATTACTTGGAATTGATATACAGCTCACCGTGAGCAACTGAACAACCGCGATCACCCCCTATTCGATCCGAGGAAGGAGCACAGCCATGAGTACCCTTTGGATTGTCGTCATCGGCGTGTTGACCGCGTATCTGGCGTACAACCTGTACGCCAAACGCATCGACCGGAACGTCATCCAGTCCGACGCCAAGCGGGCGACCCCGGCCCGGATGTACATGGACGGCGTCGACTTCATGCCGACCAGCCGGAACGTTCTTTTCGGGTATCACTTCAAGGCGATCGCGGCCGCCGGGCCCATCGTGGGGCCCATCACCGCCGCCAATCTCTGGGGTTGGTCGCCGTCGCTCGCGTGGCTGGTCCTGGGCGTCAGCTTCATCGGCTGGGTGAGCGACTATTCGGCGATCATGGTCGCGGTGCGGAACGACGGCAACAGCCTGTCGGCGATCGCGCACAAGCTCATCGCACCCCGCACGCGCACGATCCTCTTCGTATTCATCTTCTTCTACCTGATGCTGCTCGCCGGCGCGTTCATCGGCATCCTCGCGGCCATCCTTTCAGCGCGCCCGGACGTGCCGTTCGGCATCGTCATGCTCGCACTGATGGGTCTCCTCGCAGGCCAGATGATGTACCGCTGGAAGATGGGCATCATGGGCGTCACGGTCCTCGTCGTCGCCATCACGCTCGCCGGCATGGTGGCCGGACCATGGGGCCAGCACCGCGATGAAAAAGGCGCCCTCGTGCAAGGGCCGGTCGCGGCAGCGATCGTGACGGTGAACAGCGCCGTGGACAGCATCAACGACCGCCAGCCGCTCTTCTCGGTCGAAGACCCGACGATGGCGGATCCGCGGATCCCGGCGCCGGGCAAGGACGGGAAGCGTCCGACCACGCCGGCGTATGACTCGGCCACCGGTCTTCTCAAGACGCTGCCGAATTACCTCATGTGGATGGTGTTCCTCTTCGCCTTCAGCTACATGGGGGCGAACCTGCCGATCTGGCGCTTCGCGCAGCCGGTGAACTACATCGGCTTCTGGATCACTTCGATTACGATCCTGCTCAGCGCGCTCGGCATGGTTGTCGCGCCGCTGCTCGGCACCAAGGACGCGTCGGGCGCCCTGATCGGCGCGTTCGCGCTGCCTGCCTTCAAGGACCTCGGCTTCGCGATCGAGGCCGGCAAAGCATGGCAGCCGCTATGGCCGATGCTGTTCGTCACCATCGCCTGCGGCGCGATCTCGGGCTGGCACGCGCTGGTCGGCTCGATCGGTACCGCGCGCCAGCTCGAGTACGACACCGACGGACTGCCGGTTGGCGCAGGGGCGATGCTGTTTGGCGAGTTCCCCCTGGCGCTGCTGTCTCTGACTGCCGTCTCCATCGCCGGAGCCGGCGGCGGCGGCGGCCGGTTCGCGGTCGGCGTAGGCAAGCTGGTGTACGCCGGGACCTTTGGGCTCATCCCGGAGGTGTTCGGCACCGCGCTCGGCTTCGCCACCTTCGTGATCATCGTGCTCACGGTCACCCAGCTCGTCTTCCGCGTGATGCGCGTGACGCTCGCCGAGTGGGTGGGCGATGCTATCCCACCCATGCGCAACATGCACGTCGCGAGCTTCATCTCGATGGGCTTCACGGCCGCGCTGGTGCTCACCGGCACCTGGGTGTACCTGTGGCAGATGTTCGGCGCCTCCAACCAGCTGATGGCGGCCCTGAGCCTGCTCGTGGTGGCGGTGTGGCTCAAATCGGAGAAGCGCAACCCGACCTACGCCGTCGTGCCGATGGTTTTCATGTACGTGACCACGCTTGCGGCCACTGCGGTCACCGCGCGCAATCTCTACGTGACGATCGCGGCGAACCCGAAGATGTCGGCGCTGCCGGTCGCGGGCGCGTGGGCCATGATCGCGGTATCCGTACTCCTGTTCGTCGCGGCCCTCCTCATCGGCTGGGACGGCTACAAGGCCTACCTGCGCCACGGCGCCGCGCCCGCGGCGCCGACGCCGGGCACGACGGCTGCGCCGCGCGGGGCATAGGCGGGCGGACCGTGTCAGGCGAGGACGCGATCGGCGAGGGCGTGCACGGCTTCGAAGAAGTCGCGCGCGCTCTGCCTTTGATCGGGGAGCGGGACGTGAAGCTGGAAGTTCGGCTCGGTGCGGCGCACGGACAGACGCCACAATTTCATCCCAGCGCGCTGCGCGATTTCGAGCAGCGCGTAGGCGTGATCGAGCGCCGCAGCGCCGGCGTGATGCACGACCACACCGCCCGGTGCGGCGGCCTGGCCCACCAGCCAGTCCCGCGGGACGCGGGCGAGCGCGTCGCGAGCGGACCAGCTCGCGGGGTCGAGGGCTTCGAGCTCGAACGACGGGGCGCGGCGCAGAACGCCGCGGATGATGAGCGTGTCGCGGCGGCCGCGCAGGCGGCTAAGCGGCCACCAGGGCAGATCGCGTGGCTCGAGAAAGATCACTACTGTCGCCCTTGCGAACTGGGCTTTGCCCTGGCTTATCACGAGCTCTACGGCGGTCGAGCCCAGCCAGCGCACGGTGGTCCGCTCGCCGAGCAGCGGGAGGCCAGCCTGCATCCATCGCAGAAGTTCGCGCCCCGCACGGACGTTCCAGATCGTGCCGGCGGCGAACCAGGCGACGACCGCAACCGCGGCGACAGCGACGAGTTCGGTCATGGCGGAGGCAACGATAGCACGCCGGTCGCGCGCGGGTGGAGGCGTGCGCTGCGCGAGTTCTTCTACGGGCTCGCCGGCTACGAGATCGCGCACCAGGCGCTTGAGCTGCGCGGCTCGATGGAGAGGCTGTTCATGCTGGGCTTGTTCGGCGACATGCTCGGCGTGCCGATCCTGCCGCCGTACTACGGGCTGCGCCTGCTACCCTTCGTGGTGCCGCAGGTCGAGACCTGGAAGCGCAGCGTGCTGCGCGAGCGCGAGTTGGGCAGCGACCACGAACATCACCTGCACGGCGTATGAAAGGAAAAGGCCATGACTGAGGAAGAGAAAGAATCCGCAGCGAAGAGGCTGTGGCACAACATCACCGACACGATCTATGGCATGGCGGCCCACGACATGAGCCGCGCGGCGCTGCGCACGCGCGCCTCCATGGAGCACCTGTTCATCCTCATCACGATGGGCGACCTGCTCGGCATCCCGATCCTGCCGCCCTACTACAGCCTGCGGCTGCTGCCCTACGTGGTGCCGCAGATCGCGACGTGGAAGCGGCGCATGCTGCGCGAAAAGGATGTCGCCGATGCGATGTTCTAGGGGGCGATGATGGGATTCAAGGACCTGTTCCTGCAGCATCCCGAGCGCCGCTACATCATGTTCGGCGGCGGGGGCGGAGTCGGCAAGACCACCTTTTCGGCTGCGGCGGCGTACTGGCTCGCGAGCCAGGGCAAGAAGGTACTGGTGTTCTCGGTGGACCCCCAGGCGTCGCTCACCGACATTTTCAAGCGCGACATCTTCGGCAAGGGGCCGGTGCAGATCATGAACAACCTCTGGGCCCAGGAGATCGACGCGGACAAGCACATCCGGGCGTACCAGCAGGAGATCCGCCAGAAGATCCTGGACATGTACGGCTTGCCCGCCGTGCCTGAGGAGATCGAGAACTACATTCAGGCGGCGAGCGCCGAGCCGGCGATGGAAGAGAGCGCGATGTTCGACGCGGTGGTGGACGTGGTCATGAAGGGCGACTACGACTACTACATCTACGATCTCGTGCCCCTCGGCCATGCGCTCTACTACCTGTCGATGGCCAAGGTCTACGACGAGTGGATCAACAAGGTCACCAAGCTGCGGGAGGAAATGCGCGAGTACGAGGAGATGGTGAGCCGGATCCGGCGCGAGAAGGTCACCGAGCAGGACCAGATCCTCCAGGAGCTGCTCTACATCAAGAACCGCATCAACACCTCGGCCGGCATCCTCACGGACAAGGCGAAGACGGCTTTCTTCTTCGTCGTGATCCCGGAGGCCGGGGTCATCAACGACACGCAGAAGGCGGCCAAGTTGTTCGCGCAGTTCGACGTGCCGCTCTCCGGGTACGTCGTGAACCGGGTCATCCCGCACGAGCTGCTGGAGCAGAACATCCCGGAATACCTGCGCCGCCGCATCGCCATGCAGGACCAGAACCTGGTCGGCGTGCGCACGGCCTTCGGCGACCATGTGCTCGCGATGGTGCCGGAGATGGAGCGCGACGTCACGGGGCTGCCGATGATCGAGAAGCTGGCCGCCGGCATGTTCGCCTAGCGGAGGGTCGCCATGTCAGAAATCACGATGCCCGGAATCACGATGCCGATGGGCCGCTACCTCCGCGAGCACCCCGCCCAGAAGTACCTGTTCTTCGGCGGCAAGGGCGGCGTGGGCAAGACCGTCTTCGCCGCCGCCGCCGCCATCGGGCTCGCCCGGCAGGGGCGCCGGACACTGCTCGCGTCGACGAATCCCGTCCACAGCCTGACGAATCTGCTCGGCCAGGACGTGCTCGGCAAGCACGTCGCTGTCGCGGGCGTGCCCAACCTCTGGGCCTACGAGATCGAGACCAAAGAGACCATCGAGCGCAGCAAGGTGCAGATCAGGGAGAAGATCCGCTGGTTCCTCAAGTTCGCCGACATCACCACCAAGGCCGACGACTTCGTCGAGTCCGCGACGATGAACCCTGCGTTCGAGGAGTCGGCGATGTTCGAGAACATGATCGACCTCATGTTCAAGAACGAGTACGACGTCTACGTCTTCGACACCGCGCCTACCGCCAACGCGCGGCGCCTGCTCGGCATGTCGAAAGTATACGCGCTGTGGGTCAACAAGATGATGAAGAGCCGCGAGGAGGCGCGCACCCTGCGAGAGATGCTTTCCTTCACCAAGAAGAAGGAGGCGGACCCGCTGATGGAGTACCTCGTCTCCTTCCGCGACCGGATGGAGAACGCGCGCGTGCTCCTTACCGACCCCAAGCTCACCGCGTTCTACTTCGTGACCCTGCCCGAGGCGCTGCCCATCGCGGTGGTCACGCGCTT